>Ga0224514_10000077_pt1 | contig 37913 bp, 53 predicted proteins | sample SF_May12_sed_USG_3_FD_169107 | JGI IMG/M metagenome (GOLD analysis project Ga0224514, IMG submission 169107) | Sediment microbial communities from San Francisco Bay, California, United States - SF_May12_sed_USGS_24 | ecosystem: Environmental > Aquatic > Marine > Sediment | place: USA... | reverse complement strand
GTAAAATCAAATACAAATCAGGCAAGGGTGTCTCTTTTAAATACCAGGGCGCTGATTGTGATTATCCAGTTATTAAAGATAACCGTCCTGTCTTTGTTGCGTCGCCTGGTGTGAGCATTGAGCATACCCCCACATACAATGGCATAAAAATAGACATAATTCTTGATAATCCTGAAACAGCCCCTGCAATATTTAAATTCAGCATTAAGGAATATGGTGGTAAATATCAATATCTAGAAACATCAAATGGTGGCATCATTATGCGTGGAGATGATGGTGCAGATATCATTATTAAACCGCCATATGCAATAGATGCAGTTGGGAATATAGGCCCCGTTACCTTAACTCTCGGGCAAGTTGAAAACGGTTATCAGACGATTATTAAAACAGTCGATGAGGCATGGCTGAAAAGTGCAGCAGGACCGGTGAGAATAGACCCATATGTTTTAATAGATGATGTTAGCGGTGTTTTTATAGACACAATGTTAAATAGTTCTAACCCATCTGCCAATCTTGGTGTAACACCTATATTGATGGCGCACAAGTACTCTCCTGCTTCAAATGAAAACACGATTTTGACAAAAATAATTATGACTTCTTTGTCCGGGGCTACAGTATTAAGTGGCTATCTCGCCGCTACTACCAGTGCCAGACTTGGCAACGGATACAATATTGATATTTATAAAATTGTAAAAGGTGAATGGATTGAGGGGACAAAGAATAACACCACGGCAACCACCGACGAACCGACATGGTATGATTTTAAATATGGTCAGGAAACATGGAATACAGGAGGGTGTCGCGGATCAGGCACGGATAGAGCAGTAGCCGCAGAGTCGAGCACTTTTGTCGGTAGTACAGGGCTACACACGTTTAATTTAACAGCCCCTACATTGCAAGATCATATAGACAATCCTTCCTCAAATTATGGTTTCGTGTGGGATACTGAAGATGCCGCTCCGGGAGAGTATGAACAGTTTTTTTCCAGCGAATCGGGTGTGGGGGACCTTCCTTTTTTATACGTAACTTTCATTGAAAACATTATCGGTCATCATGGTATGGATGGCGGCTTTAGACAATTAGCTGGAGGCATTAACCAATGAATATATCTATAGGGTCAACGGACATATCAGTTTATTTTCATTTACGAACCGACACCGACGGCAAGTCAAAAACGGGCCTGCTTTATAACTCCGCCGGTGCCATTGCGTCATACGTTCGATCCCGCGCCGTCAGAGCAAATATTCCTCTTGTTGCACTAAGCGATGCAGATGACCCTCATAGTGACGGTGGTTTCATCGAAGTAGATGGAGTAAACACAAAAGGTCTTTATCGCCTCGATGTGCCTGACATTGCCTTTTCTTCAGGCGCTCAAGAGGTGATTATACATATTGGTTTTACAGGTGTATATGAAGAGAGTTTACGTGTTGAGTTATCAACTCCGCCGATAACAGTTACTGCCGGGGGTGGAACGGTTACCCCGGCTTATGCCGAAGAAGGGGAAACGTCCCAGATCGTCCAGGGCGATGTCGTCAATATCGCCCGTTATCTGGTAGGTGACTATTCCACCAAGCGTCTCTTTTTCGGTGCAAAAGGGTCCACTGGCGACACTACCTATGCCGTCAGTGTTAGGGAATGCACAAATATATCCTACGATTCCGGCACAGGTCTTACCTCTTATACCATCCCCTTTGTCGCTGCCGACACAAAGACATCGACCCCTGCCGTTTATAAAGGAGAAACTGAAGTGAGAGACGCCGACGGTGTGAGCAATCCCGTAACTGGTGACAGGTTTGATCTTGATGTTATTGGGGAAATAGTGACTTAAAGAGGGGGGGGGTGTAATGGGCGAAGATGATTATGTTACAGAGGCTCGATGCAAAGAGAGGTGTAATAATATGAGCAATAAAATTGCCAGTGTTGAGCAAATTTCAAAAGAAGCCGACAACGGACTAAAGGAATGGCTGGGTAAGATTGATAACCGACTATGGTTTCTCGTATTTCAAGGCTTTGCTACTCTCCTGACAGTTATCGGGCTAATCATTACCATTGTCTCATTGATAAATAAATGACTTGGCCAGCCTCGCTATTTTTATCGATGGTGGACCTGATAAAAGAAAAAGCCCCTTTTCAGGGGCTTTTTTTATGCGTCAAAACTACTATGAAAAATACTACTTTTTTTCAATTCTACTACAAAAAGTACTATGTTTTTCATGTCACAAAAGGCAACTAGGTATCACAAAATATCAGCAAAAACAAAGCAATATCAAACGCGCAAACCCTACAAACAAAGGCTAGAAACAATAAAAGGCCTGTGAAATACAGACCTTTTGTTGTTTCTATAAATGGGGTGAGTGATGGGACTTGAACCCACATCATAAAGGCTATTTATGCTTTTATTTCAACATGTTACAAATCAACAATTATTCACCTACTACGATTTATACTAAACTTCAAATGCTCGGCACGATGGGCACAGCCCATCATTAAGAATTGACATACAAAGACTACTACACGTAATTGGTTGTGCCATAGACTGGTTATTTATTTCACCTACTAACAAACAACCTTATGGATGGAATTAATTAATGAATACTGTTTGAAAGTGAGTATCGACGATTTAAGCTAAGGTGCCGAACAAAGCGAAGCTTTGAGAGGTCCCAGTGAGCGCATGGTTAGGCATGGCCGGAACTAGCACTATGATCACCGACTTTACCTGCAAGTAACGCTGCTAATGACACCAATATAATAGGTGGTATAAAAAAATATGGGTGGGAAATTGGACTTATAAAACCTTCAATTACCATAGCCACCATAGGTAGAACCAGCAATAAACTTGGCAACCACCAACGAACATGCAAAAACCTTACAGCTAAATAGGGCGCGACGATTGCCAAAACTGCTGTAAATAGGATAGCTCTAACATTTGTATACTCTCCATAAGACCACATGACACTAAAACTTGATATCATTACAACTGCACTCACAGATAGTAAGAATAAAATTCCGATTATCTTTTTAAGCTTAATTGCCACTTTCCGTTCCAAAATGCCTAACCTATGATTATACCGCACTTTTGCGGTTTAGTATTTTCAGCTAAGTAAGTTTAACCATATTGTTCTAGAAATTGCAACTTTCCAGTTGAAAGCTGCCACTTTTAAAGGAAGGGTGTTTTTAACACTTACAGGAAGTAGTGTTCTATAAGATAAGCAAAAATAAAACTACGGCATTTCAAAATCCATGTCGATTTCAGGAGCATGGTCCGGGGTGATGACATGGGCGTAGGCTTTTGTGCTCTGGATGTCCCTATGTCCCGCTCTTTCTTGTGTATATCTAAGGTCACCTTTAGACCTTTTTAACACTTCTGAAATAAAGGTGTGGCGGGCATGATGGAGGGATAGTTTAGGGTCTACACCGGCGCGAAGGATGATTGTTTTTATTACGGTGCTAATCACGTTGATAGAGATAGGTGCCTCTCCCCCGAAAACGAAGCTGCCCTCCCCTCCCCTACTATTATATAGAGTCTCCAGGACGGCCCTCAGTTGTCCTGGCATAACGACAGTGACCGTATTGCCGCTTTTTGTGGTAAAGTCAGCCTCTCCCTCGATCTCTTTCCCCTGGGAATGAACAAGGCCGTTCTCGAAGTCAACATCTCGCTCCCATTCCAGAACGCGGAGTTGACCGCGACGGAACCCCGTATAAAGGGCCGTCATAAAAAGTTCGTATCCGTAGCCATGGGCAAGGTGTTTATTCTCTCTTGCTGACTGGATAATCGCCTTGACTTCATCCTTTGAATAGGCCCGGCGGAGTTTCTTCTTTTTTACCTTGACGGTGATCTCTCTGGCGACATTCTTCTCTACCATACCCAGCTTGACGGCCTTATCTATAATCATTTGCATGACGAGCAGTTCTTCCTTGATGGTCTTGTCGGAAACTCCTTTTTTTACAAAGGGACTGATTTTGTGAGGATGAACACGGGCACCGCTTTTCCTGTCGGCAATGTATTGTTCCACGTCGCGGCTTTCCAGTGTTGACAATCCCTTCTCTTCGAGCCAGGCCTTTATTTTTTCGGCCCTTACTTTATTAACCTTATGTGTCGCCGGGGTGCTCTTGATTTCCGATGTAAGGAGATAATCATCTACGGCCCGACTGATATCTTCAGCAGCGATCTTCCTGCCGCCGTTGAGGGCGTCGGCTTCGGCCTGGGTAATATATTTCTTGTTGAGGTAGTAAATCACCTCTTCCTTTGTGACTGACCCCTGCCGGGAATGGTTCTCCAGGTCGCTCACATCGGACAGGATATCCTGAGCGGCATATTTGCGCTTGCGGGTTTTGCTCTTATCAATATAAGTGCCGTCGGGAAAAAAAACCCGATAGACAACCTGGTATCCGTGGATTTTATGCGGGTAGAGATGAGGCATTTTGTTAATTGATTATTTTATCGTCCAGACAACTATTGATAATTCTTCTGCAACAACCAAGAGCCTTTTTAAATACCTGTCGTCTGACTCTTTTTCCATAATAATAATAATGCCGGGTTGCCGGTTTGTCTGATATGCGTAATAGAGTGATTGCCCTATTGCTTCAGCCCACTTATCAGCAAAATCAACCTCTATTGCATATTTTTCTGTCAGACAATCCACACGGGTTTTATCGGGTAGCTTATATTCAATAATACCGTTTTGCTCTTCACACCATTTTTTCTGATACCATTTTTCAGGATGCAGCCTTCCGGCAAAACTATTTAACGGCAAACATAAAATGATAAATAAAAATCCATTAACGATGAGTTTATAGCCCTGAATGGTCCACCTCTTTAGAAATAACAGTCATTTTTTCTTTTTCAGCTAGTTTTGATAATTCCGGGTCAACATATGTGATCATTAATTCCACCTCAGTGAAGCCCCTACACATAAGCATAATTGCTTTACCCCCACTCATCAGCTTAGAAGTGCCAGTTATCTTGTCAGAGGGGCCAGAGTGGTCTGTTATGAGATATTTTTTTTTAAGGAGTTCTGCTATTGTTTTAGATTCTTCTTTGCAGTCATAGGTGGACGTTCTTTTACCGGAAGCTGAAATCATGTATATTTTTTTTGTGACAGGAGTTAGTGACAGAGCATAAAATTCAAATGTCTTATAAGGTTTTGGCGGTTTAACAGCAACAGTCAAAGTACCGGGTTCGGAATTTTCAACAAGAACCTCATCTTTTTTGTCATATGACCCCCCAAATTTATAACCAAAAGCACCCTCTATAGCCTTAAGCGCGTAGGCCTTGTCACTCAACAAAACCAACATAACCAACAAAAAAACTCTTCTCATAACACCCCTCCGATTTTTATTTGATGGGCGGTGCCCATTTTGCGCTCTCTAGCAATTAATCAATTTCTTGAGATTCTTTTTTCTTCCGCTGTTTTTCTGGTAAATAATCATTAACGTTTTCTCTTAACCATTTGTCGCGTTTTTCATTGTCGGGCATACTTCGCTTAATAGCTCTATTGAGTTCTGCTACAATCTCATTAGTACCTATTTGATTTTCTTTTGCAAAATTACCTTTCCAGGCAAGCTGGAGATAGCTGATTTTAGAAAGTGATAAACCTAACTGCCGTAATTCTTGTTCAGTTTTTTTAATAAGGTTTGCTGTTTGCTGTGCTTGTGCTGCTGCATCTTGCGCTTGACTGCGGGCCTCTTTTGCCTCAGCTACAGCTTTTTGCGCCTCAATGCGTTGCTGACGTGCTTCGACAAACTGAAGACATGCTATAATTATTAAAATTAAAGCGCCAACCACCCCAATTTTGTCAAATATTACCCAAACCGTTCCCTGATGTTTTTGGCAATGGGGACAAACCGAAGCCTCCCTATCGATCACCAGCTTACAATGACGGCAAAGTCGTTCACTTGAAGTTGATTCATCACTCATTTCATTCATTGGCTATTTGATGGGTTTCACCCATCCTACGCTTGCTACGCTTGTTGCTTACAGTTTTGTCAAATCATTAACAAAATCAACATTCCGCTTCATATACGAAACATATGAAGTCCCTACGGTTGTCAAGATATATTTCTCTTCTTTGAATTCAACCAAGCCTACTCTCACAGGATAAGAAATATACATACTCCAATCCCACCCACTCCACACATCAGAGGCATTCTTGATTAAGTTATAAAAATATAACTTGATGTACTGTTCTGACACGCCATCATTATTAGAATACATCTCACTGAATAGGTCATATTGAGACCTGAATAACACCTTATTTATAAGAGCAAACCTCAACCCTACCTGAGATAGAGATAAGTCCCTAGTCAATATCTCGATCTTTTCATTGTCATCAATCTTCAATTTTTCAAGTTGAGCATTAAAATCGTCATAGAGCTTCTCACTATACGGCGTACTGTTCGCCTTTTGCTTCTCCTTCATAGTCTTAAGGTCTGCATTATCCTGCAACTCACTGACTTCATCACGTATAGGTCCTTTTATTTTCTCACTTTGTCTGGTAGTGTCAAATTTGGTTGTAATACCTGAAGGTCCAACTGAGACTTCTTTCACGTCAGCATTGCCAAAAAAACTTGAGATCACACTTATTATTTTACCTTTAAAATGCCATCCTAAAATTAAAACGACTACTGGCCACGCTGCTTTTTCTATCAAATCAACTATTAATTCTGGTGTCCAACCTGAAACTTGCTTTGTTACTTCTGAAGTTGTGCTCTCCATACCTATCCTTTCTGAAACTTTCCCCTGAAATCATAACAAACCTCCACCCCTGTCGCGACACATATTGCTATATCTGCGACATATATTGCCTGTTGCCGTTTTTTACCGGTTTTTCCTTAGTGGCGTCCTGTGTCGGTAACTTCCAGCTTTTTAACAAAGCCATTCAGAGAACCTGCCAGGAACTGGAGCTGTGCTTTGTCGGCGGGTCCCAGTTCTATCGTTTTAATAGTCTCTTTTCTTTTTCTCCGCATGACTACAAGGCAGAGAGAAAGGGCCAGAACGGCCTCGGCAGCAAGCATGTTCTCAGTATTTTTATCCAGTATTTCGATGATGGTCGGTGGTGTGGTTGCCGGTGGTGGTGTGATCGGTGATGATGTAGTCTGGATATGTTGGTTAAGGTTTGCGGCGGCCTGATCCATTTTTATTAGATCAGTGATTTCCAGGCAGCCTGACAGCAGGCTGGCCAGCAGTGCTAAAAACAAAACTTTAGTTACCCCATTTTTCGCAGTTCCTCCTCCATGTATGTTTTCTTGAAGTCGTCATAAGCTTCTTCAACCTTATTCTTGTCGGCACTCTCTGGCATGGTGGAGATATAAGTTTCTATAGCACTGACCACGCCCATTTGGATATTTGCCGGAAGGGTTTCAAAAAGCTTGTTCAACTTCCTGTTAAGAATTGAGACAGGAGGGTTGCCATAAAGTTCACTTTCATTTTGCTCTTTTGTTGTGGGCGGTTCTTGAGGCTTTGCCTCTACATACTTTGTGCCGTCCTTTTCTTCTACCCACTGGAAGAGGTGGCCAAAGCGGTATTCGATGGCCAGCCACACTGTTTTACTCACCGGTGAAAGGTTTTTTTCATAATTTAAAATCGTACTCGGACCACCCGCACCTATTTCTTCAGCAAACTTAGTTCCGCTTAACCCTGTGATTTCACGTATTTTTTTTATTTTTTCGGCATCAGTCATAAAATATTAATTCCCAGTTTGTAAATAATAGTTGACATTTCCCAATTTGGGATTTATGCTTTTAGTTAAGAAGAGAGAAAAACTCTCACAAAAAATTAAACCTTCAAACCAAAGGGACGCTAAACATGGAACAATTTATAAATAAAAAAATTTATTACAGACCGCCGTTCAATACCATTCTTCAATCTTCAAAAGTTATTGCTACTCAAGAGCTGGCTAATCGCAAGGGCGACAAGGTCATGCTGCTTGAGTTGGAAAACGGTGAAACCATCGGCGCAGACAGCTGTTATTTCGAGCCGACAGCCTGAGCCAGTTCGCGGATCGCCTCTGCAACATCGGAGAGCGAGTCTGCAATTTTTTCGTTTGATTCTTTAACCTGCATGGTCAAGCCTTCTATCGCACCGAGTGCTGTATCTCCTCTGTCAATATTGCCCATGCCGAGCAAACGTAAACTTTTAGCAATACTATAAAGAGCTTCAGATGTAAGCTCATCTTTCTCGTTTTCATTTGACATTACCACCACCTCCGGGATTCTGAAATTTTAAACCATTAATCAAAGGGACGCTAACCTTGAAAAGATTTAACCAGAAAATCACATCAAACAGCTTGAGGCCGGAGGCCGAGGGTTCTGGATTAGCGTCCCTCCCCTCTATTCTGGCCGCAAGAAACCTTAGATTGAGCGGCCCTGCCGAAACGTTAGCCGGACGTTGCAGGGTCGCTCTTTCCAATTTAGCACAAGTTATCTTCATAAAAAAACCTTTTTTCTCTCTCATGAGTTTAAGTATAGGGGTCGTGGGTTCCATAGATCAATTACACAATATCCCTAAAAATGTAATGGTGGTTAACAATGGATAGCTGGGAAGCGATAAAAAAGTGCGTCGGACCTTTATCTGAATTATTCGCCAAACCCCTCAGACTTTGCAAGAGTTCTATCGATAGATGGATGCGCCCTACTGATGACTATACTTCGACGGGTTCACTTAATCCTGTAGACAGGGTAGAGGAACTTATTCACACCTCTTTAAAGCTCCAGAAAGATTACCCCAAATTACAACCCTTTGCCCCTCTTGAATATCTGGAACACCAATTCAAACGGGTTGCCATTGAACTACCCACTATTGACGAATGTGACGAACCGAAAGAACTGATCAGCAAGACACTCCCTGCGCTGAAAGAAGCCGGTGAGTTTATTTCTGTCTTAACTGCCTCTATCGAGAGCGGAGATATTGACCGTGACGAGCTAAAGCAGATTAATAAGGACGGATGGGAAGCTATCGAGGCAATTCTTGTTTCCATGAAAATATCGAGCCTTAATTGCAAGGCGAACAGGGGCAGGCGGTAGATATGAAAGCCGAAGAACTCAAATATTACACCATCGAGGAAGCGGCAGAGATAGCCGGATGCGCTATCCCTACCCTTCGCAAGGATATCAGGAAAGGGAATATTTCCTATCGCCAGCGGGCAAGGGGGACGGAGATCACCATTGATCATGCCGACCTTGTTGATTACATCAACTGGAAGCGAGGCACCCGCGTGGAGGCAACCAGGAAACCTGCGAAGCATAAGAGACGACTGGCGGTGGTGTCATGATTGACGATTTAGATGTTAAACCGACCTGCGTTAACTGTGGGGGAATATCAGGATATGTGAGCGGGTCAACGCCGAGGGAGTTTTGTTCCTCGGCCTGTCGTGAGGAATGGATGGAATTAAACGATGTTAAAGCGGATGTTTTATCCGCGAGAGAGCATACACTCAGGCAATCACTCATTGCTCAAGCCAAAGAGGGCAGCAGAAATGCTATCAGGATTTTAAAAGTCAAGTATGGGCTGTGTGAGTTGGTTCTGGGTGGGGTGAGGATAATTTAAACCAGTTTCTCGCGCAGAGACGCAGAGGAAGAAAAGGGGGACGCTATGAAAAGGAAAATCAGGAAGGCAAAGAAGGCATACAACATCTTTGATTTGCTGCGAGGGATTTTCAGGTTGTTTACTTCGGATGAAAAAAGGGGGCGGGTATGAGGATATTGATTATTGATGACAGAGAAGACATGCGGAAAATAATGGGTCGGCTGTTTAAAAGCAAGGGATATGACATTTATCTGCATACTTCGGCAACGGGAGCGGAAGCTCTAATGAGAGCTTGTGCGGCTGACTTACTCCTGACAGATCATGACCTCGGCCCGCATTCAGATACAGGTCTTTCACTGGCAAAGCGGATGAAGAAAAAGGGCCGTAAAGTGATCATCATGTCAGGTAATTTTGACGCTCAAGACGAGGCTGTGCTTTATGACATCCCTTTTTATTTGAAATCCGACCCCATAGAGAACCTTTTTTCAATGATAGAGGAGGAAGTTAATGGACAAGGAACAGCCAAAAGAGTTTCAGCAGTTCAGGGCCTTTGAGCCGTCACCAACGGAAGGGAGAATTTGTTGTTTTTGGAGTGAAGAGCCTAACACCCCTATTCCTATCAGTGAAGCAAAACTCAAGTATGAAAAGGGGAATTTAATGTGTGATAACTGCAAAGCTTGCCAGGGACATAAATGAACGAAAAGACGCTCCTTAAAATCAATCTGGCCCATGCGGGGCATTTTGACGTAATCGAAAGGATGGAGGATGACGGAATAGAGCCTTTCAGGTGGACTTGGTTGATTAAGGACTCATTAGGCGAGGTTTTCAGGCCGGCTTTATGGCTGGTTTTAATCATAGCATTATGGCGAGCGGCCATAAACGCGTAACGCCTCCTTTTATACCCCGCCCACAGAGGCGGGGGCTTTTTTAGAACCTTTCGGCAAAGAGATATTAATACACTAATAAAGCAACAAGGCCGGAGGGTTCTAAAAAGGCAGGTTAACAAACAGGGACACAGGGGATGGGTTGGAGAAAGAGAAAAATAGTGATGCTTTTATTGATTTGCTTCCTTTTTAGTGGCTGCGCTGCCCGCTCATGGACGAAGAAAGAGAAGATTTATGGCGCTATTTATGCCGGATTGGCGGCTATCGATGCGGGTCAGTCTAATGACATCATGTATCACTCAAAAGACAAATGTTATCAAGAAACACCGTCATATAGAAGGTGTGAATATTCACGGTATGAACGGAATCCCATCATAAACGGGCGATCATCAGACCAGGTTAATTTCTATTTTCTCACCTCCGTTCTTATGACTCTTTCCGCCGCTGACTATTTTGAGAAGTATCGTGAAGAGATTCTTGCCGGTGGTGTGATCTGGGAACTCGGGTTTGTTCAGGGGAATTACCAGCTCGGTGTCGGTGTGAGGTATTGATGCAAGGCACAGACACTCTCATAAAAAGAGCACAACTGACCGCTGAAATTAAACACCTGGAAAACAGCATCCGGCGGCATCACCGAATCATAGGGGCCCTGCAAGTGAGGGGCATGGATGCGCAGGACAAACTCAACAAACTGGAGAAAATGGAGGGGGAGAAATGAAGAAATCACACGCTTTTAACGTACTCAGTGATCAGGTCTGCGCGGTTCATGGCTGCAGGCGAAAGTTGAAGCTCCGCCGGGTGCAGGAACATAGCGACACGCTTTGTTATCGCTGCCAGCAAAAGAAGCGCAAGGCGTCAGGCCGGAGTTTTAGAAACCTTAAGAAGGCTTATGCACACGCCTGAAGATAAAGGGGAGGTTGTTGTTATGGCAGGGGAAAAGAAAGTAATAGCTTTTGATACGCAAGAAGCGGACGAGATTTTCACGGACATTAATTGCCTGATGGTACTCTCTGCGCAAGCGGGCGGGCTGGACTGGCTGCAAAGGGAAAGAACGGTAGATTATTACGAACTGAAGCTTGCCCTTGCTAACCTGGAAGCGGCTTTGATTAAAGCCGATCATGACGAGTTCTATAAATACGCTAATGAGCTAAATGAGCGCATTCCCGCAGCAAGGGAAGCACATACTGAATACCTTAAATTAAACAGGGTGGCTTGATGGTCCTTGTAGAAAACAGAAAAAAAGAGCTTCAAGGTGCGCTGAAGGATATCAACAGCCGCCGGGAAGATTTAAGGAAAGAAACGACCCTGCTTGATCACGCTGAGAAGGACATCAGGAGCGAGCTTTATCTGTTAGGCGAGCGGGAGAAATCGACACCGTTGTTTGAGGGGGTGAGGTGAAAAAGCCATTTCAGCAAGGATTATATGACGAGCTTATCATTGATAATTTTGCCGGCGGCGGTGGAGCAAGTCTTGCCATCGAGCAGGCAACCGGCAGGCCAGGCGATATAGCCATCAATCATGACCCCGAAGCGGTTGCCATGCACAAGGCCAACCATCCATTTACAAAACATTATTGTGAAAACGTCTGGGATGTAGACCCGAGAGAAGTTGCCAGGCAAGTCCGAAAGGTCGGCCTTGCCTGGTTCAGCCCGGACTGCAAGCACTTTTCCAAAGCCAAAGGGGGCAAGCCTGTCGAGAAGAAAATCCGGGGGCTTGCCTGGGTTGTTGTCAGATATGCGGCAACGGTTCGCCCGCGTATCATCTTTCTTGAAAATGTCGAAGAGTTTCAAACATGGGGACCGCTGCTTACCGATGGCAAGCCCTGTCCGGATAGAAAGGGATTTACTTTCCGACGCTGGGTTAAGGAGTTGGAAAAGCTGGGTTATCAAGTCGAATGGAAGGAGCTTGTTGCCTGTGACTATGGTGCTCCCACTTCCAGGAATCGGCTATTTCTTATTGCCAGGTGCGACGGTCAACCTATCGTATGGCCCGAGCCGACACACGGAAAGGGCCTGCTGCCTTACAAAACGGCGGCGGATTGCATAGACTGGTCCATCCCTTGTCCCTCTATTTTCCTATCAAAAGAAGAAGGGAAAAAGGCCGGAGTCAAGAGGCCTCTGGTCGATGCCACGCACAGAAGAATTGCAAAAGGTACTTTCCGGTATGTCATAGACAACCCTGAACCTTTTTTCGTCCCCTTTATAACAGAATGTGCAAACAGTTCTTCTCAAAGAAATATGTCTGCAAATGAGCCATTGAGAACGATATGCGCACAGACCAAAGGCGGACATTTTGCTCTTGTTGCCGCATTTCTTGCCAAACATTATACAGGTGTTGTTGGTAGTGCCCTTGACAATCCCCTCGGGACGGTAACGTCGATTGATCATCATTCCCTGGTAGCCGCAAACATGGTCAGGATGATGGGGCAAAGCGGCCCTCATGACTTGAAAGAACCTATAAGAACCTTAGTTTCAAAAAACAAAGATGCTCTTGTCACTGCCCATATAGTAAAAATGAAAGGGCAGAACATCGGCCACGATTGTAGACAGCCATTACAGACCGTCACATCAGGTGGCCTGCACTTCGGGTTAGTACAGGCTTTTCTTTTAAAATATTATGGCACTGACCAAGACCCGAGATTAACAGAACCACTTCACACACTAACAACTAAAGAACGCTTCGGTCTGGTAACCGTTCAGGGTGTCGATTATCCAATTACTGATATCGGTATGCGGATGCTTCAATCGAGGGAACTTTACCGTGCGCAGGGCTTTCCTGATAGCTACATCATTGATCCGGAATACAACGGAAAGCCTTTGACGAAAACAGCCCAGGTCAGAATGGTCGGAAATTCTGTCTCTCCACCACCGGCAAAGGCTCTTATTGAGGCGAACTATATGAACAACACTGCCCGTCAGCATAAAGAAGAACCTCTTTATATAGAGAAACCATACAGGGAAAAGAGGGCTTTTCTATAATGAAAACACCCTATATAAAACCCTTCCCCACTTCAAAAACTCGCAGCACAGGCGAATTTCGTGTGCTGTTTTTTTGTGCCAAGAGCAGAAAAAGCGGGAGTTTGCCCTCATGAATTACCCAGGCGGAAAAGGCGGCTGCTACCACCACATTATAAACCTGATGCCTCCGCATGACATTTATATCGAGTCGCATCTAGGGGGGGGCAACGTGCTTGAAAGAAAGCTCCCCGCTCCGTCTACTATCGGCATAGATATCGATGGTGCAGTTATCAAAACATGGCAGGAGAGAGAGGAATTTAATTCTCCTGAATACACCTTCATAAATGACGATGCGAGATCTACGCTACAGAAAATGACCTTTACCGGCACAGAGCTTATCTATGCCGACCCTCCTTATGTTATGTCCTCCAGGAAGGGGGGCAAACTCTATCGTTATGAGTATACAGACGAGCAGCACATTGACCTGCTAACGTTCTTTAAGCACGTTGATTGCCCGGTCATCATATCGGGATATAGGTCAGACCTTTACATGGATATGTTGTCAGGGTGGTTTTATAAGACATTCAGTGCTGCCACGAGAAGGGGGCGCGCCATAGAATATGTGTGGTGCAACTTTAAACCTTCAGGCAAACAGTCAGACTATCGCTATGTCGGTGAGAACTTTCGCGAGAGAGAGCGTATAAAGCGGAAGCGCAGCCGATGGTATAAGAACTTCCTTAACATGACACCGGCAGAGCGGTACTCCATCTATAAACTCTTCACTGATCATATCGTCACACTCGACGATGAGGCCGGCAACATCGTCAGAAATAGCGAGGGGGACCCTATCGTCAAATATAGCGATAAGGCCCGGTATGCATCGCCAGAAATGGCGATAAGGTCCCGAGCAAAAAAAGGGGGCACTAAGTAACATGTATCGAGAACCGTCAACAATGGCGATGCTGGCCACGTCCGCGCGCCCCCCGCACCCCCCGATGATCACGTCGGGCAATGGGCAAAACATTCTTTTCTCTTCTCTTTTTTTCGCCGCCCCCCGCGCCCCCCTAAGTGGTGCCGGGCAAATGGTAAAACATCATGGAGCAAGAGAGGTGTGGATATGATGCCCACAATGGAAGTGGATATGAAGTCGGTTAAGAGGGTAAAGAAGCTTCTTGACCCGAAGCCGGTCAAGGTTGCTCAGTATCAGGCCATCAACGAGACGGGCAAGGTAGTTAGGAAAGCTTATGGAGATGAATTCAAAGAAGAATATAGTCTACCTGTCAGGCGTATCAGGATGGCTATCAAACAGCGTAAGGCAACAATGCGCAACCCACAAACAACTATCATCTTCCCTGGCAGGACACCGGGTCTACAACATTATAAAGCCAAGCAAACAATAGATTCAGGCGGCAACACTGTCAACCTCTCTGTCTCCAAACATGGCGGACTGGCCGGTCGAAAGCTAAAGAGAGGCAAAGCCAAAGGCGTAAGTGTCGAGGTAATCAAGGGCCAGCGTCGCATAGTTAAAGGCGGTTTTCTTCAGGCAATGCCCGGCGGTGGTGTCGGTGTGTTCAGGCGCACAGGAAAGAAGCGGCTACCTATCGAAAGACTGAGCGGCCCATCTATCAGAGGCATGTATAAGAAGCAAGGCAGGGGACTGGCTGACAAGATAGTCAAAACTGAGATGCCGAGACAGTTCGCCATCAAGTACAGAAGGCAACTTCGCAAGCGTTAACGGGTCCTTCTGGCGACCTCACGCCATGCGGGTACCATGACTCGCGGGGTTTGCGTACGATTTGAAAATTTTTAGGTGTGGAACTATGGAATTAAACAACAATCAGGACACAGAGCAGAGTGGCTTTCCTCTTCGGTTCGTTCCCGTTGAGACGGTGGCGGCAGCGTTCGGGTCTGACTTTTTGGAAGAGGCTTTTTGTAATCGCTTCTTTCTCGATGTGGCGCACGGGAAACAGGCGCACTGTCCTGATTGCGGGGAAGCTCTCACCGATGATCACCGCATTGCCAGGTACTATGCCTTGAAGAAATTCACCTGCCCGAGCTGCGGGCACCGGCTAACAGCCAAGAAAGGGACCATACTCGAAAACAGCCAGGTAACACCACGGCAATATATTTTAATGGCCCTCTTTTTGGAGAAGGATTTCAAGTTATCTGAAATAGCCAATCATGTTGGATTAAGCCCCGAGGCCATCCGCATTTGGAAAGGAAAGCTTTTATGAGCACTGAAGAAACACCGCCAGATATAACGATGCCAGCTGCCGCCGATATAAAAGCTGAGGTCGAAGTTCGTAAAGAGAAGGAAGCCGAGACATACCCGCCTGACGATGGTGATGACGGCTCCGGGATTCCCCTCTCTTTTATCGCCACTTGCCTTCATGCGGAAAAGGTGGGCGATGGCAGTCTTTATGCTGAGGTTCATAAAGACAAGTACCTCTTTTGCCATGTTATGAACCGTTGGCTGGTCTGGACCGGGCATCACTGGCAGACAGACCGGGGCCGCACGGCAGAGCGCGAGGTTGAAGCTGTTGTTGCTCAATATCTCCGCCTTATTCCTGCCATTGATAAGCAGATAAAGAAGCTGGCCGAAGAAGAGGACAGCGAGGCTATCATCAAAGGCCTGAACAAGCGAAAGGGCTTTGTCCATAACCGAATTAAAGGCATTCGCAAACCTTCAGGCATCGCCGATTGCCTCACTATGGCGACTATCGTGCAAAACAATATTGCCATCATCGGTGATGAAATAGACCGCAACCCCTGGCTGCTCGGTTTTAATAACGGCGTTATGGACCTGCGGACAGGTAAATTCAGGGACGGCAGGCCGGATGATTACATTCTCAACGCCATTCCTCACGACTGGGAAGGTTTTGACGCTGAGGCCGAGGATTTTGACAAGTTTATGCAGGTCATTTTCGAGGAAAACGAGGCCGTCATTAATTATGTTCTCCGCTTTTTTGGCTATGGCCTCATTGGCGCTGTCATCGAGCATGTATTCCTTGTCATGCACGGTGAGCACGGCAGAAACGGGAAAAGCACGCTAATGGGAATTTTGCAGCACGTCCTTGGTGCCTTAATGCAGCCAATACAATCCGAAATGCTTCTTGACCAAAAAACGCCCCGCAATCCGGGGGCCGCGTCTCCACATATTACGGCCCTCAAAGGTTTGAGGGTTGCTTTTGCCAGTGAAACGACAGAAAAGAGCACCTTTTCACCCGGTCAGATCAAGTGGCTAACGGGCGGCGATAAGCTCACAGGCCGTGAGAACTACGGGAAAGAGTCAATCACCTTCGACCCTACGCACCTGCTCTGCCTGCTGACAAACGAACTCTGCAAGGCCCCGCCCAATGACAAGGCCTTCTGGTATCGAATGCACGTGCTTAATTTTAAATTGAGCTTTGTTGACAGTCCCAAAGAAGATCACGAGCGAAAACGTGACCCTATGTTGACTGAAAAGCTTAAAAAAGAGACGCCAGGCATTCTGGCCCGGCTTGTTAAAGGCTGCATCGAGTGGAAGCGAAGTCTTGATGCCGATGGCGACGGACTAAAGCCACCAAAAGAGGTTTTAGAGGCAACCGACCAATATCGCAAAGATCAGGACCTTGCCGGGGAGTTTATATCGATGAAGTTTACCGAAGAGCCGGACTTCACTCGCTCCACTCCATTGGGGGACATTTATGACGAGTTTGAGGAATGGTATCAAGAGAACAAAGGGGATAAGGTCCCATCAAGGACATGGCTGTCGAAGGAATTAGCAAAGAAGCGTTTCATTAAGTGTACCAAGGGCGGCAACCTTAAGTTCTACGGTGCTCAACTGGCGAGGTTTACGGTTTGAGGGAGTTTTATATTTTGCCCGGCTACCCTCACAGGGGGTTCGGGGGATTCAGCATTACTACTTATGAGGTTCTTATTATGAAATATGACGTTTTTATGATGTTTTTTGCAAATCATCATACCTATAACCGCCTGTTATTATTTAATATTTTGGTTCCTATATGATGAAATAATGTTTTTTCCGCTAACTTTTTCCAAACACTGGCGGACAGTTTTAACTTTTTTATATGACAAAAACATCATTTCATCATAAGAGATTAAGAGTTATATAGGAAAAAGTAATAAATATAAATAGATAGACCATTTCTAATTTTATGATGAATTTAAAATTTCATCATAAAAACATCATGAATTGACGGGAAAACGTCATAAAAAAGGAGGCATTATGAATTCCATCACATATAAAGACGCATTAAAAGCTATAAAACCAAAATTATGCTTAGGTCATTCTGTTGATATATCTGAAAGCTACCGCCTTAAATGGGGGGAGGGTCTGCTCCACCGTGAACTAAAAGATGGCTTTGCTCAAATGTACTGGTTTTTTCTTTACCATCCTCTTTTTTATCCAGAGGGCTTTATTAATTTCGATATCAGAGATATATGAGAAGAGAGAGGAATCAAGCAGCCTGATAACTGGATAGATCGGTGCCACAATCTTGCATCTGTTTCGAGAATACTAGCGAGATGCTACAAAGGATATGATGGGAAATTTACAGACATGGTAAAAGAAATAGCTATGAAAGATAAATCTGAAATGCCTTTTTAACCACGGATAAGGCCGAAAAGCCTCGGAAAAAAGAAGAATGAACCAAAAAGACATAATAAAAAAGAGAGAAGTTGTTGCAAGGCAGTTTAAAGAAGCCATCAATACGCATAGTGTGACTTGTGGGTGTGATAATAAATTACCGCTCCCTTATGCGTTCAGGTGTTTATATTGCGGCGAATACTATTGTCAGAAATGTGCTGAAATCCATTTCGGGAAAACACGTGAAGAACACAACAGAGAAAAAGGGCTTTCTTATATTGCTAACTCTGTGACCTCTGTGGTGAAAAAGGACTAAACCATGATCCTCGACCTAATACACGAAAGCGGCGTTACGCTGAAGAAGATCGCATCTACGGGCGGCGGGGAATATGCTTCCCCTTGCCCTATGTGTGGCGGGCGGGACCGGTTTCGCGTCTGGCCGGAAAAAGGGCGCTGGATGTGTCGCCAGTGTGAGCCCAGGGGCGGCGATGATGTCTCTTTCCTTATGAGCTGGAAGGGCGTCTCTTATCCCGAGGCCTGCCGCATGGTGGGAAGGGAGCTCCAAGAGCTGCCAGAAGCGGTCACGCCGAAGGCACCCCGCCGGTCTGACGACTGGCAACCGCATGAGAACCTGCCGCCTCATGAATTGTGGCGGAAGAAGGCGGGAGAGTTTGCCGACAGGTGCCATGATGCTCTGCTGCTTAATGCCGACCAACTGGCATGGCTGGCGGCGCGGGGGATTAATAAGAAAACGGTAAAGCGGTTTAAGCTGGGATGGAACGAAAAAGACCTCTACCGCTCCCGCAAGGGATGGGGACTGGAAACGATCAAGAAAGAGAACGGCAAGGAAAAGAAACTCTGGCTTCCGCAGGGGCTGGTCATTCCTTACACCCTCGACGGCGTTATTCACCGTGTCCGCATCCGTCAACCAAATCAGGGGCACAAGCCGGAATGTAAATGTTTTAAATGTGAGTGCCGTTATTATGTCGTGCCAGGTTCCGGTATGTCACCAATGGTGATACCGTCAACTAATCCTGACTGCAAAGCAGAAGCCGTCACAGAGGCGGAGCTGGACGCTATGCTTATTACCCAGGAAGCAGGCGACCTTGTGGGCGTCATCGCTCAGGGGAATAGCTCTTCAAAGCCGGACCTTGCCGCCTTCGCTTTCCTAAAAGACGCTCTCCACATAATGAACGCCCTTGATTATGACAATGCCGGTGCCCATGCCTGGCCCTGGTGGCAAAAGCACTTTCCAGAGTCAGAGCGCTGGCCCGTGCCGAAAGGGAAAGACCCCGGCGATTACTATAAAGACCACGGCGGCAATATTCGCGCATGGATAATAGAAGGCCTCCCCATAGGTCTAAAGCCGTTAGATCCTCCACCACCAGAAACGACGATAGAGGACTCCACCGCCGGGAATGACGATAAGGACCGGCAGGCATCGGCGGAAATGACGGGGCCAGCGGTGGCAGAAAAAGACCCGACTTCTCTCTATCGCCGCAGGACGGCAGGCAACGGGCAGGAGATTGTTGTTTTTATTGATAACCCGACGAAAGAGACGGCAGATGTTTATTTTGATCTGGTCAAAAAGGGTGAGATTATCTTCACCCCGAAGGAAATCGGTTTTGTTAAACAGGCCCAGCGCGACGCCCGTTCACTTAGCATGGATGACAAAGCCGTGGCCGACCTCTTTCTGGAACTTAAAACTTTATTCGGTCCAGGGAACAAGATTTTTGCACAAAAGGATTTAAGGGGAAAGGTTTTGCCACAGAGGGCACGGAGGCCACAGAGAAGAGCTTTCTCGCAGAGTCGTAGAGAAAAGTCAAAAGAAATTTAACCACGGAAAGGGCCGGAAAATGACGGAAGGAATAAAAAACTTATTTGCTTTTGATTCGAGAAATAGCTTCGTTGACGACATAAATTTCAGCGCCTGTATCTGGGTCAGAGGAGAGCATCAGGACATTAGACCTACCACAAGAATCATTGTTGCACTTTATAGCTGTTTCTCCATTAGTATCGGTGCAGGTATCGCCAGCCAACGGAGAACCACAAGAATAGCATTTCAACATTTAAAAACCTCACTTGCTTATTTAAGGCAAAAGCCTTATCTAAACAAGATAAGTATTAGTTATTCAATTGTAAAGGGGATAATAATTAAAAAAACTTACTTTAAATTATATTTAGCTCGCAACTTGTCACCAGTTTCGAGCCATTTTACTTTGCATTCCCGTGAAATTTCTTTTCCCTCAAGGAAGCAGGGCACCCAATTACAGCCTGTGGCGTCTTCCTCTGTTGGGCCTCGAAGACGAACTTTGACACCTTCACACTCAGGTATTTTTTTTATTTCATCACTAAGAATCTCAATCAGTTCTTCTTTAGTAATCAGCTTTCTTTCAGGCATGGCACCACCTCCTGTTAAAAGCTTAACATCAGAACTGAGAATGTAAAGGGACATGTATGGGTGACAAACAGACATTCGATACAAAAACCGCCGTTCAGACATACCTGATTGATAAGGGTTATGACATCACTGTCAGCGGCAAGAGCAAGCTCAATTCAAAGCTTTCAAAACATCTTAACGGTCTGCCCCGCCAGGACGGCAAGTGGCTTCAGTCTGATGTTGATTTCTATGCCAAACAGAACTGGGACCTTAAAGACGGGGTGCTCTCTAAAGATGACATGAAAGTCTCTGAGGAGATCAAGCTGGAGGAGTTGCGTTATGCCAGGCTAAAAGCGGACAAAATCGAAAGGGAAAACGCTACTGCCGAAGGCCTCCTCATCGAACGCTCAAAAGTCAACCGCGAACTCGTTGCGCGGATGATTCAACTCCGTAAGGATGAAAAGACCGACAATAAAGTCAAGGCCGCTGAAATTATTGAGCTTGTTGGTGGGGATATAGAAAAAGAGAAGGCCCTCCAGAAATACCTCAATGAAAAGACAGACCAGCGGCTCAATAAATACGCGAAGCCTATGCGGTTTAATGTGGGTATCAGTGAATTGGAAAAAGAGATTGCACTTATAGAGGCGGAAGAGGCAAATGCAAGCTGAAGCAGCACAAACAGATATGTACTATCCTTTTTCCTTCACTGCCCAGGAACGCCGGGCAGCGGAGACAAAAGAGAAGCTCCCCATTTCCGACTGGTCGGAAAAATACCAACATGTAGCCAGGGGAAACCATACCGGCGCATGGCGGAATGAGATCACGCCGGACCTCGCTTTCATTATGGACACCATCGGAGAGGAGCACGTCCGGGAAGTAGTCTTTATGGGGACGGCCCAGGGCGGCAAGTCCAATGTCATCTTGAATTGTCTTGCTTCCTTTATCGACCAGGACCCGGCGGAAGTTCTTGTCACCTTCCCCACCCGTGATGACGTTCGCGAGTTCACGGATGACCGCATCATTCCCATGATAGAGGAAGGCCCCCAGCTTTCACAATACAAGTCGGATAATCCCGACGACACGGCAAAGTATCACATCAAGCTTAATAACTCGGCCATCATTTACACGGCATGGGCCAACTCTGCCAGCCGCCTTGCATCAAAGGCGATTAAATATATTCTGCTCGACGAGGTGGACAAGTACGACATCACCGTCGGCAAGGAAACCGACCCGATCAGCCTTGCCCGAAAAAGAAAAAGAACTTACGGCGATACCTACAAGCTGCTTATCACCTCTACGCCGACGAATGAAGAGGGCCACGTTTACGTTGCTTTCAACTCCGCCCAGGTACAGTACCGCCGTCATGTTGTTTGCCCCGACTGCGGCACTGAGCAGTTAATGACCTTCGACAATATCAAGTGGCCCGAAGATAAAACAAAAGAGGAAATCGAGGCGGAAGGTCTTGCCTGGTATGAGTGCCCCCATTGCCCGAGCCAGTGGAAAGAGGCAAAGAGAAACCTTGCCGTCCGCAGGGGTAAATGGGTCAGGTACAAAGGGCAGGATATCAAAGAGCCGACTTCCGTCGCTTTTCACAAGCCCGGCTGGCTTTCATCAGATGTCACCTTCACAGAAATTGCCGTTTGTGCCATCGAGTCAAAAACCAACAGGGCAAAACTCATTGACCTGTATAACGACTATATGGCATGGCCCTTCATCGAATCGGAAGAAGGCGAAGGCCTGACGGAAGATGTGCTTTACGATCGACGGGAGGATTACGGCCCGAAAGATGCCGACTGGGTTGTGCCTATGCAGGCGAGTGTGTTGAGCTGCTTTATTGACGTGCAGGCAAACAGGCTGGAGCTGGAGACAAAGGCATGGGGTGAGGAGCAGGAAAACTGGGGCATTGATTACCGGCAGATTCCCGGCAACCCTTCCCGCCCTGAAGTGTGGGGCAAGCTCGATGAATATCTCTCCAGGAAGTTCAGGCACGAAAGCGGTATAGATTTAAAGATTGCCATTGCCGGGATTGACTCCGGTTATCTGGCCCCCAAGGTCTACAAATTTGTTAAGCCCAGGGAGATAAAGCGGGTTTATGCGACGAAGGGGTCATCGACGGTCGGCAAGCCGCTTTTCAGCTTTTCAACGATCAATCTGAGCCGGTCGAAAAAGAAGACCCTTAAAGACCTGAAGAAAGTAAACCTTTGCATCATGGGCACCGAAACGGCAAAAGATCAACTTTTGCAATGGCTACAAATGGAAGATCACGGCCCCGGATTTATGCACTATCACAAAGGCTACCCTCATGACTATTTTAAAGGGTTATGTTCAGAGCACGCCGTCACCCGGAAAGGCCAACGCCGCTGGGTCCTGAAAGTAGAAGGCTCCAGGAACGAACCACTTGACCTCTGCGTCGGTAACTACGCAATGATCGAGGCGCTTAATCCGAATTTTGAGAAGCTGGCGGCAAATATACAAAGGCAGATAGAGGCGATGAATGCCGAACCGGAGAAAGAGGAAGAGCAGCAAGAGGTTAATCCGCTAAAGAGAAAGCCCGTTAATCCTCGGAAAAAAACCGGATTTTTAAAAAGATATTAAGGAGGAAATCATGAGTCATAAGAATGCAAAGAAACAGAGGCAACTATTAAAAAGACATTCTCCGGAGCTGCTGGTTATGTTCCATGAATATTTTGTTAAAGAGAAACCGAGGTGGATGCCCGGCTTTATCTGGCGCTGGCGTCTTTCCCGTTATGTCTATATACCTAAATAAGAGGGGGCTGTAATGAAAGACTGGCTATCATTAAGTGTTGTGGCGAAAAAGTTTAACAATTCTGTTTTTACCCAGCGGAGATGGATTAAAGAAGGAATCTATGCCCTTGACAGTGTGAGGAAAAAACCGGGAGGCTACGAAATAAGATCGGAAGAAGTCCTCCGGGTCCAGGAATCCATGAAATTGACTGTAAATGAAATGGAAAGGTAAAAAAACACCTACCAACACCTACCAACACCGAGCAAGTGCGAGTATACAAGACGATATTTATGACATAAAATAGTTTTCAACATAACCTTTTCATAAACCAATGAAGGGGACCGGCAAACAAGCGCACACGTGCGCGAGCCGGTCCCCTTTTTTTATTTTCAGGTGAAAATGGATATACCCACAACAGAACCGACAGAGTTTTACCCTGGCGACACCCTCAAGTGGAATCGACAGGACCTTTCCGGCGATTATCCCGCCTCTACCTGGACACTGACATATTATTTCCGTGGTCCTAATGGGACTTTCAATATCACCGCCTCGGCTGATGGTGAATATTTCGCCGTTAGTGTGGCTCCCGCAGTAACTACCCTCTACAAATCAGGCGATTACACTTGGACGGCAAAGGTCTCAGACGGAACTGACACCTACACGGTAGGGCAGGGAAATTGTACCCTCAAAATTGATTTAACCACAAAAGGGGCAGGTTACGACCCCCGGTCACACGTCAAAAAGACTCTCGATGCGCTGGAAGCGGCCATCCTCAAAAAAGCCAGTAAAGACCAGCTATCCACCCAAGTTGATGGCATAGCCATACAGCGCATGACACCGGAACAGATGCTTGTCTGGCGCGATAAATACAATACTGAGTATCAGGCGGAGCTGATGGCGGAGCGTGTTTCCAAAGGCCTTGGCTCGGGCAACAAGATAAAAACGAGGTTTATTTAATGCAGATAAGGCGCATAAAAAGTTCTTTCCTTTCAAGGCAACTTGAGAGGGTTGGATTGTTAAAAGCGGCCCCTGCACCTGTCCGCAATTATGCCGGTGCAGCAAGAACAGAACTGACTGCCGATTTTCTTACTTCCAGCAAGACGGCAGATGAGGTCCTTCGCTGGCAGCTCCCCACACTCCGGGCGCGAAGCCGTGACCTGGACCGTAACAATGACTATGCAAAGGCTTTCTTCCGTCATCTCAAAATAAACGTCGTCGGCCCGGAAGGAATAAGGCTTCAATCAAAGATCAAAAACGGCTCAGGCAAGCCGAATGTCTCAGCCAACAAAAAGGTCGAGGATGGCTGGAAGCGATGGGGTAAAAAGAAGAACTGCACCGTCACCCGACAGCGTTCATGGCTGGAAACCCAATGGCAAATTATTCACTCCTGGGCTAGAGACGGTGAGGTCTTTATTCGCAAGGTCAAGGGATATGATAACGAATTCCGCTTTGCTCTCCAATTCATCATGCCAGACCATATTGATACAGAGTTCAATATGGAGCTGCAAAACGGTAACGTCATTAAAATGGGGATCGAGTATGACTCATGGAAGGCCCCTGTCGCCTATCACGTTGATGTTAAAAGTCCAAGTGAGTCAAGTTACTTCTTTAACGGCAAGGAGCGCATCCGCATCCCTGCTGATGAAATGATTCATCTCTTTACACAGGAGAGAGAGGACCAGAGCCGGGGCGTACCGTGGTTACATACAGCCATCATTCGCCTGCGTAACCTTGGCGGTTATGAAGAGGCCGCGCTTATTGCCGCCCGTATTGGCGCATCTAAGATGGGCTTTTATACTTCTGAGACGGGTAATCAGGAATATGAGGGCGATGACAAAGACGCCCAGGGCAACCCGATCAGTGAGGTCGAGCCTGGTGTCTTTGAAAAACTACCTCTGGGAATGGATTTCAAAACCTTTGACCCTACCTATCCGCATGACCAATTCGGTGACTTTATCAAGGCCGCTCTCCGGGGGGCCTCTTCCGGGATGGGGATTTTATACAACAACCTTGCTAATGACCTTGAGGGAGTTAATTTCTCCTCTATCCGATCAGGGACACTTTCTGAGCGCGATATGTACCGTATCTTACAAGCCGCTATGGGTGAGAATGTACATGATGATATTTTCCCCGATGTCCTGGAGATGTCTCTCCTTACTCAGCAAATCAAACTCCCAGTTGAACAGATAGAACGTTTTAATTTCCCTAAGTGGCAGTTCAGGGGATGGGACTGGGTAGACCCTCAAAAGGATGTTAATGCCGACATTGATGCCAGGGATAACAGAATGACATCTCTCACTCGCATCCTTGCAAAAAGAGGCATCGACTTTGATGACCTCATGGACGAAATTGAATATGAAGAAGCTGAAATGGCCCGAAGGGGGATAGAAATAAAGCTGATATCTCCTCCCAAAGAGGAGGGGAAAACCGGAGAGGAGGAAGAAGAAACATGAAAAAGTGCGAGCATTGTGGTGCAGAGATTGCCGAAGGCGGTCAGTGTAATTGCGCTGGAGCAGTAGCAGCCAGGGGCGCAGGCACTCCATCGTTAATGAGGAAAATTAAAAGTAAGCCGCTTCGGCGGACTTTTGAGTTTAACCGCGCAGATGTAGATGAGGAAAAGCGCACCGTGCCACTGGCATTCAGTAGTGAGGAACCGGTTAACCGCTGGTTTGGGGATGAAATCCTCGACCATGACAGGAAATCGGTCAGACTCGACAGGCTAAAAAATGCAGGTGCAGTGCTCTGGAATCATGACACTGATGTGCAAATAGGCGTCCCGGAAGAAATCATCATCGACAAGGACCGTGTAGGTCGAGCCGTTGTCAGGTTCGGCAAAAGTGCCCGCGCCGAGGAGATATTCCAGGACGTGCTGGACGGTATCATCCGTAATGTCTCTTTTGGCTACAGAATTTATGAGATGAAGCTGGAAGAGGAAAAAGAAGGTCAACCGGACAAGTACCGGGCGACCGACTGGGAACCTTACGAGATATCTCTTGTAAGCATCCCGGCAGACACGACCGTCGGTGTAGGCAGATCGGACGGGGAAGAAGAAAACGAAATAAATATTACAGGAGGAAAAAGGACTATGGAAAAGTGTAAACATTGTGGCGCAGAGATTGCCCCTGGTGGGCAGTGTGGATGCACCGGAGCAGTAGCGGCAAGGTCCGCAGGGCCGACACCGGCCTCTCAACAGGTGGATGTAAAAGCAATTGAGGCTGAGGCAACAAAACGGGCTCTGGAAAGGGCCACGGCGATTGTATCCCTTGGTGAACAATACGGTTGCCAGGACCTTGCAAGGGAGTATTTGCAGTCTGGCAAAAGCATTGATCAGCTTCGTGAGGCGATTCTTGAGCAGAAGTACGATGCCAAAAAAGTGGACCCGGCAGCAACTCCAGAGATCGGATTGACGGACAAGGAGACTAAAAGGTTTTCGCTTGTCAAGGCCATCAATGCCCTGGCTAATCCAGGGGATAAACGAGCATTTGATGCCGCAGCTTTTGAATTTGAAGCCTCTCAGGCTGTAGGTAAGAAGCTTGGCAGAACCCCGCAGGGGATATTCATACCTTTTGAGGTTCAAAACCAAAAGAGGGACATGCTTGTCGGTACCGATACGGCAGGTGGTTATCTTGTCGGCACTGATCTTATGTCCGCCAGTTTTATTGATCTTTTGCGGAATGCCATGAAGGTGCAAGGCCTCGGTGCAACAGTTCTAAGTGGCCTTGTTGGTGATATTGCTATTCCTAAGCAGACAGGCGGTGCAACCGCTTACTGGCTTAATGAGAATGGTGAGCCGACTGAGAGCCAGCCAACCCTCGGCCAGGTAGGCTTAACACCAAAGACGGTGGGTGCCTATACAGACATTTCAAGAAAAACACTCCAGCAGTCCAGTATTGATGTTGAGGCTTTTGTCAGAAGAGACCTTGCCATGGTTCTGGCTCTTGCTATTGACCTTGCGTCCATCAACGGAAGCGGTGCGGATAACCAACCGCTAGGGATATTAAATACTACAGGTATCGGGTCTATACCCTGGGCTACAGACAATGCACCTCTCTTCGGTGAAATCGTAGACGTTGAGACCGAGGTATCGAAAGATAACGCCCTTTTTGGAGCACTTGCCTACCTTATTAATGCCACACTTGCTGGTAAATTAAAGCAAACAGAGAAGGCAGCAAGCACGGGCCAGTTTATTCTCGATAAAGGTGAGATGAACGGCTACAAGACAGAGGTTACAAATCAGATGCCAATAGGCAAGGTGCTCTTTGGAAACTGGATAGACCTTATTATCGCAATGTGGGGAACACAGGATGTACTGGTTGATCCTTATACCGGTGGTGCATCCGGTGCGGTAAGAGTGAGAATCCTTCAGGATGTTGATACGGCTTTAAGGCATCCCGAGAGTTTTGCCGAAGGCACTAACTAAGAAAGGGGGTAGAAAATGAAAGATTCCAGTAACTACGAGATCACGGCCCTTCGCAATACCGGTGCGGGCGGCAAGTCACTTGTCGAAGGTAAGAGGTACAAAATTCCTACCGACGTTTCTAGTGAGGATGCCAAGGCTCTTGTGAGGATGGGGAAAGCTGAGATTTATGTTGACCCTGAAGTTTTAGCGGCAAGGAAGAAAGCTGGTGAAGAGGCTGAAAAAGCGAACAAGGCTAAAGCCGACGAGCTTCAAACTGCCTTGGATGAGGCGAACAACCGCATTGCCGAGCTGGAGACATCTGTCGCTGATGAAAAGAAGCGGGCTGATGATGCTGAGGCGAAGGTTGTCGAGCTGGAGAAGGTGTCAAAGCCCAACAAGAAGTAAACCCTTAACCGAGAGGCTTTGCCTCTCACAAATAACCGAAAGGAGAAATCAGAAAAATGAGAGACCTTTTAAGCAATCTCAAGAGTGACCAGGTCGTTGATCCGGTCGTTATTACTGCCGATGCCAACGGAGCATCGGTGGATATGAAAGGTTACAACAGTGTTGCTTTTTACGCCCTGATTGGTGAGAGCGGCGACACTCTTTCAGGCTCTGTCTATATTGAGCTGGAGGTGGAGGAATCTACCGATAACAGTACCTTTACTGACGCACCCGATGCGGATGTTCGTGGAAGCGTGGCCGGAACCAACGTGGGCACATTCGGCAAGATTGATGATGCCGCAGAGGATGATGCTGTTTATAGCTGCCAGTATATCGGTGGTCAAAGGTATGTACGCCCTGTCATTAACGTGACTGGCACCCATACTAACGGAACGCCCATCGGTATTCTTGCTGTGAGAAGCAAGGCCCAGGTATTGCCTGTAGCGTAACCCGTAAAGGGTGAATAGATCAAAGAGGGGCGGAAAGCTCCGCCCCTCTTTCTTAAACATTAAACATTAAAAGACCATGCCATTACTTGACGAAGATGATTTAAAAGAACTATTCGACACCGACGAGGGAGCGGTGGAGGCGTATTATACGCCTGTTGGCAAGGGCGGCAAAAAGATACCGTCGCGGTTTCCTTATGAGGGGGATTTTGAAGAGGCCAGCATTGACCCATATAAACAGACTGACGACAACCCGGACTTGATGGCACTGGTTATTACAGAGGATGTCAGCCCGGTTAAACATAAAAGCACTTTTAAAGTTGATGGAACAACTTACAACGTAAGGAGAGGTAAAGGGTTACGCTCTGGTCTAACCATTCTTTACCTGTATGAATAATGTCACTACTGGACACGCTTAATGCGATTGAAACGAACATTGAGACCATACTCGGCACGACGCTGGGTTATCTCCTGGAGGACTTATCCGGTGATGATATTGACACAACCACACTGGCGCAGCTCTTTTCAGAGAGGATGGTCATTCTTGATGAAGAAGAGATCAGCCCCGAGTATGCCGACAGGGACTACCTTGTCGTTACCAAGTCGGAGGCCACCACACCCGACGCGGCCAGGACAAAAGCAAATACGATCATTGCAGCCCTTCGCGGGGCTTTTACCATAGCGGCACTAAACAGCGGAAGCCTGTCGGTATCACAGCCGGTGGCAAGTATTACGGGATTCACCTTTTCCCCTTACTGGCATGAAAACAAGACGCTCTACCAGGAATTCCGCTTCACAGTTAATTTTAATACAGAGTAGGAGGAACCCTATGAAAGTAAGAATGCTGATCACACAGGAAAGCCCTAAATACGGGACACTGATAGAGGGCAAGGTGTACGACCTTGACCCCGAGGACGAAAGAAAATTTATCGAAAGGGGCATTGCAGAGAATGTGAGCGCCCCTGATTATAAATCTAAATCAATGCCAAAAAAGAAAGGTCAGGAGGTGACTAAAAAATGAGTGAGCATAAATATAAACATTATGTCTGTCTTGGAGAGCAGACGGTTTTCGGGACAACGGAAAAAACCACAGTTGGATTTATTCCGGTAAAAAACTTTGTAGGCGTTGGGGCAGAGTTTGACGACAAGGAAGTGGAAGAGTTTCGCGGTGGTGAGGCTGTTCTCGGCCCGACGAATGTAATACGGTACGGGCAAAAATGGTCACGCTCTCCGGAGATGCCTTTCTTTGTCGAATCAGGTTCCGCCAAGAATCTGCCCGCTATCGTTTTAAAGCACCTTCTCGGCGGCAGTGCTTGTGTGCAGAACGCAGCTACAGGGCAGTATAATAATACGATTTATCCCGTTTCCGACCCCCGCGCCGCTGCCAATCTCAGCACAAAGGCAATTACGCTCAGCTCCAACCTCAGCCATGACGCGAATGTTCGCAATCATCCTCACGCTGACGGCATCGTTAAAAAAGTCACCTTCAAACAGGCGGCCAATGATGAGCTTGTGTGGTCTGTCGATATGGCCGGGTCTTTCGTCGAGACGAACGAGACTGAGGTTGGCAGCCCTACTTATCCCGCAGAAAATCTCCGCCTCAAGTGGAACATGCTCAAGGGCTGGATGGGGACCATTACGAAAGTCGGCTCTGCCCCTGCTTATACAAGTTTTACCTTCGGCAGCGCAACCCAGTTCAAACCGCAGGAATTGACCATCAACATTGAATGCGCCAGGGAACTGACAAACGAATTTGCCGGGGTCAACTACCCCACCCGCGTTGAAGATGGCGAGTATACGGTGACCGTTGAATTCACCATTGACTTTAAAAATCCCTCCAGCGGGTTTCAGTCACTTGACCATTTCACCAACTTTCTTGCCGGTGTCAGTTCGGTAAACAATTTCTGTTTCCATTGGGACACTGGTGTAGAAGCGGGGACAGGCGGTGACAACTACGGCCTTTATATTCAGTTACCGGAGCTTTACAACCAGAATCCCGATATAGAGTGGGACAGGAAGAAAGCCCCCAAGATCAAGTGCAAGTTCAAGGGCAAGTATCACGCCACCGATCTTGCACAGGTGATATTGCTTATTAAAAACACGGCTACGGCTATTTAAAGGAGAGAATATGTCTTTTATAACTTTCAGCAAAAAGGCGGTTATTCCTTACGTACCCGCCTACATGGGAAACAGGGGAGAAGAAACTCCCCTTATTGTTGGTATTAAGCCGCTTAACAATGACGGTTCCCTTGATTTTAAACGGCACCTTGCCAGCCTCGAGATTGATTGTGGCGAAGACAGAGACAGGCTTCTGAAAGAGCAAAAGGACCTCTTTAAAGAGCGCTTTATCCGTCAGGTGGCATGGGTGAAAAACTGTTCTGTCGTTCTATCTGATAATGAGATTGTCCCTATTACCACGGCAGAGGAACTCTGGGAGCATGGCGACAGTGCTTTACATTCCGAACTTGAAGTGGCGATTCAGAGCCATTCCCGACTTTCCGAAGGTCAGTTAAAAAACTTCGTGGGGGGCTCCGGTGGAACTTCCTTGCAGCAGGAAAGCGCGGAGTCCCCCCAATCTGCGATTGCCGCACCTGCGACGAGGCCAGACGAAGAGATCAGAATTGCGGAAACTGGCGACAAGTAAAAGACACGGCAGTAGACTGGCTCCCCTTTGTTGATGATCCGGCAGGAAGGGTCAGAAAAATGAAAGAGCTTGAAAAAGAGGGGCTTGATATTAACGGATTTCAGTATGAACTGGGCGGCTTTACGCTTTACGAATGCCCGCCCCGATGGATAACGGCAGAAACGAACTTTTTAATGGATGCTCTTTTTATCTTTCACGAGAAAAACATTTTACCTGTCCAGGGGGCATGGAGTGACCAGCCTTTCTGGTTTGCAGAAGCTTACAAAATATTTATCAACGAACTGAACAACCGGCCAAAAGAGACAACGGAATGAGCGGCAAAACGGAAGAAATGAAATATGTTATCACGGCGAAGGATGCCTTTTCCGCTATTCATAAGAAAGCGGATGCAGCCGTTGACAGATCGGCGAAAATCTTTGTTACTTCTGCCGCCGGGATAGTGACGGCCAGCACGGCTGTTACGGGTGCCCTCTTTGCCATGTCTCACACGACAGCGACCTCTGGTGATGAACTGCAAAAAATGTCTGGCCGTCTCAGTATTTCAGCACAAGCCCTTTCCGAATACAAGCATGGCTTGGAATTGTCCGGGACAGCAATTGATGATTTTGAAAAAGGCATCCGCCGCCTGGCTAAAAATGCCCTAGATGCCGAAAACGGACTTGCCACTTCCAAGCGTTCCTTTGATGCACTGGGTATTTCTATCCATAATTCCAACGGACAACTTAAAGACAGCGACACGCTTTTCATGGAGGTTGTCGCTGGATTGAATAACGTTGAAAGCGAGACAAGACAGCTTGCCCTCACTCAGGATTTGCTTGGCAAGTCTGGTGCCAATCTCTTGCCCTTTATCCGTTCCGGCAAAGACGGCATCAAGGATATGCGGGAAGAAGCCCGTAACCTGAGTATTACATATACTGATCTGGAAGCCAACCAGTCAGCCGCCTTTGTCGATGCAGAACTGAGAATAAAGCGTTCCGTTATCGGTGTTAAAAATGAATTAAGCAAAAATCTGATTCCCTATTTTACAACGGCAATGGATACTCTGTCCGGTTCTGTTATGGATTTTAAAAAGACCGGTGACCTTGATAAATGGGCAGCGGATACGGCGGATGTTGTTATTGTTGCTTTCAGTGAAGTAGCAAAAACGGTTGTTCAGCTCCCCATGGCATGGAATGCCGCTAATGTGGCCATCAAGACGGGGTCTGCCGGTGTAGTTGCCGCCCTCGATACGATGATGATTCCCCTTGAAGAGTTCTATGGTCTTTTGTCTCACCTCCCCGGAACGATAGGTCAACCCTACCAACAGGCAAAAAATGACATAAGCTCATTTCGGTCAAGTCTTTCTGATATTGGCACTGACTTATTGGTCAGTGCTGACGCCAGTGAACAAGCAGGTGAAGAGTTGGGAGTGTGGGCCGGAAAAGCTATGTCCGCTATTGATGCCGTTGCCAACAAATCAAGAAGTGGCTCTACCTCCGTCACTGACCCTTCGACACCTGGAGCCACAACGGCAACGGATAGTATTGACACCACACCGGAGCATTTCACCACGGCAACGAAAGACATGTATGGCCCTGCTTTGGGCGATTACCAGAAATACCTCAACGACAAAATTGTTGCTCATGAGCAGGCACAATCACAAATTCGTGCCAACGAAACAGACACTTTTAACTCAACGCGCATCGGTCTTGATAACAATCTTGCGTCTATCCGGCAATACCATCAGGACGTTTTACAGCAGGCTCTTATTAACGGAGCCACAGAAAGCGAATTAAACGGCATTAAAGCCCAACAGGCAATGAACCTTGCCAAAGCTGAGCGTGATTATAAATTGGCAATGGCCGGTAACTACATGCAATCTGCCGCCGGATTCATGCACAACCTTTATGTCGCCACGGGCAAACATAATAAGGATATGTTTAAGGCTTATCAGGGTTTTGCTATCGGACAGGCCGTAATGAATACCTATACCGGTGCAACACGGGCCTATGCTCAATACGGCTGGCCTTACGGGGCCATAGCCGCCGCCCTGGTTATTGCTCAAGGTATGGCACAGGTAGCCCAGATCAGAGCACAGACCCCTGACGGCGGCAGCTCATCTTCGGCAGTCAGTCCGAGTGGTGAAACGGATTTTAGCGATACCGTTTTTGGTGACACAGACACGTCAAGTCTATTGGGTTCCGGTAATGATGATGATGATAAAAAGCACGCCCTTACTATAAACATCACTCACAACTCGACCGTTGCAGACCGTGATCAGATGGCGCGATTTTATGAAGAGGACCTTTTACCTATAATGCAGGAGGCTGCAGACCGTGACGTTGTTATTAATTTGGGGGATGAATAATGCCCTGGGGGAAACCTAAATTTTATTACGAGCATAATCTCTCCGGCCTTGTTGCTACCTCCACAGCGACGGGGCTTTATGACGTGGCTAATTTACTCGACCGGCTGGAGGGCACTTTCTGGAAAGCGGCCAATACGACAACGCCTATGTATATAACCTTTGACGCCGGGTCGGGAAATACGGTTAAAGCCGATTATTTGGCAATTAGCGGCCACAACCTAAACACCATCGGCGCAACCATTGTCCTTCAATATAGCACGGACAATTTTTCCGCTGACATTAATGACGCTTTCACCGCCTTTGCTCCGCCCAATGATTTGACTCTCGTCAAGGAATTTACGAGCCAGACAAAGCGATACTGGCGCCTTAAAATTACGGGCACACTCAGCGCTGCCCCTTATATAGCTATTTGTTATTGGGGTGAGCTGTTCGAGCTTGATTACTGCACAGTTTCCTTCGACCCCCATGCAGAAGAAGATAATGCCAGTGATATTGTAAGTCATACCGGGGTTTTACAGGAAGTTGACGAACAGTGGACAGAAAGAGCCTTCGCTATAGGCATTAACGGCGTGGAAACGGGAGGAACGTTGGATAACGCCATCACGACATGGAAAACCGCTATAGGCCTTCTCAATTTTTGTGTCGCATGGAATATTTCCGCCTTCCCCAATGACATATGGCTTATGCGGCGCAAAAAAGGTAAATTCGTGCGTCCGTTTCAGAAGGGCGGTTTATATCGCAATGTTTCTATTCCGCTTGTCGGGAGGAAAGAGATATGAAAACCCTTTCAGCTACCTTCGCCGCGTTAAATAAAGCAGGTTCAAAGAGACGGTCTGTCCTTGTTCAGGTACAGGATGAAATTATCGGCGCAGAAGAGACTCTTTCTGCTGATTGGACAGCAAATACAGAGGAACATCAGGTTGATTATACAACCCAGCCGGGGAATGTATTATTGTACCGCAGTTCTGGTGCATGGTCATCTTTAAGTCCTACCGGCACCTTGCCAGGGACGAGGCGAGACTCTGTCGCTGTTAAATACAACGGAAAAATGATTATATTTGGAGGGCAAACCGGCGGCACTCCTTACAACGATGTTTGGGAACTGGATTTACTCACTCTTGCCTGGACACAGAAGTTCCCCACCGGTACCCCACCGGCTGCAAGAGCCTATCACGAAGCCGTCCTTTATAACGGAAAGATGTATGTTTTTGGGGGATATGATGGCACAAGTATTTACAACGATGTTTGGGAATTAAATCTTTCTACTTTTGTATGGACACAGAAGTCCCCCACCGGTGGTCCGCCTGCGGCAAGATATAATCATACCTGCATTGAATACAACGGGAAGATGTATCTTTTTGGTGGTGAAGACACCATACCTGTCACGCCGACATACTACAACGATATTTGGGAATTAAATCTTTCCACTTTTGTCTGGACACAGAAGTCCCCCACCGGTGGTCCGCCTGCGGCCCGAACACAGCATGTGGCAGCCGAAGACAATGGAAAACTGTATATTCATGCAGGCCATGACCAATCATATACGACAGTAAATGATTTTTGGGAATTAAATCTTTCCACTTTTGTCTGGACACAGCTCTCCCCTCCAGGCACAGTTCCTTCTGCCAGGCTTCGGCACTCCGCCGTTACTTATCGTCGTTATATGGTTATTTTTGGCGGTGGAGGACCTATCAACGAGGTATGGAAATACGACTTTATAAATGGATTATGGAAGCAGGAAACTTCCGGTGCGACTGCCAGAGACGGGCACGTTTCTATTGTAGATGATTATAACAGGATGTTAGTTTTTGCCGGATATAATGGCACGAGTTACCTCAATGACCTTTATGCTGACGACAACCTTTTTTATTATGACACCGGCTTCTTGCTTACTGACGTAATGGATGTGGGTCAAGTACCTACTGTTCCCGGTGAATGGCAGATTGGTGACAAAAAGCCCTCCGGAACAGATCTTATTTATAAAGCCTCGGCATCTGATTCGACAAATTTTGATGTTTGGCTGCAATGGGAAATTGGTTATAGCCCGCAAGAAAGAGAACAAGCCTCGTTAATAACAAGGAGCAGCAAGTTTTACCTCTTCGGTGGTCGCGATGGGTCTACTTACTACAATGACGTTTGGGAATATAACCCGGCAACAAAAACATGGTCTTTAATTACTACAACAGGCACGGCCCCTTCATCCCGGTGCGGCCACAGGGCTATCATATATAATTCAACAAATATGTACGTTATTGGCGGTTACAACGGCTCCAGTTATTACAATGACGTACATGAGTTAAATTTAAGCACGCTTGTCTGGACACAGAAGTCCCCGTCCGGCGGTCCCCCAGCAACAAGGGCCTATCATTCCGCCACATTGGCCGGGTCAAATATTACCGTTTTTGGCGGTTATAATGGCTCAGCGCTTAACGATGTATGGCGATACAGCATTACCGGCAATAGCTGGACACAAAGAACTGTTGCCAGCCCTCCCAGTGCCCGTTATAACCATACTGCGATAGCGTACGGGGCTACAAACTATATTTTCGGGGGACAAAACGGGTCAACTTATTACGATGAAATGTGGGCGTTGTATCTTGACAGTGACCCTATCTTTGATACATGGACTCAAAAAACAGATGCTCCTGAAGCGCGTGCCGGGCATGTTGCCGTTGTGTCCGGTTCCAACGTATTTATTAACGGTGGTACATCGGGCAGCGACAAGAAGAGTACTATTGTTTATAGCATTACCGGCAATAGCTGGGATGAAAAAGCAGATTCTGACGACGCAACAGTGGGGGCTTGTGCTCTACTTTATGGCTCATATCTTTATATGTTTGGTGGACTCATTTCGGGTTCAGCGTCTGATAAGTTCGCAAGCTATGGCCCTGTTACTGCAAATGCTGTTGATCTCGGAATCATACAGGATGGCGACACTATCACAACGCTTAAACGCTACTATATGGTAAGAGCATATCTTACAGGCGCTACAGACAGAGATGAAACTTCGGTATTAAGCAGTATCCGCGCTGATTTCTCAACCTATCTCGACGTTATTCATCACACTGAGCCGGGGAAAATAAGCGGAATCACAAACATATCGACCCTTTCAACCTCTATTGATGATTTTGAAAAGTCATCGATTAGTTCTATTACTATTACATTGCCCTTTGCTGCCAGAATATCAAAATGGATGGCTGAAAGAAAACCAAAAAACCGCATCGTTAAAGTGAAATTTGGCTTTATCGACCCGTCTTTTACTTATGCTGATTATCTGGATGTTTTTTACGGACAGATTTATGATGCTGAGATAGCACCTGACAACAAGGTCAAACTGTTAACCAAAAGCTTTCACGCCGACTGGAAAAAACAGGTACCCGAAAGCTGGAATAGTGTCTCAGATAACGTGACATGGGAAAATATACACCACATTGATGTCATGCTCGATATTATTCAAAATTACTTGGAATACCGTGATTCAAAGATAGATTATGCCTCTTTTTATACTGTCAGGGCCGCATTGCCGGGCTGGAAGGTTTCCCGGACAATAACGAATGACCCGGTAGAAGCAAAAGAGCTGTTGGAAGAACTGCGCCTCCTTACATCATCTTATTATATTTTACAAGGGACCGGAAAGGTTTCTCTAAAACGGTGGGATAGTACCGCCTCTGCCGTGGCCTCTTTGAGAGACGCTGATTTTTTGGAAAGGCCTACCTGGAAGGGTAATTATAAAAGCCTTATTAATCATTGCTTTACTTACTATGATTATGACGGTACCACAGGGGACGAGGCTGCGGACTTCAATGAACTTGATGCTCATGTGAGAACAACGTCCCGAGATAATTGGCAGGAAAAGGCCTATAAAATCATTAAGGATAAATGGACTGATGTTCTTGACGCCTCGCAGGTCATTGCACGCCGTGAAGTTATCCTCGATCGATACGAAGACCCTCCACCCATCATAATGGTCAGCATTGCCGCTAAATGGATAGCCCTGGAAAATGCCGATTTTATAGACCTAACTACCCGAAACTATCCGTCAACCACTTTTACCGGCTGTACTGATAAAAAATTTCAAATAGTTAAATTAACCCCTGACTGGCTGAAATCACGGATTAGTTTAATAGTGCTGGAGGTTTAAAAGTGGCTGAATTACAGGAATTAATTCACAGACGGGATTGGAATCAGAAAGACTTTTTTACCGGTCTGTATAAAAAAGACCCTGAAACAGCCCGCGATTTGCCAATCTATTCGGCTAAGTTACAAAACGGTCTCCATGATATTGAGCCAGACGGAACCTTTGTCGATATTGATACAACTATTGATGCCGTCAAAATTGGTGTAACAAGTCACAGGGTACGCCGGGGTCGTTACGGTGAATTGCGCTTTGGTGACTCGACAGGTAATAATAAACACCTGTGTAAAATCAAATACAAATCAGGCAAGGGTGTCTCTTTTAAATACCAGGGCGCTGATTGTGATTATCCAGTTATTAAAGATAACCGTCCTGTCTTTGTTGCGTCGCCTGGTGTGAGCATTGAGCATATTTTTACAT
>Ga0224514_10000076_pt1 | contig 38677 bp, 40 predicted proteins | sample SF_May12_sed_USG_3_FD_169107 | JGI IMG/M metagenome (GOLD analysis project Ga0224514, IMG submission 169107) | Sediment microbial communities from San Francisco Bay, California, United States - SF_May12_sed_USGS_24 | ecosystem: Environmental > Aquatic > Marine > Sediment | place: USA... | reverse complement strand
CTCTCCCTCTGTTACAAAGATAGGGATCTTCGTGTTCTTTATAATCTTCGGCCAGTCAGCATTACGAGGGAAGTATGCGCACACTCCAGTCCGTGAGGGCTGAGCATATCGCTGAGGCTTCTCAGTCATTCCTGCGAAACCTTTTGGAGTGTCGAGGTATCTGATTCGATAGAACGCTGGCCACTTCGGGTGAGCGTTCAACGTCTTCGTGAGGTCACGAGGATCGTGATAGTTTATCTTTAATGCGGGCAGTTCGTGGAACTCAGTGTTGAGCTTTTTGATCTTCGCTGCCGGGAGTACTTCGAGCTTCAATAACTTCGCATCCTGAGCAGTGAGCCCCGACTCTGTTAGACGTGCAGCGGCGAGAGCTGCGTGTTTCGATTGCGCCATAGCAGCTCTCCTTTAGAATGGTCCGACGTCTCTGGGATTATGTTTGTGCCATACCTTCTTCGGATCTAAACCGCAAACTCCCCAGCAGAGTCCTTTACTATGGTCACACTCCGGGGCTCCCTGCTCTGAGCCTTGAGCTCGCAAGGCCACTAAAAGTGATGCTTCGATGAAGTCCTTCAAAAAGATATCCCTCGAAACACAAAATAATTTCGCCTCTTTATACAGTGATTCTGGCACTTCTACGTTGAGATTTTTGACGTTTGGCATGAAAACGGCTCCTTTCGATGGAATTTTTCGGGCGTTTTCACCTTACCTTTTTTCAACCAAGCTGTCAACAAAAAAAGTAACCTATTTACCTACTATTTATAAGTAGCTGATATGTATACGGAAACCACGAACTGAGCAGCACAGATTAGCACACGTAGCACAGAATCCTAAATAAATGTGTGCTACCGTAACTAACTGATTTCAATACGGATATTATAGTTTAGCACAGAAACACAGATTATCTCTTAACCTTCAATGAAAAATAAAGTCTTATGTAGGTAGGAGGTAGATAAAATATATTATAGAATAGAAGCACGTGTGTTGTGTGTTTCTGTGCTAACTTTCTCTGCCATATTCTCTCTCCAATTATGCTGCTTGACGTCCATTAAAGTGTTGACAACATTAAATAATCTTCCCATACTATTCGCAATGAGTAAATCCAAAGAGAAAACACTGACCGAGAAGCAAAGGAGGTTCTGCCATGAATACCTGGTCGATCTGAATGCGACGCAGGCTGCGATTCGTACTGGCTACTCGAAGAAAACAGCAGAGTCCCAGGGATCCAGGCTGTTAACAAATGTTGAGGTTAGGAAGCTGATTGACGATCTCAAACTAGCACGAGCAGAGAAGCTGGAGATCACGAAAGATAGAGTGCTGCGCGAGATAGCGAAGAGCGCGTTCTCAAATATACTCGACTACATGGAAGTGCAGCCCGACGGCACAGCAATCGTGGATCTCAGTAACATGACACGCGAGCAGGCTGCGGCGCTCGGGGAAATCACAGTCGATAGTTACACCGAGGGCAACGGCGAAGAACTGAAAGATGTGAAGCGAGTCAAGATTAAACTGAACGATAAGGGCAAGGCACTGGATCAACTCGGAAGACACTTACAACTGTTCACTGACAGGATAGATCTCTCAGGCGCAGTGGATATCGCAGGGTTCAACATCACATTCGTAGGCGCTAAGGAAGGAAGAGAAACTTGAACAACTGGATCGGCCAGGCAAAGGACGGCGAGGAGACTCCCATGAAATACCCGGAGCTGCTGCGTCCTATGTTCCACCCGAAGCGTTACAAAGTATTGTACGGCGGGCGTGGTGGCTGTAAGTCATGGGGCATAGCAATCGCGCTCCTGGTCATGGGCCGCAAACGTAAGCTCAGGATCTTATGTGCTCGGGAGCTTATGAAGAGCATTAAAGACTCCGTTCACAAACTCCTATCTGATCGTATCGTAGATCTCAACCTCCAGAACTTTTACGAAGTACAAACAGCATCCATTAAGGGACGCAACGGCACGGAGTTCTTCTTCGAGGGGCTCAGGCACAACGCGTCACAGATCAAGTCATACGAGGGCATTGATATCGCGTGGGTAGAAGAAGCTGCGCCGGTAACGAAGTCCAGCTGGGAAGTGTTGATCCCCACTATAAGGAAGGAAGGCTCAGAGATCTGGGTATCCTATAACCCCGAGCTTGAGAGTGACGAGACTCATCAACGCTTTGCAATCAACCCACCTAAGAACTCATTCGTAAAATACCTTAACTGGTCAGAGAATCCGTGGTTCCCCGAAGTGCTTAGACAAGAGAAAGATGATCTCAAGGAAAAGGACTTCGACGCGTACCTTAATATCTGGGAGGGTAAGTGCAAAGTTGCCCTGGAGGGTGCTATCTACGCCGACGAGCTGCGCGACGCAGAAGCGGAGAATCGTATTACCACCGTACCCCATGATCCTCACAACCTGGTCAGCACATTCTGGGATCTTGGCTTTAGCGACTGCACATCAATATGGTTCATCCAGAAGGTCGGCTTCCAGTGGCGCGTCATCGACTTCTACCAGAACTCACATAAGAAGATCGGCCACTACGCGAAGGTGCTGCAAGAGAAACCTAACTACGTTTATGGTAAGTGCTATCTCCCCCATGACGGAGCACATGAACACCTCGGAGCTGAGAAGACAATAGAGGGCTCGCTTAAGTCGCTCGGCTTCCAGGTCGAGGTGGCACCGAAGCTCAGCGTAGAGGATGGGATCCACGCAACACGTACAGTGTTCCCGGCCATGTGGTTCGATCACGCGAAGACAGGTGAGGGCATTCAGTATCTCAGGCGCTACCGCTATAAGGTAGACATCGAAAAGGATAAGGTTGATAAGAAGCCGTTGCACGATAACAACTGTCATGCAGCCGACGCGCTCCGTACCTTCGCAGTGATCCCGACGATCATGGTTGAGGCATACACGAATCCGAATCAAGAGCCCGCGAAGATGCTCACCGAGTTCGATCCATTTAGGGAGGGAGTCGTATGACCTGCGCATCATGTGAACGTAAGCCCGGCACGCTGGTAGATGACAACGTGGCGCTGCACTGGATGGAGACTGTCACACCAAAGGACTCCCGCCTGGATCTCAGGAAGAAGATCTTACAGTTCGATCACGACTTCCGCGCAATGTGTCAGCTGCAGCCCCAGGCATTCGACGAGGTGTTGAAAGCATCACCGCCATTGATACACCGATTCGCAGGCGGCGTGTATATGAGGGAGATCACACTCCCGGCGAACTCAATTATCATCGGACAGATCCACAAGCACGTACACTTCAACTTCATATCGAAGGGCCGCGTGCGATGTGTCACAGAAGGTAAGGGCGTCGAAGAGTTAGAGGGGCCATGTACCCTGATCTCGGAAGCCGGTACTAAGCGCATCCTCTATGTATATGAGGAAACTGTCTGGACCACCGTACACAGAACAAACGAGACTACGGTAGAAGGGGCAGAGGCAGAGGCAATCGCTGAGAGTTACTCGGCAATGGGGCTCGAAGATCCCGAGATCATACAAAGAGAACTGGAGGGCTGAGGCATGGCATTTTTTGTGGCAGGAGCCATATTGGTAACGGGTGCGGTGAGCACGTACTCGAAGATGAAGTCCGCAAAGAAAGCTCGTAAGCAGACGGAGCGCGCTGCACTGAAACAGGAGCAGCGCATTGCATCCGAGAAGCGCGAGGAGTCACGGCAGAAGAAACAGACTGCCATGCGAATGCAGAAGCGGCGAGGCGCAGCAGGTGCGGGTAAGGATCGCACCAGGTCAACCATACTAACCGGCGCACTCGGAGTCCAGGCACGTAGAGCTGGGCAGAAGCGCCTGATCGGAGAGTAGAGCTATGGCAATCTTTGGAACTCCTTTAAAGGAGATGACCAACAGGATCAAGAAACGTGGGACGCGGGGCATTGCTGATAAACTCTTCGGCGGGGCAAAGAAGCCCGGCAGTCCAGGTGCTCGGAAATCCTTCCTTAGAGGGGGAGTGGCCGCAGCTGAGAAGAAGCGCGAGTCATTGCTGAGGAAGACGCCCGGAGATGAGCGCGAGCGTATGGGCATCTTTGGTCGAGCGATGGTGGCTGCGAAGAAGAAGACTACGCCCGCAGGTGAGAAGTTGAAGGGGACCAGAGAAGAGAGGCAGGCGTCATTTCGTAAGCGCAAAGAACAGGCTGGCGCTGCAGCTGGTGCCAGGGCTCGACGCGGTAGGGGTAGACGTCCCAGGTCAAGGAGTACGACTGGCGGCGGTGAAGGCAAACGTCTTATAGGGGAGTAAGGTATGGCGTACGTGACTACAGGAACATCACGCAGGCGCGAGCTGCTGATCCTCAGAGCGGATCTGATTAAGGAGCGCGCGTCCTTCGACACGCACTACGCAGATCTCGCGAACTTCGTACTGCCTCGACGTCTCCAGTTCCAGGTGACTGACACGAACAAAGGGGACCGGCGCAACCAGAAGATCATCGACAACACCGCAACCCTCGCAGCGAGGACCACGCGCTCAGGAATGATGAGCGGAGTCACCTCACCCGCAAGGCCGTGGTTCAAGCTCACCACACCGGATCCTCAGCTCGCAGAAGTCGGACCGGTTAAGGAGTGGCTCGACATCGTGACGCGGAGAATGCGCACCGTGCTGCTCAAGTCGAACATCTACAACGTGCTCCCATTGACGTATGGAGATATGGCTACTTTCGGTACCGCAGCCATTCTGGTAGAGGAGGATTTCGATACGGTTATACGATTCTACTCTTTACCCATCGGCTCGTACTACCTCGGGCTCGATGACAAGGGCAGACCGTCCGTGTATATGCGAGAGTTCCGTATGACAGTGCGGCAGCTGATACTCAGGTTCGGCGGCGGCGAGGCAAACAACGGGATTATTGACTGGTCGAAGTTCACGTCCCATGTGAAGGGTTACTATGACCGGCGCGAGCTGGATACGTGGATCGACGTTACCCACATCATACGGAAGAACGAAGACTATAAGCCTGGACTCCTGGGATCTAAGAAGTTCGAGTCGTTGTACTTCGAGCAGAGCGCCTCGGAAGGCACGCAGGGTCAGAGCTCAGAGGATAACATCTATCTCCGCGAAGCTGGGTACGATTACTTCCCGGTCCTCGCGCCCAGGTGGGAAGTCACCGGCGAAGATGTGTACGGCACTGAGTGTCCTGGCATGGCGGCGCTCGGTGATATCAAAGGACTCCAGGTACTACAGCGTCGTAAGGCGCAGGCCATTGAGAAGATAGTCAATCCTCCAATGGTAGGACCGTCAGCATTGAAGTACGCGAGGCCGACGATACTGGCAGGTGATATCACTTACCTCGATGAGCGGGAAGGTATGAAGGGCTTCCATCCTGCGCACGAGATAAATATGCCTCTCCAGTATCTCCTCGAAGATATTGACCAGCACCAAACGAGAATTCAGCGTGCGTACTTTGAGGATCTCTTCCTCATGCTCTCGCAGAGTGATCGACGCGAGATAACGGCAAGGGAGATAGACGAGCGTCACGAGGAGAAACTCCTGGCACTGGGACCGGTGCTCGAACAGCTGAATCAGGATCTCCTCGATCCCTTGATTGATATCACCTTCCTGTTAATGGAGGCGCAGGGCTTGCTTCCAGAACCACCGGAAGAGATTGCGGACAGCCCGCTCAAGGTTGAGTACATCTCAATCATGCACGCAGCACAGAAGCTCGCAGGGCTGGCTGGTATAGATCGACTCACTGAGTACGTCGCGCGGGTGGCCGAGTTCGATCCAGACGTGATCGACAAGTTTGACAGTGACCAGGCTATCGACGAGTACGCCGAAGTCGTGGGTACACCGCCGAAGCTCGTAGTTACCGATGACGTAGTTACTACCATCCGGGACAATAGGGCGAAGGCCGAGGCAGCTGCAGCGAAGGCTGAGCAGTTCAACCAGCAGGCGCAGGGAGCGAAGAGCCTGGCTGACATGCAGGTAGATGATAATAGCGTGTTCAGTGAACTGATTAAAAGAGGGGAGGCGGGTTCACCGTTAGCGCAATGAGTGGAGCGAATGTAAAGAACGCAGCAGATAAGGAGCAAGTAAAGAAGGGAGGGAAGCTGGAGAAGGAGCAGCGCAATCGAGAGCTGCTTGATATAAGGAACGTCATGCAAACTGAATCAGGGCGCAGGCTGCTCTTTAGGATCCTTCACAACTTCTGCCACATAGATCTGAGATCCGCAGATCCTCGCAGTGGGTCATGGACGTACTTCAACGAAGGCGCGAGGGATGTGGGAATGGCAATTAAGAACGACATGCTGGAGGGAGCGTTTCACGAGTTTCAACAGATGGAGAAGGAGTGGGCTATAGCTAAGGAGCTCATAAAACTAGAGCAAGACGAACCAGAAGGAAAGGAGTAACACATCATGGCTGGAGACGAAAAAGGTGCATCCCAGGAATCCAACGAAGGTGTAACCGACGAAGAGAAAGATGAAAAGACCGGCAGTGAAGAAGAGAAAGGTGCCGAGGACGAAGAGGCCAAAGGCGCAGGGGGCGAGGAGGATGACAAAGGTGCCGAGGACGAAGGCGGCAAAGGGGACGAGGAAGATGACAAGGGTGGAGAAGAGGAAGGCGATGAGAAATCTGAGGTTCCAGAGAAATACGATCTGAAACTCTCAGAAGACTCGATACTTGACGCCTCACGATTGGATGAGATTGCCTCCATAGCGAGAGAGCAAGGATTATCCAACGAGGCTGCGCAAGATCTGGTCGATATAGAGGAGGGAGCTGTAGACGCTCACATACTCAGTCTCGAAGCTCAGGCCGACGCCACTCATAAAGAGTGGGAGACAACCATCAAAGAAGACAAAGAACTCGGCGGTGAACACCTCACGGAAACCAAAGAGCTTTGCGCAAGGGTGGTGGAAACTTTCGGCAACGATGAGCTTGCAGAGATGCTTGAGGCCACGAACCTCGAAGCACATCCGGGCTGGGTACGATTCGCTGCGAAGATCGGCAAGATGATGAGTGACGATAAGTTCTTCCCCGTCAAAGGTGCTGTGACTGGCGGCGAAAAGTCAATGGAGCAGATCTTCTACGGCAATTCTCCCGAATCAGGCGAAGCTGCAAAGTAATTTAACGTAGCATAACAAGCGACGGAGGTACGACAAAATGGCAACGATTGGCAATGACGTATTAACCCTTGCGGACTGGGCGAAGCGCCTGGATCCGAAAGGCAAGACTCCTTCAATAGTGGAGCTCCTGTCTATGACCAATGCTATCCTCACGGATATGCTTTTCCTTGAGGGTAATCTTCCCACCGGTCACAGGATCACCACCAGGACGGGTCTTCCCACGGTAGCGTGGAGGCTGCTCAACCAGGGCGTGCAGCCCTCGAAGAGCACCACGGCACAGATCGACGAACAGTGCGGTATGCTGGAGGCGTGGTCCGAGGTTGATAAGGATCTCGCGGAGCTCAACAACAACACTGCATCTTTCCGACTCAGTGAGGCCCAGGCATTCATTGAGGCCATGAATCAGGAAATGGCGCAGACCTTGTTTTACGGCAACAGCGGTGTAGCGCCCGAGGAGTTCACCGGGCTTGACGTCAGATACTCTGACACGACTGCGAACAACGGGAAGAACATCCTCCTGGGTGGTGGATCTGGTGCGGACAACTGCTCGGTGTGGTTGTCCTGCTGGGGAGCCAACACCATTTCCGGTATCTTCCCCAAAGGTTCAAAGGCGGGCCTCATCCATGATGACCTCGGCCTCGTGACCGTGGAGACCACGGCGGGGATCGGTGGTACCAGGATGAGAGCGTACCAGGATCGGTGGCAGTGGAAGATGGGCATTGCGCTCAAGGACTGGAGGTACGTTGTTCGGATTCCGAATATCGACATCTCCGATCTCATCGGCATCACCGGGTCGCAGGCTACCACGGCTGCTACGTTCCTGCCGAAGCTCATGTCACGCGCCATTGACAGGATCCCTGCTCTCGGTATGGGTAAGCCGGTCTTTTACGCGAACCGTACCGTAATGTCACACCTCCGGGTGCTGGCGATGGAGAAGACCACCAACGTCCTCGGGATTGAGGAAGGTCTTAACCAGTTCGGGCAGAGGATCCAGACTGGGCTCACTCTCCTGGGTATTCCGATCAGGATATGTGACTCACTGCTCGAAACCGAATCTCTGGTAGCCTAAGCTACTGGCAACTGAATGTGGGGGAGACTCTTCCCCCTTAATCCTTAAACTTTCGATAAGGAGAAACAAAAATGATACTTGATGCACTTAACATGTTCAGCAACGCCCAGGCTGTTACGGCCTCGGCTGTTGGCACGAATGTAATTGACCTCTCAGCAGTGAGGGCTCTCAGCAACGGTGAGCCGCTGGCCATTGTGTTCACGGTTGACGTGGCAGCTGACCAGACCACCGGTGACGAGGACTACACCTTCGACGTGGAGATCTCCACCGACGCTGCGCAGACCACCGGCGTACAGCTGCTCGGTAGGCGTATCTTCGAGTCCGGTACCCCGGACGCTCCCGCGCAGGACGCGGATCTGCTCGTGGCCGGGTATCAGTTCGCCATAGTGATCCCGCCTGTCAGTTCTCTGGGCGAGGCCGCGCAGTTCCTCGGGATCCGTTACGTTGTGGCAGGCACCACGCCTACCATCACCGTGACGGCTCACTTGGTACCGCTGAGCTTCATCCAGGGTAACGTGGTCTACGCGGACGCGGTGAGCATCCAGTAGTTTAACCCTCGGGGAGTGGCGTTTCGGCGTCGCTCCCCTACAACTTATCATCTAACAGGAGGCTGTTGTGATTAGAGTAGAAGCTACGAGCCTGGGAACGTATGCGAGTATACGCAGACGCGAGGGCAACGTCTTTACGATCAAGAACGAGAAAGAGTTTTCGCACAAGTGGATGAAGAAGGTACCGATGAGCACCCCTGAGACTCCCCCTTCCGCTGTCGGTCCTATTAAGGAAGGAAATGTACCCAGCTTCGAGCACCCGGATCCTAACAAGCGGGAGCCCGTTGCTCTCAGCCAGGTAGGGAAAAAGAAGGCGTCTGCGAAGAAAGGCGGCGACAAGGGCAAGGGCGGCAAGGGCAAGGGCGGCAAGGGCAAGGGCGCTGCTAAAGGTAAGAAGTAAGGAGAGGAAGAGGATCCCATGCCTTTGCTAAAGGGGAAAAGTAAAAAGGTTATCAGCCACAACATTGCGGTTGAGCAAAGGCATGGGAAACGGCGAGACGTGGCAATCGCCATAGCGTACTCTAAAGCAGGGATGAGCAGGAAAAAGAGGTACAGCTCTGCGAGGAGAAAATAATGGAGATGTCATTTGATAGAGGCGATGCGATAGCAAGAGGTGAAATGACCTATGCTAGAGCTCGCGCCGTTCTCGGGTATAATAGTGCTGTTGGATCTAACCAGCTTGACGATGTAACGGAGATCGGTGATATAGTAACGAAGTACCCAGGAGGGATTTTAGGGGATACGGCTGTTGCTGTTGAAATACAATCTACCAGTGCGAATGACACGGCTGCTGGGAGCGGGGCGCGAACTGTGATGGTCCACGGCCTCGATGAAAACTGGCAAGAGACTGAGTACCTCGTTTCTATGGACGGTTTAACATCCGTGGCTGTGCCTGGGCTTTGGGCTCGCGTTAATAACATTCACGTTATGGCAGTAGGCGGTAACGCTCTCGGTGTAGCGGAAGGTGATATCACCTGTGAGAATGTAGGCAACACCGAAGTCTACCGGAAGGTTGCTGCTGGTGGTAACATGGATCTCGGTTGTACGTACACCATCCCGGCTATCATGGCAGACGGCACTCCGGTCAGCTGGGGGTACATGGTTGCATGGTCCGCTGGCTGTATCTCGTCTACTGTTGCTACGATTGACCGTGCGATTCTACGAGCTACGTGCGATTACTTTGATCGTGGCTTGATACCAGGAGTTTTCCACTTCCAGGATATTATCAGCGGCAAGGCTAACGGTGAATATCGAAGATTCGCTCTTCCGAAGAGAGTACCTCCGAAGTGTGATATAAAAGTCTCAGCGCAGCAGACGCAGGGTGCCGGTGTTACCGAAGCCTCTGCGAGCATTGAAGTTTACTTTGAGAGATAAGGAGATAGCGCATGGCATCCGATACTGAAATAGCGAACCTGGCATTGAGTCACCTGGCTCACGCTTATGTCATATCTAACCTCGAAATTGAGCAGAGCGAAGAGGCTAGAGCTTGCAGGCGTTTCTACGACATTGCAGTGAAGAAGGTTGCCGAGTCAGCTCCGTGGCCATTCCTTACAAGGTTCCTCGCTCTCGCATTGATAGAGACTGAGCCCACTACCGAGTGGGGCTACTCTTACAGGTACCCGACGAACTGTTCAAGGATCGTGAGGGTGCTCTCCGGTGTTAGGAATGACAGCCGACAAACGCGAGCTCCCTACAGGATAGTAGGATCCGATACCGGTAAATTGATCTACACCGATCAGGATGATATGGAAGTCGAGTACACTGCCTACGCGTCGGATCCGACTCTGTTCTCTGCGGGCTTTACGCTGGCTGTGTCGTTCTATCTTGCGCACCTGGTAGGTCCGAGACTCACAAAAGGAGATCAGTTCGGTCTCGCTAAGGAAGCTCTCTCGATGTACAATTACGAAGTGACCAGGGCAGCTAATGAAGCATTCAATGAGCAGCAGGACGAGGAGCCGCCCGAAGCTGAGGCTGTAAGGGCGAGAGATTAATTATGGCAATGAAGTCCATGAAGTTGAGCAAGGCTGAGAAGAAAGAGACGGTGGAGGCTAAACCCTACACAGGACCAGAGTATCCCTACGGCCTCAGTATCAGCCTTGACAAAGAGGCGCTGGACAAGCTGGGGATCTCTGAGCTCCCCGAGGTAGGGACGAAGCTGACACTTGAAGCAAAGGTCGATGTTACTGGAGTCAGCGAATCATCCTCTGACAGCGGCAAGGACTATAGAACGCTCACGCTGCAGATCACTGACATGGAGCTCGGAGAAGCGCCTGGCGAAGACATAGGTAAAAAGCTCTATGGCAAATAAGAAGCAACTCTCATTCGCAGGCGGCGAGCTCGCACCCGCGCTTCACGCACGCACCGATCAGATTAAGTACACCACCGGTGCGAAGAAGCTGCTGAATACTTTTGTGCTGCGTCACGGCGGGACAGCTAATCGCCCTGGTACCCAGTTCGTCTCACCTACGTCGATACCCGAGAGGAAGTCAAGACTCATTCCCTTCGTGTTTAACCTTGACCAGTCCTACGCGCTGGAGTTCGGGCATCTTCATATTAAGGTAGTGAAGAACGGCACCTACATAACAGACGCGTCGAAGGCAATCTCTAATATAGAAGCTACAGCAGGGAGTCCGTATGTTGTGCAGATCACATCTCACGGCTACTCGACTGGGGATCAGGTATACATTGAGGATGTGGTAGGCATTGAATCGCTCAATGGAAAATACTACACGATTACTGTCCTGGACGTGAATCGTTTCGAGCTCGATGACACTACAGCAGCGGGTGGTGGTACGGCGTTCACTCACGAGGATCTCACCGATTCAAGCTGGATCGAGACTGACACCGGTGCGAAAATGGTCGTGAGTGGTGGACCTCCTAGTAAGGCTGACCTCACTACAAATAGGCACGTACCTGCTGTGAGTTTACACAAAGATTTCGGTGCTGATTACTTCGATGGAAATTATATCATTGACTGGACCACGAGAGTCAATGGCACATTCGCATCTTATGCTGTTCTCGGATTTCCCACGCTGCATAACCTCTCAGGCGGTGCTGGAGACGGCTGGGATATCTACCAGGACGGAGATCAAGAAGGTGGTATATGGTTCCATGACGGTACGCCCGGTCTTCATGCTCGCATTTACGTAAGGCACAATTCTATTCTAACAGAGCTGAGAACTTACGGGGTATCGCTGAACACCGATTACTACATGAGAATGGAGAGAGACGAGGACGCGTCTCCGTACGGCGATATCATCTGGTCGATCTACCCCACCGATGCTGACAGAACAAATGATACTAATCTGATCTATCGGCAAAGTACGTCAATAACTGCGGCGCAGGGGAAGAAGGACTGGAGGTACATGACCGCCACTTACGGCTGGGCTGACCAGCCCGGAACTTGGGCCTGTACTGGCTGGGTTAGTGATGTACGTCACACGAATAATCCCGGAGATCCCGGAGATGGTGACACTTATACTAGCGGCGGTACAGCTGAGCGCGTTTACAGCTTTGCTACTGGATACCCCGAAGAGGATCTCTTCACCCTTGAGTATACTCAGTCAGCCGACGTGCTCACCATTACGCACCCGCACCATCCTATTAAAGATGTTACGCGCCTGGCTGACGATGACTGGAGTATTAACACTCAATCATTCGCTGCTACCATTGCAACGCCCGCAAACTTAGCCAGTGATGCGAGCGGCACAGCTTTCTATTACAAGGTAACAGCCGTCGATGCGGAGACGAATGAGGAGAGCTTGCCTACGGCAGAGATAGGATCCTCCACTGAGACCTCTAATCTTTCATGGGACACAGTGACCGGCGCGGGAATGTACAACATCTATAAGAAGCTCAACGGAGTTTTCGGCTTCATCGGTGTAGCCGGTGCTGAGGCTTCTCCGACGTTCAAATGTGATAGCTACCTCGCTGACACGACTGACACGCCGCCCGAGGATCGGCAACCCTTTGCTCTCGGTGATGCTGATAACATTACCGCTATCTCGCAGGCTGATCCGTGCGTCGTTACTATCGGAGCTCACACCTACGTTGTAGGGGACCATATATGGATTGAAGGTATTACGGGGATGACTGAGCTCAATAATCTCCTCTTCTACGTTTCAGCTGTCACGGCTACTACTGTAGCTCTCGCAGATCCTCATACCTTTGTAGACATCGACTCCACTGCGTATACTGCGTGGGCGTCAGGCGGCACCGTGCAGGAGGCTAATAACTTCCCTGCTACGAGTACGTACTACCAGCAGAGAATGATGTACGGCTTCCAGAGAAACAATACTGAGGGGATCTGGGGTAGTAAGTCGGGACTGCGTAAGAACATGATGGTCTCTACTCCGCTCCAGGACGATGACGCTGTGACGTTCTCTATTGTCGGGCGGCAGGTCAACGCTGTGAAGCATCTCCTCGACGTCGGAGAGCTCGTAGTGTTCACCGCTTCCGGTGAGTGGATCATACAGGGTGATGGTGCCGGGATCCTCACACCTTCGGCAATCAACCCGAAGCAGCAGACCGCTAACGGCTGTAGTGATCTTGCTCCGCTGGTCGTAGATGGTAATGCTATTTACGTCCAGGCACGGGGATCCATTATTAGAGATCTCGGCTACGAGTATGAAAGCAACGGGTACCGAGGGAGTGAGCTCTCCATCTTCGCTGCTCACCTGTTCGATAATTACACTCTCGTAGACTGGGCGTATCAGCAGACTCCGCACTCTATCGTGTGGGCTGTGAGGGATGACGGTACGCTTCTCGGAATGACATATATTCGTGAGCAGCAGATCAATGCCTGGCACCAGCATACCTTCGGCGGCGGTGTTGAGAGTGTATGCGTTATACCGGAAGCTGGCCGCGACGTTCTTTACATGGTAGTAAAGAGGACGATTCAAGGTGTTGTTCATAGGTACATTGAGAAGCTGACACCCAGGCCGATTGATGATATCGTCGATGCGGTATTTATGGACTCGTCTCTTTCATACGACGGACGCCATACTGGATCCACAACTATGACACTCTCCGGGGGGAGCCTCTGGCTGTACGAGGAAGAAATGACACTGACGGCCAGCGCAGCTGCCTTCTTCACTACGGATGTAGGTAATCAATACTGGCTCACTGTCGGCACTGAGACATTGCGCTGCACTGTTACGGCTTACACGTCCGACACGATTGTAACGGTGAGACCTCACATGACTGTACCCAGTGTGATGCGCGATAGTGTAATTTCTACCTGGGCGCGCGCCGTCGATCAGTTGTCTGGGCTTGACCATTTAGAGGGCGAGGATGTGAGCGTGTTCGCGGACGGGTTCGTGGTTGCTAATCCTAACAACTCTGCGTATGATGTTTTGACAGTATCAGGAGGATCTATCACTCTCGAAAAACCGTATACTGTGATACACGTAGGACTTCCTTACATCTCTGATCTGGAAACACTCAGGATGGATAATGCGGAAGGGGCCAGCCTCGCAGATAAGAGAAAGAACGTGTCCAGCCTTACTGTGTTCCTGGAAGACTCTCGTGGCGGCTGGGTCGGTCCTAACGAAGATGCTCTCAATGAGTTCAAGCAGCGCAGTGACGAAGGGTATAGTGATCCTATTGCGCTGAGGTCGGGAACGCAGGAGATCGCCATGCAACCTGAGTGGAATGCGGAAGGTGGCATTCTCATACGGCAGACAGATCCCCTGCCTCTCTCAGTGCTTGCTGTTGTACCTTCGGGATACTTAGCCGCAACTACTAAACGATAGGAGCGTAACATGGCTGACTACTCTTTAAATTATCAAGTGCCGAGCATGGACTTCTCCATGTACGATCCGGGCGCTGCTACCTCTGCAGGTACTCCTAACATCATGGGGATTGCCGGGGTCGGTGCTGATCTCATGGGAGTGATCGGTGATATCTTCGTGGACCGCGAGAATGAGAGAGCTCGGAAAGCTGTCCTGGACTCTAACGCTCGGATCAATGACATGCTGGCACGTGACGCGAAGAGACGAGGGCAGGAAGAGGTTGCCCGATTCCGCGCAGCTGGAAAGAAACGTGTAGGATCTGCTCGCGCAGCACTGGCTGCTCAGGGGATTAGACTCACGGGCGGTGATGTATCAGCTGGTGATGTTGTTCAAGAGGAGCTCGATCTTATAGAGCTGAATGCTCTAACCATTGTCAACAATGCGTCAAGGGAAGCTCTGGGGTACCAGGTTCGCGCGGGAGCAATCAGGATGGAAAGTCGAATGGAGTCTATACGCGGCGGGGCCAGGAGGACCGAGAGAGCTCTTACCGGGATCTCCCGTGGCATAGGCTACTATGAAAGATGGAAAAGCGGGAGGTAGGTAATGGCTCCGAGAGCACCTGATAGACTAAAGACTAAGAGGTACGCTAATCTGGAGACTCCGGTTCCCGGACAAGGTATCGAACCTTCTGAGGTTCCGAGCAAGTTATCAAAGGTAGCCACTGAACTTTATGATCGGCAGGTCAGAAGAGTTAATGACATCGCTATCCTTGAGGCCGACACCTCCATAGCGAACAACGATACGGATCTTCTCCACAACCCGCAGAGCGGTGCGCTCAATCGTTTGGGTAAAGACGCCCTGGCAGGCTACGACGATGTGCTTGAGGATAGGAGAATGTTCGTAGACAATGTTCTGAATGGATTGGCCAATGACGCCCAGCGCGACGCGGTGCGTGCCAGGTCAATGCTCACTGGCGGTGCCTTCGATTCTAAGCTGCAGGTCCACCAGAGTAAGCAGACTCTCCTCCACGAGAACTCGGTGTACCAGGCTGCGCTCGTGTCGAAGAAGAGAGAAGTTGAGAATGCCTACGACAACCCGACTGAGCTCTTGAGGCTGATCGACGAGTCGAAGCAGCTGATAGTGAGAAACGCTACTGTGAACGGCAAAGAGGCTAAATGGACGAAGGCAGCGAAAGAGAGCACGGTGAGCGACTTGCACAAGATCGTCATCCAGCAGTACCTCGCAAAAGGAGATGACCAGGCTGCTGAGGACTATTACAAAAAACACGATAAGGTGATCTTCGAGGACGCCGCTCTGCAAACGAGAATGGGCGAGGCTTCCACCGATGGAGAAGCTGCTCGGATCGCGGGTAGTATCTGGGGGGAGTTGGCTCCCACGGATGACGATCAAGCAGTACACCTTGACCGAATGATGCAAGCAGCTCGTGAGAGTACGAAGGATACCGATGTATTAAAGTCGGTCAAGACTCTCCTTAATGAGCGGAAGACGGTCCACGATGCGTCGGTAAAAGAGAGAGCTGACGCTAACGAAAATCTTTTGTGGGAAGCTCACGGCAACGGGGCTCCTGTAGAGGCTCTCTACGCTTCGGAAGAGTTCGCTGCTCTCCCTGGCAAAAACAGAGGGGCTTTTAGAAAAGCTGTCACGAATATAAACAGCAAGACGGATGAGTTGCTTAAACTGGAGCAGGAGATCAACCGTGCCACGCTTTCGGATCCTGCGAACATAGCGGTGCTCCGGGATGCGGATCTTGACTCTATGCTCCGCAATAAAGAGCTGAGTGCTCTGGGATACCGCACACTACAGAAGCTCCGAGATCCTAAGAGACAGCCGAATGCTATGCTGGCCTTCAAGCGCATAGATGACGCGAAGGGCAAAAAGATATTCAGCACTGATCCAGAGGCAAACGCTAAGGCGTGGGCTGAGGCGAGCAGTATGCTGCACTCATACCTGGAAGCACATCCCGAAGGAGATCCTGCGGAGTTCGTAGATCAGATAATGAAACCCATCGAACTGAGATGGATGGAGACTTTCTTTAGCTACCTCGGCAGTGAAGCCGGTACCGAAGCTGCCCGGACGCGGCGAGAAGAGAGGCTGCAGAAGATCATAGGTAAGCCTCGCAAAATGTCACCGGCGAAGAGAGGCAAACGGAAACAGGCTGTCGAGTATCTCCAGAGCAAAGGTCAGCCTACTACGGAAGCGAACATTAAGTACATAGAGGATAGATTATAATGCCACTTGATATCGACATTACAGGTCTCCCTGATAAAGCGGAAGACGAGCAGAGTTTTTTACAGACTCTCCCTGATTACCAGGCACCCGAGGAAGAGGTAGAAGAGCCTGTGGTAGAGCCTCTCGATGTTGAGCGTCCTGTCACCATTCCGAGATGGGACGAGATAAAGAATGAGCTCCCCGAGGAGATGAGGCAGTACGGGGAAAGCATTCAGAACTCTCTCACTATAGCCTCGACTAATGACATCACCCCGGCGCAGGCGTTCAGCATGGAAGATACTTTCACCGAGGCGTATGGTGAGAAGCAGCTCTGGAAGAAAGCGAAGGGATCCTTCAAGGCTGGTTTCGGAGATGTATACACTACTATGGGCGGTACGATGGAATGGCTGGGCTTCTCGAAGGAGGCTTCTGACGTCTACCGCGATTATGGCAATAGGCTGCAGCAGGCGTACATCCCTCCCAGTGATATGAGCGAGTTCACTATGGGTAAGCTCTCCGATTCTGAATGGTGGGCTACGACGGGCGTGAGATCTGTACCGTTCACTCTGTCACTTATCCCCGCTGCTATCGTCGGTGCGTATGCTGGAGTTACTGCTGCCGGTGCTATTGGCCTCGGCGCGTTTGGGACTACAGTACTCGGAGCTGTTGGTGGCGCTGCCCTCAGCAGGCCGGTGGAGTCGGCTTTTGAAGCCGGTGGAGCGTATGACGAAGGATTGGCTAAGGGTATGTCAGAAGAGGAGGCTCAGGAAGCTGCTGACCAGGTGTTCAAGGGTAACATGATGCTCACCGGCGTAGACGCCGTTCAGTTCGCTGCATCATTTACACCTTTGAGAGTTGCAGGCAAGAGTGGTCAGCGTGTTATGCTGCAACGTACTCTCGCTGCTATAACGAAGCTCGGCGGCGTTGGATTGATGGAAGCTGCTGAGGAACGGTACCAGGCTGTCATAACTGCTGAGGCTCTTGGAGAAGAGGCAAAGTTTTTTGACTTCACGGATCCAGAGCTGAATGAGGCCAGCGTGATCGGTGCTATCTTCGGTATGGGTATGGGAGGAGCTGGGAGTGTTTGGAGTGGGCTCACTGAGCATGTTGTGGAGACTGCTCCCCCCGAGCTGAGAAAGCAATTTGACGAGTTGAAGAGGAAGGCCGTTGCTGCCGGTGCTACGCCCGAGGAAGCGACGCTCCAGGCGCTCGACGGCCTGGCAGATACACCCGAGGGGAAAGCTCACATAGAGAGCTCAGTAGGAGATCTGCAGAAGATAGCCGAAGGCAACGCTGCCCAGGTCGAAGATTTCAGTAAGAAGGTTACGCGGCTCCGTGAGATCTTCGCTGCGGAAGATGTTGAGGCTGCAGCAGTCGAGCAGGCAGCGCGCATATCGCAATCAGTACAGACTCAGCTCGTCGAAGCCGGGATCTCCGAAACCGACGCTCGGGCTCAAGCAGAAGCTCTCTACGGGGCTCCGCTCACCGCTCTTGCCGAGAGAGCCGGTATAGATCCTGTTCAGTTATTTGAGAGCTACGGTCTTACCATTACAGGCGAAGCTGCTGCGCCTCGGGAAGTGTACCGCAGAGAGCCCGACGTCCGAGAAGCACGAGATAATATGCTGGTGCGCGGTATGATTGAGAAGGTCCGCGCAGGTAAAGAGATCGGTACCGATTTCACTGACGCCGTTGCGCAGATCCGTGAGAAGAGGGAAGGAGTTGAGGCTCTCGCTCCGAGGAAGGAAGAGCGCAGGAAAGTCCAGAAAGAAATGGCTGAGGAGTTTGAAGAACGCCGCATAGGAGAGCGGAGAGCTTTTGTCCGGGCTCGCCCTGGCGAAGAGCGTGACACTATGCTGGTTAGGCGCATGGTTAAGAAAGTTCGCGCCGGTCAAACGCTGGGAGACTTCACCGAAGAGGTTGAGAAGATCCGCGAGGATCGTGAACTTGCTGACAGCGTTACCTATAACCAGGACGGTAGGGTTGAGGATGGTACTGTAAACTTTGAAGAGTGGTTTGGAGAAAGCGTCGTGGTAGACGAAGCAGGTAATCCGCTAGTAGTTTATCACGGAACGCCCTACGCAGGATTCGCAAAATTCGAGAAGCCCCGGTACGACGGAATTTACTTTACTACGGATCCCGAGTATGCAGCCGCTTTTACGGACAAGGGAGTTGAGGTGGGTGTAGCTCAGAGGGCTATCTACCCTGCTTACGTTAGACTGGAGAACCCGAAGTATTTTGACTTCAATATACCGGAGGAGTTTGAAGCCTTCACCGGGCGCGGGTTCAATCTCGAAGAGCTGGCTGCTGAGGGTTACGATGGTATCCTTCTGCAGAACCGGGGCAAGATCGAAGATCTTATGGTGCTCGGTAATGAGCAGATACAGTCTGTCTACCGTGGAGATGTAGTAGAGGAAGGGCAGACGTTCTACCAGCCTGCGTACGTACCTCCAGTCCCGGCGTTCTTCTCGCAGCTTGAAAAAGTTCTGCGGAACAAAATGCCGAGCAAGGCGCCTGGTGATACGGTGATGAACATTGTTCGCAAGGGCGGGGTCAAGGCCGATGAGATAAAGTGGACTGGTATAGAAGAGTTTCTGAAAGGTAAGAAGAGCGTTACGAAGGACGAAGTGCTTTCATATCTCAAGCTGCACGCGCTTGAAATGGAGGACGTCATAAAGGACGAGGAAAAGTATGAGCGTCCCGAAGAGGATGTAACTATTGAAGAGTTCAATGACAACTGGGGTTCCTACGAAGCGGAAGAACCGGACGCAGACTTCGTATCAGAAATGGCAGATGACCAGGTGGAGCAGATCGTAGAGAATGAAGAGATCGACAAAGAAGATTATACTGACGAGGATACTGGTGAGTTTGATGAGGCTTCATGGGATGAAGCTGTAAATGATTTAGCTCACAATCGTGCGGTGGAAATGGCGTGGGAAGACGCTAACCAGCAGACCGTATCGGAGCACATGGACTACGATCTGAAAATTATCAATGATGAAATCAACGATCAGCACGTAGTGATTTTTAATGGTCGGCACGAAGGAGACTATACCTACGAGTCAGAAGCCCATGACAGAGCAGTAGAACTGGTGAGAGATTACCACGGGGTTGATATTTACGATCCTGAGTGGGACGATGATTACGGTGCTGGCGAAGATACTGTGAAGTTCTCCGACTCCGATTATCAAGAGCCTGGTGGCTGGGATTACACGGAGTTCTTAATAAGGATCCCGGAGATCCCCGTACTTGGCGAAGAGAAGATTATACGTGAAGCTATAGCTGAGCGCGACGCTGCGTGGGAAGAGATTGCGGCTGCTCCAGGGTTCCCTAAAGGCGCACACCCGTCAGAGCAAACAACCTGGGCCTTCCAGAATGTGCCGCAGCCACTTTACACTAAGTGGAATCAGGCTGTCATACGCGCTAATCCGAGACCTCCCCGCTATCACGGTGGCCACTTCGACGAAGATAATATACTTTCGCATGTGAGGTTCAAGACTCGTGAAGATGTAGCGGGTAACAAAGTTCTTTTCCTCGAAGAAGTCCAAAGTGACTGGATGCTCGACGCGCGGAGAGTCGGGGTAAAGGGACCGGTACCGGAAGAGCTCCGCACGGGTTACTACCAGGCTGTTGACAAAGAAAGAGATTACAGAGAGAGCCTCGAAAAGAAGTACGCCGAGAAGATAGAAGAGCAACGTGGGCCTTTGGACAAGTTACCTAAAGACTACGAGCCCATTATAGATCGCAGTGCTCCCGAAGATATGCAGTGGGGCATTATACCGCCTGGTCAGAAGCACGCGAAATACTGGGCTGGCGCTCACACTACTAGAGAAGGTGCTATTGAAGCAGCCCTTACTAAACTTAATTCGCAGCGCGCTGCACTCAACATAACAGTTTTCACTGAGGGGATCGCTACCGAAGAAGAGGCTTTGCACGCGAACAGACTCACGCTGGCAAAAGAAAACCTTCTCAATGAGATGAACAAACTGGAGAAGGGAGTCCCCGACGCTCCGCTTCTGAAAAACTGGCACGAGTTCACTCTCAAGCGCATGGTGCGTTATGCTGCGGAAGAGGGCTTCGATAAGATCTCATGGGTGACGGGAGCGCAGACGCAGGACCGCTACAATCTGAGGAAGAAAGTAAGTAAGATCTCGTGGAACATAGTCACCAGAGAGTTTAAAGCCTACAACTTAGGCGGCAGTGTTGCCATGACCAGGGACAACGTGCTCGCTACTGATCTACAAACTCTCATAGGTAAGGAGTTGGCCGATAGGTTGCTGGCTCAGGAAAGTGAGAAGCCGAGAGTCGAGACCGTTAAAGTTTATGGTGAGAACAGGTGGGGAGTTTTTGTAGGGGGTACTCAGATTGATAATTTTGAAACGGCTCCCGAAGCCCAGGCACTTGTTGATAGCATGGTTGAGGATGACGTGAGACTCAACTGGTCAACTCTTGAAGGCGTTGACCTCGAAGTAGGTGGTGAGTGGGCCACGACGCTCTACAATAAAGTGATCCCGAATTTCCTTAACAAGTTTTTGAAGAAGTACGGAGTGCGGGTAGGTACGACAAAGTTGAACATGTCAGAAAGCAAGGGTTACGTCGGTCCAGAAGTCGTAGATGTTTTCGGTCCAGACGGCGAGTTCGTAAAATCTTATCGCGGTGCTGAGCACGAGTTGGCTGAGGCAGCTGCGGAAGAGATCGGCGGCGAGCTGAGGGGAAGGGGGAATGTTGTCGTAGAGCTTCGGGATCCCGAGGGCGCAATATATAATCAGTCCATGCCTCAGCAAGAGGGTGGCCCATCCCATCATAGTGAGACAGCTCGCATGATAAGAAAGTCTAAAGAGAAGGGCGAGGGCTGGACAGTGACCGAGCGAAGATTACCCTATGAAGGTCCAGCATATAAGAGCAACCTCCTAACGCAGCAGTCTGTTGATATCACCGAGGAGGTGAAGGACGCTGCGCTCAAGGAAGGCTTCACTCTCTACCAGAGAGAGCCCGAGGCTCCGAAGGGTAAGATCCGCGTGGGGCCGAGGAGCCTAGATATCACCTTGCTCAAAGGAGCGGACCGCTCTACCTTCTTCCACGAGACCGGCCACTTCTATCTCAAGGTCATGGGAGACCTCGCATCTATGCCCGGAGCTAAGAAGGGGATCGTCGAAGACTACGCTGAGATCCTCGACTGGCTGGGCGTAGAAGCCGGTACAGTGGCCGAGAGACGCGATAGTATCACCGAAGCGCAGCAGGAACAGTGGGCCAGGGGCTTCGAGGCGTACATATTGGAGGGTTCCGCGCCCTCAGCTGGCCTCAGAGCGGCGTTTAATCAATTTAGGCAATGGCTCATGGAGGTCTATAAGAGCCTCTCAGAGCTCAACGTGGAGCTCACACCGGCTGTCCGCGACGTTATGGACCGGCTCCTCACCGCTCAGGACAGCATTGAGCTGGTGCAGACCGACATCGACAACACTGTAGTAGATCTCGTGGCCGAGGGTAAGGATGTAGAGAAGATCACGCAGGCTGAGATTAAGAAGAGCCTGGTACCGGCGAGGAGGGAGACCGTCAAGGGCGTTATCCTCCAGTCAGTCGGGGCTAGACCGGTCTTCAAGTACATCCGGGAAGACAAGGCTATGCAGGCTGCGTGGAAGAAAGCGGAGCGGCAAGCACGCGAGGCGTTCAAGGCCGGGAAGGAAGTCGAGGCTGCGAAGTGGAAAGACAAGATGAAGGACGTCATACGCAGAGCCAATGAGAAGGTTGAGAAGATCCAGACCGAGAAGCAGAAAATGGCGAAGCGCAGGCGTACGCTCAACACCATTAAGAAGTACCTCGGGCTCACCGATGCTCAGATGAAGGGACTCACGAAGCAGCGCAACGTCGGGAACATGACCGACTTCGCCTTCAAGCAGTTCAAGGATGACCTCCTGATTCGCGCAGAGCAGGTAATGGAGACCGCCGTGGCTAAGTCCCGCGTTATGGAGACCATCGAGCGCAAGAGGCTCGGCAACGTCGAGGACTACAGGAAATCTCTCAAGCTCCCTGCTATCCGCAAGATGGATGATCGGCAGCTCCGTGAGTTTGCAGATCTCCTCGAAGGGTTCCATGACGGTGACGTGTTCCTTTCCCCGCGTAAGCTGGAGCTCGTGGACCGTACAGATCTCAAAGGGATCCGCACCTGGCGGGAAGCTAAGGAGCGTCTCTCCGATGAGCTGGGGATCCCCGTAGACGAGCTCGACACGATCAAGGTAGGGGAGTTCGACGATTACCGGTGGGATACTTCCCTTGCCGAGCGTAACCCCTTCTACCGTATGCTGGTCGAAGAGACGGCTGGAGGGATGATCTCCGCGAATGCTCGGGTACATAAGATCGAGAATGAGGTCTACGAGCTGGCAAGGAAATCGGAGAAGTCTCGGGGACGCTCTCTCACCCGCAAGCTCATCCCGCAGGATCCTCAGATCATGGCGTACCTCGAAGCCACTGACGAGAACCGGAAGGCTGCAGGCGAGCAGCTGACACCTGAGCAGCTGGATCTCGCTCATTACATGCAGCAGTATTACCGCAATGCTCTTACGTATCTCCAGCAGACGAACTCGCTACAGAAGGGGCGGGAGAACTACATGGTTCACCTTCGCCGCTCATTTCTTGAAGTCACGAAGGATGACGGGCTGCTCAATGCGGTGAAGTCTCTCTTCCAGAGTTATCAGCTCGACGAGATGGTGTTTAATATCCTCGACGAGAGCACGGATCAGATCCTCCCCCTGGAGAAGTTCTTCAAGTTCTCCATGCAGCGCACCGGCACGTTGACGCCCACTACTAACGTAACGAAGGCGTTCCTCGTGTACGTGCAAACGATGGAAAAGAAAATGGCTCTCGACGAGATGCTGCCGAAGCTCGACATTTATACGCAGGCTATCACTCCCCGGAAGATGACGCCGCGTGGACTCGAAGCTGACCAGTCGCTCAAGAAATTCGTGTACAAGTTTATCAATAATAAGAAGGGGCGGCAAATAAGATGGATCGGAAAGCAGGGTGGTAAAGTCGATCTATCAATCCGCGCACTGCGCTCCTTCGTAACGCTCCTTGACCTCGGGCTAAACATACCTATCGGCGTGGCCTCCTTCGTCGGTGAGCAAACGGTGACGTTTGAAATGCTCGGGGTCAAGGGCTACACTTTAGGCAACACCCGGATGCGTACTAAAAAAGGGAAGGCAATTCTTGAGAAATATCAAGCATTTACGGGCAGGAGTGCCTGGGAGGAGTTCTGGGCTCCCGGCAAAGAGATCGGTGACAGGCTCATGGAGGGGATGTTTTTCCTCTTCCACAAGAGTTCGGTGCTCGCTAACAAGCAATTTCTCTTGGCTTCCCTCACGAAAGATGAGTACAATAGAGGGGTAATAAGGAACTCGCGGCTTGCACAGATCCGCACTGAGATGGGAAGGTTCAGAGCTATCCCCGGAGCGAAGTCTCTGGTAGGCAGCACCGCAGCAGGAGGAGCTGGGATCCAGTATAAGACCTGGGCGGTACCGGTGATGAGAACTCTGGTGAAGGACTTCCAGGTGTTCATGGATGGAGTGAGGGCGAGGAAGCTCTCAACACTTACGACGAGAGAAGCCAGGGAGCTCTACCGCCTGGTCGGGCTCTCCTTCGTAGTGCTCGTGATGTTCGGCATGGGTGACAAGGATGACAAGAGCTTCGTCGGCCAGCTCAGCTTTAAAGCCCGCCGTGAAGCGTTCACCATGATCCAGAGTATCAGCCCCGAGATGTGGCTCTCGACGCCCAGGCTCTTCGGGTTCGTCTCTCAGTTCGGGCAGAACTTACAGTCGATCCTCACCCTTGAGAAGTACAAAACGAAAGAGGGCTTTAAGGGCGTAGGCAAATTGAAAAAGCAACTGACACCTGGACCGCTGAGACATCTCGGCAAGGAAGAGAAGGGTAAAACCGTTCTTTAAAGGAGATCATTATGACAATAGCAAACACTACTAACCGTGAGGACTACGTAGGAAACGGCGCAACCAGCGTCTACCCGTATGGGTTCAAGATCTTCTCGGACTCTGACCTCACTGTTACGTCGAGAGATCTCAATGACGTCGAGACCGCCCTGGTGCTCGATACGGATTACACAGTATCCGGGGCTGGTGATAAGGACGGCGGCAACGTCACTCTCACAGCCGGGAACTTGACTACCGGGTATGCGCTCACCATCCGACGTGTGAGGCCGCTGACGCAAATGGCCGATATCCGTAATCAAGGTACGTTCTTCGCTAATACCCATGAAGACGTTTTCGATCACTTCATTATGATAGAGCAGCAGCAGCAGAATGAGATTGACCGTTGCTTGCAGCTCCCCGAGACTGAGGCGGCTGCAGGAGCTACCCTCCCCGCGCCGGTTGCTTACAAGTGGTTCCGTTGGAACGCTGCCGGTACCGCTCTGGAGAGCGTAGACGCCGGGGATCTCACAGCTGTAACTACTGTAGGACCGGACCTGGTACTTGCTTCAAGCAACCTGAGTATCACTCTACCTAACCGCTTCGGAGTAGCGGGCGGTACCGTTGACGCTATCACTACCACAACCTCTCCCGTCGTAGCCTCACTGACAAACAACCTCCTGGTCGTAGTGCAGGCTGCTGGCGCGAACACCATCACTACCCCTACCTTCGCCCCGGACGGTATGACCGCGAAGACCATCGTAAAGGAGAATAACATAGCTCTCGCAATCGGAGATATCCCCGGAGCTGACTACAGAATGATTCTGGTCTTCGACTCGGCGCTTGATAAGTGGATCCTTCTGAACCCTCACGCAATAACCACCTTCACTACCAGCATATACCTCCCGGATCCCGGAGCTGCGGACGCAGATATCTCCAACTTCATTGCATGGAAGGCACCGCTGGCTTGCACCATCACGAAGCTGCAGCTCATCCCCCTGGAGGATTACGTTGCTGCTGCCAGTGCGAATGACGCTACGATTGACGTCAATAAGAATAACGGGGCTACGGCTGTTGCCTCTTTAAACGTCGTTACTGCTCTGCTTCAAGGAAGCATTAATGACATGGGATCCCTGGACGCGTCGGAGAAGATCCTCGACGCCGGGGATAATCTGACCGTGGATCTCACGGCCAACGGAACTGCTAACATACCTGCGCAGATCTTACAGGTAGATTATGAGATCGCTAACTAACTGAGAGCTGGGAAAAGGAGAAGTGAAGTATGGACTGGGGGCTGGTAGTGACAATCATCATAGGGGGCTTCACAATGGCTTCCGTAATAGTCGGAGCTCTGAGGGGTCAACGGAGAAGGGATAAGGAGCACGCGAAAACGGCGCGAGACGAAATCAGTAAAAAACTTTCTGACGGTTACGAAAAACTACATGATCGAATTACCGCCGAGATCAACAAACTCAGGGAAGAGATCGACGCATGTGACATGGGAAGGGAGGAGAGTTTGAGAGAGGCTATGAAAGACGTAGAGGGAAAGCTGGAAAAGAAAGTCGGTGCTGATCTCTTCCAGCAAGCTCTTGACTTTATGAAGGAGACGGTCAAGGCCGTGAAGGAGGATAATGTAAGAGTGGTCGGAGAGATCAAGAAAGAAACTGCTACCGCTCTAAAGGTTATCGGTGATAAAGTTGACAGGCTGAAAGTCGCGTGAGTGCGTGCGAAGAGTGCGGGACAGTATGGTTTTTCTACCGCCACAAACTAATTCAGAGGTGTAGCTGCATGATACTAAAAATGATAAAGATGCACGAAGGCTCGAACATCGTCAACGGTAGGCACATGCCTTATGAATGCCCTGCACACAAGCAGACGATAGGCTGGGGCCGTAACATCGAGGACGTGGGGATCAGTGAAAAAGAAGCAGATTATCTCCTGGGGAGTGATGTGACGCAGATTACACTGGATCTTGCGAAGCACATATCCGTCTGGGAAGAGTTGTCTAAAGCACGTAAAGAAGTTCTGATTGATATGTGCTACAATCTGGGCCTGCCGCGTTTCTTGAAGTTTAAGAAAATGCTCGCCGCAATAGAGAAAGGAGACATAGGCGAAGTAGCAGCGCAGATGATGGACAGCAAGTGGGCTAGGGATGACGTACCCAGAAGGGCAAGGCATTTACAACAGCTGTACGTAAACGATCAGGAGGTAACGTAGGATGGAACTGACAAAGAAACAGTGGGCCGTAGGCATAGTAGGGGCGGTTATTCTCGTCGCTATTATCTGCCTCGTCTTCGGCGGTAAGGCCGAAGCTGCGCAGCCGTTCAACCCGCCCGATGGGATCCGGGTAGGAGTTGCGTATCAGTACGACATCGACGATCTCAAAAAAGAGCAGTACACTCTCTTCGGATCCGTAAAGGTTCCACTATTTTTGAGAGAGGGTAAAACCAATCTGCTCGGAGTCAGTGAGCTCGGCTTGCTGGGCGGCGCGTCCGCAGGAATGGATGGTGCCGTTTACGGCGGCAGAACAGAACTGGCTTACGGCGGTTATGTGCGAAAGAGCTTTGTTGAAGCACTGGCCTATACTCCAGTCACCCATACCGATGCGAATGGCTTCGTAGGGGATCCGAGTAAAGGGACCGTTCTAGTTCAGCTCGTTTTGCGAAGGTAGCACATTATTGAAGAGCAACCAGTAAAAGCGCGGGGAGGGGTAGCGCCCTCCCCTTTTTAAAAGGAGGGAAACTTATGATACCGGCAGCACTAGCAGCACTTCCCGTACTCCAGTCAGGAGTCGGAATAGTCAGGAGCCTCTTCGGAAAGAAGGGCGTAGCTGGCGAAGTTATTGGCACTCTCCAGGCAGCGGGTGTGATCGACGATCCCGTAAAGCTGGAGAAGGCTACCGCAGCTCTGAACGCTCTTGAAGAGCGCGTGATAGAGAGCGGGGACAACACGGTGCGTGAAGTCAACACAACTTTCAGAGAAGAGTCAAAATCCGACAAGTGGTGGGTCTCAGGATGGAGACCATTTTGGGGCTTCCTCTCTGGTATCTGCTTCTTCATGGTGAGCTTCGTGATTTCAATAGCTCTCATTAAAACCGTGTGGCAGAAGCCCGAGGACATCCTCTCTAACCTCCCTATGATTATCGGGGCGCTGTCCACTCTGTTCGTTATTCCTGGTGGGATCCTCGGCGTGTCTGCGTGGCACAGGGGCAAAGAGAAACGGCTCAGGGCCGGGGAAATCTAAAGGAGACGAATTATGGCTAACAAGATCTACGTAGCAAGAGAAACATCCATCGCTTTTCAAGACAGCGCCGGTGATGTGGCTCTTACTCTCAATAACCTCGCTGCTACCGCAGGTCGAATATCTGCGCAGCATGATCTCGGCGCGGGATCCACCGCTCTCGATTACGAGATCCGCGCGGTCATTGAGTTCGAGACTCAGCCCGTCGTAGGTGAGACCGTCGATATCTACATCTCTACATCGGACGGCACGGATCCAGACGGCCAGGAAGGTGTTGCTGACGCCGCACTCGGATCGACGAACTCCGTGAAGAACATGTTATTCGTCGGCTCTCTTATTGTTACCACCGCCACTGTCGATCATCAAATGACGGCGAGCTTCATGTGCAGGATCCCGACGCGGTACTTCTCAGTCGTGGTGGTTAATAGTACTGCTGACAATTTGCAGGCTACCGCTAACACCTCATGGGTGATCGTTACGCCGACACCCCCGGAGATCCAGTAGTTGAAGAAGAAGCTCCTCCATAGAGCCAGCTGGAAATCTGGCTTTGCACGCAACGCGAGCGAGTCTACTAATCCTCAGATATGGAATGGCCTGGCAGGGTACTGGGCTCCATCTCTGGGCTGTACCGGCATCAAGAGGCTGGTAGACATTTCCGGGAAGTATCACAACGGAACTATAAATGGCTCCATGACTCTCGCTGATTGGATCGTTAGTGAGATGGGCTACGTTCTGGATTTCGACGGCTCTAACGACTATATAGATCTGGGCAATCCTTCGGACCTCGATTTCGGCACCGGGGACTTTACCATCGCTATGTGGGTAAACCCTGATTCTCTCACCTCACCTGCGGAGCTGCAACTGTTCATGGCTAAGGATGTATCAGGGGGTCGTGATTGGACCTTTGGGATGGGTTCTTACGCCCAGGGGGAGCTCACCTTTATCTCTGTTAATCCTGCGGACGTAGAGGCGTGTGCTTCCACCTCGGCGGTGATGACCGTCAACGAATGGCAGCACGTAGTTGTAGTCTACAGATCGGGCTCGGTCCCTGTCTTATACCGCAACGGCGTCGCGCTTGCTACCGACAACCCTGCTTCCGGTGACGATAGCTGGGCTGCTGACTTTAACACTTCCACTACTGTAGCTATGGGCCGTCGAGAGTTCGTGGGCTTCGAGCAGGAATTTAATGGGCAGATCGGGGATAGTCGGGTTTACAATAGAGCTCTGAGTGCAGACGAAGTACGGGAGCTTTACTGGTTCCCACAAGCGGGACTGGAACTCAGAACGACGAAGTACCGCGCACCCGTCATAACAGCAGGAAGTCCGTGGTACTATTACGCGCAACAGTAGGAGGGAGAAGTCATGCCTGATATGTGGATAGACGTAGACGCTGCCGTAACGGTTCCGGTGAACCTGGTACCGCTGATCGACGACACTGATTTCATAACGAGGGAAACCGGTATCGTCTACAACCAGGCCGGGATGGATCTAGTGTGGAACTTTGTAAGCTCCCTCGGAGTTATTACTCAAACAGCAGTCACTCCTACTACGGGAGGCGATTACGACTGGACGCACTCAGGCGATGCTATGTACAAGATAGAGATCCCTGCTTCCGGTGGAGCTTCGATCAATAACGATGCTGAGGGGTACGGCTGGTTCTCCGGGATCTGTACTGGAGTCCTCGCGTGGCGAGGTCCGGTCATGGGGTTCCGAGCTGCCGGGCTCAACAATCTCCTTTGCGACTCTGCATACGACGCTACACGAGGGCTGGCTGGTACTGCTCTGCCAGGCGCAGCTGCCGACGCTGCCGGTGGATTACCGATCTCCGACGCCGGGGGCTACGACATTGACAACATCGCGAAGTACGTATGGGATAGAATAATCAGCAAGGCGAACCATAACATCGGCCAGTCTGCCGGTAAGAAGCTGAGAGAGCTCAGCGTCCTGATCGCTGCTGAGGGTGCGGTGAGCGGCACGCCTACTACGACTACGTTCACTACGAACATCACCGGCTACGACGATAACTTCTTCAAGGATATGGTTATCTCCGCTTACAACGGAGCTGCAATGGCGGGTCAAGGTCGAGTTATCAGCTCCTACACCGGCAGTACTGGAGTCTTCGTAGTCGATGAGGCTTTCACTTCCGCGCTCGACTCCGGGGATGACGTTGTGGTATTCGCTCCTCATGTACACACAGTGACCTCGCTCGTCGCTGCTGTGTGGGCTGCAGCTGCGAGAACATTGACTTCGGGTGCTAATATCGCATTGACTAAGGGCGCGGGGCTCCTCGGGCTCAATGACCTCTCAGCTTCCGACGTTAATGACCAGGTGGATCTCGCGCTCGACACTGCGATACCGGGATCTCCGACTGCTGGATCTCTCAATGAGGTCATGGCCAATCAAGCAAGATCCGCAGCTACCATTAAGAAGGGCGCGGCTGCTGCCGGTACGCTCTCCACTACGGAGATGACTACGGATCTCACGATCTTCGTGGCTGACCAGCTGAACGGCAGGATCTTAATCTTCGCTGAGGATACCGTGACACCGGCGCTGCGAGGGCAGGCTACTGACATAACGGGAACTACCGTATCTGGAGGGAAGCTCACCTTCACGGCCATAACAACTGCGCCGGTCAACGGTGATACTTTTGTCGTAGTGTAATGATACGCACACACCTACATCCTGCTGCTGTACCAGGTAAGAAGTACACCTTCACGGCGAAGACTCCCGACGTCGGCGGTCCTCACATACCTGGGCGCATTGTTGCTCTGGGCTTAATGGCTTTACCTGGCAGGACTAGGATCTTCGTAGCGAAGACTCCACAAAAATTTCCACCCGCAGAGGTCCGTAAGGGCAAGCTCCACGGGTGGAATAAGAGACGCGTTCTACAGTGGGGAGGGAAGTACCCGCCCAGGCGCTAGTGACCGTCCCTGCGCCCTTTCCCTCCTTTGTAACCTCTAAATCCTTTTTGATTCTTGCCAGCAGGCGGTGCGCCCATCGGCATCTTGAACATTTTCATAATGGTTCCGCTGATTGTAGTAGCCTCACACATGGAGTCTGCTTCCTTGAGGATCCCCCGCACTTCGTGGATCGTAAGCCCTTCGAGAGAATGGATGCGGATCCCATTCAACCCTTCAACCTTCTGGAGTACTACGAGATCCGTTGTCTCGGGCTCCTTCTCGGGGTTCTCCTTCTCATCCCCTGCTGCTGGCTGAGGAGTCTCGGCGCTGGGATCTCCGGTAGGTGTATCTCCTCCTTCGGTCTTGCCCGGAGTAGTAGCTTCCTCTTCTGAGCCCTCGGTCTTTTCGGCCTCCTCTGCCTGCTCACGCGCCGCTTCACCGAAGTCCTTGATCTCGCCCTCCCCTTCTGCTGCTCCTTCACCCTCAGCTCCACCAACTTCGGAAGAGCTTTCGTGCGGAGAAGTTTCCGCGCCCTTTTCGATAGATGAACTTTTCTCCTGGCCCTTCTCCTCTTCTTCTGTCCTGTCCTTCTCTTCCGGTCCTGGCATGGCTATCCTCCTTCTTTTTAGGGGTTAGTAATGTGGTCAGATCCTCTCTAATCGACGGGGCATTATTCTGGCCGTGCTTCTCAAGGCACAGCTTTGCAAACTCATCGGTAGGTATCAGTATGATGCACCCGTTGTCTAGCTCAATTTTCTGCACTTCTCAGCTACCCTTTTGGATCTCTCTAATTGACCAATCCAGTTTACGAACTCACTACGAATATACGTGAGCTGCTGCGGGCGCTTGCCCTTTAACACATTGAGGATCCCGAGATCTATACCGAAGTCTATGTAACAGTTCTTGCTCCAGCTCCCGTGGATCTGATATTGCACTATGCTACCCCTCACCTGGATAAACTTTGCCTCGCACTCGTACTTCGCAACAGTATCGACAAATTGCTTAGCTGTCACGCCCACTACAGGGAAGAACTCCCAGCCGCTCAGATCAATAGCGTGCTTGAGATCTTTCGACGGCTTCAACCTCTCCTCCAGGCAGGCTATACTCCATTTAGATCGCGCCACTTTTAACCTCCTTACTTAATTGCAATAGTAATAGCTAATGATATAATTGACAGCCCTATGAATACTAAAGCTACTACGATGCGATTAAGCCCCACTTCTAAAAGTCTTACATCTCTCCACTCCATTTACTCAACCTCCTTTCAGCCGCTTCGCACGGAGTTCCTTGAGCGCAGTGAAGAGAGCCTTCTGGCTCCGCTCCTTACCGTGCAGCGCGAGCATTATAGTTTCGTCTATGGTTCCCCGCGAGAGAATGTGATAGATGAACACGCGGTCAGATTTATTCCCCTGCCGGTACACTCTCCTGATAAGCTGATCGTAGAGCTCGTAGTCCCACGGTATAGAGTACCAGCACACGTGGTGACACCCTCCAGTTTGTAGATTAAGTCCGTGACCAGCAGCTTTAGGATGTGCCAGCAGCACTGGGATCTTACTAGAGTTCCACGCCTTGATGATCCTCGACGTCTCCTTCCGGTTTACTCCACCACCTATGAACGGCACGTCATACCCGAGGGCTTCCTGTAACCGGTCAAGGTCGTGCTCGAACTCGTAGGCCACTAGGAGCTGCGCGCCCTGAAGCTCACTTATAAGATCCAGCAGCGCCTTCGTCTTCTCCGTGTGGAGCTCGGCGTACTCGCGGAACGACTGAGCTTTCACCAGAGCCTTGATCTCCGCGTCCAGGTACACTGCACCATTCGCTACCTGCCTGCACTTCGTGGACGCTGCAGCTGCGTTGGCTGCTACTATGGTCCTGTCCTGCACGCGAGAGAAGAGATCCTGCTCCACCTGGTCGTAGACCTTGTACGCCTTCTTCGGCAGCTCAACGAAGATGTTATTATTGATGAGCTTAGGCATGTCAAGGTAGTCCTCAGCTGACATGCGGAGTGCCAGGGGGTGCAGTGCTTCGTAGATCTCCTGCTCTGCTCCTTCTCGGGGCTCCCAGACGTAGCCCATGAAATCCTTCTGCTCGAAGTACTCACTCCGGTAGTGAGTGATGTAGCGCCCGAGCGCGTTGCCGAGATCCAGTACGAAGACCTGGCCGAAGAGATCCAGCAGGCCGTTAGGCATGGGAGTACCCGTCAATCCCCAGCGCCGCTGGAAGGTAGGGAGTACGTGTTTCAGAGCCTTGAACCTGCCGGTGCCTGGGTGCTTGAACTTACTGAGCTCGTCGATCACCAACGTATCGAAGCCCAGCTTCTTAAACTTATTGACGTTCACGTGCGCCATTACTTTGCCCCGTGAGTTCTTCGTCTTCACAGTGTCGAGCAGCCAGTCCAGACCTTCGGGATTGATGACGAAGACATCCGTCTTATTGCTGCGGTAGAGATCCTTATCCTTAGTCGGTCCGTGCAGCACAGTGATGTTGAGCCCGTTGAAGTCCTTCCACTCCTCTACCTCCACTGGCCACACCTCGTGGCACACGCGCAGCGGCGCGACTACGAGAACCTTATTGATGATCCCCCTCGACTTTAGATACTTGATCGCGGCCAGCGTGATCGACGTCTTCCCGAGTCCGGGGTCCAGGAACAGCGCAGCGCAGGCGTGCTCCAGCAGAAATTTAACGGCCTTTGTCTGATACTTGTGAGGCTTCCACGGCTTCGCGGATTGCCTGCATAGCTTCGTCATAGTCATCATGCACCTGTACGTTGTAACCGAGATCTATGAGCATATCGTGGATGTACTCCTGCTTCGGCTCCGGTTCTTTCCCCGGCAGTTTAAACTCGATCAGCAGCGGCCTACCTCCTGGGATCCAGAACACTCGGTCATTATACGCCGTCTGTCCTGCAGGAGTCAGCTTAATGCTGCGGATCCCGAGCTTCGTCTGTGCGTCGTAGCACACCTTCCTCTCGATATGAGTTTCTAGTATTCGCATTGAAACTTTACCGCTTCCTTCACTGTTTGAAAATCCTTGCACCGGTAGGTGTTGTTACCAATGTACTCAAACGTCAGCTTGTAGTACCGCATTAGCCTCGGCTCCAGGTTGCCGAGCGTCGGGACTGAGTGCAGAGGATCGTTATCGTGCAGCCCGATCTGAAAGATCCGTGGAGGCGTGTTAGCGTGGATCACCAATTCCCTCTTGAACCCGCAGAGATCCAGAGTGACGTTAATACTCACAGGGTCCACCATTATCTTTGCGGAAGTGGCACCACCGGCAATGGTTCCCCGGCTTCGGCGCGAAGATCCTGTCATTGAGCAACGGCCTGGCCTTCTTCTTCCACTTCGCCTGGAGCTTTTTGAGCTGGCTACGAGTATAGGTTTCCGAGGTTATCACTCCCTCGTCGAGATACCAGAAGTCAGCCTGTACCCACTCAGCTGCGGGGTTCTTTAAGAAAGCTCCTATAGCGTAGAGCTCCCCCTGCTCTTTGTCCTGCTCCTCGCGTACCTTCCCCGTTTTATAGTCGATGATAAATATAGTCTTGTCCCGGAGAAAGTCGATGGTGTGAACGACGTCCATCTTCACCCGGACGTAGACATCCTTCGCGAACCAGCTCACGAGCTTCCAGTCCTTGTCGAAAGCGAGCTCCAGCTCAACTTCCACGAGCCTCGTTTTCAGCAGCTTGAACTCTTCTCTAAAACGAGCCAGGCATTTCGGTAATCTCTTGATACGTCCCTTCACGTAGCCCTCGGCTTTATCGTGGACTTCAATACCATGCTCCATGAATTTGTTCTTCGGCTCCTGGCGCTTCTCAATGAACTTGAGCTTCGCGAGTAGCGCACACTTTATGTACGTACTGAGACGTGAGTAGGACCAGGCTAAGATCCTCTGTGCTTTAGGCTGCGGCGTCATATTTCAGTACCCCCTTTTTGTCGTAGTCCTTCATGCTCGTCCAGTTCTTACTGGACCACGTACCCTCACTCAACATCGGAATGTCAAAGTGAACGTCTTCCATCGCTTCTTTCATATCCTGCATTGCCCTCTTCATCTCGCTCCTCGGAACGCTGGAGAGGAACTCGTCATGCACTGTGAGGTAGAACTTGTGGTGATGCTTCCTGATAGCGTCATAGTTGATGAGAGCCTGCTTCGTACAGTCAGCTGCGGATCCTTGAATCAGGACGTTAATCATTTTGTAATCGAAGTCCACCATCCTGCCGTCTATCAGCTTCGAGTCCTCGCAGTAATACTCTCGGCCTCCCCAGGTGCGCAGGGGCTTGTCCGTCTTCGCGAGATCCTTCATCTCTGCGTACATCTCTTTGATACCTGGGAACAGAGCGAGGTATGCGTTCTTCACTTCCCGCGCCTCAGCTACCGTCGTGTTAGAGTTCTTTGCCAGGAGCCCCACGCCCATGCCATAGATCAACCCGAAGGCGGTGTTCTTAATAGGCTTACGCTTGAAGTTCCGGTGGAGCATGGAGTTAATCATATCCCGCGCGAAGTCGTGGAGATCTATCCACGGATCGTCGAGGTACGTCTTGAGGAGTCGAGCGTCTTCATAGTGGCCGAGGATCCTCAGCTCTTGCTGGCTGTAGTCCCTGTCAATGAGCACGTGGCCCTTCTCCCACGGTATGATATACCCTCTGACCTTCGGCAGCGGTGGAAGGGATCGTATGAGGTACACGTGCTTCATCCCCGTGAAGTCTACAGAGAAGGGATTAGGGATGTTCTGGAAGTTCGGACTCGATGAGAGCCTGCCAGTCCTGGCACCCCTGCTCTTGCTATCCTCCCCGTAGATCTTCGCCTGGTTCCACCACGTGTGGATGATCCCGCCCGTCTGCTCAGCTGTCCTAAGCCACGGCTTCATAAAGGTGTTGAGGCACGTGTTGAGCTGCGTCCTGTAGCGCAGCACAGTGGCCAGTATGGGATCCTTCACGGCCACCTTCAATGACTCCTTATCCGACTTGAGCTTCCCAGTCGGAGTCACCCCGAGGAGATCTAGGTCCAGCTTACCTGCAGCAGCCATAGCCTCGACTACCTGCGTACCGGAGTCCAGGTTGACCTCCTCTCCTATGTTCAGCTGACGGCGTATCCAGACCTCGATCTTCGCCTTGAGTGCGGAGTACTCCTTCACATCTTTGCGGAGCCGGTTCACTGCTATCCGCACGCCCTGGCGCTCGTTCTCCAGGAGTATCGGCATTAGCTCGCGCTCTCTGTTATATGCCTGGAGCATCCCCCTCTTACAAGTGTCTTTCCATAGAGTCTCGAAGAGCGCAGCTGCACGGTCAACGTCACCGATAGCATACTTGCCTACGAGCCCGCCTGGTGCTTCGGAAATATACGCCGCCCAGTAATGCTCGGATGTTTTACCCTTCGAGATCTTGACACCCGGAACAGGCTGATGTTCCAGCAGCCAATCCTTAACCTCTTCCTGCTCCTCTGCTGGCCAGCCCAGTACCCACTCAGCTGAGGGCTTGAGGCCGAGATCCATGCTGTGAGGATCGTCGAGGAAGAGCATGAACACGGAGTCGTGATAGCGGTCCCACGGGAGGCGCTTCATACCCATGTGCTCCTCGGCTACGTCCGCGTCAAACTTACTATTGTGAAACAGCAGCCCGTCAGGAGTCTTCCAGACCTCCTTCAAGGCTTTCACTGCTTCACGCTTTGTACAGTTATTGCCGGTAGGGTGAGCCCAGGCGTAATAGCGAGCGGGGCGTCCCCACTTCTTAATGGCCACGCCTACCGGCTTAGGTGGATAATCAGGACGGCCTTTGATACCTTTGGTCTCAAAGTCGATAGTTGTAGGGCGGGGCATCCTCATGTGATAGCCTTCGCTGCAACTTCTTTAAGTGCAGCCGCGCCCTCCAATCTGTTCAACCTACTTTGGATGCGCATCAAAAACCGTTTCCGTCTGCGCCCAGTCAGCTCCTCATTGAGAAGCTCGTGACAGAGATCTTCTCTCGCAGTCTGCATAGCCTGGTTCAATGCCTTCCAGGTATGCAGGACTGAGTTCGGAGCTGACTTTTTCTTCTGGCGCTTTGTCATGGTTTAGAACTTCCTTCTGGCCTTCCTCGCAGGCTTCTTCGCTGCGGCCTTCTTCACGTTCTTCTTCCGCTTCTGGGGCTTCACATCGTCATCGTCCGGGGGAGTGTACGGGAAGTCAATGGCTTCCACGGCCTCAGCGTGACGCTCCATGACGAGGGACAGGAGCTTATTAGGCACCTTGCCCAGAGTCTCGAAGACAACCTTGAACTGCGTCTTCTCGTCCGGTATTACTTCAACCTTCGTGAAGACACCGTGAGGCGGGCGCTTGAACACACCGGCCACCTGCTTTACCATCGTAGCGTAGCCGCGTACCGAAGTGATAGGGAGCTTCAAGTAAGCGATGGGCTCCGACTCAAGATCCCCGGCGTTCTCAAACGCCTCGAAATCCCCGGCTTTATCGAGGATCCCGGCAGGTATGACGGCGAGGCGCCTGGTGTTACGGCAGGCTTTACCCTTACCCCTGTCAGCGGTCCCCCACTGATTGTTAGGACAACCAGTACAGGTCGGGTGAACCGGATCCACCACGTCCTTGTGCGGGATCATCTCCTCTTCGGTGGTACCGAAAGCAAAACAGTCGGGACCGGTGTTGCTCTCGGGATCGTAGGCTCCCTCGTAATGCACGTTCTCCAGAATGGATCCGAGAATTATGACGGCCATGCGATTGTCGGGCATGGGCGCGCCGCCGAAGGAAAGCGTACCTCCCTGCAGCTTGAAGAACTGACCACCGCCGACTCCCGCTTCCATCTTCGCGGCAACTTCGGCTTGCTCGGCCATTTGCTTTTCCCATACTGCGATTGAATCTTTCTTAGCCACGTTTCTACCTCCTTACTTTAGAGTTATGTTACCAGGGGTGGTGAGACAGTTGGCAAGGTTCCGACGCAAAAGCGATTCGCTTCCCCTTGCTTTTTGGCATCACTACGCTATGTAGGTATCGTCTCTCAGCCAACGTATGTACGCACCCCTGGTAACTCGGTTTATACCTTAGTGAGTGATACCCCTACCTTCGTAAAGGCTTCGACACCAGGTACGTTTTTGTTGACGTCCCACCTCTCATTGACCGCAGCTGCGTTGAGCCTGCGCTGGAGAAGATCGAAGTTGCCGGTCCTCTTGATGTGCGCCTGGAGTTTCTTGAAGTCCTTAATCGTCGGGACTTCCTTCGTCGTTACCATGACGCGGGCAACCTTACCAGACACACCCGAGGCGTCCGACTTCGGCAGAGTGGCAATGACGTGCTCGATGATCGCGTTCTCCCGCTTCTTCATCTCATCCACGATCTTCTGAGCAGCCAGGCGTTCCTGTTTGAACTCGTAGAGCTTGTCGGCGCAGGTGCCTAACCGCTTCGGTACCCTGTACTCTTTCTCCTTCTTAGGCATTACAGCTTCCTCCTTTTAGTTGTGAGCTCTCGCTCGTTAATTGTGACCTCGAAGATCCTTGAAGTCATTGATCTCCTTCTTCGCATCTTCGAGAGAGATGCAGTTAGGGCAGTGTCTAAAGACGTAGTTCTCGCCCTTCTCTACTACCTCCATCTTCGTATCGCAGTGCTGGCACAGCACTACCTCTTCCTCGGCCATGACACACCTCCTTTATTCGAGGGTCTCTATGAATGAGTTGAGCTGCTCGCGCTCCTCTTCCTGTTTCTTCACAGCTTCGTTCCAGAGACGTTCATCTCTGAGCTTTAGTACCTCCTCCTCGATGAGATCCCGAATCACGCGGGGCTCCAGAGCGTCAAGCTCCCACGAGCTGTCACCGTACTTGATGCTGTAACCCTCGAAGCGAGAGTCCGTCATCTTTGCAGGGTTAGGTGGAGGATTGTACTCTTCGATCTGGTCATAGTTCAGAGCGAGCCTGCGGACCACCACTCCCGAGTAACGTGAGAGCAGATCCAGCCGGTCACTGTTGTCCCTGGTCATATCTATACCGCTCGGGTCATGGTCCCCCAGGTGCAGCACTATACCC
>Ga0224514_10000075_pt1 | contig 38712 bp, 39 predicted proteins | sample SF_May12_sed_USG_3_FD_169107 | JGI IMG/M metagenome (GOLD analysis project Ga0224514, IMG submission 169107) | Sediment microbial communities from San Francisco Bay, California, United States - SF_May12_sed_USGS_24 | ecosystem: Environmental > Aquatic > Marine > Sediment | place: USA... | reverse complement strand
CAATGACGAACTCATCGGCGCCCAGGGCAAGCCTCAGGACATCGGTGGTTACTACCATCCTGACGATGCCAGGGCCTCAGCCGCCATGCGTCCAAGCGCTACACTGAATGGAATCGTTAATTCTATCTCTTAAATGAGTGAACTTTTTGTCATTATTGGTATCAATATAGGTTCAAAAAAACAATGATAAAAAGAAACCTCCTGTAAAGAATTAGAGGGGCAGTGTCTGCTGCTCCTCTTTAACAGGAAAGGTAATTTAGCTCAAAAGGGGGGAGAAAAAGGAATGAACACAATAAAAACAACAATGCTTTTAGACAGCATTAACCTTAATACTTGTGTGGGCTGGTGGGGCTCTGGGAGGCCAAAGTGGGGCCGTCTTTGCATTTGTTATTGCTCTTGTTATGAATTTTGGATCTTACTGGTTTTCTGACAAGATTGTTCTTTCCATGTACAAGGCTCAGGAAGTGACGGAAAGTCAGGAGCCACAGTTTTATAATATGGTCAAAGATCTGTCACAGAAGGCAAATTTACCTATGCCCAAAGTTTATATTATTCCCCAGGATACACCTAATGCTTTTGCCACAGGAAGAAACCCGGAGCATGCGGCAGTTGCAGCCACTACCGGGATTTTGAGACTGCTTACGAAGGAAGAGTTGGAAGGCGTCATGGCGCATGAACTTGCTCACGTCAAAAACAGGGATATCCTTGTGGGAAGTATTGCGGCTACCATTGCTGGAGCTGTCAGTATGTTGGCAAATATGGCGCAATGGGCTCTGATTTTTGGTGGTGGTAGAAATAACGATGAAGAGGGTGGAACACATCCCGCCGTTATGATAGCCATGATGATCATTGCACCTATTGCCGCTATGATTGTTCAAATGGCTATCTCAAGATCTAGAGAGTATGGTGCAGACAGTGAAGGTGCCAGGATTTGCGGTAGACCTGATTACCTGGCCAGTGCATTGAAAAAGCTGGAAATGGGGTCTAAGCAGATTCCTATGCATGTCAATGAATCAACTCAGGAAGCGACGGCTCATATGTTCATCGTCAATCCCCTAACAGGGAAAGGCCTTATGTCCCTTTTTAGTACTCATCCGCCAATTGAGGACAGGGTAAGGCGTCTTGAAACCATGGCTTCAAAATGAATGATGTAAACAAAGAAGTCAGGGCCCTTTTTTAACGCTTTGTATGACTTTTTTGTTGATTTATTGCCCTGTTTGTAGTTTGGACTTTCGTCTTTTTAAAAAAATAATTAGAGAAATTATATGGATCATAGCAGCATGATGACTGCCTGGGTAGGGTTTGCGGCATTGACCATCTTTGTTGTTTCTTATTTGCTCGTTATTTTTGAGGAAAAGATACTTCTTAGAAAGTCAAAACCGGTGCTTTTGGCCGGTACGTTAATATGGCTGGCAATTGGAATCTATGAAGCTTCTCACAGTGGTGAGCATCATGCGGAAGAGGCGGTTAAACTTCTGGTCATAGAGATTGGTGAGCTTTTCTTCTTTCTTCTTGCTGCTATGACCTATATTAATGCACTGGCTGAGAGAAATGTTTTTGAGGCTTTGAGAACATGGATGCTCAGTAAGAGGATGAGTTACAGGTCACTTTTTCTTGCGACAGGTGGTATTACCTTCTGCCTGTCACCCATTGCTGATAACCTGACAAGTGCGCTGCTGATGGCAACTGTTGCAAGTGCAGTTGGGGGAAACAATAAAAAGTTCATTGTCCCGGCTTTTGTGAATATCGTTGTTGCTGCCAATGCCGGTGGTGCATGGAGCCCCTTCGGTGATATTACCACCTTAATGGTTTGGACGGCAGGGCATGTGCCTACCTCTCAATTTTCCTACATCATTATTCCATCGATTCTGAACTGGGTAATCGTTGCTGCCTGTATGTATCCTTTTGTACCTAAAGAGGTCCCTCAAGGAGAAATCGTCAAGGTAAAAATGAAGGTAGGTTCCAAGAGAATTATAACATTTGGGATTTTGACGATTGCTACAGCTGTCAGCTTTCATCAATTTCTTCATCTTCCACCCTTTATGGGGATGATGATGGGTCTTGGTGCTCTCATGGCACTCGGTTTTTGGCTAAAAATTAGTGATAGCGTAAATCAGTATGATGATAAGTTTGATATTTTTAATAAGATCAAGGATGTTGAGTTTGATACACTACTCTTTTTCTTTGGTGTAATTATGGGTGTAGGGGGACTACAGTACATTGGTTACCTGACACTTGTAAATCAATATTCTTATGGCATGCTTGGTGATACAACCTCAAATATTCTTGTGGGGCTTGTTTCTGCTGTCGTTGATAATATTCCTGTCATGTTTGCTGTCTTACAGATGAGGCCGGAGATGGGGCTCGACCAGTGGTTACTCGTTACTTTTTCGGCAGGGGTAGGGGGAAGCCTTCTATCCGTTGGTTCAGCTGCAGGGGTAGCTGTTATGGGAGTGAGAAGAGATGCATATACCTTTATGAGTCATCTGAAGTGGACACCGCTTATAGTACTTGCCTATGCAATAAGTATTGCATCATGGTATCTGGTTACGAGTGGTTTGAGATAGCAGGGCAGGGTGTACATTTAAATAAATAAAGTGTTAGGCCTTATTCAGGTTTGCTCCTTTTTTGTTCAAGGAACAAATATTTGAAGAAATTCGATTTGTCTACCTGAAATGAGTAGTAAGTCTGGATGAATAGTAGTTGCTTATATGTTCAGAAGACTTTGTTCGCAAAAGTCTAGTCTTAATTTTATTGACGATTACTAATCACATGTACTATAATGCTCACCTTTTTTAGCAGATGTTGATAGGCGACTTTGGTCGAATTTTGGCATGGGCTTGGTAAAATTTCAGATGGATGACAATCCGGAGCTTATGCGCTGGGGGGTAGGCCAGCATAAACCACTTTTAACTGGTGGAGGTATGTTGGCCTTTTTAATTTATATCTTAGATCATTTGCCAACTATTTAGTTGTAAAGTGATTAGTGTAAATTCAGGGGGTATCTTACTTTTAACTGCTCTGATCCTTGTTCTGGTTTGGGCAGGTGGCGCAGTGGAGGGCAGGGCAGGTAGTATTTGCCTTAGTCATTGCCATTGTTGTGAAAGAATTTAATTGCTTTAAACATGATTGTTGCTGAACGCATACTAAACCTCTATTGTAATATTGGACTATCATGAGTTTTATCGTTACGACTATTACTATGCTACTCTTCTGGTTTCTACTGTCAGGAGAATTTTCAGTTATTCTTGTTGTGGCTGCTGTTGTATCCAGCCTGCTCGTTGCTTTTCTCTCGGCTAACCTTTTGATCGGGAAGGGTGCCCGTGTCGGGACGGGATTTAAGAGATTCATCCGGTTTGTTCCCTATTTCTTCTGGCTCATATGGCAGATTGTTAAGGCAAATATTGATGTCGTATATCGTGCGCTGCACCCGCAGATGCCGATAGAACCTTGTATCGTAAAATTCAAGTCAGATCTCAAAACTGATCTTGGGATCGCAGCGCTTTCCAACTCTATAACACTTACACCCGGTACGGTTACGCTCTCGGCAAATAGCAGGGGGGAGTATATCGTTCATGCTTTGTCCGGTAAACATGCAGATGACCTCCTTTCCGGTGAGATGCAAGCCTGGGTAAAATGGATTGAGGACGCCTGATGTTTAGTGCTGCAGCTATCATAATCATAATATCTGTTATGATCGTACTCTACCGGGCAATCATTGGTCCCAGAGTGTGTGACAGGGTCCTCTCTGTTAACGTAATAGGCACAAAGACTGTGGCACTCATAGCGCTTATTGGCTATATTTATGAAAGGCCCCACTTCATGGATATTGCCCTCGTCTATGCCCTCATTAACTTTATCGCAACCATTGCCTTTCTCAAATTCCGTGAATCAGGAAGGCTGGACTAATGGAAATAATAAGTATTATTGCAGGGATTTTTATCTTTACAGGCTGCTTCTTCATTTTTGTGGCAGCCATAGGTCTGGTTCGTTTTCCTGATTTCTATTCAAGAATCCATGCTGCGGGCAAATGCGATACTATGGGGCTTGCCATGGTGCTGCTCGGCCTGATTGTTTACGAGGGCTTTTCATTGGTTAGCTTAAAACTACTCATTATTATCGCATTTGTTTTCATTGCCAATCCTACTGCAACTCATGCACTGGCAAATGCCGCATTAGTAGTCGGTTTAAAACATTGGAAAAAAGGGGATAAAGAAGGAGGTTCAAGGAATGATTATTGATGTTTTGCTCCTCCTTCTTCTCGTTGTATGCGCAATTGTCGTTATAGAGATGATGGATCTCCTGAGTGCAACCATAATCATGGGTGCATACAGCCTCATTATGGCCATTGTCTGGACCCGTCTTAATGCAGTCGATGTAGCCTTCACCGAGGCTACTGTTGGAGCCGGTATTACAACGGTATTGCTTTTGGCAGCTCTGAGCAGAACGAGGCGTGGCGAGGAACAACTGAGTGATTCTCTATCCGATGATGAGAGGGCAAGCGCTAAGAAGACAATAAAAAAGCACAATATTATTTCGCGTCTCATTGTTTTTATGACCGGTGCCATGCTTGTTTACGGCACAATGGGTCTGCCCGATTTCGGTGATCCCCATGCACCGGCCAATAGACATGTAGCGCCTTATATGCTCGAGCATGGCAAGCATGATACCTTATCGGACAATATTGTCACATCGATCCTGGCCAGCTACCGGGGTTACGATACCCTGGGAGAGACAGCCGTTGTTTTCACTGCCGCTTTGTGTGTTCTCCTGATTCTGAGACGAAACAGGGAGGAGAAGGAAAAGTCCGATGAATGATCAGGTAACTATAAGGACCATATGCAGGATGATGATACCCTTTATCCAGCTTTTCGGCCTCTATGTTATTGCCCATGGGGAGCTTGGGCCGGGTGGCGGATTTCAGGGGGGAGTTATTCTTGGTGCCAGCATCATTCTCCTCTCCATCGTTTTTGGCAAAGAAGAGGGGAGAAGGCACCTTTCCGAAAAGGCAGGAACCATTTTGCCTCCTTTAGGTGTATTGATCTTTGCCGGGATCGGTGTCGTTTGTATGCTGGCCGGTGGCGCCTTTTTGGAATACAGCAGCCTCCCTTTGGGATCGGAAAAACTGGCAATTCATTTGGGTATTTTCGGCATCGAGATCGGTGTGGGGATAACGGTAGCAGTTGGAATGATTTCTATATTCTTTGATACAGCGGATAAGAGTGATGATTGAGTTGATTGCAGGCAAGTATAATTACTGGATCTATATTACACTGATGATGGTCGGTTTTTACGGAATGATAGCGAAAGAGAACCTTATCAAGAAAATTATCAGCATGAATATATTCCAGACGGCAATATTTCTATTCTATATTTCCATCTCAAAGGTCAATGGCGGAACAGCTCCCATCCTCTGGGATGAGGCGGGAATGTATGATAATCCGCTTCCGCACTGTCTCATGCTCACCGCCATCGTTGTCGGTGTGGCAACAACCGCTGTTGCTCTGGCACTTGTAATCAGGATATACAATGCCTACGGTACCATTGAAGAGGACAAACTTTTGGAGATGCAAGATTGACGATTTTTGAACACCTTCCCGCACTTTTAATAATCATCCCTCTTTTATCGGCGTTAATTATCCCGATTGTGAGCGGACTTTTCCGTCAGGCAGGTTGCTATATCTCCATTGCTGCAACATTTGCTTCATTGATTATCGCCCTCTTTATCCTGAATGTTGTCATGTCCGGTGGTGCCATATCCTATCAGTTCGGAGGGTGGACAGCACCAATAGGTATCGTTTATGCTATTGACTATCTGAACAGCTTTGTCGTTACCATAATTGCATTTATCGGTTTCGTCGGTGCCCTCTATGCAAAAAAGAGCGTGGAAGCTGAAATAGATGAATGTAAGAGACCGCAGTTTTATACCATCTATATCCTTTTTATTACGGGGATGATGGGAATCGTCATGACTGGCGACATATTCAACCTCTATGTTTTTATCGAGATTGCATCCCTCACCGGTTACGCCCTTATTGCTTCGGGACGGAAGAGAGGGGCACTACTTGCAAGCTATAACTACCTCATCCTCGGATCCATTGGTGCTTCATTCATTTTAATAGGGATCGGTTATCTCTATATGATGACGGGAACACTTAACATGGCTGATCTCAGCGAACGTTTACCGGCACTTTATGATTCCAAGGCGATTCGGACGGCATTTGCATTTTTTACAGTAGGAATAAGCCTTAAGATGGCCCTTTTCCCCCTCCATATATGGCTGCCTGAGGCCTATACCAAGGCACCGTCTGTTGTTTCTGCAGTAATGTCTGCAACGTCAACAAAAGTTTTTGCCTACATCCTGATCAGGATCATGTTTACCGTCTTTGGCGTGGAGTTTGATCTTAATGTTATACCGGTTACCAAGATACTTCTTGTTCTTTCTGCCATCGCTATCATTGCCGGGTCGGCTGTTGCCATCGCTCAGACCAATATTAAGCGCATGCTTGCTTATTCCAGTGTTGGGCAGATTGGTTATATTGTTCTCGGCGTGGCAATAGCAAATGAAGTGAGTATGTCAGGGAGTCTAATTCATATTCTGAACCACGCTCTCATGAAATGCTCACTCTTCCTTGTCGTAGGGGCTGTTATCTACAGGACCGGTATTGAAGATATATCGGCCTTTGAAGGAATGGGTCGGAAAATGCCTTTTACCATGGCTGCCTTTACTATTGGTGCGCTATCTATGATAGGGCTGCCTCTTACCGTCGGTTTTGTCAGTAAATGGTACCTGGCTCTTGGAGCGCTCAAGGCGGGAATGTGGATTATCGTCGTTGTTATACTAGTCAGTTCTTTGCTAACAGCTATTTATTTCTGGCGTATTGTGGAGAAAATATATTTTAAGGAGCCTTCGGCCGGGACGTCCGGTTGTGTCGAAGCACCCATAGGGATGGTAGTGCCTACCTTCGTCATGGCGCTTCTGTGCCTTCTCTTCGGTATCTTTACACAGCTCCCTTTATCCATTACGAACAGGGCAGCGGCCATGCTGCTGGGAGGTGGTTGATTGGAAACGCTTAATTCCATAACACCTCTAATGGCGATAACGGTACCGATTGTTGCTGTTTTACTCATAGCGCTGTCCGGTAGTAAACCCAATTTGAGAGAGGGGTGGACTATTGCGGCTGCTGTCACCATGTTCATTATTACGGCCTCCATGATACCTGCTGTGCTCGGAGGCAAAGTTATAAGTTTCAACCTGGTGGAACCACTGCCGGGACTTCTGCTTGGTTTTCGTGTCGATGCACTTGGCATATCCTTTGCCCTTACAGCATCGTTCCTCTGGATCATTACATCCTTTTATGCTATTGGCTATGTACGCTCCCTTGGTGAGAAGAACCAGACCCGTTTCTTCGCTTTTTTTGCATTAACACTGGCTGCGACGATGGGGGTTGCATTTTCCGCTAACCTCTTTACGGCCTTTGTATTCTATGAAATTATCACCTTTGCAACTTTTCCTCTCGTTGCCCATAAACAAACTGATGAGGCCTTTGGCGGGGCAAGGAAGTACCTCACTTACCTCATGGGTACATCAGTAGCCTTCTTCCTCCTCGCTATTGTAATGACATGGCAGGTGACAGGGAGTCTCGATTTTTCAGCAGGCGGCATTTTCGGTGATGTGAAGGAGAGTACCAGTTCCACGCTGTTGATAATTATTTTTATTCTTTATATAGCGGGTGTGGCGAAAGCGGCTTTGATGCCTTTTCATTCCTGGCTTCCGTCAGCAATGGTTGCTCCCACTCCTGTAAGCGCGTTATTACACGCTGTTGCTGTTGTCAAAACAGGTGTTTTTGTCATTATCAAAGTTGTTATCCACGTATTTGGAGTAAACCTTCTCAGCGAGTTGGGTATGGGGACTTTCCTCGTGGTGCTTGCCTCTGTTACCATGATACTTGCATCCATTACGGCTCTCAGGCAGGACAATCTTAAAGCGAGGCTGGCCTATTCGACGATCGGCCAGCTCTCCTATGTTGTACTTGGTGTAGCACTTTTAACTGCTGCAGGGATCACCGGGAGTATTATGCATATAGTGATTCATGCTTTCGGAAAGATTACTCTCTTCTTTGCGGCAGGGGCCATCTATGTGGCAGCCCACAAAACGAAAGTCAGTGAGCTTAATGGTATCGGCAGGCAGATGCCTATTACGATGGGCGCCTTTACCATTGGCAGCTTCTCCATGATAGGGGTACCTCCTTTTGCTGGTTTCCTGAGCAAGTGGTTCATTGCTTCCGGTTCGGTACAGGCGGATATGCTTATCATCATAGCTGTTCTGGCAGCCAGTACCATAATTAATGCATGCTATTTCCTCCCCATCGTATATTCCGCTTTTTTTAAAGAGCCTGATGTACATGCCGGTGAAGAGGTGAAGGATGCTACACCCTTTATGACTGTACCTATCATGATAACAGCGGCGGGTGTGTTAATACTTTTTCTGTGGCCGTCGCTCTTTTACGATCTTGCAACCCTTACTGTTAAGGAGGTGACCGGTGGCGTCTGATATGGAAAAGAATGAAAAGGGCGAGATCATGGTACTCAAACATGATTCGCTGCCAGGATATCTACCTGTCTTTTATGCAGTTTTCGCTCTTGGAATTATATATTTGGGAGTCGTTTTTTATCTGGGTTAGCTTATGAGTGAAGAAATGAAAAAAGAATGTAAGATATTTGATGACCCGAAGAATGTGAAAAGGTTTAGGATTGGCTTTTACATTGTTTGCGGATTACTGCTTCTGCCTGACCTCTTTATTCACAAGCATGGCGACTACCACTGGGAGGAATGGCCCGCCTTTCATGCCGCCTACGGTTTCGTGGCATGTGTCGTCCTCGTACTGGTGGCAAAATATATACTCAGGCCCATAGTGGAGCGGAAAGAGGATTATTATGACTAGTATGATCCCTCCTGCATTTATATTCATCATCGGTGCTCTGGCCGTCCCGCTTTTCAGGGGGAAAGCCCAAAGCGCTTACCTGCTCACTCTCCCTGTATTGGGATTTATAAATCTGTTTATGCTTCCGGCAGGGGCTTCTGTTGAGGTTGAGTTTCTGAACTATACGTTAACTCTCATTAAGACGGACAGGCTAAGTCTCCTATTTGCCTATATATTCCATATAACGGCCTTTATAACGGTGATCTATTCCATGTGTATGAAGAATAATCTGGAATATATGGCCGGTCTTCTTTATTCTGGGAGTGCCCTTGGAGTCATTTTTGCCGGTGATCTCTTAAGTCTCTTCTTTTTCTGGGAGATGATGACAGTTGGCTCCGTCTTCCTTATTTGGGCGAGGGGGACCGATAAATCGATTAGGGCCGGTTTTCGTTATGCTCTTTTCCACTTTGTAGGTGGACTACTTCTTCTTGCCGGTATTATTATCCACGTCCAGACGGGTGGACCCCTTGAATTCGGCTTCATGGGTCTTAACGGTGTCGCCTCTTATCTCATATTTTTCGGATTCGGTGTTAACTGTGCCTGGCCCTTCTTTCATACATGGCTTTCCGACGCCTATCCCGAGGCAACAATTGCAGGAACGGTTTACTTAAGTGCCTTTACGACAAAGACGGCTGTTTACGTTTTAGCCAGGTCTTTTCCAGGAACAGAGATGCTTATCTGGATAGGGGCGGCCATGGCGGCATTCCCCATATTTTACGCTGTAATAGAAAATGATATGAGACGTGTTCTAGCTTACAGCCTGATCAATCAGGTCGGTTTTATGGTTGTCGGCGTAGGTATAGGGACTGAGATGGCCATAAATGGAGCAGCAGCCCATGCCTTTACGGATGTTATCTTTAAGGGGCTATTATTCATGTCTATGGGTGCTGTTATGTACCGTACGGGAAAGATCAATGCTACCGATCTTGGAGGACTCTATAAGACCATGCCCCTTACGGCGATTTTCTGCATCATAGGTGCTGCGTCAATCTCGGCATTCCCTCTATTTAGCGCCTTTGTGAGCAAAACTATGGTAATGTCGGCTGCAGCGCGCGAGCATTATTCCTGGGTCTGGCTCATACTTTTATTCGCATCGGCGGGGGTTTTTCACCATGCAGGGATCAAAATCCCCTTCTTTGCATTCTTCGGCCATGATTCGGGTCTCAGGCCAAAGGAAGCACCACTCAATATGCTCATCGCTATGGGGATTTCCGCCTTCATGTGCATATTCATCGGGACTTTTCCCGGGCCTCTGTACAGTATACTACCCTATCCTGTAGAGTATGAGCCCTATACGACGGCCCATGTGGTGGCCCAGTTGCAGCTTCTGGGCTTTTCAGCACTTGCCTTTGCTCTCCTCATGCTTGCAGGCATATACCCGGCTGAGAAGAGGGCAGTCAATCTTGATGCTGATCTCATTTACCGCAAGGGTGCAGATTCCTTCAACTGGTTTAATGAAAATGTTATTGCCTGTATATGGGCCTGGTTTGCAAAGCTCTTCTTTGATCGTATTCCCAACTGGTTTATCTGGTTTGGTAAGAATCCGGCAGGAGTTGCGAAGATAGGGCTTGATTATATAGAAATTGTATTTGCAAGTGGCAAGAATGTGCCGAAGATTAGAGAGAGAATAGAGCGTGAAAAAAAGATCTATCCCGGTGATATTATCCAGCGTTGGCCAATAGGCTCGACGGTGACCTGGGTGACGGTCTTCCTGCTTGTGTACTTACTTTTTTATTTCTTCTAGGCATCTTCCATACTTAGGGGATTTTAGTGAGAATAAATTACTTTGGCCCGGTTTTTCAATTAATGCAGGTAGAATGTTTAATTAATTTAATAGCTTCCGGATAATGGGGAAATAGAACATAATTTTACGATCACTAAATAATCAGTTTGATGAGACCGATAATCCTTGATTATTTTACCAGAATGGCTATAATGCAGCCTTCACTTTCAAAATATAGGGAGTTTTTATATGAATATTCATGAGTATCAGGGAAAAGAAATACTGAGGAAGTATGGCGTTATTGTCCCCAATGGTAAGGTGGCCTATACACCAGCCGAAGCGGATGAAATTGCCAGAGAGTTGGAAACCGATGTATGTGTTGTAAAGGCGCAGATCCATGCAGGAGGAAGAGGAAAAGGCGGTGGAGTGAAGGTTGCCAAATCCAAGTCTGAAGCTAAAGAATTTGCTAAAGAGATTCTTGGAATGCAACTGGTAACCCATCAGACAGGGCCTGAAGGTAAAGAAGTTAAAAGAATCCTTGTTGAAGAAGGGTGTGATATCAAAAGGGAGCTTTACCTTGGTATGGTCATCGATAGAGCAACATCAAGAGTTGTCATGATGGCCAGTACAGAAGGTGGAATGGAGATTGAGGAGGTCGCTGAAAAAACACCTGAGAAAATTCTCAAAGAGATTGTTGATCCGGCTGTCGGTTTTCAGGCATACCAGGCAAGAAATCTTGCATTTGGCCTTGGTCTTGATAAGGCGCAGGTAGGTAAAACAGTTAAACTTATGATGGGATTGTATCAGGCTTTTGTTGATTCAGATTGTTCACTAGCTGAAATCAACCCGATGGTTGTTACAGGCAGTGGTGATGTAATGGCACTTGACGCAAAAATGAATTTTGATAGTAACTCTCTCTATCGTCAAAAAGCCATTGAAGAGATGAGAGACTTTGATGAGGAAGACCCCAATGAAATTGAAGCTTCCAAACATGAACTGAGCTACATTTCACTTGATGGCAACATTGGCTGTATGGTGAATGGTGCCGGACTTGCTATGGGAACTATGGATACAATTAAATTGCATGGTGGTTCTCCTGCCAACTTCCTTGACGTAGGTGGCAGTGCGACTGAAGAGCGGGTAACGGAAGCTTTTAAAATTATTCTTTCTGATCCCAAGGTTGAAGCCATTCTGGTAAACATCTTTGGTGGAATTATGAAGTGCGATGTTATAGCCGCAGGTGTTATTGCCGCTGCCAAAGAGGTTGACCTTAAGGTTCCTCTCGTTGTCAGACTTGAAGGGACAAATGTTGATCTAGGTAAAAAACTGCTTGCAGAGTCAGGTATTGATCTTATTGCGGCAGAAGGAATGAAAGATGCGGCTGAAAAAGTAGTTGCTGCGACGAAGGGGGCTTAATTATGAGCATATTAATTAATAAAGATACGAAAGTTATTTGCCAGGGTATTACTGGTAGTGCAGGTGCTTTTCATACAAAAATGTGTAAAGAGTATGGAACTCAGATGGTTGGTGGTGTAACTCCCGGTAAGGGTGGACTAACGACCGAAGATGGTGTTCCTGTTTTTAATACTGTCGCTGATGCTGTTGATGCGACCGGAGCTAATGCAACAATGATATTCGTCCCCCCTCCATTTGCAGCCGATGCTATTCTTGAGGCTGTTGATGCAGGAATAGAATTGGTTATCTGTATTACAGAAGGCATTCCTGTTCTAGATATGGTGAAAGTCAAAAGGGCACTGGAAGGCAGTAAAAGTCGCCTTGTCGGGCCAAACTGTCCTGGCGTTATTACTCCCGGTGAGTGCAAGATCGGAATTATGCCTGGTTACATTCACAAGGAAGGTAAGATTGGCGTTGTATCAAGAAGCGGCACCCTTACCTATGAGGCAGTTGATCAGTTAACAAAGCTCGGTATTGGACAGTCTACCTGTGTTGGTATTGGTGGTGATCCTGTAAATGGAACTAACTTTATTGATGTTATTTCTCTTTTTAATGAAGATCCTGATACAGAAGGTATTGTCATGATTGGTGAGATCGGTGGTACGGCAGAAGAAGAAGCTGCTGATTTTATTAAAGCCAATGTTAAAAAACCTGTTGTTGGTTTTATTGCAGGTATGACAGCACCTCCGGGAAAGAGAATGGGACATGCAGGTGCTATTATTTCCGGTGGAAAAGGTACTGCAACTGAGAAAATTGCAGCTCTTGAAGCTGCCGGAATTACTGTTGCCAAGAGCCCTGCTGATATTGGGAAAATGATGGCTGAGCGGTTAAATGCTAAAGAGCAAACAGCTTGATCTTTATTATAAGTGGCTTATTAAAAAAATTAATAAACTAGAAAAATAGAGGAGGTATCAAATTGGCTGATCTTACTATAAGAGTCGGCGGAGAAGGTGGAGAAGGTATTATCAGTACAGGTGACTTCATAGCTGCAATAGCAGCGAAGGCCGGTAATAATATTCTTACATTCAAGACTTTCCCAGCTGAAATCAAGGGTGGTTATGCAATGTACCAAACGAGAATATCTGATGAGGATATTCTTTGTGAAGGTGATGGTTTTGATATTTTTGTTGCCTTCAATGGTGAAGCTTACGAAATGAACAAGAAGTTCCTTACACCAGGCAAGGTATTTGTTTATGATGGACCTGGTGGAGATTTTGAACCGGAAGAGCATGAAGGTGTTATTTCTTATGCTGTTCCTATGAGCAAAATTGCCAAGGAAGACCTCGGTGTTTACCGCTCCAAGAATGTGGTAGCTATGGGAGCTCTTTCAGGCCTCTTCGACCTCGATTATGACCTTTTCAAACAGTTCATTATTGATAAGTTCAGCAAAAAGGGACAGGATGTTGTAGATGTCAACCTCAAGGCCCTGGAAGCTGGTCGTGACTACTGTAAGAACAATCTCACCAAGACAGATGACTACAGAGTCACCAAGAGTGAGAAGAAGGACATGATTATCATCTCCGGAAATGATGCTGCCGGACTGGGCGGTATTGCTGCCGGAGTTGAGTTTTTTTCCTGCTATCCAATAACACCAGCAACAGAGGTTGCCTATTTTACTGCTGACCATATATACAAAACCGGTGGAACGCTGGTTCAGGCCGAAGATGAGATAGCATCCCTTGCTAACGTTATCGGCGCTTCCTATGCAGGAAAGCGATCCATGACAGCGACATCCGGCCCCGGTATCTCACTCATGTCGGAGTTGATCGGTATGTCCAGTATGTCTGAAACGCCTCTCGTTATTGTAGGTGTTCAGAGGGGTGGACCGGCAACGGGCATGCCAACCAAACATGAGCAGTCCGATCTCTTTATCTCAGCTCACGGTAGCCATGGCGATGCTCCAAGGATCATACTCGCTGCAGAGAATGTTAGTGACTGCTATGAACTTACCATCAAGGCCTTTGAACTTGCTGAGAAGTACCAGTTGCCTGTATTCATGCTTTCAGATGGATCAATGGGCTTCAGAACAGAATCTATAGCAAGGCCTGATATGAAGTCGGCCAAGAGGGTAAGAAGGAAGCGCTTTGAAGGTCCCAAGGGTGATGAGAAGTACCTCAGGTATGAGATCACAGACGACAACATCTCTCCAGTAGCTCTACCTGGTGACAAAGGTGGAAGGCATATAGCCACCGGTCTTGAACATAAGGAGAGCGGAGGAGTCGCATTTGACCCTGTAAACCGTGTGAAGATGATGGACAAGCGTTACGATAAGATTGCCAACCTCGAGGAGGAATATGGTCCTGCCGAGTTTGAAGGCGATGATCAAAATGATATTGGTCTCATTGCCTGGGGCTCAACTATTGGATGCGTCAGGGAGACCGTGAAGCGCCTGAGGGCTAAGGGTAAGAAAGTTGCTGCCCTCTATCCCAAGCTGGTATGGCCGCTTCCAGTTGATCAGATCAATGAGTTTGCATCAAAATGCGATAAGATCATGGTGCCAGAGGTCAATTATCAGGGGCAGTTTGCAGAGATTATTAGGTCAAAGACCGATATCAACCCGATAAAATATAACATCTATGGCGGTATGCCATTTACACCTGCTGAGATGTGTGAGAAAGTTGAGGAGGTGATAGGATGAAAAGTTCAGCACTAAACAAGTTAGAACTGTCTCCCAAGGAGTATAAAAGTGATATAACACCGGTATGGTGCCCCGGTTGCGGTGACTATGCCGTTCTGAACAGTACCTACAAGGCGCTCAGCCAACTCGGAGTTGATCCGGAGCAGACTGTATTTGTATCAGGTATCGGTTGTTCTTCAAGGCTCCCATACTTCGTAGATGCCTATGCAATGCATACGCTCCACGGTAGAGCCCTTCCAGTTGCGGCTGGTGTTAAGCTTGCAAACCCTGAACTTGAGGTTATCTGCGTCGGTGGAGATGGTGATGGTTTCTCTATCGGTGGTGGTCATGTACCTCACGTTGCCAGGAAGAATACTGATATTACCTATGTATGCATGGACAACTCAGTATACGGTTTGACCAAATGTCAGGTGTCTCCAACTAGTGATGAGGGAATGAAAACAAAAACAACGCCTCATGGCAGCTTTGATACCCCCTTCAATCCAATTGCATTGGCTCTTACCTATGGTGCAACTTTTGTTGCCCAGGCATTTTCAGGAAAGCCTAAGGACTGTACTGAGCTGATCCAGAAGGCAATCGAACATGAAGGTTTCTCATTTGTTAATATCCTTTCGCCATGCCCTTCATTCAACAGCATCAATACTGCGGCTTCTTACAAGGAGACTACAAGACCTCTGCCAGAGGGCTATACGCCTGACAGCAGGACAAAGGCACTTGAGGTAGCTATGGGTCCTGAGGCAAGGGATCTTATGGGAATCTACTTCCAGGAGAGGAAACCAACGCTGGTTGAAAAGATCAACGGTCTTATCGAAAGCCAGGGTGGAAGTCCCGACTATGATATCCAGAAGATAGCAGACATATTCAAAGTCTGATAGTGTCTTCCAAAATCTTAAAAGGGGCTGCTGTTTAAAACAGTGGCCCCTTTTTTTATTTGTAGTGGATAGTTTTGTCCCCATTACTCTAAATAATCGCATAATGAAGAGGGTAGAAAAATATCTATTCTCCTTTACCCCACTTTTTTTTTTATGCTATCATCAAAAAAACAATTCTTAGAAAGAGATTTATATGTCGAATATGGATAGGAACAAAGTAATAGAAAATATAGAAAACGGACAATCTCTTGCAGAGGAAGACCTTTCCTTTCTGGATCTTTCAGAGATTGATTTCAAGGGCGTTGATCTGTCAGGTGCAACCTTTACCGGTGCCAAGCTAACTGGTGCCGACTTTTCTGGATGCGATCTTACGGGAGCTTTTATGGCGGAAAATTTTGCTGAAGGGACTCTATTTAAAGAGGCCATAATGGATGATGTGTTTTTTCAGAGAGGAGTCATTGATAAGGCAGATTTTAGTAATGCGACAATGGTTGATTCATCAATATTTATGATGGAAGGAAAGGGCGTAATTTTTGATAACGCCAATATGAAGGGTTCAAAGGTTCTTAAATCAATTTTGCCTGAGTCCACTTTTGAAAATGTTGATCTTGGAAACTCTTCTTTGAAAGGATCTGATGTCCAGGGTTGTAATTTTAATAGAGCCAAGCTTGAAAATTGTGATATGAGGCAGACTTTGACGCAAGGTGCGACTTTTGAAGAAGCAAGTACGGCGGGAGTACTTTTCTATGGGAAAAAGCCCTGGGGTGAAGCAGCAGATACAAGGGATTGGACTCAGGAATTTATTTCTTTTAATGATGACTGATCATCTTTTTACAAATGTGTTAATATTCTAATATTAACACTTAGTCAGATCATAATTTAATTTTGGCTGTTTTAAAAAATGGGGTTACAAATGGAAGAAAAAGTTAATATTCCCAAAGACCTGTCTCAAGAAGACAAACGGCTAAACAGGGTTTTAAGGACCGTACAAAATGAGGTCAAGGCCTATGCCGACTTCCAGCTTTCACATATAAAAAAACTTGCTGCAATAGGGCTTGCGCTCTCCGGACAAGCAGATATGAAGAAGCTTCTCGAAATGATCGTAGATGCCGCCAGAGAACTTTCATTTGCCGATGCAGGCACTCTGTATATCCTGGACAGTGAAAATAAGTGCCTCAACTTTGAAATATTACAGAATGATACCATGAATACGAAAATGGGAGGAACAAGTGGCGTCGAAATAACTCTCCCTCCCGTTCCCCTTGAAGTTAAGGGAAAACCAAATCATTCAAATGTCTCATCTTATGTTGCCCTTACCGGTGAGATAATTAATATTCCCGACGTTTACGAAGCGGAAGGCTTCGATTTTACGGGACCAAGAAAATATGATGAGACAACGGGATATAGATCAAAATCGATGCTTGTTATTCCCATGAAGAATCATGAAAATGATATTATCGGTGTTCTCCAGCTTTTAAATGCCATAGATATCGATACTAAAGAAGTCACACATTTTTCTTCCGAATATGTGGAGCTTATCGGTTCCCTTGCCTCACAGGCCGGTGTGGCTCTTACCAATGCACAGCTAATACAGGATCTTAAAAGCCTTTTATATGCATTTATCGAAAGTATTGCCGCTGCAATTGATGAAAAATCACCCTATACGAGAGGCCATATCGATAGGGTGGTAAAGCTGACCATGATGATTGCTAAAGAAATTAATAATCAATATGAAGGGCCTTTTGCAGATATTCATTTTACCCTTGATGAACTGGAGGAACTGAAACTGGCAACCTGGATGCATGATGTGGGCAAGATTACAACACCCGAATATGTTGTTGATAAAAGAACAAAGCTTGAGACCATTTACGACAGGGTTGAGCTGATTAAGACCAGATATGAGTTGATTGCAGGAGAGAAAGAAAGAGAATATTTAAAAAAGAAAATATCGCTTTATGAAGATGGCAATGCAGATGATGATGAAATTAATAAGATAGATGACGCCTTGCAAAAGGAACTTGAAATTCTTGAGGGTGAAAAAGAGTTTATTGCCGTCTGCAATACACCGGGCGAGTTCATGAGTGATGATAAGCTGGAAAGGATAAATTCTATTGCAGCTAAAAAGTATATCTATAATGGAGAGAAACGCAACTATCTCAGTAAAGACGAGTTAAGAAATCTTTCCATCAGGAAGGGAAGTCTTACTGATGATGAGAGGAGAAAGATTGAAAATCATGTGGCTATGACAAAAAAGATGCTTGAACAGCTTCCTTTTCCAAAAAAGCTCTCTAATATCCCAGAGTATGCAAGTGGTCATCATGAAAAGCTCGATGGGACGGGTTATCCCTGTGGTTTAAAAGCAGAGGAACTTTCTCTCCAGGCCAGGATTATGGCTGTAGCCGACATCTTTGAGGCACTTACCGCAAAAGACAGACCTTATAAGGAACCAATGAAGCTATCGCAGGCAGTAAAAATTCTTGGATTTATGAAAAAGGATAATCACATCGATTCAGAAATTTATGAACTTTTTATGAATAACGGGCTTTTTAGAAAGTATGCGGAAGAGGAGCTAAATCCTGAGCAGATAGATGAGATTCTAAGCTTAAACTAGGTGACTGCAAGTATTGTGAGGATAACAAATATTGCAAAGCAGAAGGGGACAGGGAGCTTGTTTACCAGGTTCGTTGTGAAATAATCCAGAAAAATGAGTCCCAGTAGAAGTTTGGCGCTGACATAACCTTTAGCAAGAAGGATAGATAGAGCACCGATCATAAGCAAGATAGGTCTGAACAGGTTGGAATAGAGAAATGAACGGTCTTTAATGGTTTCTGTTTCTGACATTTGTCTGGCGCGCCTTGTAAGTGGATTAAATTCACGAGAAAATACAATTCTATCACAATTTTAAAAGAATAATCAAGCTGAAGAAGTTCCTCTCAGTCTTAATTTATCTTTCTTCATCGGCCTGCTTCTTTTTCTCATGAAAATGGAATTAAATTGAAAAGATGAGCAAGTTCTGCTACTATTTCGTTAGGGGTAATATATGAGCTCAATAAAGATTCTTTTAGTTGATGATGATGACGGCATTAGAAACAGCTTTAAGACCATCTTAACCAGGAAGGGTTATGATGTTGATGCGCGTTCATCCGGATTTGAGGCGGTTAACTGTATAAAAAGGTCAAATTACGACATACTGCTTACAGACCTTAAAATGCCTAATATGAATGGTATTGAACTTTTGAAGGAGGCGAGAAAGCTCGACCCCAATCTTGGCGTTATTATCATGACCGGATATGGAGAGATTGCTTCTTACCTTGAAGCGATGGATCTGGGAGCCGTTGAATATCTTAATAAACCGGTCAAAACTGCAGATCTGGAGATAATTTTAAAAAAACTCAGTAAAGAGACTGCAGTTCTTCGCGGACAAAATACCCCATAAAATTAAAAACATTTCTTAAATAATCCTTGATTCAAATTATGTCCTATTTTTCTATTGCAGCTATGCAGGTGTAGACAAAAACAGAAACTTTAATCTTATATGAGGTCATTTGCATCGAATACATGAGGGGCGCAAGGTACATAGCCATTGAGGGTCCTATCGGAGTTGGCAAGACGAGTCTTGCAAGATTGATAAGTAATGAACTCAATGGCACTCTTCTTTGTGAGCAGGTAGAGGAAAATCCTTTTTTAAAAGATTTTTACCGTGACAGAAAGAAATTTTCTTTTCAGACCCAACTTTATTTTCTGCTTAATCGATATCAGCAGCAGGTGGAACTGAATCAGTGTGACCTTTTTTCCTCTACCATTATAAGTGACTATGTATTTGCTAAAGACCGTATTTTTGCATACATGAATCTCAATGAAAATGAGGTCAATCTTTATGAAAAAATATATAAACTTCTCGATGCAAAAATACCGAAACCGGATCTGGTGATTTTTCTTCAGGCGAGCCCTGAAGTTTTGATAGAAAGAGTGAAAATAAGGAACAGGGACTATGAAAATGAGATTGACACGGACTATCTTCAGTCCCTGATGCATGCTTATAACGAGTTCTTTTTTCATTATGATGAATCACCGCTTCTCGTGATCAATTCATCGGAAATAGATTTTGTCAATAACAGTGGCGATTTCGATCTTCTTATGAAGGAAATCAGGGAAATGAGAGGTGGTGTAAAACATTTGGTACCGCTTGGATCCGGATAACCGGACCGGGACGGAAAAGCAGTTAATTTATTAAGATGAGTCATAACTCCCCGGAGTTATGTTTTGTGCTGCCTTCCGTCCAAGATGGGAGGTTTTTTTTTGAATGAAAATAAAATTACAGTGCCTGAAATAGTGGCAAGAAAGGCCAGGAAAGAACCTATTACGGTTCTCACGGCCTATGATTATCAAATGGCGTCCTTACTGGATGGTTGCGGCATTGAAGTCCTGCTCACAGGAGATACTCTGGGTAATGTTGTCTATGGATTTGATACGACATTACCGGTAACGATGGAGCTCATGATTGCTCATACGGCAGCAGTAGCCAGAGGGAGGAAAAATGCCCTTCTTGTGGCTGATATGCCTTTTATGTCTTATGCAACGAGGGAAGATGCCCTTAAAAATGCCGGAAGGCTGGTTCAGGAAGGCATGGCTGAGGCAGTGAAACTTGAAGGGGGAGTAAAGGTTGCAGATCGGATAAAAGCTGTTGTCGATGCAGATATCCCCCTTATGGGCCATGTTGGATTAAGGCCACAGGCAGTCAATATGATGGGGGGGTACAAGGTCCAGGGGCGGGAAAAATCAGACCTGTCCACGCTTCTTGATGATGCAGGGGCCGTTGAAGAAGCAGGAGCCTTTGCCGTTGTAATTGAGGGTGTACCCGCTTCTGTTGCTGATGAAATCACAAAGAGCCTGTCAATTCCCACCATCGGTATTGGAGCGGGAAACCAATGTGATGGACAGGTGCTGGTAATAAATGACATGCTGGGTCTTTCGGAATTTACTCCTAAATTTGTTCGGAACTTTATCAACCTGCCGGACATCATAAGAAACGCAGTATCTGATTACTCCCGATGTGTTAAGAACAGGAGCTTCCCCTCGGAAGAAGAGAGTTATCGTTAAATGGAAATTGTAAAAGACATTAAACAAATGACCCAAATTGCCAGGTCGCTAAAGATGGATGGCAGGAAGATAGTTTTCGTGCCCACTATGGGCTATCTTCACGAAGGACATCTCAGTTTGGTCCGTGAAGGAAAAAAAAGAGGCGATACGCTTGTTGTTAGTATCTATGTAAACCCTGCACAGTTTAACGAGCAGTGTGATTATGAGGATTATCCCGTAAATCTTGACAGGGACAAGGAACTTCTCGAAGCTGAGGGCTGCCGTATTTTGTTTTTGCCCTCTTCAGAATCCATGTATCCTTCAGGTTTTGAGACGACGGTTCATGTGAGTGGACTGTCGAAGGGGATGTGTGGAGATTCCAGGCCGGGACATTTCAGCGGTGTGGCTACGGTTGTGGCCAAGCTTTTTAATATTGTACAACCCGATATTGCCATATTCGGAGAGAAAGATTACCAGCAGCTTGCTCTTATCCGGCGCATGGTAAGTGATCTTGATTTTAATATAGAAATTGTGGGCATGCCCATTGTAAGGGAGAGTGACGGCCTTGCCATGAGTTCGCGTAATGCGAGATTAAGTGAGGATGAAAGAATGTTGTCTCTATCGCTTTCGAGAGCGCTTTATTCGGCTATGAAAATCTTTGAGGAAGGCAGCTGTGATGCGCAGAGGATCATAGAAGGCGCAAGGGGAAAGATTGCCGGAGGTATTGAGATCGATTACATCGATATACGAGATGCCGCTACGCTTAAGCCGGTAGATAAAGTAGAAGGGGATGCCTTATTGGCTATTGCCGCAAGAGTTGGAAAAACCAGACTGATCGATAACACAATTTTAAGGAGGAATTAAATTGCAGAGAATCATGTTGAAATCTAAAATCCACAGGGCCACATTAACCGATGCCAACCTCAATTATGAAGGGAGCATCACCATTGACGAAGACCTTATGGAGGCGGCGGATATTCTTGCTTTTGAACAGGTCCATATTTACGATATAAATAATGGCAACCGTTTTGAAACTTACGTAATTAAAGGAGAAAGAGGGAGCGGCACTATTTGTGTTAATGGCGCAGCAGCCAGGCTTGTTGCCAGGGATGATCTTATCATTATAGCAAGCTACTTCAATCTTGATGGGGCAGAAGCAAAAGAACATAAGCCAAAACTTATTTATGTTGATGAAAATAATGATATAATAGGCGAAAAAAGAAACCTCGTCGCCTTGTCGAATAATTGAGTCACTCTTTCTTAATATGATTAAAAGGATTAAACACCATATAAGAACCTATTTTCTCACAGGCCTTCTTGTCGTTGTGCCTGTCGGCATTTCTTTATGGTTTCTCCAGGCCATCATTCACTGGACAGACCAGAAACTCGTTTTGCTTCCGGCAAAACTTCATCCTAACACCTATCTCCCTTTCCCCATACCTGGTCTCGGTCTTATCCTGACGGTAATATTTGTCTTCCTCATAGGCGTCATAGCGACCAATATCATTGGAAAAACCTTTGTTCAGCTTGGTGAAAAAATTGTCGATAAGATCCCGCTGGTAAGATCCATCTATCTTCTCGTAAAGCAGGTCATGGAAACCATTCTCAGCAAGGACCAGGAAAGCTTTAAAAAAGTAGTTCTCATTGAATATCCCAGAAAAGGCCTTTATTCTATCGCTTTTGTAACAGGTGTGGCGAAAGGAGAGATTCAGGATAGAACATCAAAAAAGGTTATCAATGTCTTTGTTCCTACCACGCCAAATCCTACATCAGGATTTCTTATCATGGTCCCTGAAGAGGACGCCATTACTCTTGAAATGGATGTAGAGATGGCTTTTAAACTGGTCATTTCAGGAGGGATGGTTGCTACTGAAAAAGAAGTAAAGAAGAAAATGGAGGCGCTTTCTGCTGATGTGCAATAAGATAATTGTTGCTCTCGATGTTGAAAGCAAGGAAAAAGCCGGTCAATGGGTAGAAAAAATTTCCGGTCATGTTGGACTTTTCAAGGTCGGTAAACAGCTTTTTACTGCAGCTGGACCGGATGTGGTTACCCTGATTAAAGAGGCAGGAGGCGGTGTTTTTCTCGACCTTAAGTTTCATGACATACCTAATACAGTTGCCGCTGCATCTGTTCAGGCCCTTCGGCTTGGCGTGGATATGCTCAATGTGCATGCTCTTGGCGGTTATGAAATGATGGCAAAGACCGCTGATGAAGTGAATAAAGAAGCCCATTCGTCAGGCAGGGAAAAGCCTATCCTCATTGCCGTAACGATACTTACCAGCATGAATGATAAAGGCCTTGAAGAAGCGGGCATAATGACACCCGTGGCGGATGAGGTGGTCAAACTTGCCTCCCTTGCAAAACGGGCCGGCCTTGATGGTGTTGTTGCTTCCCCTCAGGAGATTAAGATCATAAAAGAGACCTGCGGAGAGGATTTTGTCGTTGTTACTCCCGGTGTGAGGCCTTCCTTCGCTTCAATGGATGATCAAAAACGTGTGATGACGCCTTTGGAGGCTGTCCGGGCAGGAGCTGATTATCTCGTTATTGGAAGGCCTGTAACGAAGGCAGAAGATCCATTACGGGCAATAAGCCTCATTGAAGAAGAACTGTGTCAAGGGTAGTTAGCGGCGTTAATCCCGTAAGGGAAGCGCTGGCAGCACGGCCGGACCAGATTGAAGTTGTTTGCTACGCCTCCAAAGATCAGTCAAGGTTATCTAAACTCCTGGAATCCTGCAAAAAGGCGAGAGTTAAAGTTTCCGCTTGCGATAAAAAACAACTTGATAGGTTTGCCGGTTCTCATAACCATCAGGGAATAGCCGCCATTATTTCAGATTTTTCCTATTCAGAGATTGATGACATTCTTAATTTCTGTAAAAAGAGTGGTGAAAAGGCCTTTATTCTCGTTCTTGATGGTATTCAGGACCCTCACAACCTTGGCGCCATCATCAGGAGTGCCGAGTCCGCCGGTATTCACGGCATTATCATTCCCACAGACAGGGCCGTCCATGTTACGTCAACAGTGGAGAAAGTCTCTGCAGGTGCTGTCGAACACATTAAAATTGCCAAAGTAACTAACATTGCCCGTACCCTGGAGGACCTGAAGAAGGAGGGCCTCTGGATTATTGGCGCTGAAGGAGGAAGCCGTACATGCCTCTATGATGTCGATTTGACAGTCCATGTGGTTATTGTTGTCGGCAGCGAGGGAAAGGGTGTTCGTCCACTGGTACAGAAAAAATGTGATATCATGGTTAATATCCCCATGGCGGGAAAGATAAATTCACTAAATGTCTCCGTATCATCAGCCATTATCATGTATGAAGCTGTCAGGCAAAGGTTGTGAGTGAGAAATTAAGAGTCCGATGAGCCCCTTTATTTCTTTTTTTAATCTTGCTATGTTCTAAATATTTTGATAGTTTATGCAGCTTAAAAATTGTGGATCAGATTTATTTTTTTAAAGATCTGAATATTTATTGAAACTTTTTGCAGATGATAGCTTCTAAGTAAGCAAGCTGCCATAGGATAGGCAAAGGGTGGTATTCATATCTTTTCTTAAGGAGGGACTTTTGAAAAAGAGCCAGAAGTTTTTAATTGCATCGGTAGTGATTGTTGTTGCAATAACTACTTTGATTTATGTGGGCATTAAGGAATCAGGTGTTTACTACATGACCATTGCAGAACTTAAGAGTTCGGGAACTGCAATGTCGGGACAGGGATTAAGAGTTAGTGGAAATGTGGTAAATGGCTCAATTGAGGATATTGCAAAGGAATTGATTCTAAAATTCAGGGTAAAAGATGAGGAAGGCCCGGACAATGTGTTCGTCAATGTTTTCTACAAAGGTGTCAAGCCTGACTCCTTCAAGGAAGATGTCCAGGTGATCCTTGAAGGGAAATACGATTCGGCCAGGAATCTCTTGACAGCAACAACACTTCTTGTAAAGTGTCCTTCGAGATACGAAGGAGAAGCCCCGCCGGAAGATCATGATTATTCCAACAAAAAGAAAAGATTAGAGGTGAAGCCTGGTGCTAATTGAAATAGGGAGGGCATCTCTTAATATTGTCCTTGTCATGTCGGTCTACGTGATAGTCGCGTCACTTTTAGGTGTTTTTAAAAAAGATTTAAGGTTCGTTGCCAGTGCGAGAAGAGGTATTTATTCTATCTTCATTCTGGCAACAGTTTCGTCGGCAATTCTTCTCCATGCCTTCATAACAAATAACTTTGCTGTTAAGTATGTAGCAGGCTATTCAGAGAGAGACCTCAATATTCATTACAAAATAGCGGCTTTCTGGGGTGGAAATGACGGGTCGCTACTTTTCTGGATATTTGGCCTCTCCATATTTGCGGCCCTCATGTCTTTCCAGAACAGGAAGGATGATGATCATAAATTTATTCCATATACCTATGTGGTTATCATGGTCGTTATGATCTTCTTCCTTATTCTTACATCCTTTATTACCAATCCCTTTGATTTATACCCCGGTGGGCAGCTACCGAGAGACGGGCGAGGGCTAAACCCCATGCTTCAGACCTTTGGTATGATGTTTCATCCTCCGGCTTTGCTCTGGGGATATGTGGCATTTACCATACCCTTCGCCTTTGCTGTTGCAGCCCTTATTACAAGAGAACTCGATTCTACCTGGATTCTAAAAACGAGGAAATGGACCCTTTTTGCCTGGGTTTTACTTGGCATCGGAAATATTATGGGTGCTGAATGGGCCTATGACGAACTCGGATGGGGTGGTTTCTGGGCATGGGACCCTGTTGAAAATGCCTCTTTTATCCCCTGGCTTACTGCAACGGCCTATCTTCATTCGGTCATGATACAGGAAAGAAGGAACATGCTTAAAATCTGGAACATGTTTCTTATCGTCATCACCTTTGCGCTCACCATATTCGGTACATTTCTTGTGAGAAGCGGTGTGCTTCAGTCGGTTCATGACTTCGGCGTTTCCGAGATGGGGCCATTCTTTATCGTTTTCATGGCAATTATGTCGGCCATTGCTTTTGGGCTTATTATCTACCGCTACGATGATCTGAAAAGCGATAATAACCAACTCGAATCCTTTCTATCAAGGGAATCGACCTTCCTGCTGAACAATCTGATCTTGCTTGCTCTCGCATTTGCAACATTATGGGGAACACTGTTTCCACTTATTTCAGAGGTGATAACAGGCAATAAGATTACAGTGGGTCCTCCATTTTTTGAACAGGTAAATACGCCCTTATTTCTTATTCTTCTTATAATAACCGGTATCTGTCCTCTCATTGGTTGGAGAAAGGCATCAGCTGAAAATCTGAAAAGGAATTTTATTTTGCCCGCTATTTTTATGGTGGCAGCCCTTGTTTTATTGGCAGCCCTTGGTATGCGTCATATCTATGCCATCTTGTGCTTCTCATTCTCATCTTTTGTTTTGGTGACAATATTTATGGAATACTACAGAGGCATCAGGGCAAGAGGCAGGTTAAAAGGTGAAGGCCCCGTTAAAGCACTTGCCATGTTATTCTGGAAAAACAAGCGGCGCTATGGAGGATACTTTATTCATATTGGTATTGTTCTTGTTTTTATCGGCGCAACGGGGTCATCAGCTTTTGTAACAGAAAATGCAAAAAGTATGAAATTAGGCGAATCCATGTCGGTCGGCAACTATACACTTAAGTATGAAAAGATCAAAGGGAGGGAAAAGCCAAATTATGAAGCCATTGTCGCTTTTCTGTCCGTATTTAAGGATGGTAAAAAAGTCGATGAGATTACGCCGGAGAAGCGTTTCTATTATAAGTTTCCTGATGAACCGACGAGTGAAGTTGCCCTCAGCAGAACACTGAAGGAGGATCTCTTTGTTATACTCGCTTCTTTTGAGAGAGATGGTACAATCACTGTAAAGGCCCTAATCAATCCCCTTATTAACTGGATGTGGATAGGGGCGGTTATTGCCGTTATTGGCGGTTTTTACGTTCTTCTGCCTGATGGAAAAAAGAAAAGGAGCACGGCATGAGAAAAAGAGCCTCAAATGCTTTTTCAACGATTCTGCTTCTCTTTATTCTCACAGGCAACGCGCATTCGGGTATTACACCGCTCCAGTCGGAAATAGAAGAGGCGCTCATCTGTCTTTGTGGCTGCGGACAGACGGTTAAAAACTGTCCTCATGAAAATTGTGGTTTTGCTATTCCGGCTAGAGAAAAGATGGTTAACTATATAGAGGAAGGAAAAAATAAAAGGGAAATAATGGAACTCTTCGTTAAGAAATATGGAGAAGAGGTTCTTGCTACACCGAGTAAAAAAGGTTTTAACCTTCTTGGTTACATTATGCCTTTTCTTGCCCTCATTGTTGCGGCAGGGCTTATTATGGTTGTTATTAGACAATGGACTTCCAAGGGAATTAAGGATGAAGAGACGATCCTTGAAAAAAGGGCGGAAGATTTTGGAACCGATATTGACAAGAAGATAGAAAAAGAATTGGAAGAGATGGATTAGTACCCCGTTAAAAGTACTGACACCCCTTATGGGGGTGCTGAAAAATAGTCCGGTTATTATGGGGACAGGAGATTAAATGGAAACGGTTATTGTTATAGCACTATGCCTTATGTCAGCGGTATTCGCGGCATCTCCCTTTATATCGCAAAAAAAAGAGTGGGTCGCAGCCAAAACCAATAAAAAAATTGAGACCAAGAAATCAGAAAAAGAGCTCTATTTGCAGGCCATAAAAGACGTTGATTTCGAACATGCCGAAGGTAAGCTGACAGAAAAGGATTATCACGAACTCAGGGACTACTATAAGGAAAAGGCAATCCAGACGGTAAGGGCAATTGAATCCCTGGAATCAGGCGAAGAGGCGAATAAAGACCTGAAGGGAGACAGGTCATAATCTGAGATGATAGAAGTCTCCGGTCTGAGAAAATCATACGGCTCTGTCGATGCGCTTAGAGGTGTCGATCTTAAGGTTAATAAAGGAGAGTTTCTTACACTCTTCGGGCCTAATGGGGCAGGCAAAACCACCCTTCTTAAAATTCTTTCTACAATCATTAGGCCTACTTCAGGTAAAGTACTTATCGACGGACTCGAAATTAATGAGGCCCATCAGGATATACGCAGGAAAATCGGGGTAATATCTCATAAGACATTTCTCTATGGTGACCTGACTGCGCTGGAAAATCTTCTCTTTTATGCAAGAATTTACGATCTGCCAAACCCTGAAGAAAGAAGCAGTGAGTTAATTAAGGAAGTCGGTTTGGGAGGGCGTGAGCATCACCTTGTAAGAACCTTTTCGCGGGGTATGGAACAGCGTCTGTCCATTGCCAGGGCCATCATCCATGAACCTAATATTATTTATCTCGATGAGCCTTATTCAGGGCTTGATCAGCATGCGGCGCTTATGTTGAGAAATCTTCTCAAAAAACTTCATACCGAGACAAGAACCATCATCATGACGACTCATAATATCCTTCATGGCCTCGAAATCAGCGACAGAATTGTTATTCAACTGGCAGGCAGGATCGTTTACGAAAATCTCACGAAAAATCACAGTGTCGAGAGTTTTGAAAAAGTCTATTTCGAAAAAGTGGGGACTGTAGAATGAGTGCCTATGTTAAAAGCATCCTCCACATTGCGCTCAAGGATCTGAAAGTGGAGGTGAGATCGAAAGAGAAACTTTATTCCATGATGGTTTTTTCCATTCTTGTCATGGTCATCTTTAATTTTGCCTTTGATCCGGGAGCAGACTATATTAGCGAAGTGGCTCCCGGTATTTTATGGGTGGCTCTGGTTTTTTCGGCTACACTGGGTCTTAACAAGACCTTTTCTTCTGAAAAAGACCAGGACTGTCTCCAGGGGCTTATGCTGGCTCCCCTTGACAGGAGTGGAATCTATTTCGGGAAGACGCTCAGTAATTTTATATTTTCGCTTATCATTTCGGTGATGACACTTCCTTTTTTTGCTATCTTTTTTAATCTTAATTTTATAGATAGCCTTCCGCAGCTTTTGCTGGTCATTGTTATGGCTATTTTTGGATTTATATCCGTAGGGACGCTTTTTGCTGCCATTTCAGTCGGTGTAAAAAGGGGGGAAATGATTCTGCCGCTCCTGCTTTTTCCCATTGAGGTGCCTGTAATCATTGCTGCCGTCAAAGCGACAGGAATGATACTTGACGGACGGATGATGGTAGACTATAGTATGTGGCTCAAGATCCTCGGTCTTTTTGATGTTATTTTTTTAATGGTTTCTTTTGTTGCATTTGATTATTTATTAGAAGAATAGAGGGAGGCACAAGGTTTGAGAAAGTTAATTACAAATATTATGGGGGCTGCATCGATGGTCCTCTTTGTCCTTGCATTTTACATGGCTTTTCTTTTTGCTCCCACAGAGTTGACCATGGGGCATGTGCAAAGGATTTTCTACTTTCACGTTTCCTTCGCATGGGTATCTTTCATCGCCTTTTTTGTCACCTTTGCGGCAAGCATTGTCTACCTTAAAACAAGAAAACGATTCTGGGACATTGTGGCTGCTTCTTCTGTTGAACTGGGAATTGCATTTTGCTGCATTATTCTTACTACGGGTCCAATATGGGCAAGACCCGTCTGGGGCGCCTACTGGACATGGGATCCAAGGCTTGTTACGACGCTGATCCTGCTTTTTATCTATTCGGCCTACCTCATGTTGCGAGGCGCTATCGATGAAGAGACAAAACGAGCTAAATTCTCGGCTGTTTTAGGTATTATCGGCTTTCTTGATGTGCCGATTGTTTACCGTTCCGTCGACTGGTGGAGCAGAACCATACACCCTAATGTCATCAAAAAAGGAAATATAGCCCTGCACCCTGATATGCTTATGTCTCTCAGGGTAGCCTTGCTGGCGGTAACGCTTTTCTATTTCTTTATTCTTTTTAGAAGAATAAGACTGGAAGAGTTAAGGGATGAAGTAAAAGAACTCAGGAAAAAGATTTTAAAGGAGTATTGATATGGAAAGCCTGAAATATATGTTCGCCGGTTATACGGTTCTCTGGTTAATCATTTTTGCTTTTGTTTTTTCAATTGGAAAGAGGCAGGGTGATCTTAAAAAGGAGATCGATGAGCTTAGAAAGATAGCGGAAGAGAAGTAAGGTTCTTTTCTGTAGCGCGCTTCTGCTTTCTATGGTGATCTGTAAATCGGATATCGTTGCGTGTACCTCAAAAAAACATTTGAATACCCAACTCATCTTCTGCAATATTATGCTTGCCTTTCTCTCCATTCCCTGAGTATCTGAATGCTCGCCTGATGAAGTCCTGAATCGAACCATGGTAAAGGTACTTCATTCGCTAGATAGCAAGTTTCATTTCCTTATTTTTTATTCCTTTCACTCAAAAAATACCATAAAGCAAAATATGTCGCACATTTCGCAATATCTGTCGTGACAAGGTCATTAAGTAAATGATATGTTGCCTAATGTTTATTGCTGATTTATTTATATAGAGCTAATGCGAAATTTAAGTTATCATGTTGTTAGTTTTATCTGATTTGCAGGTTTTTTTTTTCCCGCCTGGAAAGAGTAAATCTAAAAAACTGACCACTTTAACACAATAGATAGGCTGTGGAGGACAAGAAAAAGGAAAAAGACAAGGTTGCCTGTAATATAATAGAAATGCTCTTTTAATAAATCGATAATCCCGTCCGGTGGGACAATCTTTTTAAAACAACTTGACTGAGTTAAAGAGCAGGTTTTTTACTTTTTTTGGAATGTAAATTGTTTTAACTTCATTTATCTTTGACAGGAGGCTCTCAATGTGTGTTAAAAAATTCATTCGTCGTTTATCTCTATTACTTATTTTCCTCCTTTTATGTTCCTGCGGCAAATCTGAAGAGCATTCAAAAAAGCCCGATAATCGCTGGGAAGATTACATCATTGCTCACACTGCAGGTACAATATCCAGAACTTCTGAAATTTCCGTTCATTTCTCCGAGAATGTTTTAACGCCCGGCAGTTCAGGTGCGGAAGTTGATAATATTTTCAAATTCAAGCCGAAAATAGAAGGCAAAGTCCGCTGGGAGGGCGGCAACAGTCTCGTTTTCACTCCTCATTCTGTTTTACCTTCAGGAGAAAAATACCGGGCATCTATCTCGCCCGGAAAATTGATTCAATTGCCTGAAGCTCTCCATGAGTTTTCCTTTGACTTCGAGGTCATGGCACAGTCCTTTGAAATTAATATGGGCGGCCTCACTTCGCCCCGCGAATCAGATGCCACTATCCAGACCCTGTCGGGGACGCTGCAGACGGCGGATGCTGAAGAAAATCGGGCAGTCGAAAAGATTCTGAGTGCCCATCAGGCAAATAAAGCCATGCAGATTACATGGACTCATAGCAGTGACCGCCGTGATCACCGGTTTGTTGTAGAGAATATAATCCGCTCCAATGAAGAGTCGAAGCTTACCCTCAATTGGGATGGCAAACCAATCGATGTATCCAGGAAGGGAGAACGTGAAATTCGTGTTCCCAAACTGAGAGAATTTATTGTTACCTCCGTGCGTTCTATCGATGACGACCAGCAGTATATAATGATCAATTTTTCCGATCCCATCGACACAAAACAGAACATGAAGGGACTGATCCGCATGCCTGACGAGAAATACAGGCACAAGATCCAGGGAAATTCGATTCGCATATATCCGTCGAAGAGGCTAACGGGCGCTGTCAGCTTTACCGTAGAGCCTGGAATCAGAAGCAGGACGGGGCAAAGCATCAAGGCCTCGACGAGACATACGGTCAACTTTTCTAACGCAAAGCCGGGAGCCCGCTTTGCAGGAAAGGGAATTATTCTCCCTGAAAATGAGAGACTGACTATACCCATTGAAGCGGTTAGCCTGAACTCTGTCCAGGTTACGGCCTTTAAGGTTCCGGGCAATAACATAGGCCGGTTCTTCCAGGTCAATAAGCTGGGTGAAAAGAAGGAACTCAACAGGGTGGGACGTTACATCTGGAGGAAGACCATCAACCTCAATTCCTCAGCCGATGATATAGGGACGTGGACCCGGTATAATCTTGACGTAACGGAACTCTTTGACAGGCATCCCGATTCCCTTTTCAGATTGAGCTTGTCTTTTAACAGGAGTAATTCCGCCTATTCCTGTTCTGAAGATGAAGACACCGTCCCCCCTGTCAAGGAAGCGCCTTACAGGAACTACGATGACCTTCACAGGGTCGAGAGAAGCAACTGGGAGTATGCCGAGAATTACTACAATAACCAGAGAAGGGATGAATGGTCTCATAGAAAAGATCCCTGTCATGATGCTTATTACAAAAAGAGGTACAATGCCGGCGTGGAAAGCTCTCGCAACTTTCTCGCATCCAACATCGGCCTTATAGCCAAGAGGGGTGAAGACGGTAAGCTCCATATGGTAACAACCGATATCCGTACGGCTGAGCCGCTTCCTGCTGTAAATCTCAAGGTTTTTAACTTCCAGAACGATATTATCGCCGAGGCCGAAAGTGACAGTGAAGGTTTCGCTCAGATAGAATCGAGCAAAACGCCTTTTTATATGGTGGCCCAATTGGGCAAGCAAAAAGGTTACATGAAGCTTAATAACGGTTCCGTCCTTCCTGTCAGCCATTTTGATGTGGGTGGTGAAAAGGTAAACCGGGGCATCAAAGGCTATATCTACGGTGAGAGAGGCGTCTGGAGGCCCGGTGATTCCATCTACCTGACCTTTGTGCTTGAAGACAAGCAAAAAAATCTGCCTGAAAAACATCCCGTAACGCTGGAGTTTTATAATCCCAAGGGTCAGCTTAGAAAAACGCTGACACAAAATAAACCGGTTGGAAAGTTTTATGCTTTCCACCTTGAAACGGAGGAAGATGCGCCTACGGGAAACTGGAAGGCCAGGGCAAAGGTGGGGGGGCTGATTTTCGATAAAACAATTAAAATAGAGATGGTTATTCCCAACCGGCTCAAGGTTAATCTCGATTTCGGCAAGGAGATTTTGAATAAATCGGAAGTGCTGAACGGCAGGATTACTTCACAGTGGCTTCATGGCGCTAAGGCGTCAAAGCTGAAGACCGATGTGGCGGTAAACTTTTCCGAAAGGTCCGTCAGGTTCGACCGTTATGCCGATTATGTCTTCCGCGATCCCGCGCGTTCATTTTCGAGTGAGCGGCAGGTACTTTATGAGGGAACCCTCGATGAGGAAGGTACGGTGGCCTTCCAAAAGGACCTGGAGCTTACCGGTCATGCTCCCGGTATGCTGTCGGCCCACTTCACAACCCGGGTATTTGAAGAGAGCGGCGCCTTTAGCGCTGACCGCGTCACCTTCCCCCTTCATCTCTATCCGAACTATGTTGGTATAAAAACGCCTAAGGGAGACGAAGCGAGGGGGATGCTTCTTACGGATGTCAAACATGAGGTTGAGGTTGCCACGCTGGATAATTCGGGCAACCCCCTATCGCTGGAAAGAGTGGAAGTAAACCTTTACAAGATCAACTGGAAATGGTGGTGGGACAAATCGGGAGATTCTCTGGCCAACTATGCAAGTTCTTCATATAACCGATTTATAGCGAAGGACGTTATTTCCACAAAGGATGGTTTGGGCAAGTGGGAGTTCGAGATCAAATACCCGCAATGGGGACGCTATCTTATAAGAGCCTGCGATCTGGATGGAAATCACTGTACGGGCAAAATTTTCTATATTGATTGGCCGGGCTGGGCCGGGCGGGCCCGGGAAGAAAAAGGCGTCGGCGCAAGTATGCTGAGTTTTGCGGCGGACAAGAAAAAATACACTGTCGGTGAGACGGCTGTAATTAACCTTCCGGCGGCTACGCAGGGAATGGCGCTTCTCAGTCTGGAGAAAGGCGCCGGTATTATCGAAAAAAGATGGATCAATGTTAAAGAGGGTGAAAACAGGGTCGAAGTTCCACTGACGGCGGAAATGAGTCCCAACGTCTATGTTCATGTCAGTCTTATTCAGCCGCACAAGGATAAGAAGAATGACAGGCCTATCAGGCTTTACGGTGTTATATCACTGGAAGTCGATGATCCTGCGACGGCCATCGAACCTCTCCTTGAGGCGCCCCATACTCTCGAACCGGAAGCCGGCGCTTCTCTCAGTGTTAAGGAGCAGAAGGGGAGGCCAATGACCTATACCCTGGCTATCGTTGATGAAGGGCTGCTGGGACTGACACGCTACCGGACGCCTGAACTTAGAAAGGCCTTTTACAAGAAGGAGTCTCTCTCCATTAAAAGCTGGGACCTTTTTGATGAAGTGGTAGGGGCCTATGGCGCCGAGCTGGAGCGCCTCCTTGCATTGGGTGGTGATGAACAGGAAGAACCTAAAGAAAGGGCCAAAAAGAAACGCTTCCCGCCGGTTGTAAAGTTTTTAGGCCCCTTCCGGCTTGAGGCGGGAGAGGAAAAACATCATCACGTCAAACTCCCGCCGTATATAGGCGCCGTGCGTGTCATGGTTGTTGCAGGGGACAACGGCGCATACGGCTCTACTGAAAAAACAATACCTGTCAAAAAACCTCTCATGGTAATGGCTACGCTTCCGAGGGTGCTCGGCCCCGATGAGGAACTGGACATTCCCGTGGCTGTCTTTTCTATGGAACCTTCCATTACTGAAGTTAAGCTCACCTTTGAGGCCGACAGTTATTTTGAGGTAAAAGACAGAAAGGAAAAGATTGTCAGGTTTACTAAACCGGGGGATGAAATCGCTTTCTTCCGGGTAAAGGTGAGGCCCGAACCTGGAATGGCTACACTCAAATTCAGGGCCGAAAGCGGTTCATACCGTTCGAAACAGGAAATACATATCCCCGTGCGAAGCGCAAACCCGAAAACAACACGTTTTAAACGGGTCGTCCTGGAACCGGGAAAAAGCTGGGACGTGAATATTATCCCCCATGGGATGAAAAATACAAACAAAACCACCCTGGAAATATCGGCGGTTCCTCCTCTCAACCTCGAAAGAAGGCTTGGCTACCTCATTCGATACCCTCACGGTTGCATAGAGCAGACGACTTCCTCCGTGTTCCCGCAGCTTTACCTTCCGGCGCTGGTCTCTCTTAAAGAGGAACAGAAAAATGCGGTGCAAGGCAACATTGATCTGGGAATCGAGAGGCTCAGCACTTTCCAAAGGGGCGACGGCGGTTTCGGCTACTGGCCGGGCAATGGTAAGGCAAGCATGTGGGGAACCAACTATGCAGGTCACTTCCTCGTTGAGGCTTCAAAACTGGGATACCATATTCCTTCCGACATGATGTCGCAGTGGATAAGCTTTCAGAAATCTGCAGCCCACTCATGGACGGCAGGCCACTCCAAATCAGAACTGGATCAGGCATACAGGCTTTTCACCCTGTCGTTGGCAAACAATGCCCAAATAGGTGCAATGAACCGCTTAAGAGAATCAAACAGCCTCAATTCACCTGCCAGGTGGATGCTGGCGGCCGCCTATAATCTGGCCGGTCAGAGCGATGCCGCAGAAGAGTTGATCAGAGGCGACAAGATGGAGGTTGACGATTATATCGAGTACGGAAACACTTTTGGTTCCGGCTTGAGAGACAGGGCGATGATTCTGCAAAACCTGGTGCTAATGGACAAAAAGAGTGATGCCCTCCCTCTTGTAAAGGAAATTTCCCATGCCCTCTCTTCTGAAAAATGGTATGGAACACAGACTACGGCATATTCGCTGCTGGCGCTGGCAAAATTTGTCGGTACAGATAAAACGGCAACGAGCTTCGACTATCTTATAACAATTGGAAAGGGCAAGGAAAAGAGGGTTGCCTCCACCACACCAATCTATAAAGAGGAATTAAGGGACTTTCCTCTGAAAGGGAGCACTATCCGCTTGAAGAATCCTGCCAAAACGACACTCTATGCCGCTATCATCTCGACAGGTATCCCGAAAAGTGGTCATGAACTGCCTTCCTCTAAAGGATTGAATATGGAGGTTAACTATATGGATATGGAACGCCAGGGCATCAATATCTCTGAAATAAAACAGGGAGTAGATTTCATGGCAGACATAGAGATAAGCAACAGGGGAAATGCCGATTACGAGAACCTGGCTCTTACACAGATCGTACCTTCAGGATGGGAGATTCATAATCCGAGAATGGATGCGGGAGACATGGGCAAAAAAAGTGAAATCGATTATCAGGATATCAGGGATGACAGGGTTTATACCTACTTCAATCTGAAGCGCAACAGGAGCAAGACCTTCAGGGTTCTCATAAATGCATCCTACAAGGGCAAATTCTACCTGCCGGGGATTTCCGTGGAAGCCATGTATGACGCCGCAAAACATGCCCGTGTTACAGGCCAATGGATTGAGATAGTTGATTCCTTTGAAGAACTGTTATCACATGGAAATCGGGAAGAGCCCGGCGTTATTGAAGAAACGGATGTTCAGGAAGAATAAGGGACGGTTTTTTCTCTTACTCTTCCTGCTCTGTCTGATCGTTGCATTCTGGAGATGTCTTCCCGACCCTCTTTTCAATGACCCTCTGTCGGTGGTTCTGAAAAGCAGGGAAGGGAGGCTGCTGGGAGCAAAGATTTCTTCAGATGAGCAGTGGAGGTTTCCCCTTTCCCGGCAGGTGCCTGAAAAATTTTCGCAGGCCCTTATCCTTTTTGAAGACAAGCGTTTTTCCAGTCATCCCGGCATTGATCCCTTTGCGCTGGCGAGAGCATTCTACCTCAACCTGAAAGAGGGAAGAATCGTCAGCGGGGGAAGCACGCTTACCATGCAGGTAATCCGCCTTTCCCGTAAAAACCGGAACCGCACCTACATTGAAAAGTTAAAAGAGATCATTCTTGCGTTGCGCCTTGAACTTGGCTATTCCAAGAATGAAATACTGGCGCTTTTTGCCGGAAATGCCCCCTTCGGTGGAAATATCGTAGGGCTGGAGACTGCTTCCTGGCGTTATTTCGGTCGAAACGCTAAAGCCCTTACATGGGCCGAAAGCGCACTCCTTGCCGTTCTCCCAAACAGTCCCGGCCTTATTCATCCCGGCCGCAATCGTAAAGCGTTGAAAGATAAACGGGACAAACTCTTAAAAAAACTTCGCCATAATCATTTTCTTTCAGCGCTCGACTACAAGCTGGCGCTCAATGAACCGCTCCCGCTAAAGCCCCGACCACTCCCGCGCCATGCCCCTCATTTGCTTGAAACACTGCTTGTGGAAGCGGGGAAAGGCAAAGAGGCTGATAAAAAGGTCTTCTTCGAAAGTACTATCAATTTGAACTACCAGAAAAAGATGACCAGGGTACTAAAGGACCATGGAGAAAAGCTTTCCCGTCAAGGCATCCATAATGGAGCAGCCCTGATTATAGATAATAAAACTTTCCAGGTTCTCGCCTATGCCGGTAACAGGGATATGACCCTGGAAGGTGACTTCGGACAGGAGGTGGACGTCATCAGACGTCCGAGGAGTACGGGCAGTATACTAAAGCCTTTCCTTTTTGCCTCTATGCTGGAAAAGGGGGAAATACTGCCCCATACCCTCGTCCCCGATATTCCGACTCAGTACGGCAGCTATATGCCCGAAAACTATGACAGAAAGTACAGAGGGGCGGTCCCCGCTAAAGAGGCGCTGGCAAGGTCTCTCAATGTTCCGGCCGTAAGAATGCTTCAGCGCTTCGGTGTTGGCCGTTTTTACGATATTCTGAAAGATTTCGGCATGACGACCCTTCACCGTCCCCCTCATGAATATGGCCTCAGCCTCATATTGGGAGGGGCAGAAGGGAAGTTATGGGATATTTCATCAATGTATGCCAACCTTGCTTCACTGGCTTCTTCATCAGGGTATTCATGGGAAAGGCATCAAAAAATCAGACGTCCCATTCTCATAAAGGGAGAAACTCCCCAAATAGGGAAAGATTCGAACATTAGCCCTGCCGTTGCATGGATTCTGATGGAAGCCCTTTTACAAGTGAGCCGGCCCGGAATGGAGGGCTATTGGCTAAATTTTAAAAGCTCTCAAAAAATTGCCTGGAAGACAGGCACGAGCTACGGCCTGCGCGATGGCTGGGCGGTGGGAGTAACGCCCAAATATACGGTGGGGGTCTGGACGGGAAACGCAGATGGTGAGGGAGTACAAGGGCTTACGGGCATTGCCGCCGCCGCTCCAATTCTCTTCTACATTTTCAACTTCCTGGAAAAAACTGACTGGTTCCAGACGCCGGATTCGGGCTTGCGCCGGGTAGAGGTTTGTAAGCTGAGCGGTAAGCTTGCTACTGATCTCTGTGATATTGAAAGCCAGTTGATTCCCGAAAGCAGCCATTTCGATGAGACCTGCAATTACCACCGCCTCATTCACCTGGATCGAAGGGGTTCCCGGCAGGTCCACAGTAAATGCGAACCGGTGCAGAGCATGCTCCACAAGCCCTGGTTCATACTGCCCCCTGGCATGGAGTGGTATTACCGCCGTCTAAATGCCGCTTACAAGCCCCTGCCGCCCTTCAGGGAGGACTGCCTGAAAGAAGCGGGAATGATAAGACAGAGGGTCATGGATCTTCTTTACCCGGCGCCGCGTACCAGAATATACATACCGGTCGACCTTGATGAAAAACAGAGCAAGACCATCTTCGAGGCTGTTCACAGGAAAGAGAAGAGCATAATCTACTGGCATCTGGACGGCAACTACATTGGAGAGACAAAAAACTTCCACCAGATTGCCCTCTCCCCCCAAATCGGCAGTCATTCCATCACGCTGGTGGATGAGCAGGGGAATAGACTGGAGAGGCGTTTTGAGGTGCTGGGGGTGGAGAGACAGGGTAAACCCAATATTTTGAAATACTCCCCCAAAAACCCCCTCGTCCCTTTAAATTTATAAAAGATCTCTGTAAAGCCCACCATATAAGCACCGTTCCCTTTTCCGCCTTTATTGACTATTGTGCCCACATTTACTGTTCATAAAGCTTTTAAATCTCAGAAGAAAGTTTTGTTGATTGGCATTCATTTACGAGGGGTTTTGTGATACCATGCTTCATAATCAGGTTCCATTTTAAGTGT
>Ga0224514_10000074_pt1 | contig 38739 bp, 63 predicted proteins | sample SF_May12_sed_USG_3_FD_169107 | JGI IMG/M metagenome (GOLD analysis project Ga0224514, IMG submission 169107) | Sediment microbial communities from San Francisco Bay, California, United States - SF_May12_sed_USGS_24 | ecosystem: Environmental > Aquatic > Marine > Sediment | place: USA... | reverse complement strand
ATATAGAGGAGGTGGAACAAGAGTGACGCAAACGCTGAAGCTCTAGCAAAAGCCGCTGAAGAGGAAGCTGCAAGGCAAGAGGCCGCAAAGTTAGAGAAGACCGGGAGTGAAACTGAGGAAGAGATTGCAGCAAGAGAAGCTGCAGAGGAAGAAGCAAGACTGGCTGAGGAGGAGGAGCATAAAGAGAAGTCTCAACTGGGTAGGAGAGTATCTGCAATGGAAACTAAGCAGGATGAGTTTCTAAGTAGAATGGATGCTTTCTTGGAAACACAGAGACCTAAATCGCAGGAGACTATTATACAAGCTCCAGAGGTGGAGGAAGGTGACCTTGTAACTGCTGGCGATGTCAGGAAGTTACTCCAGTATGAATCTGACAAGAGAGAGGCAGATGCTAAGAAGTACGACGATACTTATATTAATACTGTAAAGAGTGCTACTAAGGATATGTCTGATGAAGATGTAGATGCTGTAGTCAACCTTATGCAGAATAAGTATAACACCAGACCTACTGGTAATGCTTCTCAGGATGCTTCTATTAACTTCAAGGATGCACAGATAGAACTACTTACTAGTAGACTAGAGAAGGGTGTGAATCCTCTTAAGGGTAAGCATCCCAAGGTTCCTACCAAACTCGCAGGAGGTTCAACTAACCCCGCAGAAGAGACTACTGTTCCAGACCTTGACCCGGTAGCTGCTGCTTTTATTAAAGAAAGCGGTATGAAGGACGAGGATGTTATCAGAGCTTTGAAGAGGGATGATAGGCCTTACCTAACTAAATAATGGCACAAAGTAATTATAAACCACATACACGTATACCCAAAGACAGCAGACGTATCGACCGTAAAGGTGACCATCGTAGAGGTGGTGGTGAAGATGCGGGGATATGGTTTACTTGTTGGAATTGTGGTATGATAAACAAGGATGGAAGGAGCACAGAAGGTGGTCCGACCAGTCGAGCAGGGACAGCTCATGAGAGTGTAGTTGAAGCCCCTTATCAAGATGACGCTGTAAATAGCCCGAATCTTAAGATAGGCGGTATAGGTATATCTCATAAGCTCATGGAGATTGGTGCCGATGGAGAACCAATAGGAGTCAGACACGCTCACGCCAGTTTGATAATTGGAGGTTGCCCATTTTGTGGTACTAAAAACTGGAGGGGTATCCCATGACCCGCCCCCAAATAAATAGAAAGGAGACCTAAAATATGTTTACTATTGCACATGGGCCCGTACAGAAGATATGGGCACCTGTTATCAATACTGATACTCTTTATGTAGGTCAGATTGTAGTAGTTGGTAATGAAGGTGTTTCACCTCTCCCGACTGCTCTTGGCGTTAATGATACTACTACTAAGAGTGTTCCGTTTGGTGTGGTAGTTGGTACGAATAGGAAATCCCCTCTCTTTGATTCTACGAACAAAGCAGAGTATATTACCTATGCTGACCCTTCTACCGCTGGTAACGAGGATTACGTGATGACAGAAGGACCTTGGGCGAAGGGCGACCTTCAGGCTATGGTTGAGGTTGCGTTGATTGATTCTACTACGATTCTTAAAGGTAAAATCTTTAACGCTGCTTATGGTACTGCTCCGGCAGCTACTGCCTTGTCTGGAACGCCTACAACGACTACGGCTACTTCTGCTGCTACTTCTACAGGTATCGCCAACCTCTCCACTCTCTATTTCAGGGATGGGGCTGCGAGGGGTTCCTATAGGGTAACTGATGACACTAGTACGACAGCTCTCACTTGGGATTTACCCACGGTGAATGCTGCTGCTTCTGGTGACATTGTTGTTCGTGTTCCTCTAAGACCGCAGGGTGAAAGCTACATGCAGGTAGGTGCGGAAGGTAACTATATTAATTCTGGTGCAGATTTGTCACTTAACTACTACGCTATCAGTGTAGTTAGACTTGACTTGTCTACCGCCGGTAATGAATATTGTGAGTTCCGCTTTGATGGTGACCACTTCAGCTCAGTTAGAGCCTAACCAATTAGAAAGGAGATAAATTATGGCTAGTCCACTTACTAGTTCTCAATTTGTAAGACTCCTTGATGAGAGGTTGACTCTTGTTGAGGAGAACAAGTGGATGGAGCTGTCTTCAATGATTCCTACTCTTTATAATGTTCAGAGTACAAACTCTGCATGGGAAGAGTACTACAGCGTTGGAGCTGTTCCTGATATTCCAGAGTTCAATGGTAAGATTTCGTATCTGTCCATTGCACCGGGATACCACACTAAGATTGAACCGAAGGAGTACTCTGGAGGTTTGCAGTTCGAGCGTAAGCTCATCGACGATAAGAAGTATTCAGTACTTGACAGTCGTGTTGAAGGTCTTGTCACTGCTGCTCATAGAACGCAGGAGAAGCTTGGGGTTCGTCCCTTCGCCTATTCTACTTCTACAGCCTTTGACTTCATGACCTCTGAAGAGGGTGTGGCACTTGTGTCTGACTCTCACTCGACGAAGTCCGGTACTAGTACTGCTTCCGGCTTTGATAACGCTGGTACAACTGCACTCTCCAAGACAGCACTCGCTGCTGCCCGTTTGGCTATGAAGCAGTTCAGAAATGATATTTCAGAGAGAATCGAAATCTCTGAGAATCTTGCTATTATCTGTCCTGAGAACCTCGTAGACACGGCACGGGAGATTGTTGGAACTCCGGCTGGTTACGAACCGACTACCACATCGGCTAATCAAATCAACGTTGCCTATAATAGGTATAAGATAATCCCTTATCCTAGACTGGACGACTATGATACAAACAACTGGTTCCTTGTTGACCTTGATGCTATGAAGAAGGATTTGCTCTGGTTAAACAGAATAACTCCTGAGACTCAGCACACTGTCGATTTCGACACGTACATCATGAAGGCTGCTATTTACTTCAGGGTTGCGTTTGGTTGGAAGGACTGGAGATGGATTTACGGCTCAATCGTAGCCTAAATTAACTGTGGATGGTGGGGCTTTGCCCCACCTATCCCAACTATATTGGAGTGAATTATGGTTAAGACAGCAAAGAAGATTGCTGCACCAAAGACAGAACCGACAGTAACAAAGGAATCAACTGAGGAATCTAAGATAGAATTCTTCGGTCAGGTAGACAGAGACAGAGATGGCAAACCAGTTTCCTATCTTCCAGCTTGGATGTTGCCTAGACAGAAGGAAGAGCTTGAGGAAGAGATTGCTAGGAATGAACGTACTCTTAAGGTAGGTGCTATTCCCGGTGACCAGAAGGGACAGCTTATAGAAGATATACGTAGGAGTAAGAAGAGACTTGACGAGATTAATGAGTCAATGCCTAGTCTAACTTCTGCTGCTAAAGATAAGTTGGCCAAGGCCCACGAGGAGATTGGTGGTAGGATATCAGAGTCCTTGTTCACTCGTGATGAGATGAGAAATGGTTTTGCTGACCCCCACGAGGAACACCGCAGGAATAAACAACCTTGTATTAAGATGGACCCTGATTTAGCAAGGGCTTGTAATGTTAGAATCACCAGTGGTAAAGTAAGTAGGGATGGTGCTAACAAGATATATAAGATAATCGGTGCACGTATTGGAGAGAACACTAATCCAGAACGTCTCCGTAAAGACAGGAGGTAATAGTGGACGGAGCGAGTATGATATACAATTTGAGGAATCTATTGAATGAGACTTCTGGTTCCTCATTCCTAGATACTCGTACCTCTTACGAATTCCTATGGGAGGCTGCTAGGGAGTTTGTTGCTAGGACAAACTCTCTTAAGTCTACCCAGACTGTAACTACAGTTGCGGATACGGGAGAGTATAGTCTTACACCGGACTTCCTTAAACTATATCTACATGATGATAATGATAACTTTGTTATTAAGTACAACGACGGAACTAACGATTACTTTATACCTTATAAACACTATGATGAGATAATTGTTGATAATGAGACTACTTCAATATCTATACCTTCTTACTTTACTATTATCCCTGACGATACTAAGGATACCCGTGTATCTGGTACTACTACTTCAGCAGGGGCTGCGTCAGGTGGGGAGGCTACGTTAACAGATACAGGTGCTGACTTCTCTGATGTAGAAGCCGGAGATTATGTTCACAATACAACAGACGGAAGTGCAGGTGTTGTCCTTTCAAAGACTTCTATAACCGTGCTGGTATGTGCACTATTCAATGGTACTGATGATGATTGGACTTCTGGAGATGCGTATGTTATACAGCCGCAGGGAAGGCACAAAATTAAACTCTCTCCTCCACCCAGTACAAGCAGTGAGACTATAACACTATACTATATTAAGTCACCAGACCCTGTGTTTAGTGACTATGGTGTATACCAGATTCATAGGGACTCTCTGCCCGTCCTTATAAAGTATGCTGCATGGCTGTATAAGTATAGGGATAGGGAGATGGACACAGGAGATGTATTACATCAACAGTGGGAGAAGCAACTTCGCAGAGTAAACGCAACCCAGAACTCATCTACTAACAGAAGCAGATTTGGAGTATCATTTAAGAAACGCTAATGGCAGAATCAAGATTACTACGCAAAGAGATACCACTCACAGGGAAACTGGTTACTTCAGTAGACCCGGCTACTATTGGTCCCAACTTCCAGACCCTTACTAATCTAAGGTATACGGATACTGGTATACGTAGTATTAGTGGTATGTCTGTTATAAATTCTACAGAAACTAGTACAACGTATAAGTTTATAAGGAATCTATTTCAGTTTATTAAAGGTAATGGGGAAGAGTATATATTTGCTCAGGCATGGGACACTGCTACTGTAGATTCTCCAGCAGTATCTAATCTTTACTACAACTCTACCGCAGTACCAAATACAGGTAATTTTACTGGTGTTATACTTAATGAAACTGGTTCTACTGTTAATATAGGTAGATTCTCCTATGCACCAGATGATACAATGGTATATTGTAATGGAAATGGTGTTTATATTTACGGCGGTACTGAGAGTAGATGTGCTGGATTTATAAATCATGATGACGGTGATGGGGATACGTTTGTATATGATTATGAAGATGTAATAACTAATTCTCTTACAGATTCTGTTAACGTAGCAACTATAAAACAAGGAACTGCTTTTACACAAATATATATAGGCTCTACAAGACCTCTTAAAGGAGTAAAATTCTATGTTGGTACAGCCAATACAACTGTTGCTACAACGTCCTTGTGGTATTGGGGAGATAGTGGTGGAGGATTGGGATGGTTAGCAGTAACTGGTTTGTCTGATGGTACTGCTTCTGGAGGTGTTCCATTCGCACAGACAGGTACTATGTCTTTTACCAGTACACTATACACACCAGAACCTAGAGAATACCAAGGTATAGCACTATATTGGTATAGGGTAATGACAACTGCAGGTATAGATAATACAACTACAGTTACTCAATGTACCCTTGATACAGATTTCCAAGCTCTTAAAGATATCCCAAGTGGTGAAACAGTAGATTTAACTTCTATGATTTACCATAGAGGTTCTTCTTATGAAGAGTATGCTACTGCTATATTTGCTACAGATTATGTATCTGGTAGTGCTATAACTTATATGGACATGTCTAGTTTAGCTACTACAGATTCTATAAGACCCGGCTCTCCTGTACAATTGTCCGGATTAGATATTACTTTTGGGGACAATAATGTAAATACACTATCGACTATAGTAACAGTAGAATATTGGACTGGTTCTGGTTGGACTGCGGTGGATAATCTAGTAGATAATACACAGAACAATCCTGGTAATACCTCGTTCAATACTTCTGGTACTATTACTTGGAATCCACCTTCCTCGGAGTTGGAATTTAAGAGGAATCTAACAGGAATACCTCATTACTACTATCGTATTAAACCACTGAGTAATATGTCAGCTACTATATATGTAGATTCTATCAAAGGCATACCTGCTCCTACAAATATAGGTCTGTATAGATTCTCTGTATTTGCTATGAATAGGTTATTCTTATGTGATAATATTTCAGGTAAGCAAAACACAACACTGGTATCAGCAGAGCATACTAACTCAGTATTTAATGGTTCCGATAGTGCTACATTATTCTTTGGGGATGATAAACCACTTATTGCTGGTATAGGTTTGTACAGACAGTTTGGTTCCTCTCTCTATAATATTCTAGTTATGTGTAAGGCTACTGAGACTTGGCTACTTATAGGAAATCACCCTGACGATTGGATTCAGTATCGTGCTTCCGATGTTATTGGATGTGTTGCACCACTTACAATGAGAGTATCTCATATCAGTCCAGAAGAATTATCTTCTATCAGTAGAAGTTCTGTTATCTGGCAGTCTGGTCATGGTATACATTTGTTTGATGGTTCTGTTATACAGGATATACATGGAGATATTGATGATATATTTGACCAGAATAACTCATACGCTATAGATACAGATTATATAGATAAGTCTGTTGGTGATTATGACTTTATTAATGGTGAGTATCATTGGATGTATTCTTCTAAGGATGCTTCTCCTGCAGGTTCCTTAGACAAGGAGTGGGTATATGATGTTAGGAGAAAGCGTTGGTATGAGATAGATAGAGGTACTGGAGAATATCTACAGTGTTCTATCCCTGTGGTAGATTCTATAGGCAATCATTACAACTATGGTGCTGAGAACGATGGTAAAGTTTACAGGTTAGAGAATGGGAATGATATGGATGGTAATGATATCACCTACACCTTTCGCCTAGGAGACCAACCTCTTCATGAAGATTCTATCATGACAGAGACCCAGCTAAGGTATGTTAAACTAGTAACTAAAGCACTTTCCACAAGTACCAATAATATATCTGTAACTTATTATGCTGATGGAGTAACCACAGGAACCTCACTTACTTCTTTCAGTTCACAGAAGTCTGGGTATAGAATATTAGAGAGTGTGCAATCAACAGGAGGCAGAGGTACTTTCCATAGCACTGAGTTCTCCATAACGACTAATAATGAACCAGTGGGGTTTGAACCTTTATTCGTAGGGTATAACTATAAAGTCCTGAGACAGGACACTAACTAGGAGGAGGCTTATGGCATTCGACTTTGAGAGGTTTAGGAGGACAGCCAGACAGAGTGCTGCTGTTACAGGCCGTCCTTCTATACGTAGACGAGATTATCTGACTTCACAGATAGAAGCACAGTTAGCTAGTCAGAGAGCAGCAGAAGCTACACAAGCACAGATAAGACAGGGGGAGCGTAGATTAGACTTAGCTGAACAGCAAGCGGAAGATATTAGAGAGGCAGCTACCGTTAGCGGTGCAGTTGATATAGCTGGACTAGGAATTAGCGCTTTAGCCCCAAACGTAGAGGGCGTGAGTGCTGCTGATAAACTATTCACTGGTGCTGGTAGTGTGTATGAGAAACTTAAGGGTATTATTCCCGGTGCTGCTGGTGTCGCTGGTACTGCTCCTGCAGTAACAGGTGTAGGTGCTGGAGTAACTTCGGCTGCTGCACCTATGTCCTTAGCTCCAGAAGCTGCTGCTACTGTTGCAGGTACTACTGGTACAGGTACTGCAACTAGCTTGATGGGTGTTGCTGCTCCTATTGCTGGTCTAGCTGGAGCTGCATTAGCTGCTGAAGCAGGACATGAGAGAGGTGCTGCTGTTAGTTTAGGAGCTGCTGCAGGTTCTATTGTTCCCGGTGTTGGAACTGCTATAGGTGCTGGTATTGGTTATGCTGCTGGTTGGTTCCTAGATGATGTACTTGGTATTGAATCAGTACTCTGTACAGAACTAAATCGACAGGGATATCTACCAAAGAAGATACTTAGATACGCACAGATATATAAGATGAGACATATTGATGATGAACTCTTCATTGGCTACTTGTGGTGGGCTTCCAAGGTTGTATACCTTATGCAGAAGTCATGGTTATTCACACAGATAGTTAGGCCGTTTGGTGTAGGTTGGTCATATCACATGGCCCACCAGATAAAACCTAGTATCCCAGATAGTACTATAGGTAAATACTTCCTCAAGGTAATGATACCAATAACCAGAGGAATAAGTAAGTTTATAAGGAGGAATGATTATGCCACTGCTTAGAGCAATAGGACAGTCTGGTGCATTGGGTAGGTTGTCTGAAGAGATTACTGCTCGTAGGAGAGAAGAGGACCAGAGAATACTAGAGGCTCCAGAACGAGAAGCTAGACTTGAATCTCTTCGTGCAGGAACCCAAGCTACTATTCAGAGTTCTATCATAGAGAGAAATAAGGCAGACCGAGATAGACAAGTATTTGAAGCAGAGAATAGAATGCTTGACGTGAATGAGTTTGAGCGTAACTATTCCAAGTCTACTCGTGGTACTGCTATGATGAAGAATCTAGCGGATGAGATGGGTTTCATTGATAGAGCTGTGCCCGGTACTGAGAGGATGAGAGCTGGTGATGCTAAGACTCTTATGGAGACAATACAGAGTGACCCAGAACTGTCTGCTGCTTACTGGACTGAGGTACAGAATGGTGCTGTAGATGAGATAAAGCAGTTTGAGAAATCTGAAGCACAGGTGGATAGTGCTATGGAGAAGTATCTAAACGAGAAAGCTGGTGATGTTAAGGAGAACGACAAGGAACTCGCCAAGTTTAAATACCAGAAACAACAGTTACTTAAGGAGAAGCAGTTCAGAGTACAGCAGAGAGACCAGTCTGCTGCAGCTCTTAAGAGTTTGAAGGGTAAGGAAAAGAAGGATAGGCTTGGTACTGCTGGGCAGAGAGAGAAGAATGTTACATTCTTCTACAATACCTTTAAAAATATGGAGAGGTTCAAAGGGATAAGTGATGATGTACTTTGGTCTATCGCTATAGAACACGAAAACTTATCTAAGATTACTCCCACAGAGAACGTTGCTTCGACTATCATGCAGAAGTTAGTTGGTATTTATGGAGAAGTTAGTACTGAAGTTGAACAGGCTGTACACGACTCGGTTGCCTTACTCGGTAGAGTGGCTCCAAGAGAACAATTACCACAGAAGCAAGTAGATAAATCGGACCCGTTTAAAGTAAGAACACCAATAGGAGAGTAAATGCCTCTTTCAATACCTGAGTTTAAGATTCAGAATCCAGAGTATGCTGATATGGACAATGTAGAACTGGCACATCGTTTCTACGACAGTACATACAGTGATGACTTTAGTCGTCCTGAGTTCTTTGAGATGGTGGGCCTCGACCCTGCCTCCTCTACCCTTGAGTCTAACACCTATGACAAGGCACACGAGGACATCTTTGAAGCTCCAGAGAAGGATAGACTGCGTCTAATCAAGGAGAGGAAAGCTCAGACTGAGAGGAACCTACAGGGGCAAGTAGCTCTTGAGAAGCAAAAGGTGGGGGGTATTGACCTTAAAGAGAGAAGGCTTACCCTTATGCGAGAGAGAAATGCTTACACTCGCATGGAAGCTGCCATTAAGAAAGGGCAGCCTTTTACTACACAGGAGCAGAGGGTACGTTCAAGGCGTAGAGCCTTGGATGCTCGTGGAGTTCCGACTACCCCAACCACATTCTCAGAAGAAGCACATAAACTAGATGAGTTTTATGCAGGTCTTGTACTTGGCAGTAAAGACCTAGACAAGAAGACAAGGGAGGACTTAGCTCCTATATTAGAGAAGTATGGTCACATTAGAGATAAGAAGGAACTCACAGAAGCTCTTAGAGGAGAGAGATTAAGTGTAGCTCTTGAGAAAGGTGGTATAGAGAAGAACCCTTGGGTTGACCCGCTAGCTGCCTTTGAGGTAGCTACTGGTGCTACTGTCTTCACGCAGTGGAGAAAAGGTGCACTTACGTTGGGGTCTAAATCTATAGGCACTGTTGCAGGTAAATCAGCACTTTCTGGTATACTCAATGCTGCTGGTGACTACCCGCTCGGTTTGATGGGGGAAGCTATCTCTGAGAAGCATCCTGTACTCGCACTCCCCGCAGTAATTATAACAGGTATAGCTTCAGGTAGGCTTGTGGATGGTCAGTGGCAGCGTATAGTTAGAGCTAGAGCTGGTGCTAAAGCTGACCGTATGATTCGTAATATAGAGAAGATTGTACAGAGCAAGAAGTTCCAGACTCGTTCACTTACTCTTAAAGAATCATTTGAGGAAGCCGCTGGTGTTGGTAGACCTAGAGCTAAGGCTGCTGCTCAGTCTGCTGAGGTATTTGAGCAGAGGGCTAAGACTACTGCATTTGAGACTCTTGAAGGGACTGTGCCCGGTGAGACTAGGGTTGGTAAGTTGCATGATGCTGCTGATACCTTTGAAGATAAGCTAGCTAAAGCCAAGACAGTTCAAGAGAATATAGAGAGAACTACTGGTGTCTCTGCCTTACCTCCTGTTGTACCTACTAGGGGTGCTGAGGAAGCAGCAGAGACCTTTGGTGATGTATCTGGTAAAGTAGTAGAGTTTGGCTCTGGTGCTGCTGGAGAACTACGTGTTAATAGGTTAAGGAATGCACTGGAAACCTTTAGAAGGGGAATAGGAGCTAAGACCGCTAAACAGATAGATGACGCTACCCCAGAACAAGTTAAAGCTATATGGAATAATGTAACTCACGGTGACAAGGAACTAGAAGACTTTATTAAGGGTCTCTCTGGTGGGCGTAAGAAGGAACTTCTAGTGGGAGCTATGAGAGGCAAGCTGCCTGAATGGTTCGACTTCAAACGCACAACTACTCCAGTAGATGATATACTAACTCCTGAAGCTAGGAGGGCGGATTTTGATGACTATGATAATGGTAACCCAGAAGATATGGGTGAAGGTATCATTGCCAGTATACGTAGAGTTATAGGTAATGAAGGTGGGTTTATTGGTGATAGACTTAGAGGCAAACCAAGAGAAGTGGCTAAGGGTAGTGCACATGATATCATAGGTAACTATTACCTAAAGATGGACCCGGAGAATATCAAGAGTCATCCCAAATACTTTATTGAACAAACTAAGATGGGGATAGATGAGATTAGAGGGGCTCGTGTTGGAGATAAAATGGCTCCTCCAGTAACTGCTGATAACATGATAGAGGATGTGTATCGTCAATTTGTGTGGCAGTTTGAGAAGCATGGCCCACTAGACCCAGTTAGTGTACTTAGAAAAGCTGAGAGGATGGATAGGTATCCTATACACTTCCCTTACTCTAGGGACGAAGTGCTAGCAGCCAAGGTTAGATTCCTTTATACTATGCAGAAGGAAAGGTTTGAGAGACTGCTGCGTCCAGATAAGATGAAGGAACTTATAGACTTCTCTAATAAGCATCTTGCACCTTCAAGACCAAAGCTTATACCTAACTTCCTTACTAACGAAGGTGGTTGGATTGTCAACCCTTTCCGCAAGAAGCCAACTAGGAAGTTACCTCAGTTTACAGGACAGGGGGCTAAGGCATTCAAACTATTCAAGGATGCACAGGATGCTACTAAAGCACTAGAGCCTTCACTGCTACCTACGTGGAAGAGAGTATATGAGAAGGCGCACAAGGAAGTAGTAGACACTAGTGGTCCTCTTAGGATAAGACTAGGTAAAGCTGGTAGTCTTGGTGAACAGGTGAATTTCAGGCACCAAGCTATCGCAGGGGCACACCCTAAAGCCCTGCACGACTTGGAGGAGACACTAAAGCCTAAGATATACGGTGACCTTGACGAGGTGGAAAGGTCTATGCTGGATATGTATATCCCTAATCGTAGACTCTACCAGAGGTACGCTGCACAGGGGCTTAAGACACCACAAGGAGTGACTGGTGATGAGCTTAACGCCATGATTGCACAGATACCTCCTTCTATGCGTAGGAAACTTGAGGACAAGGCTAATACATACTTCGCTGCTATGAGGACTATCCTTGATGAGAGATTGGAAGAGGGTCTTATTAGCAAGGGGGACTACGATAACCTAGCTAAATTCGACATGTATTCACCACTTAAATTCCTTAATCACATTGACCCAGAGGTAAGTACTCGTGTTCATGGTGTTTCTGGTAGACGTATATCTGTGCGTTCTTCGGGGTTAGAGTTTGTTAAGGAAGGTGCTGATGAGTTGTTCGATACTAACTCCTCTCGTCTACTTGAACAGGCTGTAATCTCACACAATAACATTGTCTTCAGGAACAGAGCCAACAAGACTGCTGCTAAACTCGCAGATGATTTACCTGACAATGGTATCTTCAAGCACAATACTATAGTTAAACCTGCAAGAGTGGATGATAAAGGTAAGTTCCACAAAGCTCAGTATGCGGATACTCCTAAAGGTTGGACTAAGATAGCTTATAGGACAGATGGACAGACAAGAGAACTACTTATAAGGGATGAGGTAGCTGACCAGTGGGTTAAGAGCGACCCCTTGCTTACGCAGGGTACAGCTAAGTTCTTCCGTATTGTCTCTGGTAGCTTCATACTTAAACCACTAGCTACAGGACTTAACCCAGAGTTTGCTTTCACTAACTTCTTCAGGGATATAGCACTGGTATGGGCTTCAGACTACCGTAAACTATACTCTTCACTAGCACCAAAGGCTATGCTTGAACTAGGCTCAGACCTTAAAGCTACATTCAAAGATGCTGTGAGTAGAAAGGGTGCTTATAATAGGTATATTGCAGAGGGTGGTGGTATGGAGTTCCTTACCCACCAAGGTAGATTTATACCAGAAACTCATGTTGAAGCACACAAGACACTGGTCAATCTACAGAAGAAGTTTGGTTGGCTTGGAGAGACATCTGAGGTGTGGGTTAGACTTGCGTTGCGTAATAGGGCTATGAGGAATGGTATTAATTCGGCTGACTCCTCTATGATAGCTCGTACTTATCTCGACTTCTCACAGGGCGGTAGGATGGCTAAGGCTATGGACTCTGGTCTCCCCTACTTTAACGCCAGTATTCAAGCTATGAGAGCTTCAGGTAGAGCTTTTGCTAAAGACCCTGCTTTGTTTGCGTGGAAGATGTCCCAGATAGGTGTTATGGCTGGTGGTTTATACTTCGCCAACCGCTACCGTAACCCAGAAGCATTTAGTCAGGTATCAGAGTATGATAGGAATGCTAACTGGATTATGACTACTCCTTACAGCTTTGAGGATGCAGACGGGGTTAAGAGACATGTGTACTTCAGGATAGCCAAGGACCAAGGACAACAGGTATTCGCTACTCTGTTTGAGTCTCTGGCTGCTGTAGTTGCTGGTGACGAGGTTAAGCCAGAGAGGATTAGAGAAGCTGCACTCAATATGTTTAACATAACTCCTTCTCAGTTCTTCCCTCCAACTGCTAAAGCTGTTGTTGGAGTCATGGGTAACTATGATATGTGGAAAGGAGAGAAGGTATGGAAGGGTAAGACAGAGACAGACCCTTACTTAGAGTACACTAAGTATACACACCCTGTATTTGTCAACGCAGGTAAGGCTACAGGTGTGTCTCCAGAGAGAACTAGATTCGCTTTACGACAGTACTTCACTTCCGGCAATATTTATACTTCATTTGTTGGGCATGGGTATAACCTTATAGGTAGTGCAGTAGGTGCTGAACTCCCTGAAGGAGCTAAGGATAGAGAATTATTCAGTAAGCAATTCGCACTAAACATACCAGCAGTTAGAAGGATAGCTAGGTATACAGACCCTTGGTATAAGTATGGTGAGTCTCTTGGTGAGTTTAACATAGAAGCTAATACTGAGAGAGCTGTGCTTAATAAAGGATTGGATAAGGTAACTGACCAGATGGAAGACGGTGAAGCTACAATGGCTGACGTGCGTAGGTATATACAGGAAGCTCCGCCGGAGGAACGTAAACGTCTATTCTCCAGATACAGGAACTATAGTAAGATGCAGGGTCTTCCTGAGCGGAGGTACTGGGCTGGTCTTATAGGTATTAAATCCCCTAAAGGTAGGGCACGTGCGTATTATGCTAGGTGGGAACAAGGTAGCGAAGAGGAACAGAAGAACTTGGACAAGATTATGAGAAGGCTCCCCGGCATGGTCTCTCCCCAGTTCATCAGAGAATTCAATAAACTGAAGAGAGAACAGTACACAGGTGGGGAGGACAACCCTTACACTCTTAGATAACTATTGTGGGGGCAGGGATTTACACCCCACAAGTTTTAGATAGAGGTCCTAGTTATTCTTAAGTAAGGTGTCAGTCGTTTCCACACCTCCTCAGTTGTAACAACATCCTCTTTGCAATGAGTAAGGATGTAGTCCAGTGCTTTCTTATCCCCTGTCATTGCTGCCATCCATACAGTGTAGTTTAGCGGATGCCCTTTAGCTTCTATGCCAAGGAATTCCGCTACTACCTGTAACCTCTTTGAGTGAATCTTAAGCTTACCTCTTCCCATCATGTAAGCATCATTGTGTATTACCTCTTCTCTCTCAGGGAAGTCTAACCCATGATACATAGCCCTAGCACGTAGGAATGGCATATCAAAGCCAGAGCCATACCATGTAACCAGTCTATCAAACCTTCTCATATCCTCAATACAATCTCCCATAAGCCTCTTATCAAAACTATGAGACTTAACTTCCTTAGGGGTAACTGTGTTGGATATAATCTCTCCATCAAGAGATTTAATACAGTAACACAGTGTCATACCAAAGTTAGCATTGAGGTTAGTGGCTTCTATGTCTAGGAAGCCCACACGCTCACTAAACCCATCTTGTCTCTCGTAGCACTTAGGGTGTACTAGCCCAGTGTGCTTGTGTTTACACTTCCACAGAGACCGTTTAACAATCTCCTTCTTAGTCATATCACTTATCTTCATATATATAATTCCTTCCCATCTCTCAGTAAGAATGTAAAGCCAGCTTTAGCTAACTCTTCTCTGGCAGGATAACTACCATTCAACGCTTCATCTATCAACCTATTCCATCTCGCATTCTTCTTCTGCTGAGTAGCAACCATCTCCTTCTCACACACAACATTAACCAGTTCCTTAATAGGTGTATCCATTACCCCTCCTTCAATAGTTTATTAATCCACAAGAACAACTTGAACACGTGCTTATAAATCTCCCAGTCACGTTTCATGTTCTTGTCGTCTGTAGCTCCACGTTTGTAGGGTATCACCCTAACCTTGCCATTCTTAATGGAGATGATTAGTCTCCGGCTTCCTTTACCATAGCTCTCACGGTAAGCGGCTAACTGCAACCAGTGCTCTGCACGGGTTCTGCCTGTCTTTATATCACACACAGACGTACCACGATAACCTTTAATAGTACCAATAAAGTCTACCCTACCAGCAACAGGTATTTCCTTATTGATTACTACTTCCTCTATAGCCTCTATCTTAGTCACATTCTCATCAGCCCACTCCTTAAAAGCTATAACATCAGGGTGATACTTCCTAGGTATGCTACTATAGTTTGGCTCATTGCCATTAAGGATGTCCTCGCAGTAACCGTGTATCTTAGTGCCATAGTTACTAGCCTTCTTAGCTATCTTATTCGCTGCTCCTTTCCCTACTCTAGCTCTCCATACCTCTAGGTGCGGGAAGGATATTACTTTCAACGGGGTAGTTACTGAGTAGTATATCTTCCCATCGATTACATATTCCCTTCCTAGCTTAGTACTATTCACCTCCATCTATCACCTCCACTACTTGGATTCCATTATACTCATCTGATTTAACAGCTTCCTCACAGTATTTCCAAGGACCACTTCTCTCTCCTTTCGTGTCTATAGTATACACCTTTACTATTTTACCTTTACAAGCGTTGAACATACTACACATACTCTCACATTTTAAATGTCCTTCATCTCTGCCCAATTTATTCCCTCCTCTCCAGACACTGTCAAAGGTATGGGGAGCCAACTAAACGCCTCCCCAGCTTTAAACTCCATCATCTCTTTAATAGCTTCTCTGTACCCTTTCTTCTTCTCTGGTTTACAATCAAACCTTATACTGTCATGTACAGTCAGGTCTATAGGAGTGCCCTGTTCCTCTGCTAGGTCTATTACGTTGTTAATAGCCATAAGTATTGCTACCAGTGCACTGTTCTGAATAGGATGATTCCTAGCCTGTGTCCACTTAGTGACATACCTCTTCATCCCTGTTGGGGAGTGTACCCATCCTTCCTTGGGTAGATTATATAGGTAGTCTTTAAGTTTCTTGTGCTGTTTCCAGTACCTATTCCTCCATGCTTTAGCTTCGTTAAACTCAGCACCTGTCTCAAATGCAATACCGCCGGCACCCCTACCAAAGGGTATAGCGAAGTTCAACATCTTACCTACCGCACGACCTCCTTCAGGCACTGTATCAGTACCAAAGGCTTCCTTGTACATCTCATAGTGAGGGTCCTTACCAGTAGCAAAGTCATCCAACAGTTTCTCATCACCACTAATACCAGCAAGGATACGTAGTTCTATCTGGTCATAGTCCATCTCCAGTAGAGTACCACCATACTTAGAGATGTAACATCTCCTTGTCCACCCTTTAGGATTATTCTGACAGTTGGGGTGGCTAGAACTTATCCTACCTGTAGCTGCTACTCCTACTAGGAGATTAGGATAGATAACATTGTCAAGAATATGATGCCTACCACAATCGTCACAATAGCCAAGTAACGCATTATAATAATCTCTAGCTCCTTTCAGTACTTTGTATTCTATTAGTTTTCGTAGAGTAGCACTATCTTTCTTGAGTAAGAGTTTGTCGAGCACTTTTCTTCCACTACTTGGGTTCCCACTGGCAGTGAGAGCTTGTGGGTAGTCGATAGCTTCGTACCCAAGTATATCATAGACAAGCATACCACAATGAACGCTGCTGTCAGGGTTAAAGTCCTTCCCCAAGGCTTCAGATAAGATTTTAACTTCTTCATCCTGCCCGATTTGTATTTCAACCAGCTTCTCTTCGAGTTCTTTGACCACGTTCCTGACTTCTTCTTCATCACATCCTATCCCTTCTAGTTCTATACGAGCAATGCTCTTGGAGGCTGGCAGGAGGACACCTCTATATACTTTCTCCTCCTCCTCAGTAAGCCTAGACACAATAGCATCTCGCAGCTCTATTGTATTACGAGCATCTGCTGCATTCCTCTCCCTTAACCTATCTCCTTCAAGCTCCTTTACTGCATCCCCATGTTCAAACTTAAAAGGTTTATCTATACCAAACTTTAGTACTAATGATTCTAGGTTAAGGGGTAGTCTTTGGTCGTATACGTATGCCATTAACTGGGTATCATCAACTATATTAGCATTGATACCTCTACTTAACATCCAACTGTGTTCAAACTTAGCGTTATGTACGACTAGAGGAGTAGTTTCCAGCCACTCCTTATGCTGTAGTATTCCCATTTAACACCCCACTATAGTTGATTCCTCCTTATCAGTACCGCCACCCTGTAGTTCCTCTATCTGCTGTTTTAGAAACTCAGTCCTAGCATATAGTTCATTAAGGTGGCCGAGTAATATCTCAGTCTGCTCCGGCGTGAAATGCTGTTCCTCTTCCTGTGTCTCTTCCGTCGTCTTATCTTCCGCCATGTTATCCTCCTCTTCTAGTTGTTTTTATTGAGTAGTTTGTTTCTACTTTGGGATTCACATTGTTTCTCCTACCTTCTTTCCTCTCATAATAGAAGAACTCCTCCAATCTACTTTTAATTGTTCCTCCGTCGTTTACCCTCTGTGCCTGACACCACTCAGAGTACACATCCGCAGGTATCAGACATATTACACCATTATCACACTCTACTTTAATCATACTTCACAAGCACCTCCTTGACATGCTATCTCTCTGCTTCCCTCAGTATAGTCCTCACTCTCGTACTCTGGTAACATAGTGAAGTCTATCTTGGGGAACTTGCTGTTTAATGCTCTATAAGTAGACTCATCTATCTCCTCATAAGGAGGTTTAACATACACACCAGCATCATAAGGCAAGAACGAGATACCGCTAACACTATTCCAGTTCTTATACACCCACGCACCAGTCTCCAACCATTCATTATCTCTAACATACACAGTCATTGAAGGTTTATGCTCACACCAGTGAGATTGATACTGCTTCCATAAGTTCAACTGGTCTAGTGCAGATACCTCATGTCTCTCTGTAGTACCTGCTGGCCCTTTTGTAGGGAACTCAAACTTAACCTTAGTCTCACCATCAAAGAAGTGTGGTACTCCCTGCTCTATCATCATCTTAGCAAGAGGGTCAGTAGGTGATACTTCCACACGTCTGAGATAGAAGCGGGAGTATCTAGGATGTATCCCCGAGGCTGAGTTCACAAGCTGAGACACAGTGCCCGATGGCTTAACACATGTAATAGCTGCGGACTGAGGTACACCTAGATACTTGGCCCACTTCTTATTAGTCTTCTGTGCTACTAGCTTCATAGTGTTCAACCAGTCCTCCAGCCTGTCGAACCCTTTGTTCCCAGAGAGAATAGGATGGTCGTAGATACCAGTCAGGGACACGCCAAGCAATCTCTCTTCATCACAGTTAGCTTTCCACTCACTCCCTATCACACCAAAGTCTGTGAGAGTACCCTGTATTGTCCCCAGAATCGTCGCTGAGCGTACTTTATCACAGATACGACTCAAGGTATCAGTTTTCCTTACAACCACCTCAGAGAGGTTACAGAACTGCTTGGGTCTAAGTATTATTTCACTACACGGGTTACATACAAAATCCTCGTGAGGCGTCCTCCTGCTATCACCTAAGAGATTGTTGCAAGCCTCACGGTTAAAGATACCACGCTCCCCAGAGCCAGAAGCCATAAGCTCCAACCATTCCTCAAGGAAGGTACGCATGTCTGGTTGTCTAGTATAACACACGCTATTATTAGCCATAGCTCTATAGGGATGTGTGTCATAGAAATTACCCTCCTTTGCCCTCCTCATTTGCAAGTCTGTTAGATTCGACAGAGATAACAACGCACTCCTTCTAACCCCACCAGATACTACCACATTACCTATGTAACAACAGATATCATGGCATTCTATAGGTGTTAGCTTTCTTCCTCTTGCGTTGAGGATAGTAGCTTTAGTAAACTCAAGTAACAACCTAAGTGGTTCTGGTCCTGATGCACGCCCACCGAATGTACGCAGTACTGCTCCTTCAGGTCGTATCTTGGATAAGTCATATATTAACTCACTTCCTACAAAGAGACTCTTCAAGTAAGTGTTGAACCCTCCTGCCCAACCTTCTTTAGAATCTTCAAATATCAAACCAAACTCTTCTCTCTTTATTACCTCTGGCACTTTAGGTAACTGCTCAACAAACTTCCTCTCTACACTATACCCGACACCACCACCACACAATAGTATATACATAATCTCATGGAAGGATTCTATATTATCTATTACAGTGGCAGCACAGTTATAGCCAGCTATATTCTCACGCTCCAATGCAGGGCCAGCACTCCATAGTGCCCTCATACTAGGCATAGCTTCCAACCCTAGCATATCATCCTTAGTCTCTAAGAACAGGTCATGTCTACTCTTAGGTACACGCTCCATCATAAACTTAAAATATCTCTCTACAGACTCGGGGAAGTATTCACGCCTACCCTTCTCCCAGTCAAACCTACTATAAGTCCTAGTATAGATAAACTCCTGATACGGTGTCTTAAACTTCATTCCTAGCTTCCTTTCTTAGCCTTTCAAGATGTATGTAACAATGACATTCACCGTAGAATACTTCATCCTCAGAGTATCCTTTAACGCCATTAGGGAACGAACCAATACACCCACTTGTAGTATGATGCTTCATATCATGACCACAACTTTCACACTTCTCTTCACTCATTTCTTCCTCCTTTGGATGCTAGCAAGGCACAAGTCTCTTGTCCTTGCATTTAGTGCATATCTCATATCTAGGGGCACCAAACTTTGTCTCGTGTAAACATTTTTGAGCCTTCTTTTCATACTTCCAGTTGTGCGAACACTTTGCTTTCCTTACTTTACACCCATAACGAAAGTGTTGGCCTAGTCCTTGAGGGGTATCAAAAGTCCGCTTACAACTTTGACAAGTAACTAGTGGAGTAGTTTTTTCCACTACTCCATACCCGCCACATTTTTCACATGGTTCTAACTCGCCCATCATTCCTCCTGTCTTACAGTGTACCAGTTAAACGCTCTCCTCAATACAAAGCTTCTTGCTAGAGATACGGCAGTAAACCAACACACAATATACACATTAGTTTCTAAGCTTATACGTATACCATAAGCTGGGAATATAATTAGCTGTGCTATCATATTTATACCCATACCGACTATTATATTGAATACGGCTTCTAATATACTATGTCGTACCTTCTGTCCGTTCATCCCCATACTCCCTATTTATTGTATCACAAAATAACTTCATTGTAAACATAATAAACTCGCCCTTACTATTCTTTAAGTAGGCTCCGAAGTTAGGTCTACAATTAGTTGGGTATTCGCACGGGGCCACCACCACATCAGTACCTCCATCATTAAAGACAAGTATAGTCTTATCCTCCAACCACTTAGCAATACACTCAGGATTCTTAAATACTTTAAGTAATGATGTATCCTTCCTATCTTTCAGCTCTACAACCCAAGGAAATTCAAAGTCAGTAGCAAACACATCACCAGCAATATGACCAGCTCCGCTATAAGGAGTCCGCCTCCATGTAAAATTAGTGTGTTTAGTAAGCGTCTTAGCGACCTTAAGCTCATACCTACTTCCCTTCCTCTTCGCTGCCTTGCCCATCTTCCTCTTGTCCTTTAATATAGGTGGTGTGGCTTCTTCGTTCGTCCTCTCCATTAGTCCCCTCCAGTATCTCTTTTAGAGTCGTTCTTATAGACCTGCGGCATTGACCACAGTACTCATCTTCATAGTCTCTAAGTGTTACCCCACATACACACCGCATCACTCCTCCTTAAATGTAATGGGTTCTATCTTCTTTTGCTTACGCTTATTAATCTCCTCCAAAGGAGGGGCATCCATATCACATATTATCTCTAATGTACCATCTCTATTAGGTACTGCCAGTCTATTCTTCTTAGGTGCACGTATCTTTATATTATAACCTATTACTTCAGTGCCCTGTTTAATCCAACTGATTTTCCTAATCTCAAATCTTGCACTTGTGAAGTGCTTAAGGGCGTAACCACTAGAACTTGTTGTAGCTGGCCCCATTCCGAACCTTTGTATATTTGCTCTAACTTGGTTGAGTAGTAGAACACAGGTGTTCCCAAGCCGTGCTTGTCTCCTAAGTTTAGGTAACGCTCTGGATAGAAGGGAAGCGATTGGGGCGTATTGTCCACCAGTTTCCACCTCTTCCCCAACTGAAGACTCCGGTACAAGACCTGCCACACTATCAATAACCACCAACCCATAACCTTCCTCACACATCTTAATAGCACGGTTCAATGCCTCCTCTCCACTATCTGGTATATAATGTTCAAGTTTCTCCACGCATACACCGTAGTGTTCTGCATACTCTGGTACGAAGGAGTCCTCCACGTCCACCAACCCACACTGAATACCTTGTGCTTGTGCAGCAGCGATGCACAGTAATGCAAAGGTGGACTTGCCTTCCCCGTCTGGCCCATAGAATTCAATCAAGTGACCACGAGGAAGTCCACCAGACCTAGTAAGTATCTTATCTATATTATCATGTATCTTTATGAATCTATCGGACATAACTTCTCCTCTTTATAAATATAATTCCTGCGGTTTACCTCTATCCCTTCCCCTGGCTGATAGGTGACAGTGACCATAGTCTCATCTACCACCATATCAGTCCATATCTCTACTGTACGCAACTCGTGCTTATCAAATTCTAGTAGTATCTTCTCTACTATCTCCTCTTCATAAGGAGTCATGTCGGTTGCGAGAGTTGCCATATTTTCTCCTTCATTCCTTCCATTCCTATTGAGGAGGGGTCTTCATCAACACCCATAGGTACATCAATAACCTTTACAAACTGCTTGATATTATGCTTCTGTTCAGCCACCCGTTTCTGTTTACTAGTATCACCATCCAATGCCCAGTATATAGTCTTGAACTTGGAGGTGAGTATCATGCTCTGCACTTCCGAAATGCTCTTCCCAAATAGAGCGACACCATTAGGACTAGCAAGTGCATCAAATGGCCCTTCACAGAGAGTACACCAGTCATCAGTAGTATACTCAAGGTTGTAAAGATAGTGTGATACGTTACCGTGAGATAAGTATCTAGGTTTACTGTCATCTATACTCCTTCCTTGCCACATAGCTACCTTACCTTCACTATACACTGGGAAGAATACTCTATTAACTATTTGTGGACTCCACTTAGTTCTCTCTAATACTATTTCTTCTGGTAATCTAGCGAGGGTATACTCTTTTACTTTATTATGGTATGTATTACCTTTTAAGTAAGGAGTCTTCTTATCCCATCTGTACAAATCAACAAAACTATAATCAGTCTTTGTCCTAACCCACTGTTCAACAGGGAACGCACCTGGCTCCCATACACCTCTAGCATCACACCGCTTACAGTGGTATACATTCTTAACTGTATTTATGTATAGGTGTCCTCCAGTATCTGGGGTACTCCCCTTAACTGGACACATCCAGCAGTTCTGCCTTATCTCCACTCTCCATCTCCAAGTAATGTTATTGTGTGGTAATATCCTTCCTGATTAATAACATCTTCAATATCTATATCAAGAACATTACCATTCTTATATGGAATTTCTACTCTTATATCCACATCTCCAGTGTGAAATACTCTCTCCTTCAGTATATCTATTAGTTCGCTTACCTTCATAACCCCACCTCCTTCATCCGCATCATACTATAATCTATATTATACTTGTACTCTAATCCATCCTCTCCATTCCTATTCCTATCTAACACCAGTCTAATGTGATTATCTCTCTTCTCGTCTCTAGTCTGGTTAAGAGTAATTACTACATCTGCTACCTGTGAGGGCTCATAAGACCAGAACGCATCTTCTGCTGATACATTCTCCTCTGAGAACTTAGCACTCCTGCCAGCCTGTTGTGCGGTAATAACTGTACAGTTGTGCCTAGTACTCATACCCCTCAATCCTCTAGCAGAATCTCCCAACTCCTCACTTCTGTTAGCTCTATCCTTCCCACTACCCATCTCATTAAGGTAATCCACAATAACTACATCAGGTCTATACAAGGAAGTCAATGCTTCACAGTCAGCTACAGTAGCACCACCGGATGGGAACTCATTAATCATTAACTTACCCCAGTCGTCCTTATAGGTGCCAAACTTCTTACTATACCTCTTCCTTATCTGTCTGATGCTATCTTCAAAGGATATGTGTAGGATATTGTAGCCAAGCATCCTAGCATTCGCACCAAGATTAACCATAGTGAGACTCTTACCACTAGCTTTCGGCCCAACCAATAGAGCTAAGTTGTGTCTGGGTAGTCCCCCCTCTAGCGTGTCATCAATAGTACCAAGACCAGTAGGAATACGATGTATAAGCTCCTCTTCCTCAACATACTCATCATAATCTATACACTTTGGAGCAATTAACTCCGTCCCCTTAAGTAGTATCAGTTTAGCTTCGTCAACCTTCCCTGCCCTTATCAGTACTTCTGCATCAAACATAGCTTTCTCAAGCCTAGTTCTCTCTAAGAATCTAATAACTTTATCCTCTACATACTCTGCTTCAAGAGGATGGTTCAACTTCTCTACAACAAACTCGTACTGCTGTGACTCGCACCTGCCCCTTAAGTAGTCAAGGAATACATTGAACTCAGGGTACTTATTATACTTCCGCCGATACTTCTCCACCTGTAACCGCACCCAATCAACCTGTCTATCAGTAGGAGTAAACTCCAATACCCATAGACTAGGCTTATCAAAGCACAGGCGTAAGAAACTGAACTCTAAATCTGTATTAAGCATTATACCCTTTCTATATGGTCACTATCTACTAGTGCTTCTAGTAGTGCTTCTAGTATTCTTTCTGGTTCTACCTCGTGGGTAATAAGTAAATGTGTTGCCATCTCACTTACTTGCAAAGTTAATTCTAAGCCATCCCAGTAGACTTCTCCGCAATAAGAACACCTATAATTCATACTGGTAACAATCCTTTCTCCCCACAACAGGGGCAGTGCCTAAAGAATATCTCGGTAGTAGTCTCACTACACAACTCCCCAGTAAAATCACATATATTACACTTAACTTTAATAGACATACTATCTCCTTGTTGGGGGTGTGGTGGAGGCAGTTTGTACTGCGACGTAAGGGCTATCGGACTTTGTAGGTCGTATCCCTCTCATAGTCAGGCTACAACGCCACCCCACCACAGGTGACAACTACTCTACTCTTTCACAATCAATACCGTCTAGGAATACCTTAACACCTTCTTCATCGTAGGTTACCGCCTGATACTCTCTCTCAGGTACATTGAACTCATCACCTGTAACCGCACCAATCACAGCACCTACAACAAACACAAAGAATATACCTATCGTTGCTATCTCACGTATTTTCATTAATCCTCCTTAAAATATAGACTTGCGGTTAGTGCTATCTACAATCTGCTTCGACACTGACTTCTTCTCGTCTCTCGGTGAGAAGTTCAAGTAGAAATCTGGTGACTTATCATTCTTCTTGAAGTCGTTGGTGAAAATCATGAGTGAAATATCCTCATTATCATCTGTCTGCTCCAGTGCAGAGATTACCTCCGCCCTACTAAGTTTAACAGTACCAACCCAAGACTTGCCCTCAGCAGCCTTCCAACCCCTACCTAACTTAACGCTCTTACCCATTACTTACTCCTTCCGGTTCCACATACAGTGCACCTGTATGGCTGTTGTATCTTTCTCGTTTCGTTGTGATACCTCATACCTTTGCCGTACTTCTTATCCTGATACTCGTGTTTACAACTACAACGCAGTACCATATCTACCTCCTTTGTCTACTTTGCATCCAGAATAGACCTATAACAAACAATAGTATACTTACTACAATCCCCGCATCGAAATACATGATGCCCCACCTCCATTTCTTATTCCTCGTCAGAGAGTTCGTCCATAATCTCCTTCTTTAGTTTCTGAATAGAAGCTACAAACTCCTCAGATACATCCTGAAGTGCCTTCTTCACTTCTCCTGCCAGTGCTATAGTATCTACCTCATTCTCCTCCCTTTCAATAGAAACATTAATCTTTATTGGTTCGTAGGGTTCCGGCATAAAACTGAACCCAACACTAATCGCTTTCTTCATACATAACCTCCTCTGTATTCCATGTCTCTGTGTTGTAGACAAGCAACAGCACCTTTACAACCACAATCTATTATATTCTGGTATAACGCACTTAAGTAGGATTTGTTACAAGTCCAAGTCTCTCCATCTCCAAATTTAATGACGAAGCAAGAACTAATTATGGAAGTTTTAACTATAGTACAGGATTGTCCATACCACTCACTACAACCTCCCCAGTATTTTACTCTGTCCCCTATCTTCATTCCTCTCCTCTGAAGTATTCGACATACTCATCCACCCTATCTTCTATGAGTCCAGGAGCAGAGTTTACCTCAAGAACTATAGCCCTTTCAGTATCCCTATCAATGACAATATCAACAGCCCCAAAATCATAGTCCAACGCCTTAACTGCATCGTGTCCTACCTCCTGTAACTTCGCATAATACCTACCTCCTTCTCTATACCTAATCTGTTTCCATCCATTCCCATGACTCCACACCAGAGAGTCTGCATCCTCCCTCATCTTCTTCTTCTTGGTTATTACTGGTGCGTCATCTCCCAATACGTGTACTCTATACTCTCCTTTCTTATATATAAGCTCGGTGAAGAAGTCTCCATCTCCGTTAAGCTCAATGTCTCTACCTCTGGTATGAGAATTCCGCCTACCAAGATACTCATAGTCTGGAATATCTCTACCAAATCTAGGTACTGGTACTCCAGCCCTATGTAACAAGCTAAGCTCTGTGTACTTATTCCTCCCAGCATTCTCATTAAGCACACGGGAACAGTCACTAAAATCTCGGAACTGACCCCAATTAACTACCAACCTTCTCCTACGTATTCTGGTTAGTCTCCGTCCTCTTAAACAAGGAATAGCCTCTGCAATAGCCCTAGTAGTAGGCTGAACTCTACCAAATATGTACATCACCACCCCCTCTGAATTCTATATCTCTATGTTGTTTGCACGACACCGCACCGTAACAGCCACACCTAGTATTGTACACCCTTACATTTCTTATAACAGTGAGTTTATGATTAGGCATCCATCCTACCTGCGCCTTGCTATTTTTGTACTCTTTAAGTGCTTCTTTAGCAGAACTAGCCCAGGCACCCCAGTACTGGTGTCTGTCACACTCTGGTTCGTGCCTATACTCTGGCATACTATCTTTATTCCTACCACGTATGACAGCATAGCGGTTGCTTCCTACTGTTGCTACATAAGATACTAAGTCACCAACTCTAATTGTAGCCGCCATTCCCAACCCCCTAAGTATTGTTGTTAAACCCTAAATTCTATTTCCCTGTGATTTTTACAGGACACAGCACCATAACATCCGATGCAAGATTCTATAGTAATTAGTATTAGTGAGCGTGCAGTAAACCAACGGCAGTTTCTTGAGTCTTTATACTGCCAGTTCACATCTCCAGCTAAAGACCCATCATGCCCGTCTCTCCACCCTTCAAACATAACACAGAAGTCAGTACCAGTTTTTTCATATATCCTTATTATCTTACCTTCCCTGCATTTATGGTGGAAAATTACATCTTCTCTAAGCCTGACCAAATCACCAACCTTAAATTTTGGCACTTTCCCGACCTCCTAAAACATTATAGCACATTTGCCGACAGATGTCAAGCCCTAAATTCGATATCTTTATGTAATCTACAGCAGACTGCACCGTAACAATCACAAGGTATAGTCTCGACTAACCTAACTTTACTCTCCTCAAGACAACCAACAAGATGATTCCCAACTGGAGTAGTCCAATCTCCGAAGTACTCCGCCTCAGCAGTAGATGCTCCAAACTTTTGTTTCTTTACTATCTTAGTTACCTTGCACCACGAGCCAAGAATATCCTTATTACAATTTATAGCTACAATTATATCTCCGACTTCAATCATACTACCTCCTGAACTCTACTACTCGGTGTCTCTTACAAGAAACTGCCCCCCTACATTTACAAGGCTGACATCTCTCAAATCTATGTACCCCAATCCCCCATACACGCTCTCCCTTGTGTACAGCTCCATTGCCCTCAGTAAACTTTATATCTATAACAGTTTCTCCATCTTTTTTGTACTTTGAGCGTATAACTATCGCTTCACTACCATCTGGGAACACAACACTGCCTCTATTCTTCCTCATTATAATGTTATCACCAACTTTAAACATATCACCCCCTATACTCCATACTCCTGTGGTCAGTACAAGCTACAGCTCCTTTACAAGAAGTGCAGTAGCTGTGACTAGTCCTAGCTAATTTAACTTCTGTACTGGGAAGCGTCCACCCACCATACCTAAATCCATAAGAACCATCCAGCTCATGACCATCATCATAGTCTGCTAAGTCCTCGAAGTAAATGTCTAGCATCTTAAAAGCACCAGTACCATATACTTTAAGTACCTTACCTCTCATACCTATAAATTCACGGTGTGTAAGAGAGATAGGCACTTCATCCACATTCTCCTTTACTCTTACTATATCTCCAACTCTAACCATATATCCTCCTATTGCAGGGGAGCAATCCTACCCGCCTAGCAAAACCTATTATACCATATTTGAACTCGTTTGTCAAGCAAAATCTTTCATTCTCTCAGTCAGATTCTAAATGTTACGCTCCTATGCTTGGAGCAAGACACAGCTCCCTTACAACAGGTGATTCTCTCAATCTTCTTCTTCAACTTAACTAAGTATTTTGTTGTGTGGTAGTATGAGCACATTCCACTACCCTCATATCTAAGTGTTACATTAGTAGCCCAAGGATATTGCGTTATGTTAATTATCCTAGCAGGTTTACCTAAATACCTAGCTTTTCTATTAAAGTATCTTACTCTATCCCCTACTTTGAAAGGAGGTTCAATCCTCCTCCCTCTTCTCGCTACTATTGGTCTTGGCCACACTCTCCCTAACGGCATTTTCCACCTCCACAAATTTAGTTACTTTACCATCTGATACACTGAAACACTTTAGTCTACCCTTCTCTATTGGTTTGAGAGAGGAGGTTTCTATATCAAAGCCAGCCTCCTTCATAACAGGTAGCTCTGTAGTCTCCTCATACTCCACTGGCCTCTCTTTATCAAAATACCTTAGAGCAGGAAGTATCCCTTGTTCCCAAACCTTAGTGTTACCTCTTACACCATAACTAGGATGAACAGACACAGCTACTGGTATTTTATAGTCATCAAGGATATGCCCATTCAACTTAGTAATAGCTGTAGTTAAACCAGTAACTGATTTAAGTGCTGGTTTGCCAAGCACAAGTATAAGTTTGGGGTTGGTATAGTTTATAGCTTCCGCCACCTTAAACAGACAATTAGCAATCTCTTTAGATGAGGGTATTCTATTACTCTCAGTATAACACCCAACCGCATTACATATACTGTATTTGAACTTAACACCTCTCAGCTTATTTCTAAGTTCCCTTCCACATTTACCTTTACTACAGAAAGGATACCCAGCTTCCACCTCCATCTCCCCAGGATTCTGTCCTATTATTAGTAGGTCACTATCTTGTAGTAGTGTGGGTGGAACATACTCAGACCCCAACAACGTACACTCTTTACATCCTTGCCATTTTTGCATCTCCACCTCTAAAAGTTATACTCTCTCTATTACTATGCATCTTGCACAGCACAGCAGAACGACAACCACAATCAACCTTTTTGTACCCATACTTCTTATTCACATAATATACCGCTTCCCTAAAATCATCCAATATAGTAAAAGGCACTATAAATGAATATTCGTCACCGTATCCAGAACCAGAGGTAGGTAGCCAGAGTATGTACTTTGCATTGCTTTCTGCTTCCCCCGACCTAACTGCACTACAATTACTACAGTCACAACCTTCCACTGGGTCTAACAGTCCTCTAGTTTGGAAGTCAAATACATAGTTCTCAGAGATACGAACCCTTAATCTTTTACCATAGTTAACCTCGCTCTTTGCAGGATGCTTTAGGTTTATAGTTATAGGCTTAAGAGTTAGCTCATTCTTACGGTAGTCTATATTAATAATATCAAACTTTAGCCCACTACTTCCGACAGTGCCATACTCACTGCTCATATATTCACCTCCAATTTAGAGAATCAAGTTCACACACTCGCATCCCTAAACTATCCCACTGGCGAAGGATTCGCCTAACCTTTTTCAGCTTTATATTGCTATACCTTTCTACCCTTCCAGATATTCGGTTAAGCACCATATTAAACTTCTTCTTACTTACCTGTTCAATCTTTATCGGGTGGAAGTATGTCACACCATCCATACTTTCCACTGCCCTACCCTCATAGCCAGCCCACTTCTTTATCTGCTCCTTTCCTTTGGTTATTACATTCCTTGCGATAAGACGTAAGTTTGTAGGCAAGTTGATACCTATTTTAACCTTCACCTTCTTTCCCAGCTTCTTCACATCATACAAGTGAATCCACTCTTCATCTACTGAGTGACAAAGGTAGGGAGTGTTAGTAACTCTGCTAACAACCAAATCTCCTACTTCTGGAATATGTCTTACTACATCCTTTGGACACAATTTACACCTCCTCTCTTCATGATTATAAGTCTCATGAATACACTTACATCTAAAACAACACCTAGCGGTATGGTTGCCGAAGTTCATAAAGTAAGTGTACTGGTAAACACCGCAATAATCACACACAGATATCCCGTTATTTTTAGTCATGATAGGTACTCTCCATATCTGTAAGACCTTAACACATCATAGAGTTCAAAGAAGGTATCGGTATCTGCCTTACTAATGAACTCTCCCCATGCCTTTGCGAATGCCTTGTCGAAGTCACAAAGCCCCTTAGAGTTGGTGTACTCAGTCCAAAAGGAATCAAGGAATTCACGGAAATGTTCTTTAACCTTCTCCTCTCTAGTAAGTACATAGGTTCCTTTGGTATACCCACTATAGTTGACACTTGCAGTACCACAACCAGCCCTCTTACTCCTCTTATGGTTCAGGTTGGAGAAATGGATACCTTTATCCTCCTTCCAACTGGAGGCACCAAACCGCACAAGAGAGTCAGGGGTAAGTATCGCCATCTTGTTGCCGTAACCTAGTTTGTCATCAAGTACATCTAGGTCGTCGTCATTCTCAAAACCAGACAGTACTATTTGTTTAATACTGGGACGTGTTGCAATCTCTTTCCTTATGAAGTCCATAGTGTCACTCCACTCCCCAGTCCTACCCTCACCATAGGTAGATAGTATTCCATTGTGTGCGATACCTGCTTCGGTAAGCATATCCGTTTCTCTCAAAGCCCTAAGACTCTTAGAAACAGGGAAAGGGTGGCAGTTTCCCCCCATAGTCTTACCATTGGTGGCAATCCTGAAGTGATAGACTACAGGTAAATCCGCAGTAATAATCCTATCAGTAACCAACCTTTCATGCTCCTCTTCAAAGGCATCCCACGTCATAAACCCCTTCTTGATAAGAACCTTATCATCCTTCAGAGTCATCAATCCAGCACCATCATCGTTGTGATTAAAGCACTGTTGTAATACATCTTTCTCAGGCAGTTCAATTCCAGCCCCCTTACTAACAATAACACACATAGTTCCTCCTTATCTTCTTGAAGTTTTGGGTTTATACACTTCCCTGTCGTCTCTCTTATGAGTATGCCTGAGACTTATCGTATCGCTCTTACCTCTGTTAAAGTAAATCTTATCTTCCTCTATCTTGAGAGGTTTTACTGCCTTTACCAAATTGAGGTAGGGGAGCAAGTCACGGTACTTGTAGCTCTTACCCTCCTTCTCCTCAGTAGTTGAGTTAGCGGTGACGTACTTAATATACTCATTCCACGCATCTCCTCTGACAAGAGTCTTCACAGGAGTTACTTTGACAAACCTTGCGATAGAGTCAACGAACTCAAGGGTTGCCAGTACGGTAGCTCGCACCAAAGACCCCCTAAAGATTCTTATCTCAATAGTCCTACCACCGAAGTTGATAGCCTGTCTACCATGCTGCATGGGCTTCTTCAGATTCTTCTTGTCAATCTTCACTATCTTACCGAAACCACTGTACCTACGAGCTATTCTCACTATATTCTTGCCATACCTAGCGAAGAATACCCCAAGTGCGATACGCTTGGAAGGAGACAGAAACTCATTATTGAAGTGTACATGGATACCACAAGTACTTGTATTGTGGCTGGTACACCCTTCTTTCCTGAGAAACTCCAGAGTCTCTGACCATTTCATACCATTTCTATGATAGGCAATAGTTTTGGGATGAGACACCATCTCAAATCCGTAGTCTATTGAGCTATCACTCTTGCAGTACACTTCCTTGTTCATCATTCTCTCAGCAACATCAGCAAGAGAGTCAGTGCTTCTCTCCTCTTTGCACTCTAACTCCAATTCTATACCGAGAAATAACTCATTCTCCTTGTAATCCTTGTCGAACTTAGGCTGGGGCTTATGCCCGTAATTCTTAACTCCCATCTGAATCCTCCTTATCTGTCGAGTTCAACTATCTCAATATCAGGATTGCCTTTAAGGTAAGAAATGACCTTATCAACATCCCCACCAAGTGCGACTATTTCATGTGCCACCTCCTCCTCGATACTATCATACTTTTCTATCACCGCCACCTTCTTCGCCAACCTCTCAACCTCTTTAGTAGAGAAAGCAAGCATTTCAGAGTAAATCTTCTTCAACTCCTTCCTATTGGCGATAACCAAATCTTCTTGGCTAATCCAGTTGCCTTCCCACTGACCATCCAGAGAACGCAACCTGTAGCTTGTTATACTAGGGTCACCCCTTTCAATCTTAAAGATGGTATAAATCTCACCATTCGTGTAATTGTGTCTATTACCCCTCCCAGAACTCTCTTCATTTACACCTCCTTTAGTAACTCTTACATTAATACCACGTTTAAATACCTTCATCCTCTTCCTCCTTCCTTCTGTTGTTGGGTCTGTTGGTTGTTCTGGTTGTGACCCACCAAGCACAGAACTAATATATCTGTAACTTGTTGTAGTCGGTGTGGGGTCAGGCAGGGTAACAGTTACACTGTCGTTAACCCACATTGAATCTCCTCTTGGCATATTTACCTCCTTTCTACTCCTCTTTTACTACATCCCACTTTTCTGTAGATTTATTCTGCACGTATACTCCTCCGTAGAAGGAATCATCAGGCCAAGATAAACTACCACCATAATAACCGTTTGATGAGTTACGATAATCAATAACAACCTCACCCTTATCTGTTATAATCTTACACCCATAATAAACAATAACATCGAAGTCGTCTGGGGAGCCTAAATCTGGCATATCAATATCCTCTACAGAAGATACTACTGCTGGCAATCCCATAGCAGGTAACTCTATATGCTCAATCCATGTGTGAGAACAACAGTCACCATATGCCTTTGCTATAATCTCACCATCGTCTGTTACAAAACATATTGCTCCTCTGTCCTCTGCAACCCTAATCTCTTTAATAATCTTTCCAACCAGTATTTTACTCATATCAACCTCCTTGTTGAGTCGTACTCATCTGTAGGGCGAGCCGACCATTTCTAAAATTCTAACACGAATCGCCACACTTGTCAAATTCCGCAGTCAGGATTAAACAACTTAACGCAACACAAATAATTCCTCGTCTGAAGGTAGGGGGCAATCTACTATCCACGGTTTCACTTCTACACGATTCCATAAACTCGGTCTTATATTAATCATATCCGTTATGTTTTGTCTAATATATAACCTAAATGACCTGACACTGTACTTATACCTACTCAGTTCTCTCTGTAGTTCATAAAAGCGGTACATATCCATATCTGTACTTGTGTGTAGAGTATACTGCAAACCGTCTATAAATGGCATTACTTCTCCCAGATGATGGGTATACATAGCGGAGTATAAATAGACTTTTATATCCTTCCGCCACCTACTATTCCACTTCTTCATGCTAAAAACTATCTGTTTAACAAGGTGAGGACGTAGCATAGGCTCACCACCAGTAATCATAACCTCTTTACAGTTAGGCTGAAACTTTAACACATCCTCAATATAGCTTATCGGTTGCATTACAGACTTTATATTCTCCTGCTTATTACAACAATACTTACACTTCTTATCACACTTCTCAGTGATAATAACTCTGGCTTTATTCATACCCTCCCCCTATTCAAATTCTATTATTGGCCTATCTTTAGTCAATCCTTCTCTACATTTTGCACATTTACACATGATACCCCCACTTTTTACTTGACATTTACACGGAATTGTGCTATAATATTGGTATGGAACTAGAGAATGAAGATAAAGCTATACAACTACTTGCTACAGGTCTGTCTACTAAGAAGGTATCTGACCAACTAGAAGGTGAAGGTACTTCACAGAAATCAGTGTGGAGACTGTCACAAGCTAAGCGTGACCAGATACATGAACAGGCACTCCGCTTAACTGAATGTCTACCTGACCTTATAGACACAATTAAGCAGGATATTAGCACTGCTACCCTTGTGGCTAAAGTAGTGTCTGGAGAATTACCGGAAGATAAATTACCGCCGATACTCCAAGACGCACAGATACTTAACAAGTTCATGGACTTAACCTTCAAACAACGCACAGATATAATGAAAGCACTGGGACTTCTACCCTCAACACAGCCCAGTACTGTTATAACTAATATATTTAAAGAGGGCAGTAACACTGTAATCGCTCCACAAGTGTTAAATGTACTTAATAAGCATATCAAAGAGGAGTTAGACTGATATATCAGCGACTCCCTATCCCTTTATAACTGCTAAGGGTGTTAGTTTGCGGACTATTTCCACTAAATCCTTCTGATTCTCCATTACTACGTCAATGTTCTTATAGGCTGACGGGGCTTCATCTAAGTCCTTCTTCCCTCTTATGGAGTGAATAACACCGATAGCATCCAACTTAGCTACTTCACTCACTACTGATAGCTCTCTCTGTGCTTGTTTCCTACTCATAACTCTACCAGCACCATGAGAGCATGATGTGAATGACTCCCTTTCTCCCCTACCGCTCACGATATATGATGCTGTACCTTGACTTCCAGGTATAATACCCATCTCTCCTTCTCTTGCTCTGGTAGCCCCCTTTCTATGTACCCATACGTTCTTACCAAAGTGATTTTCCAGTTCTACGAAGTTATGACACTTATTGATAGCAGGAGTTATTACTTCTGCGTTACTAAATACCTCACCGATAGACTCAAGCACTCTGGATAACATCAATGCTCTATTGGCCTTAGCGAATTCAAGACAATACTTCATCTCTGCCAAGTAACTGCGTCCTTCATCTGAGTCTATAGGCAGAAACGACAACCTCTGCTTGACAAGTTCATTATGATACCATTTCTTACATAAGGTATCAGCTACTTCCTTATAATGCTTTGCTACTTGATAGCCTATATTACGTGAGCCAGAGTGTATCATAACCCACATCCTACCTTCCTCATCCATCTGTAGTTCTATGAAGTGGTTGCCACCACCCAACGTACCTATCTGTTTTGTAGCAGACTCATATTCTCGGTCTACTATATCTCCACCAATACCAACTATGCTTGGCATACCAGACTGTCTCTCTACATGGTGTGAGAATCCCACTGGCACACGCTCTCTAACAAGTTCCATTACTCTGCGTAGCTTGGCCTTATCAGGAGTCATAATACTTGTTGGAATAGCACACATACCACAACCTATATCCACACCCACTGCTTCAGGTATAACAGTATCTCTTGTGGCTAATACACCACCTATAGGCATACCATAGCCTCGATGTGAGTCAGGCATTATTACTATGTGGTGAAATGCAGAGGGGTGGTACGCTAAGTTAATAGCTTGTTTCATAGCACCATCTTCTATGTCCTCTAACCACAGTTTTACGGGTAACTTCTCAGTATTCTGTACACGCTCCATCACCTACCTCCTTTACAACTACATTTAGGTTCTACTAACCCTACCTCTGTTTTTGTATTGGTAGTAATCCTAATCTCCTCCCCTTTTATTACAGTTATTAAGCTGTTCATCTCCTCCTCGGTATCATTCTCTTCCTCTTGAACTTCCGATAGTATTTTAAGAACTTCCTGCTTATCCTTGCATTCCGTAAAGTCAAAATCTCCATGACGATAAATATACCATGCCATACTACTTCCTCCTTAATCTATTAATAAACACGTTCTCACCATGCCCACACTTAAACATGAAGTTTAAATTGTGTACGTTGTGTCTCGCCTTCTCCTTCAATTCCTTACCCCTACCCTCTACCATCTCCTTCTCACACTTCTTGCAGAAACACTTTAAATCGTAGTGATAGAATCCTGTCTTAGCTCCGTCAATCATGTGTACTTCCACTAGTTACCTCCTATTACTTTAAATATCTTTTGTATATGTCCTCAGCAAGTAGACAGATACTATTATACCTGCTAAGAAGAACAATTAATAAAACCCAGATTGTAATGCTTCTACGTAGACTTGGTCTATCAGTACTCCATAAACGTGTTCAACAGTAGTGCCAAGCTGTGTTGCTAATTCTCGCAGAATACCCTCAACCCTATCCATTACTTCGGTATTCATACTAATATCCTCCTTATACAGTTACGTGCATGAGTAATAAAGAATGGTGATTGTATCCAATTACAACATATATTACAGTAAAATACTCTCACACTTTTTCTCCTTAATTAACTGTAATCTATCAATACCCCAAACCACCTACCCCACACGATTACTGCTAAGTCTAAATCTTGTCTGTACTCTTTCCATCTCCAATATAACTGAAATCTAGGGTACTCTTGCCAGTGTGTATAAAAACTCACCATCATATTCTATTTCCTATTTACACAATACAAAGTTAATAATATAAACACTGCAATAATACTTATATCAACAATTGACACTAACATATCAATCCTTTCTCTTCAATCTCTCAACATCTTTAACCAACTTCGGCTTGTACTTTGTTATAGCTGTTTCTATCTTCTCTTTCCGAGCATCATCATACCCTGCACAGGCTGGACAACAACCAAAGATTAGAATAGTTCCACACCACTGGCACCTCATTGTAACCCCTCTCTCCTTCTCTCCGCAATAAATATAGATATTACTCTTGACTCTTCCAACACTATCTCTGCTTCATGTCTGGAGTAGAAGGGGAGTGGATTGCGTAAACCCCCACTACCGCAGATGTAATACAACCCACTCTCCTCTTCTACCCAGTATTCCATACTAACTCCTTCCCACGTATACTTGATTGACTACTTCTTTGCTTTGGCTTTTGCCTCAAGCCTTCTGGCTTCGTCCAAGAATTTCTTCTTGTTCTCTTTGGTTGAGAGTACACACTCCCCGAACAGGCTGTCCGGTATCGTCTTGCTGAAGTACTTGTTCACTACCCGTGCATTACGAGTCTGCTCGTACACCTTTGCGATTGTGTTGTTGATGTTGTCACTCATAGTGCTATTTCCCCCTTTTACGGTTGATAATACGGTTACCATACTGGAGTTCCAGTATAAATTAGACCCAGATATGCTTCTGATATACAGTCTACCCCTACCCTTATACGTTACTACTTCGTATATTTCCCCCTTTCTACGTTCCAGTATATATCTCTCACCTTCAATGGCGGAGACTAATTTCACTTCGTCTCCTATACGAATAGGTATACCCTCTGCTGATTGGTACCCCTTTCTTATCTTCCCTCCACTCTCTCTACTTTCATCAGTGCAATCTGCATCATAGTGGTTAAACCAGTCCCCTCCACATTCTTTGCATATATCATATGTGACGGGGTATTCTTTGCCAAACTTTCTTCTGTGTTCGCTTCTATCCACTACTTCTCCTTTCTGTAGGTGGGTGGGGTACAGAGGCATCATCGCTTGTACCCCACCACTTGTCACCTACTCCTTACAGTATACCTCTAATTCTTTCTTCTCCTAATTATAATTTGTTAGGGCGTCCCTTTACTCTAAAACATTGATATCACCCCCTCTCCAATGTCTAGGCGTAGACTGCGGTGATTATGGGTTATGCAGAGGCATCCTCTCTCACTACTCTTGTTACCCTCCGCTTGAGGTCTCTCATGTTGAACTCAACAGAGTTCTTTACTCTCTCCACTCCGCCAGGGATGAGTAGATTGAGTACCTTCTGTCTTGCATCTTCACGACTATCCGCAGATACCTCAACAGAACCCTCAATCCTCTCAACCATATTTACTGTAAACTTCTTACTCATTACACTCTCCTCCCTGTTAGAGTTTATACTATCCTTATCTTCCACCTATACACCCCACCAACTTGTTCAGGCTTAGCAGAGTACATAACAACAGTCTTGGGTAGATTGCCTACCTGTTCTTTGAGCTTGGCTTTACCTGCCTCACTCTCCCCCCATTCTGTGACAGTCATCCTCTTGTACTCTTTCCAGCCCACAACCTTCTGGCTTATAATTTTACCGTGATTGTCTCTCCTTGTATCTATCACAGCCTGTTTACAAACACCGTTTTCCATGTTAAGCCTCCACAGTTCTTTTAGTGGGTTCTCTAACTGCATCTGCACCCTCATCTGGTTCACCACCAGCACAGTGCTCACACAGTTCACGCTTGTCCTTCATTATCCACAGATAAGGTGACTTCTCCTTGCACTCCTCGCAGATAAAACTATCATCAGCCACTGTTCACCTCCCACTCCTCCATTCTGTGTTCAGCACCACAAGCTATGTGATTACCCTCATGGCCCACATCCTCGGTACAATAGTACCCCTTCGGTGACCTCTCACTACAAACAGTACTCAATGGTTTGTCACCATTACTACACCCTGCCTCACTACAATACATAATCACCTCTTGTGTTTTCTATATAACTCATCCAGCTTGTCCTTGGACACAACCACCCAATCACCTGAGTTAACTTGTCTCTCAACCTCGTGTGTATTATTACCATCAGGCATACCACTATTACCATACACTGCTCTTGCATACTTTTCCCTTACTCTTAGTTCTAAGTGATAAGGCTCACGATTCGTGTTCCTTATACCTTCTAATAATGCAGGAAACAGTCCTTCTCTGTGTATAATATACATACTTTACACCTCGTTCTTATCAGCCACACGTGTCTGTGTTGAGACACAGGCTGTTTATAGTCAGAGTATCGGGCGTGGGGGTATTAACCCCCACACCGACTGCAACTGATACCACTTGTAACTGTGCCACATCCGCACCTGTGAAGTAGTGACCTATTATCTGTGTATTTGCCCATGACTGATAAGTATATCCACTCCATGACTACCTCCATGAATAGTGGGGAGAGGTGTTACCCTCTCCCCATGTTAGTGTTGACTTACAGAGTGTGGGTTTTCTCGTTAGGCACTCCGCCCGTAAGGTTGAACTTGAAACCGTCCGGTATACCTTTACCTACAACTTTCTGCCACCCGCCGGAGTTACAAACAAGAAGCATCTTGCCAGAACCCGACTCTTTACCACTCTGTGAGAGGTCGATTGAGAGAACCAGTTTGCCACCCTTTACCTCTGCTTCAATGTTATCACCAATGTTTAACATAGTATTTAATCTCCATCAGAGTTAGTGGTTAATCAGAGCTACAGTGTACTCTATACTGCACTGTAGTCCATTCTGCGGTGATTCACCGTCCACTCTGTCTCTGTCTATTCTCGTTTCCCGTCACACTA
>Ga0224514_10000073_pt1 | contig 39732 bp, 46 predicted proteins | sample SF_May12_sed_USG_3_FD_169107 | JGI IMG/M metagenome (GOLD analysis project Ga0224514, IMG submission 169107) | Sediment microbial communities from San Francisco Bay, California, United States - SF_May12_sed_USGS_24 | ecosystem: Environmental > Aquatic > Marine > Sediment | place: USA... | reverse complement strand
GCACATAGATCGGCGCACCAAACAGTTCCAGCGCACGCTCGACAATCTCGATGGCACGATCGACACCGGCACAGAAACCGCGCGGGTTGGCTAACAGGATTTTCATGTGTTATCCGAAGTTACAAACAGGGAGATTATAGTCCAGTGCTCGCTGGAAAGATAAACCATGTATCGCACAAAGAACTAATTGCCACAGAGGAAAAAAACCATCACGTCGTTCCCGCGCTAAGTACAGGGAGGTACGAGTGTCGCGTGAGGGCAGGATGCCCGTAGCGGCCCGGCGGGAATCCGGCCTTAAACAGTACTGAAAGGGAAATAAAACAGGTCATTTTCTATTAACAATTCATCGCGCCATCGAGTTACTTCTGGAGCCTTTATCAGGACTGGGTCCCCGCCTGCGCGGGGACGACGGGAGTGGCTTCAGCTTTATGTGTTTTCTGTGGCAAATATTTATTGTTTTTCTTCACGCAAGACTATTTTCCTGTCAAGGCCGCGCGAGAGCCCTACTCTTCCACCTCGCCCGGCACCACATCGATGATCTCCACTTCGAAGATAATGCTGTGTCCCGCCAGCGGGTGATTGAAATCGACCGTCACCGATTCCGCATCCAGTTCCATTACCGCGCCGGCCAGTTCCTCGCCTTCCGGCGTTTCAAAACCGACGATCACGCCCGGTGCCACTTCGATATCGTCTGCAAAGGCAGACCGCGGCATCTGGTGGATATGTTGTGGATCATGCAGGCCGAAGGCCTGCTCCGGCGTCAGCTCCAGGCGTTGCGTGTCACCGGCGCTCAGTCCGTACAGGGCAAGTTCAAGTCCGCGCACCAATGTGCCATCGCCCATGATGAAGGTGAAGGGTTCATCACCAAAGGTGGAATCCGCCACCGTGCCATCTTCCAGGGTCAGCGACAGATGCAGGGTGACGCTGCTGGCGGGACTGATCGGAAAGCTCATTTTCCCTCAGTGTCCCTGTGTTCGCCGAACAGCGCATCCAGCAACAACAGTCCGGCGCCGATGGTGATGGCGGAGTCCGCGACATTGAAGATCGGCCAGTGCCAGCTACCGTAGTAGACATCGATAAAATCAATGACGTGGCCGTAAATCACACGGTCAACCAGGTTGCCCACCGCACCACCCAGGATCAGCGCCAGCGCCAGCGCGGTACGGCGCTCACTGGCCTTCAAACGTTGCAGCCAGACCAGCAGCACGACGCTGACCAGCAGCGCAAGCCCGACAAAGAACCAGCGCTGCCAACCCGAGGCATCACCAAGAAAACTGAACGCCGCCCCGGTGTTATACGCCTTGGTAATGGCCAGCGAGGGAATCAGCATCACCGGCTGATGCAGCGCGAGCACGGCATCGACCAGCAGCTTGCTGGCCTGGTCCAGTATCAGCACCAGCAGGGAAACCGAAAGCCATTTCATCACGACAAATCCGTTCCCCGATCAGGCAAAGCGGCGCTGTTCCCCGCTGCCGGTAATATTTTCCACGCAGCGTCCACAGATTTCCGGGTGCTCGGGGCTGCTGCCGACGTCTTCCCGGTGGTGCCAGCAGCGGACGCACTTGGCATGTGACGACGGCGTTACCCGGATGCGGAAATCAAGCCCCGGGACAGTGCCATCCACGGCATCCTGCGGGCAGTCCTCGAGCGGGTGCACGCGTGCATAGGACGTGATCAGCACAAAGCGCAGCTCGTCCTCAATGGACGTCAGCAATGCACGCGTATCCTCGTCGGCATACAGGTCCACCTCGGCATCCAGCGGCGAACCGATCGCACCGTCAACGCGCAACTTTTCGAGTTCCTTGCTGACCACCTCGCGCACCTCGATAATGCGTTCCCAGAAGTCCGTCCCCATGCGCTGCAGGATTTCGCCTTCCGGGTAAAATGCCGGCGGCAGCTCATGCCAGCCGGAAAGAAACACGGATTCGGGCCGCTCACCCGGCAACTGCAGCCAGATCTCCTCGGCAGTGAAACTCAGGATCGGCGCCAGCCAGCGCACCAGTGCTTCGGCCACGTGGTAGAGCGCGGTCTGCGCCGAGCGGCGCGGGATACCATCGGCCTGCGTGGTGTACTGGCGGTCCTTGATAATGTCGAGATAGAAACTACCCATATCCACGGCACAGAAGTTATGCACCAGCTGGTAGATGCGGTGGAACTCGTAACTCTCGTAGGCCTGCTGAACCTGCTCCTGCAGTTGCCGGGTACGTTCAATGGCCCAGCGATCCAGGCACAGCATCTGCTCAGGGTCCAGCTGGTGGCTGGCCGGATCGAAACCGTTCATGTTGGCGAGCAGGAAACGCGAGGTGTTGCGCAACCGCCGGTAGGCATCGGCCGTACGCTTGAGAATTTCATCCGAGACATTCATCTCGCCGCGGTAATCGGTCGCCGCCACCCACAGGCGCAGGATATCGGCACCCAGCGAGTTCATGATCTTCTGTGGCGCCACCACGTTGCCACGCGACTTGGACATCTTCTGTCCCTTGGCGTCCACGGTGAAACCGTGCGTCAACACGGTCCGATACGGCGCCGCGCCGCGCATGGCAATCGCTGTCAACAGGGACGACTGGAACCAGCCACGGTGCTGGTCTGACCCCTCCAGGTACAGGTCGGCCGGGACATCGAGTCCGTCACGCCGCTCCAGCACAGCCGAGTGCGTGACGCCGGAGTCAAACCAGACATCCAGCGTATCGGTAACCTTGTCGTAGTCATCCGCCCCGGCGTCGAGCAGTTGCTGCGCTTCCAGCTCAAACCATGCATCGATGCCGGACTGTTCGACCTGTTGCGCAACGGCCTCAATGAGGCGTGCTGTCTCGGGATGCAGTGCACCGGTCTGCTTGTGTACAAACAGGGGGATCGGTACACCCCAGGTGCGCTGCCTCGATATACACCAGTCCGGGCGGTTGCCCACCATGCCCTCGATGCGCGCCTTGCCCCAGTCCGGCAGCCAGTGCACGCCGTCGATCGCCTTCAGCGCGGCATCGCGCAGGCCGCCCTGCTGCATGCTGATGAACCACTGCGGCGTGGCACGAAAAATAATCGGTGTCTTGTGCCGCCAGCAGTGCGGATAACTGTGGCGCAACATCTCCTCGTGCACCAGCGTGCCCTTGCCCTTGAGCACCTCGATCACGTGATCGTTGGCGGCAAACACGTGTTCCCCGGCAAACAATTCGGTATCCGGCAAAAAGCAGCCGTTACTGCCCACCGGGTTATACACGTCGAGCTGGTAGCGACTGCCGACCACGTAGTCGTCCTGGCCATGCCCGGGCGCGGTATGCACGGCGCCGGTACCGGCCTCGGTAGTGACATGGTCGCCAAGAATGACGGGGACCTCGCGCTCATAGAACGGGTGTGCGAGGGACAGGCCTTCCAGCTCACTGCCCTTGCAGTAGGCCACCACCTGGTAGTCCCCGGCACCGTAACGCACCATGGCATCCTTCAACAGTGCCTCGGCGAGTACCAGCCGTTCGCTGCCCTTGCCGATGTCGCACTGCACCACGGCATAATCAAGTTCCGGGTTCAGTGACACGGCGAGATTGGCCGGCAGCGTCCAGGGCGTGGTGGTCCAGATCACCACGGACAGCGGCCCCTCCCCGGCATGCCCGTCCACGTGATGACAGCAGGCCAGCAGACCGGCCTCGTTGAGCACCCGGAAGCGCACATCGATCGCCGGCGAGTTCTTGTCCTCGTATTCCACCTCGGCCTCGGCCAGCGCCGACTGGCAATCGGTACACCAGTGCACCGGCTTGAAGCCCTTGTGCAGGTGACCGTTCTCGATGATCCGTCCCAGCGCGCGGATGATGTCCGCCTCGAACTGGAAATCCATGGTGAGATAGGGATTGTTCCAGTCACCCGTCACGCCCAGGCGAATGAAGTCCCTGCGCTGGCCGTCCACCTGCTTGCCGGCATAATCACGGCAGGCCTTTCTGAAGGTCGGGGCATCGACCTTGACCCCGGCCTTGCCCACTTTCTTCTCGACATTCAGCTCGATGGGCAGACCATGACAATCCCAGCCCGGCACATAGGGCGCGTCAAAACCGTCCAGGGTCTTGCTCTTGACGATGATGTCCTTGAGAACCTTGTTGACTGCATGGCCGATATGGATCTCGCCGTTGGCGTAGGGCGGCCCGTCATGCAGCGTGAACTGCGGACGCCCGGCACCGGCCGCGCGCATTTTCCCGTACAGGTCCATGTCTTCCCAGCGTTTGAGCATCTGCGGCTCACGGTTGGGCAGATTGCCCTTCATCGGGAAGGCCGTACTGGGAAGATTGAGTGTGTCTTTATAGTCTGTCATGTATCTGTACGTGGCACTGGCGCATGAAGCGTGAATTTATAACCCAATAAGAGGATGAATCCCACTAATCTTTAGTAATGGGGCCATTGAGTATAATGGCCGAACCGGCAATCAACCCGGAACGGAGCGGAAAAAGTCTTTTGCCTGCCGGGCATCCGCCTGGATCTGCTCTCGCAATGCCTCGAACGATTCAAAGCGCCGCTCATCACGAATCTTTTTCATAAAGCTGACCTGCACATGCTTGCCGTAGATATCGCGGTCAAAATCGAACAGGTGCACTTCCAGCAAGGCACTGGTGCCATCCACGGTGGGGCGGCTGCCGACATTGGCCACACCGGTAACCGGCTGAGCGGCAACCCCATCCATCTGCACGGCGAACACACCGGCCAGCGGTGATGCAGCCCGGTGCAAAAACACGTTTGCCGTCGGGAAACCGATGGTGCGGCCACGCTTGTCGCCATGCGCAACGCGCCCGCTCATCGCGTAGGGCCGGCCCAGCAGGGTGGCCGCGGCATCCAGATCACCACGCAGCAGTGCATCGCGTACGCGTGTACTGCTGACACGACCCTCCCCCAGGCAGTAGGTATGCATGCTGGCCACCTCGAAACCGTGCCGCGCACCCGCCTGCTGCAGCAGGGAGAAATTGCCGGCGCGATCTTTCCCAAAACGGAAATCATCGCCTACCACCAGATGTTTCACGCCGGCCCCGTCCACCAAAATCTCACGGATAAAGGTTTCCGGATCGAGTCCGGCAAGGTGATCATTAAAGGGCAGGCACAGCATGCGCCCTACCCCGTACTCGTCCAGTGCGCGGATCTTTTCGCGCAGGCGGGTCAGCCGCGCAGGTGCAGACTGCGGATGGAAATATTCCCTGGGTTGTGGCTCGAAGGTAATCAACGTGACCGGCAAAGCCAGTTCGGCGGCCTGCTCCACGCATTGCTCGATGACGGCCTGGTGACCACGATGCACGCCGTCGAAATTACCGATGGTCGCCACGCAACCATGGCGGTCGCCACGCAGGTTATACAGGCCCCGTACCAACTCCATAGCTAGTCGCCACTCTCTCCGCCATGGGGTTGCTGGCGCCACAAGTCGAGCAGGCGCATGCCGGCAAGCTGCAGGGCCAGCAGGTAGACCGCCACACCGGCAGCCACGCAAAGCAGCAACCCGGTGACACGCTGGCCCGCTGACCAGTCTATCCACACACCATGCGCAGGCACACCCCAGGCCAGCGCAACCGCCAGCACCGCACTGGCCAGCAATAATTGAGTCCAGGTGCGCGCCCATCCGTCCTGCGCCGTGTAGATACCGCGCTGCTTCAGTGCCCGGTACAACAACGCCGCGTTGACCCACGCGGCAAGCGAGGTTGCCAGCGCCAGTCCGGCATGCGGACCCTTGATCGCCAACATGACCATGGGCACGACAAACAACAGGTTCAGGGCCATGTTGGTTATCAGTGCAATGATCGCGATGCGCACCGGCGTGCGCGTATCCTTGCGTGAATAGAACGCCGGCGCGAGCACCCTGATCAACATAAAACCGGGCAATCCGACGGCATAGGCCATCAGGCTCAGGCCCGCCATACTGACATCGCCGGCAGAAAAATCACCGTACTGGAACAGGGTGGCAAGCATCGGCCGGGCCAGCGCAAACAACCCGATGGTGGCCGGGATTCCGATCAGCAACACCAGTCGCAGGCCCCAGTCCAGGGTGCGTGAGAATTCCTCACTCGAACCATTCGCGTGACTGCGCGACAGGCTCGGCAGAATTACCGTCGACAGGGCAATGGCAAATACCCCGAGCGGAAACTCCACCAGCCGATCGGAGTAATACAGCCAACTGACGCTGCCCGCCACCAGGAACGAGGCGATCAGGGTGTCGAACAGCAGGTTGATCTGCGCCACCGAGGAGCCCAGGATGCCCGGCAGCATGAGCTTCATGATGCGTCGCACACCCTCGTCGCGCAGGCCCCAGCGCGGCCGCGGAAAGATCCCGATACGTTTCAGCGACGGCAGCAGAAACAGCACCTGCACCACACCGGCGACAAACACACCGCCGGCCAGCGCAATCTCCGGCTGATCCAGTAATGGCGAAACCAGCACCGCGGCACCGATCAGTACCACGTTCAGCCAGACCGACACGAAAGAAGCGGCGGCAAAGCGTCCGTAGGTATTCAGTATGCCGGCGGCAAACGCCACCAGTGAAACAAACAACAGGTAGGGGAAGGTCAGTCGCAACAGCTCTGCTGCCAGTTCAAACTGGCCCGGATCACGCTGCAGAAAACCGGGAGCAAAGATTGTCACCAGTACCGGACTGGCCAGCACGCCCAGCACGGTGATGCCCGACAGGATACCCAGCAGGGTGCCCGCCACCCGGTTGGCCAGTTGCTGCACCTCGGCATGCGTGCGCTGGGCACGGTATTCGGAAATCACCGGCACAAAGGCCTGCGAAAATGCCCCCTCGGCAAACAGGCGGCGCAGAAAATTGGGAATCTTGAACGCGACAAAAAAGGCGTCCATGCCGGCATCGGCACCAAACCAGCGTGCCAGCACCATGTCGCGCAGCAGACCCAGCACCCGTGAAATGAGTGTCATGCCACCGACAATCGCCGTGCTTTTCAGTAACTTGTGACTCATCTATTGGTTGATACCACGGGATCCAGGCGGCATTGCGGTTGCCGGCAAACTGGCGTGAGTATACTGGAAAAACAACAACTTACCAGCCCATATCGCAGCAGCCCAGGGTCTGTGCCGAAATCCGAAGAAGGTGCGCCTGAACATCCTGCAGGCCGCGAATTAACCAACCTTATCAACCGCTAACATTGACAAACCGGGGCGGAATCCGCATAGTACGCCGTCTTTCGAACACCCCGATTTCAGGAGCAGCACGTTGGCAAATTCACCACAAGCTATCAAACGCGCACGTCAGGCCGAGAAAAGTCGGCAACTTAACACCGGTCAGCGCTCCAACATGCGCACCGCCATTAAAAAAGTGATTGCCGCCATCAAGGCCGGTGATCGTGACTCGGCCGTAAAGGCCTATGCGGATGCCGTGCCGGTTATTGACAGTGCAGCAGGCAAGGGACTGATCCATGCCAACAAGGCGGCACGTCACAAGAGTCGCCTGAACCAGCATATTCGCGCGCTCTAAGCTGGCGTTGCTATCATAAAAAAGCCGGTCTCTGACCGGCTTTTTTTGTGCCTGTCTATACGGTAAGCACCAGATTGTCACGGTGAATCAATTCCGGTTCATCGACATAGCCCAGCAATTCCTCGATACGGCTACTGGGCTGACCGATAATCCGCTTTGCATCAACGGCACTGTAATTCACCAGGCCACGGGCAATCTCGTCTCCATCTGGACTGACACACGCCACCACGTCGCCACGCTCGAACTCGCCCTCGACGCGCGCCACACCGACCGACAGTAAACTGCTGCCCGCGCCACGTAACACCGTGGCGGCCCCTGCATCCAGGGTCAGGCGGCCACGCACCTGCAACTGGCCGGCCAGCCACTGTTTGCGCGCAGCCAGCGGCACACTGGACGGATACAGCCGGGTCCCGATCTGCTCGCCGTCTGCAATACGCGTAAGAATACCGGCCTGCCGCCCCGGCGCAATCAGCGTCAGTGTTCCGGAACGTGCCGCACGCCGCGCTGCACGCACCTTGGTCAGCATGCCGCCGCGTCCGAGCGCACCTCCGGTACCCGCCGCCATCTGTTCCAGTGCCGCATCATCAGCGGCAGACTCTGCGATAAACCGCACATCCGGGTTACCGCGCGGATCACCTTCATACAGGCCATCCTGATCAGTAAGGAACACCAGCAGGTCAGCCTCAACCAGATTGGCGACCAGCGCCGCGAGCGTGTCGTTGTCGCCGAAGCGGATCTCGTCCGTGGTAACCGTATCATTCTCATTCACCACCGGGATGACACCCAGCTTCAATAGCGTGCGCAGGGTACTGCGTGCGTTCAGGTAGCGCTGCCGGTCGGCGAGGTCTTCGTGAGTAAGCAGTATCTGTGCGGTATGCAGGCCAAATTGCTGAAAACGTGATTCATAGGCCTGCACCAGGCCCATCTGGCCAACGGCCGCCGCAGCCTGCAGCTCATGCAGGGCATGCGGACGCTGCCCCCAGCCGAGCCGGGTCATTCCCTCGGCAACCGCGCCGGACGACACCAGCAGCACCTCGCACCCGGCCTTGCGCAGTGCAACCATCTGCTCAACCCATGCGCCGATGGCATCCACGTCCAGCCCCTGACCATCATTGGTCAGCAGGGAACTGCCGATCTTGATAACCCAGCGCCGACAGCCACTGGTGGAAAGGTTATTGGACATGGTCTGCTATACAGCCGCAAAAAAGAACCGGTTACCGGATGATGTTATGTTTACCATTCATACGCAAGCCGCCCGGCTAACGGCTGCCGGCACCCGTCAGGGATCGACAGCGTCTGTGGCTTCGAGCCGGTGCTTGCCGAGATAATCCATCACGGCGTTGACCAGTTCCGTCGTGCCTTGACGGCTCAGCGAGGAAATCCTGAACACCGGCCCCTGCCAGTCCAGTGCAGCAATGACCTCGCGGCAATGCTGTTCCTGTTCATCTTCGGGTATCAGGTCCATTTTATTCAGCACCAGCCAGCGTTCACGCCCGGCCAGATCGGCACTGAAATCCTGCAACTCCTCGATTATGGTGACGACATCGTTTACCGGGTCACCCAGCGGCCCCATGTCGACCAGGTGCAGCAACAGGTGGGTACGTGCGAGATGTTTGAGGAACTGCAGGCCCAGCCCGGCACCCTGCGCAGCCCCCTTGATCACGCCGGGGATGTCGGCCATGACAAAGCTGCGGTGCCCTTTCAGTTCGACCACACCAAGGTTCGGGTACAGGGTGGTAAAGGGGTAATCCGCAATCCGCGGGCGGGCGGATGACACCACCGAGATCAGGGTGGACTTGCCGGCGTTGGGCATACCCAGCAACCCCACATCCGCCAGCAGTTTCAGCTCCAGCTGCAGCAGCCGTTTTTCACCGGGGGTTCCGGGCTTGGACTGACGCGGCGAACGGTTGGTCGAGCTTTTGAAGCGGGCATTGCCCAGGCCATGAAACCCGCCTTTTGCCACCAGCAAACGCTGCCCGCCGCGCACCAGGTCACCAATTTCTTCGCCGGTTTCCTCGGCATGCACCAGCGTGCCAACCGGCACCTTGATGACCAGGTCGGCACCCGACTTGCCGGTGCAGTTGTTGCCCTTGCCACCCTCACCGCGCTCGGCAAGAAACTTGCGGCTATGCCGGAAATCAACCAGCGTATTGATACTGCTGTCAGCCTCGAGGTAGACACTGCCGCCATCGCCGCCATCGCCGCCATCCGGCCCACCCATGGGAATGTATTTCTCACGCCGGAAACTGACGCAACCGTTGCCACCGTCACCGGCACGCACGTCAATAGTAGCTTCATCGATGAATTTCATGGCAGTCGGGAATCCCGGAAGTCACCAGCACAAATCCTGCTGTGTAAGCAAAAAGCCCCGCACGAGGGCGGGGCTTCATGATCTTTACAGCGCAACTGGCTCAGCCGGCGTCGATCTCGACGAACTTGCGCTTTTTAAGCCCGCGCTGCACAAAACGCACGGTGCCGTCACTCTTGGCAAACAGGGTGTGGTCCCGACCGATACCGACATTCTTGCCTGCATGGAAGCGGGTGCCACGCTGACGGACCAGGATGTTGCCAGCCAGGACGTTCTCGCCACCATAGCGTTTCACGCCAAGCCGTTTGGATTCTGAGTCGCGGCCGTTACGGGTACTGCCGCCTGCTTTTTTATGTGCCATATCTGTATTCCTCGCGAGTGGTTATCCGGAGATGCCGGTAATTTCCACTTCGGTGTAGTTCTGGCGATGTCCCATGCGCTTCATGTGGTGCTTGCGCCGGCGGAACTTGATGATTTCGACCTTCTTGCCGCGGCCATGCGATTTGACGGTCGCCGTAACCTTGCCGCCTTCCACGAACGGCGTACCGATCTTCACATCGGCCCCTTCGCCAACCATCAATACCTGGTCGAACTCAATGGAGTCGCCGTCACCGGCATCCAGTGTCTCCAGCCGCAGTGTGTCGCCCTGGGAAACGCGATACTGCTTTCCACCCGTCTTTATAACCGCATACATTTCAGTAACTCCGGAACTACTACGTACATTCTCGAAAAAGGCCGCTCATTCTAATGATTGCGTGTTTCCAGGTCAATCAAATCGCATCTGGCGCCGGCCGGACAACAACGTTAGAATTGCCGCTCTAGAAATTCACCCACACCCGCTATCCTGCCAGCCCCGCCCGCAGTCAAGGAAAAATGTTAAAACTCGTTAAAGATCAATCAGCTGAGTTCAGCATCACCACCCTCAGGGAGCTCCTGGCCGGGGACCTGCAGGATGTCGATACGCTGATCCGGGGCAGCCTGCACAGCGATGTGGCGCTGATCAACCAGTTATCCCACTACATCATCAACAGTGGCGGCAAGCGCCTGCGGCCCATGCTGGTACTGTTATCGGCCAATGCCTGCCGCTATCAGGGTGACCAGCACATCAACCTGGCCGCAGTGATTGAATTCATCCACACCGCCACCCTGCTGCATGACGACGTCGTTGACGCCTCGCAGCTGCGCCGCGGCAACCTGACCGCCAATGCCATGTGGGGCAATGAAGCCAGCGTGCTGGTCGGTGATTTCCTGTATTCGCGTGCCTTTGAAATGATGGTGAACGCGAACGACATGCGCATCATGGAGATCATGTCGCACACGACCAATACCATTGCAGAAGGTGAAGTTCTGCAACTACTCAATTGCGGTGATGCGGAGACCACCGAGGTCCGCTACATGGATGTAATCAGCCGCAAGACTGCACGACTGTTCGAGGCCGCTGCGCAGATCGGCGCCGTACTGGGCAACCAGCCGGAAACCATCGAAACGGCACTGGCCAATTACGGCCTGCACCTGGGCATTGCATTCCAGTTGATCGACGACGTGCTGGACTACAGCGCCTCGCCCGAGGATACCGGCAAGAATGTGGGCGATGACCTGGCCGAAGGCAAGCCGACACTGCCACTGATCCGCGCCATTCACCAGGGCACGCCCGGCCAGGCCCGGCTGCTGCGCCGCGCCATCGAGAATGGCGGGCATGACAACATGCAGGATGTGTGTGCCATTATTGAATCAACCGGAGCCATCCCCTACACTGCCAAGGCAGCACAGCGGGAAGCGGACCTTGCCCTGGAGGCACTGGCACCGCTGCCGGAATCAGTCTACAAGAATGCCTTGTACAGGCTTGCTGAATTCTCGGTGAACCGTAACTATTAATAACAATTCGGGCAGTAGCGCAGCCTGGTAGCGCACTTCGTTCGGGACGAAGGGGTCGGAGGTTCAAATCCTCTCTGCCCGACCAAATTCTCTGCAGGATATTCCCGGTCTTGGGGTAATAGGGATGAAATTACCGATCGTACTGACACTGGCTCTGCTTTTTCCCGTCTGCGGATTCAGTGCCGACCCCGGCCCCGACGGGGCTGCTGCGCCGACAGCAGCAGACAATAACTTCGACGAGTTTCTGCTGTTTGAAGAGGACGACATCGTCGAGGTCTACGACCCGCTGGAGCCCATCAACCGCGGCATCTTCTGGTTCAACGACAAGCTGTATTTCTACGCACTGAAACCGGCTGCGAGGGCCTACCGGGTGGTACCCGAGGGCCTGCGTGTGGCCGTGAAAAATTTCTTCCTCAACCTGCAGACCCCGATACGCGTCGTCAATGCCGGACTACAGGGGAAATTCGATATCGCCGGTAACGAGCTGACACGCTTTGCCACCAACAGCACGCTGGGCATCGGTGGCCTGTTTGATCCCGCCAGGGATCATTTCAACCTGAGGATACACAAGGAAGATACCGGCCAGACGCTGGGCCACTACGGAACCGGACCTGGTCCGTATCTCGTCCTGCCATTGCTGGGACCCAGCAGCCTGCGCGACGGCATTGGCAGCATCGCCGATGCCAACCTGGACCTGGCCTGGTACTTCTGGGGCAAAGATGCAGGTGAGAATAATTACGACTACATCGGTGCACGCACCCTGAACACCATTAACGAGGTATCACTGGACAAGGATACCTACGAGAACATCAAGCAGGATGCACTGGATCCCTACCTGTTCATTCGCGATGCCCATGCGCAGATGCGCAGGAATCTCATCGATAACTGAGTTACGCCACAAGCTGCGCTAGCCACCACCCTTACTGCGCTCTCTCTCCTTGGCCAACTGCCAGTAGCGCTCCAGCGTATCGATATCGGCCGTGGATAGCACCACCCCATCAGCCGCGCACATCGCCTCAACCTCCCTGAAGCGCCGCTCAAACTTGCGGTTACCCTGGCGCAGTGCCTGCTCGGGATCGATACCGGCATGACGCACCAGGTTGACTGCGGCAAACAGCAAATCACCGGCCTCCTCGGCAAGCGCTTTCGGACCGGCCTGGGTATCAATTTCGTGACGTAACTCCGCCAGTTCCTCGACCACCTTTGCCTGCACACCTTCAACGTCCGGCCAGTCGAAACCCACACGTGCGGCCCTGCCCTGCAGCTTGTTGGCCCGCGTCAGCGCCGGTAACGCTACCGGCACCCCGGCCAACACACTTTGCTGTTCACCACGCTCCTGTTGCTTGTGCCGTTCCCAGGCGCGTGTCTGTGCAGCTGCATCGTCGATCACCGCGTCGGCAAATACGTGGGGATGACGGCACGTCATCTTGTCGCAAATGCCCTGCACCACCTCTTCAAAATCAAACCAGTCGGCCTCACTGGCCAGCTGCGCATGAAAGACAACCTGAAACAGCAAGTCACCCAGCTCGGCGCAGAGTTCATCCGGCCTGCCGGATTCGATGGTGTCCACCACCTCGTAGGCCTCTTCCAAAGTGTAGGGAGCGATGCTGTGGAAGTCCTGCTCAAGATCCCACGGACAGCCGCCCGCCGGGTCTCGCAACCGGGCCATGATTTTCAACAGCGAATCGATACTTGATGAATGCGTTACAGACACGACCTGCCCTCCTCGCGGTGAGCAGTGAAGTATGCCAGCTAATGAAGTAGTTTATGAACGGGCTGTCCGCCCGGGTCTGCCAGAAGTATTTCCTACCAGCTGCGTTGCGGACCAACGTCAACGTGAATGAAGTCGGAACCGGGGTAGTAACCCACCCCGCCAGCCTTGATATCCAGTGCGGCTTTATGCAGCTGACTCAGGTCACAGCCGGGCAGGCGGATATCAATTGCCATGCCCTGCATGTGGTAGCTGCGCCTGGCAACACCGCCGCCCTTGTTACGCAGTTCGGCGTTGGTCTGCGGTGAGCGATAGCCGGAAATAATCTGGTAGGCCTTGCGACTACCCACCTGCTGCTGCATAACATAGAGCAGGTCCAGCAAATCGGTATCGATCGGGTGAATCTCCCCGGAACGGTGATCGCGCAGCAGGGTATTGATGTCCTGCAGACCTGTTCGGATGTAACCGCCCTCGGCCCAGTAGGCAGCCGAAACATTTTCGCCAGTGTGGGTGTTATACAGGCTGAGGGCACGTTCCTGTGCCGGCGTGGACTTTGCCAGTACAGGCAAGGCCAGCAGGGATGTGGCGCTGGCGACTCCGAGGCGGAGGCAATCACGCCTCGTCATCCCGCTCTCCTGCACCCGGCGCATAATATCTTTTGATCCAAACATACCACTGACTCCAATAAATCAATGATAACTAGCTGTATTCAAAAGAGTTATTATCGCCAGTAAATTAGCACGTGATTGTACACTAAATTACCGGCAGGTAAACACCCTTTCGTCTACCGTTTCGTCAAAATTAGCGTGAACTTAAGTCCGGCGAACAGAACCGGAGAGTTCAGCATGACAGGCAGGGGTTCAGCTGACTGTGAACGGGATCACGGCAGGAGATATTGGACGGGTCTGTGAATGCCGGGCGAAATGGTGACGTCCCTGTCACCAGTTTCGGCGGATAGTGTGCAGTATCAGTGGGTAGCCCTGCCACCCATGGCAGAAATAACCTGATCCTCGCACTGAATCCGGTCGGCAATACACTCACCCAGGCTGGACAGGTCATGCGCAAGAAACTCGACACTGTTGTCGAGCGACATCGACTCGTATTTGTCGTTGAAGCGCAGGATCAAGTCGGTGGTCTCGACAATTCTCGGGTACAGCTCGTCGGCTATTGCCAGCACGGCCGTACGACGCTCGTTATTATCTGCAAGGTAACGGTATAACTGGAAGTGGGCGCTCGCGGTGTAGTCGATCAATGTCTCGCAAAACTTGCGCAAGGACCGTTCCATGGACTGATCGGCATGGAAAGGCTGTTGGCCAGCCAGTTCCGCCAGTAAGGTCAGTGTCTCGGTTCGGGCACTGACCAGTGCTTCGAGTTTCTCGCTGGACTTGCTGCGGCGATCCACGCCACCCGGAAATTGTGATCCCATTTTCGCTCCCACTGTCTAATTCTTGATATTTTTCAACGGATTCCGGCGTGGCACGCCACGCCGGGCACATTGTAACGAACAGCCGTCACCCACCCCACGGCCCCGCTAACATAATCTGTAAACAAACTATTTACAATACAATCAGTTGACTGTGGACAGGACAGCGCAACCGGAACCGCCCCATGAACCCGCAGCCACGTTACCCCCATCCGGCATATCCCCTTAAGGATAGAGGGATTAACAACTTGTTGTTCTATATGAGAATACAGTTTTTATGACCCTGCCCGGGGACGCTATAATTCTTGACTAAAAGACTCGGTCTTTACTATTATTATGCCGATAGTTTAGCGGTACACGATGATGATTCCGCTACCGGGACCTGAAATGGAATACGGTTCAGGAACCCCGGGAAAACACCATGCTGTTCCGTATTCACTGAGGTTAGTCATGAAGTTATCTACCAAAGGCCGCCATGCCGTTACTGCGATGATGGAACTGGCGCTACAAAATAAAAAGGGGCCGGTCACGCTGGCAGACATTTCTGCACAGCAATCCATCTCCATTTCCTACCTGGAGCAATTATTCGCACGTTTGCGTCAGCATGGCCTGGTAACCGGCATGCGAGGCCCGGGTGGCGGTTATTGCCTGGCGCGCCCCGCAAACGAGATTACTATCGCAAGCATTCTCGCCACGGTTGATGACGTCAGTCGCCGCGAGGAATCAGCGAACACGGCGGGCGGACAGATGTGGGTACGCCTGAGCAACAGGATCTATGACTACCTGGACAGTATCACCCTGGACGATGCAGTCGAGTCCCTGGCAGATGACGCGCAGGAGTCACTGTTTGGTTCGGACTTTCGGCAGACAGCAGCCTGAACGTAACGTGATTTAATTGTTTTTTACGGAGAGATAGCAAAGATGGCATACAGCGAGAAAGTACTGGACCACTACGAGAATCCGCGCAACGTCGGCTCCTTCGAAAAGGACGACAAGCAGGTTGGTACAGGCATGGTAGGCGCCCCGGCGTGTGGCGACGTCATGCGCCTGCAGATCAAGGTCAGCGACCAGGGCATCATCGAGGAAGCGCGTTTCAAGACCTACGGTTGTGGTTCTGCCATCGCGTCCAGCTCCCTGCTGACTGAATGGGTCAAGGGCAAGTCACTGGACGAAGCACGTGCGATCAAGAATACCGACATTGCCGAAGAACTGGCACTGCCCCCGGTCAAGGTTCACTGTTCCGTGCTTGCCGAGGATGCCATCAAGGCAGCCATCGAGGACTACCAGGGCAAGACCGACCTGGCATAGCACTCACCACGCTGCCCGGCAGCGACAGCTAACCGCTAAACGGGGCCTGAAGGCCCCGTTTTCACTGGCGGATAGCGGATGGCACGCTGCTATACTGCCCTGCCTATGAACGACAAGACCCCGCACGAAACCATTACCCGGCTGTATCCACTGCCGTCACAGCCCGCCACCCTGCACGGCCTATACCTTGACCACCGGCTGCACAGCCGCGGCAACCCGGACCGGCCCTTCGTGTACAGTAATTTTGTCAGCTCACTGGATGGACGCATCGCTATCGAGCGCATGGGCCGGACCACGCATACGGTCCCTGATGCCATCGCAAACCCCCGCGACTGGCGCCTGTACCAGGAACTGGCCGGCCAGGCCGACATCCTCATCACCAGTGGCCGTTTTTTCAGGCAGAGCAGTGTTGGCGAGGCACAGGATGTGCTGCCGGTCGGCGGTCAGGCCGCGTTCGACGACATCCGGGGCTGGCGCAGTGAACACGGCCTTGCCCCCCAACCCGACATTGTCATCCTCAGCAGCAGCCTCGACATCCCGATAGCCGCACTGGAACCCTACCGCGCACGCCGTGTGCTGGTCGCCACCGGCGAACAGGCAGATGCACAACGGATACGGTTACTGCAGGATAATGGCATCGAGGTGCTACTCACCGGCAGCGGCACACAGGTCGAAGGCAAACGGCTGGTCGAGCGGTTGGGGAAACTCGGCTACCGGAGCCTCTATGCCATTGCCGGACCGTCCGTATTCTATACCCTGCTCACGGCCGGCGTACTGGACCGCCTGTACCTGACAATCGCCTTCCAGTTACTCGGTGGCAATATCATCGACACCCTCACCAGCGGCAACCTGCTGTCACCGGCACAGGGCATGCAACTGGCCGAGCTGCATCATGATCCACATGCTCCGGCCGGCGCGGGACAGCTGTTTGGCATCTTCGAGCCCGCGCGCCAGCACACTGCGCAGTAGTTCAGCCCTCCTGCTCTGTACAGGCCTTTAGCGCCTTGCGGATAGTCTGCCGCGGCACCCTTGCACCCCGATTGATACCCTCACAGCGGGCCGCCTCACGCTGCCAGGCGCGCTGGCTACCCACCAGTTCCGGCCAGAACGGGTAGGTTCTGCACTGCAGGGGCCTTGCCGTATAGATGCTGCAGCGACCATCGCTATCCAGAAAAATACAGCGCTCATCCTGCCCCGTCGCCAGCACCAGCACGCCTTCCTCCAGCCTGTCCAGGTAACGACGCCGGAACCATGACTTTGACAACCCCAGTTGTTCACGGATGGCCTCGGCCTCGCCGGCGCCGAGAAACACATAATACTCACCGGCCGTTGCGCAACACTTGCCGCAAGCAGTGCAGGAAAAGTGTAATGAATGGCGCTCAAAAAAAGGCTGCATAACGGTTCCGGTAACCAGGATATTTCCATTGACGACGTGTGGCGACGACACGGCATATACGCTACGCCGGCCACACTGCCTGCCAGACAGGGTATGTGCTATTGTCAGCACAGCATGCAAGCACCCCTGAACTGATATTCTGACCAACATGTTTTTCTGTAGCAACTGCGGCGCACAGGTAATCGAAAAGGTTCCGGCTGGCGACTCACGACCCCGCCATATCTGCGTGAGCTGCAACGCGATCCACTACCAGAACCCTAAAATCGTGGCTGGCTGCCTGCCGGTTTGGGATGACCGCCTGTTGCTTTGCAGGCGTGCCATCGAACCACGCCACGGCCTGTGGACCCTGCCGGCCGGTTTCATGGAAAACGGCGAATCAACCGAGCAGGCCGCCGCACGCGAGACCCTGGAAGAGGCCTGCACAGATGTCGTCGATCTCGACCTGTATGGTGTGTTCAGCATCCCGCAGATCAACCAGGTTTACATGATGTTTCGTGCGCGAATGGCATCCGGGGACTTCAGCCCGGGCGAGGAAACCCTGGAGACCCGGCTGTTCAGTGAACACGAAATACCCTGGGACAAACTGGCGTTCCCGGTCGTGAAGCGTACACTTGAGCGCTATTACCGCGACATCAGGAACGATCACTTCCCTGTCCACGTTGAAGATATCTTCCGCCACCCGGCACGCAAACCCTGAAGACATCACTGAACGAGGAGACTGATATGAACAAATATACTGCCCTGGTATTCTCCGCTTTCCTGATCGCCTGCCAACCAGCCCTTGCTGTAACTATAGAAGGCGTCGACATACCTGACACCTTCACGCAAGCGAATGGCGGCCAGGCACTGCAACTGAATGGTGCCGGGATCCGCAAGAAATTCTTCATGGATATATATATTGGCGCGCTCTACCTGCCGGCGAAAACACCGGACAGCGACGCCATCCTGAGTGACAGCGGCGCAGCAAGCGTACTGATGCATTTTCTCTACAGCGAGGTCAGCAAGAAGAAGATCATTGGTGGCTGGAATGACGGGCTGAAAGCAAACCTCGACCCTGATGCCATGCAATCACTGGCTGCGGACCTGGAACGTTTCAACGCCCTGTTCCGGACAGTGGAGAAAGGAGAGACTATACGCATCGATTACACACCCGGTACCGGCACAGAAGTCCGCATCAATGGTGAATTGCAGGGTGCAGTCGCGGGCAACGATTTCTATCGCGCACTGCTGAAGGTCTGGCTCGGCCCCAGGCCGGTCAGCAAGCCGCTGAAGAAGGCCATGCTGGGTACTGATTGACGCAAGTATTTCCATGCGCGGTGTATTTCTTGATGACCATAGCGTTTCTCGTGGCGACCTTGACCTTGAGGCGTTGCGCAGCACGCTGCCCGAGTGGGCCTTTCGGGGAACAACCGCCACTAGCGAGGTAGCAGCGGCAATCCGCGACGCGGATATCGTAATCAGCAACAAGGTCCTGCTCGATAGCCAGGCCCTGACCGCCGCCACCCGCCTGAAGCTTGTCTGTATCGCGGCAACCGGTACCAATAATGTTGACCTCGTTACAGCCGATCGGCTTGGTATCACGGTCTGCAATGTGCAGGCCTATGCAACGACCTCGGTCGTGGAACATGTGTTCATGGTGATGCTGGCGCTCAGCCACCGCCTGCAAAACCATACCCGCGCCGTACACCAGGGAGACTGGCAGACGGCCAGCAATTTCAGTCTGCTGGACCACCCCTTTAACGAACTCAACGGCAAAACGCTGGGCATCATCGGATACGGTGAACTCGGCAAGGCGGTAGCCAGAACCGCGGAGGCCTTCGGGCTGCGAATTCTTGTTTCACAACGCCCGGGCGGACCGGACAAGCCGGGGCGCTGCACGCTTGAGCAACTGCTGCAGAAAGCAGACATCATCAGTCTGCACTGCCCGCTGACTGATGCAACGCGTAACCTGATAGGCAGGGCGGAACTTGCAAAAATGCGCAACAGCGCCCTGCTGATCAACACCGCGCGCGGTGGCATCGTTAACGAGGCAGACCTGGCCGATGCGCTGCGTGCCGGTGACATTGCCGGGGCGGCACTCGATGTACTGACGGAAGAACCACCCCGGCACGGCAACCCGCTGCTGGACCCCGCCATTCCCAACCTCATTGTTACGCCGCATGTCGCCTGGGCAGGGATAAATTCCCGGCAGACGCTCGTCAACGAACTGACCGCAAACATACAGGCCTTCCTGGCCGGCACCCCGCGCAACGTCGTACATGCCTGAAAACATGGCAGCCATGTCCACCAGCGCCCACCAGATACGCGACAACCTTGACGCCATTCACGCCCGCATCCAGACGGCGGCCACCGGGGCCGGACGCAGTGCGGACGAGATTCGCCTGATTGCCGTATCCAAGTACATGCCGGCGGAAGCCGTGCAGCAGGCCATGGCGGCCGGTCAATTCTGCTTTGGAGAGAATTTTGTGCAGGATGCACAGACCAAGCAGGCGTTACTCGATGATCCGCGCAACGAGTGGCATTTTATCGGGCACCTGCAGACCAACAAGGCCAGGCTGATCCCGGGAAACTTTGACTGGCTGCACACACTGGACAGCCTCAAGCTGGCTGGCAAGCTTTCCGCCGCCACTACCGCATCACAACAGCCCCTGAATGTCCTGCTACAGGTCAATATCGCCGGCGACCCTGACAAGCACGGTCTGCCAGGGAATACGGTGTTTCAGTTTACCGAGTCACTGCTGGAGGCGGGCCTGCAAGGAATCAAGCTGCGCGGCCTGATGACCATCGGCCGCCAGCAGGCCACCACGGACCAGCGCCGGGCTGACTTTCTGGCCCTGCGTGAGTTGTCCGAGGGCTGCGCACAGCGCTTTGGCAGGCAGTATTTCACGCAACTGTCGATGGGTATGAGTGATGATTTCGAACTTGCCATCAGTGCCGGCGCCACCATGGTCCGGGTCGGCAGCGCCATTTTTGGCGAACGCCGGCGGGCAACGCCAGGATCGCCGGCCCCGTCCTGACATCACGGATTTTTACGATAATCGCGGTTGACGCCACGGGTGTGTTCATCAGCGCCGGGTATCCAGTACAATGGATACATCTGTTCAACCCCAACACTACATATATCAAGCGAGGACGCACATGGTCATGCTGGACGGTCAATTATCCCTGTGGGCAATCGGAATCCTGAGTTTCCTGATTGGCACCGTGCTGGGCTGCATGATCACTTATTCGCTCATGACAAGAAATGGCCGTACCCGCCAGTTACAGCTGGAACTGAACCAGCTAAAAGAGAACTTTCAGGATTACCGCGACCAGGTGACGAATCATTTCATGCGCACCTCCGAGCTGGTACAGGAAATGACCCACAGCTATCGCTCAGTCTATGAGCATCTCGCATCCGGCGCACAGCATCTGTGCGGAGACGTCGAATCGACGCCGCTTGACCACAAGGCAGCTGCACAGCTGGACGACGGCCTGCAGGAGCCTGATGTCAGCTGCGATGAATACGAGGAACTGTCACGCATTCGCGACGACATTGACGAACTGCTGGGAGAGGCGCCGCGAATCAGTGACATCAATGTGAGCAGCGACCCTGACGACAAGTCACTGCAACACTGATCGCCCGTCAGCGTCACTCGCCACTGATGGTAACAATGAGCCGGCGCTGATGCCCTGATTGCCGATGCTCCCAGATGTACACGCCCTGCCAAGTACCCAGTAAACAACGGCCCTTGCCTACCGGCAGGGATAAATCACTGTGTGTCAGTACGGTGCGGATATGCGCCGGCATGTCATCCGGCCCCTCGGCGGTATGCACCAGCGCTGGATCAGCATCCGGTGCCAGACGTGACATGAAGGTTTCAAGATCGACGCGTACATCGGGGTCGGCATTTTCACACAGCATCAGGGAAGCGCTGGTGTGTTGCAAAAAGATATGGCACAGGCCGGTCTTGACGCCGGCCTGCCCGACCAGGTCCTGGAGCTGCCCGGTAATTGCATAACTGCCGCGACCGCGCGTCCTGAATTCGATAGTGTGCTGCGCAATCATCCGTCAGCGCAGCTGCGCTGGTAGACCGCCATGATGGATACCAGTTCTTCCAGCAGCACATCTCGCCCCAGCTCATCCAGCGTCTCGATGCCGACGACTGGCTGACCGGACTGCAGCGCACCGATATACTCATTCACCCGGCTGCAACCCTGCCGACACAACAGCTCCACACAGCGCTCGACTGCCTCGGCAACCGGCGCCTGTGCGTCCGTCTCCATCAAAACCTGATTATTCATAAGGAATTGAAATTCCTGCTACTGGATCACAGTTTTCCGGACCTGGGTCACATAGACTGAAATCCGGTTCCTTGAAAGGCTGTAGATGATACCAGCTCTGCAGCCAGGGTGAGACAGAGGCGTGAATTCCCGGTTGCTTGCAAGTGTCGTCCTGGTGGCCTCCAGCCTGTGGCAGGGCGGCTGCAGCACGGTGCAGGCGCCAGCGATCTCCCCGCCCGTTGCGGTGACCACTGCGATCCCACCGGCCGATCGAACGCTGGACAACTTCATTGCAAGGATTCCCGTCGAGCAGGCACAGACTGCGGCGGTTGCCCGCGCCATGACGCATATCTCGCTGGGTGATGCCCGCGTACTTGCGAGCCGGAAGATGTGCGGTGGGATCGGCCTGCGCCAGGGTGATGTAACTGAAAGCGTTGGCCCCCTGCCGGTACTCAGCCCGGCCACACAGGGCGGGCAACCGGTCTGGTACTACCGGATCAGCCAGCAGCCTGGACTATCCGGCTGCGAAACTCATAACAGCACCACCCTGTACCAGGCGATGCAGGAAGAACTGCCAGGCTGGATCAGGATCGAGCCGGCAGGGACCGACCCACAGCAACTGGGCTTGCTGGAGTCAGCGCACTAGGCCGCGGACCCGCCAGCCGCTTCAAGCCGTTCATCGGGCGTTTCAACCAGGCTGGCCAGCGTGCGATCGCCTACACCCGCCTGTATCGCACTGCCAACCTCCTCCATCACCCGCTCAACGACACTGACCGTGGTCAGTTGCCTCACACTGAGAAAGCGGCTCTCGCCGGCATTGCGCACCGCTGTGAGTAAATCGGCCAGCCGCGTGGTCTCGATGGCCTGTTGCGGCAGGTACTCGGTGACTTCCTCGTTGCAAACTTCTGCCAGGTAGCCGGCATCGACCAGCACCTGGATAACCCGGTTCACCGGTTCATCCGGCAGGTCCAGGTACTCGATCAACTGCTCCAGGCTCCATGGCGGCTTGTTGTGATAGTGGTGATAGCCAACCAGGTACATGATTTGCAGTGCCAGCCGTTCGCGCAGGCGATTGCTGAGGACAAATCGCACCCGGTGCAGGGTCATGAATTTCGGGTTTTGCACAAAATAGGCTATCTGGGACCCGACCAGCAGGATCAGCCAGCTCAGGTACATCCAGATCAGCAGCAGGATCAGGATGGCAAAACTTGAATAGATGGCGGCGTACTTGGCGGACGAGGCAATAAACGTGGCAAAACCCCAGCCGGTGATTTTCCACAGCACGCCGGCCAGCACACCGCCCACCAGTGCTGCACGGAACTGCACACGCGTGTTTGGAATCAGGATATAAATAAAGGTAAAGGCCAGACAAACCAGCACATACGGCACCAGGTTGCTGCCATAAACCATCAGGCTGCCAAACGGCTCTATCGAAGCCAGCTTCAGCGCCGTCTCGGTGTTGAGTATCGCCGCCGTGAAGCCAACCGCGCTAAAGATAAGTACCGGCCCTATGGTAATCACGCTGAGGTAATTGCTGAAGCGCTGTGACAGCGAACGCAGCCGGTCGATCTGCCAGACAAAATTGAATGCCGCCTCGATCTTTTGTACCAGCGCAACCACGGTATAGATCAGCAACGCAAAACCAACCGACCCCAGCATGCCAACCTTGACGTTCTCCACGAAACCGATAATGGTTTCCGCAACCTCGGCGCCACTCGGCCCCAGCGGTTCCAGCAAGAAGCTGAACAGGTAGGACTCCAGCCGTTGGTGAAAGCCAAACCCCTTCAGAACCGAGAAACTGACAGCCAGTAGCGGCACGATTGATAACAGGGTGGTATAGACCAGGCTCATGGCGCGCAGATTGAGCTGCCCGCCGACCAGCTCCCTGAGCAACATGTGGATGACGCGCAGCACGAACACGGCCACCCGGTGCAAACCACGCAGATCGCGCAAATCATCGTCCCAGACGAAGGCCTTCAGGCTATCAACACGTTTTTTTAACAAGTGAACCATATCCGGATTTACATAGAACCCCGTTGTTGCGCCGCTACAGTACCGCAGCCCCCCGGCATGCGCCAGTTCCCCTGCATCGGCCTGCCGGCGCGGCACTGAATACCGTTCCGGTACCATCTCCCCCCGCCCCCCCCGGATTGGCCAGGCCCGGTTCCGCCCGCGCCTCCCCGCTCTACCGCCCTTCATGAGCCATCCGGACAGGTTAAAGATGGCCCAACCGGTGCCGATACGACTGCAAGCACCTTTTATCCGCGAGACAGGCACAGAAATGAGCGAAAACACCGGTGAAAAACAACGTCTTCTGATCGTCGACGATTCCAAGGTTATCCGCGTCACGGCACGCAAGATCCTGCAAGACCACTTCGAAACAGTGGAAGCCGTGGATGGCGAGAATGCCTGGGAAATCCTGACCGGCATGGGACCGTTCTCACTGGTTGTGTCCGACCTGACCATGCCGAAACTGGACGGTTACGGACTGCTGGAAAAAATCCGCAGCGCACATGATCCTGACATCAGCAAGCTCCCGGTTATTGTTATCACCGGTGACAACGACTCCGAAAAAACCATGCGGCAAGCCCGCGAGGCCGGCGCTACCGACTTCATAGGTAAACCATTTGATGCCGTACACCTGCTGGCGCGCACCCAGTCACACGCCAGCGCACATAGCGAGCGTCAGTCACTGACCGAGCAGAACATCACGCTGGAAGACCAGGCGCTGATTGATACGCAGACCGGGTTGCCCAATGAGGCTGCTTTCATGGAGCGTGGCCAGCAACAGCTGTCCTATGCAATCCGGCACAACACTCCACTGACTGTTGCGCAGCTGGAAATCGACAACTACGACGAACTGTTCCGGCAACATGGCGACCCGATAACCGGGATGGTGGTCAAGTATGCCGCCAGCGTGATGGCGTCCGACATCCGCCAGGAAGACATGACGGCCAGAACCGGAACCGCACGCTTTGCCATGCTGTTGACCGGCATGGAACAGGGCGGGGTTCAAACGCTTACCGACCGGATCAGCAAGGACATCAAAGCGCGTGTCATCAGATACGGTAGCGATGAAATCCGCTTCACAGTGAGCATCGGCATCTGCTCTCCGAACATTCAGGACGACACCTGCCTTGATGATCTGCTCACGATGGCAGGCAATAATCTGCGCCAGGCAATCACAAAGGGTGGCAACCAGACCATCTTCTCCAATACCACAGAGATCGACCTGCCATGCGCAGATGACACCGCCACAGAAGATACGGCAACGGACAGCAACCCGTACCAGGATATCGAGGAGGTTGCTTGCCAGACCATCACGGGCATTCCCGCCGACACCGCGCCGCTGGCTACAAATGACACTGCCACAGAAGAGGCAGTAGCAATCATGGATGATGCATCCATCGCCGAGATGCTTGCCAGCACCGTTGAGCAACCCGCCCCGGACGTTGAAGCCGAGGTGGCACGAACGGCTACAGAGGAGCAGCTACCGGAAATGTTTGCCGAACCGGTTACCGGCATATCACAAAGACTGGCCAGCAAGCTTACCCAGGCGCAGAAACTGGCAGCTGCCGAAGAACATGAGGAAATTGTCGTTTCTGCTCCCTTTGCAGAGCCCACATACAACAGCCAACCGGGACAGGACGACACGACCTCAAGCTACGAACAACCCGTGCAACACAGCACGCTAGCGACGACTGCGGGACTGGAATCAGCAACGCCGGACGCAACCACCGCATCCCGCCCGGGTTTATTCAGGCGCATACTCGCGCTGTTTTCACGCTCCGGAAGATAGCCGCACTACAGCATTAAACTGACAGCCGCACCCCCGATGACCGGCCACAGGCCGGTCATTGTTTATCCCTCCTGTCGAATTGCTTATAATCCTGCGCAGAAACATGCCGACCAAGGCATGCCATGCGGAGCCACCCATGCCCTCCTTCGATATCGTGTCCGAAGTCGACCTGCACGAAGTCACCAATGCTGTCGATCAGTCCAACCGGGAGATCGGCAATCGTTTTGACTTCAAGGGCACCGATTCACGTGTCGAGCAAAACGAGGCAACACTGACCCTGCACAGTAGTAATGAGTTCCAGATACGCCAGGTACTCGACATCCTGCACAAGAAACTGGCCAAGCGCGGCGTGGACATAGCCGCCTTGTCAGAAGGTGAAGTCACCGCCAGCGGCCAGAAGGTAAATCTCATCATCACTATCCGCCAGGGCATCGACCAGGACACGGCCAGGCAGCTGGTCAAGCAGATCAAGGAAACAAAACTCAAGATCCAGTCCAGCATCCAGGGCGACAAGGTGCGTGTCAGCGGCAAGAAACGCGATGATTTACAGAAAATTATCAGTGGCTTGCGTGATTCCGGGAGGGACCTGCCACTGCAGTTCATCAATTTTCGCGACTGATTTGCCCACACTGGCGGGAAATCCAGTGAAATTCGGCCGGCCTGTTCAGACTTGCCGCGAAGTAGACTAGAATAGCGCGACTTTTTTCATTCAGGGTGAAACGGCTTATGACTGATTCCAACCCGGGTGCTGCAAGCACAGTCAGCACGGGCAAAAGCAGCTATACACATGAAGAGTTGCTGGAGTGCGGCCACGCACGACTGTTTGGCCCCGGCAATGCCCAGCTACCGCTGCCGCCCATGCTGATGGTTGACCGGATCACCCAGATCAACAACGGGGATGGCGATCATGGCAAGGGACTGGTCATAGCCGAACTCGATGTCAGGCCGGATCTGTGGTTTTTCGATTGCCACTTCGAGAATGACCCGGTCATGCCGGGCTGCCTGGGCCTGGATGCCATGTGGCAACTGGTTGGTTTTTACCTGGGCTGGGCAGGCAGCCCCGGGCGCGGGCGCGCACTGGGTGCCGGTGAGGTCAAGTTCAGCGGCCAGGTCACGCCAAAAAACAAGCTCATTACCTATCGTATCCATATGAAACGCGTGATCCAGCGCAAGCTGAACATGGGTATCGCAGACGGCGTGATGGAGGTTGACGGGCGTGTTATCTATACCGCAAACAACCTGCGCGTCGGACTGTTTACTTCAACAGAGAATTTCTAGGGTTTTTTATTATGCGTCGTGTCGTTATCACCGGAATCGGGGTTGTATCCAGCCTCGGCAACAACAAGGAAGAGGTCAGCACTTCCCTTAAGCAGGGACGTTCGGGTATCGAGTACATCGAGGAGTACAAGGAACTTGGTTTCCGCAGTCACATTGGCGGCACGGTCAACATAGATACCGAGGCACTGATTGACCGCAAGCTGCGCCGCTTCATGGGCAACAGCGCCGCGTACAACTACATTGCCATGCAGGAAGCCATAGACGATTCCGGCCTCCCCGATGACATGGTTTCCAATGACCGCACCGGCCTGATAGCCGGATCCGGAGGCGCCTCTACCGAGAATGTCGCGCTGGCCGTCGACACGCTGCGCGCGAAGGGAATACGACGCGTCGGTCCCTACATGGTGCCGCGCACCATGTCGAGTACCAACTCCGCCTGCCTTGCCACGCCGTTCAAGATTCGAGGTGTCAACTATTCGATCAGCTCCGCCTGTTCAACCAGTGCACACTGTATCGGTAACGGTTATGAACTGATCCAGTTCGGCAAGCAGGATATCGTGTTCGCCGGTGGCGGCGAGGAACTGCACTGGACCCTGACACTGATGTTCGATGCCATGGGTGCGCTGTCTTCCAAGTACAACGACACCCCCGAGACCGCATCACGCCCCTATGACGTGACCCGTGACGGCTTTGTCATTGCTGGCGGTGGCGGCATGGTGGTGCTGGAAGAACTGGAGCATGCACGTGCGCGTGGCGCGAAGATCTACGCTGAACTGGTGGGCTATGGTGCGACCTCTGATGGTTACGACATGGTGCAGCCATCCGGCGAGGGTGCTGTGCGCTGCATGCAGCAGGCCATGTCAACGGTTGATGAACCCATTGAATATATCAACGCACACGGGACCAGTACCCCGGTCGGCGATATGCGCGAACTGGAGGCCGTTCGCACCGTGTTTGGCGATAATATCCCGAAAATCAATTCCACCAAGTCCCTGTCCGGTCACTCGCTGGGCGCGGCCGGCGTGCACGAAGCGATCTACTCGTTGCTGATGATGCAGGGAAATTTCCTGTCAGCGTCTGCCAACATTACCGAACCTGACCCACTCGGCGCCGACTTCCCGATTATTCGCGAGCGCATCGACAATGCGAACACCAACATCATGATGTCCAACAGCTTCGGCTTTGGCGGCACCAACGCCACGCTGGTATTCAAACGCTGGCAGGATAGCTAATCCAGGGAATCACTGTACGCGTCCGCAGTGACAGGTTTGTTCTGCGCCCCTAGCGGTATTTCTGCGGCCGCTTTGACTCACGCCATTGCTGGAAGGTGGTGTGGTCCCGGTATCCGCCTTTCATGATGTAATCCAGCACATTCTTCAGGCGGTAGAACTTCACCACCGAATCCACCCGGATAATCTCGCTACCGTCGAGATCAAAGAAGATAAGCGTTGGCGTGTAGAACAGCCCCAGTCGCTCGGCCCATTTCCTGGCCGTCAGGCGTTCACCAGACGGCGTAATCACCGGCGTGTCCGCCCAGTAAGACAACTGCACGGCTTCCAGTTGTTCAATGCGTCGCCTGATCTCCGGGTCCTGCAATGGGCCTGTATGCAGCACATCACAGGCATGGCAGTTACCCTGCTCAAAGACCACTGCCAGCGGCCGCTCGCCACGAATGCGGCTGCGATTCAGCATGTAGGGGCCGGGAGTAAAGAACGCCTCCTCGCTCAGTCCGCCCCCCTCAAAGATCAGCGGCACATCTGCACGCGCGAGGTAGTCGCGGAACGTCTCGCCACGATAATGTCCATCTGCCACGTATTCCAGTGCGGCCCGGAACCGGTAGGGTGGATAGTAACCACGCAGGCGCAGCGCCTCTTCACCATCCTCCCCGTAAAACACCACCGAGGGCGTGAAGTTGGTCTGCTCACGTGCGGCGAAGCTGCTCTCCTCCAGGGTTACGCCATCGAAATCAGTCACCATTTTGTGGCCATGGATATCGACTCCGATTACATCGAAATGCTCCTGCATATAGGTACGTATATCTTCCTTGACCAGGTCACGCTCCAGAAACTGACGGCAATAGGCGCAATATTTCTGGCCAAAATAAACAACCAGGCCCCGCTTGCCGGTCTCGCGTATTTCCTGCAGATCCTCACGCAGATCAAGAAAGCTCAGCTTGAACCAGTCCGGATATGACAGTGGTTCTTCCAGCGGCTTGTCATCAAATGCCAGGTAATCATCTTTCTCGGCAGCGCCCGCCACACCGGCCAGGCCGATCGCACAAAGCATCAGTAACAGGTTCAGGCAAGATCGTGAAAGGGTGCTCAAGTATTCACCCGGCCTCGGCACTAGGGACAATAACTGGCATAGCTGGTATCCGTTTCCCACAGGACCACCTCGATGACCGGGTAACCCTTGTCGGCGACATAGTCGAATATCATGCGCGCAATAACTTCTGCCGTGGGATTTTCCTCGGTCACGAGCACCCGTTCGCCGGCAGATTGCAGTACTGATAACAGCGGGTCATCACGATGCAGTAGCAGGGTATGATCGATCTCGCTGTCCAGCCAGTCCCAGACCAGCCGTTTTACCCCGCTGAAATCCTCCACCATGCCACAGTCATCGAGTTCGGCGCTTTCCAGGGTAATCACGGCGCGCGCATTATGGCCATGCAGGTGCCGGCACTTGCCTGCGTAATCAAGCAGTCGATGGCCGTAACAAAAGGCAACGGATTTGGAGACACGATACATACACAACTTCCGGGTTCATGGAGTTAGGCTACCGAGTTGAGAAAGCGCATTCGATTCCCCCGCTAACCGGGTCGAAAAGCAGGCTCACCCACCCGTTTTCTACATTGTAAGAAGCCTACCCCACCATGGCTATACATAAAGTCGATAAAGTTATTAGAATGTTATCCATGTTGATGATATTTATACCCTTGGTGAACCACTGATGGCACGCATGCCGACCTGGACCATCCTGGGTGGTGGCTACCAGTCGTATCTCAAGGGAGATTACAGCGCGGCCTTTAACGAGTGGTTGCCACTGGCGGAACTGGGCGATGTCGAGGCACAGTACAACCTGGGCGTGATGTTTGACGAGGGCGCCGGCAGGGAACGGGACCTGACTGCGGCAGCAGACTGGTATCGCAAGGCAGCCGAGCAGGGCTTTATGGATGCACAGACCAACCTCGGCATCATGTATTACCATGGCCAGGGCGTCGCCCGTGACCGTGCAGAGGCGACAAAATGGTTCCAGCAGGCCGCCAACCGGGGTGACAGCGAGGCCGCTGCATACCTGGAACGCATCGAGAATTCGCCGCTACGGGCGACGCAGCCTGATACTGTCTGAAACCGTCCCTGGCATCCATCACCCCAACAGTCCGCGATCAGGCGAGACAGCTCTGCTCTGAACCTAACACTGGTACCGACCTCACGAAGCGACACCATGACCGAGCCTTCCGATCTGCAACCTCCGCACATCACGCTGGATCCGTCCTACCCGTTACCGGGCAGCATTGGCAGGCCGGACTACGCCCCCGGCGAGCGGGATGCGCTGATCGAGGAGATCAGGGAACTGCTGCACGAGAAAGATGCCGTGCTGGTGGCACATTACTACACCGACGAAGATCTGCAGATGATCGCGGACGCCACCGGTGGCACCGTGGCAGACTCACTGGAAATGGCACGCTTCGGTCACAGCCATCCCGCCAGCACCCTGGTGGTGGCCGGTGTACGCTTCATGGGAGAGACCGCAAAAATACTCAACCCCGAGAAACGCGTGCTGATGCCAACCCTGGAGGCCGAATGTTCACTTGACCTTGGTTGTCCACCGGAGAAATTCATCCCGTTCTGCGACGCCCACCCCGAGCGCACCGTGGTGGTCTACGCCAACACCTGCGCAGAGGTTAAGGCACGTGCAGACTGGGTGGTGACCTCAAGCATTGCAGTGGACGTCACCCGACACCTGCATGCCCAGGGCAAGAAGATTCTCTGGGCGCCGGACCGTTACCTGGGTGACTATGTCAGGCGCGTATCCGGCGCCGATATGCTGCTCTGGCAGGCGAGTTGCATCGTACATGAACGCTTCAAGGCCGCAGCCCTGAAAAATCTTGCCAGCCAATATCCAGATGCCGCCGTGCTGGTGCACCCTGAATCGCCGGAATCGGTCATTGCTCTGGCCGACGTGGTCGGCTCCACCACGCAACTGATCAATGCGGCAAAAAACCTGCCCAACCAGCGCCTCATCGTTGCCACCGACAACGGTATTTTCTACAAGATGAAGCAGGCCGCACCGGACAAGATTCTCATGGAAGCCCCCTCTGCGGGAGAAGGTGCAACCTGCGAGAGTTGCGCGCACTGCCCGTGGATGGCGATGAACCACCTGCGCAACCTCGCGGAGGTCCTGCGCAATGGCAAAAACGAGATTCACGTCCCGGAAGATATCGGCAGACGCGCGCGCAAGGCAACCCAGCGCATGGTCGATTTTGTTGCCGCCAGGGGCTGACAAACGGTCCGTATCCAGGCGAGCTTATCAGCAGACTCTAAAGGCACGGCCTCTCGCACGATAACGCATTCCGTGCTGTACCTTGGGACAATATACACAACACCAGACACAACCTATCCTGTAGCCATTGGACTTCCAATAGCACTAATAAAACAGGAGCTGGCGATATGTCGCGCAAAACAACAGGGGCGCACAAGTACACACAGAGCGAGGATACCGTTCACCCGCCCACAATACTGGCACTGGTTGTTCACATCCTCACGGCGCTGATAAGTGACGGCATGGCCTGGGTGATTGTCCCGACAGTGGCAGTAATAGCATATCTGTACAACAACCATATCCAGAACGACGCCTTACTGGCTATCACCTTTATCGGCCTGGCTGTCATTGCGCTGGTGCGCGGTTGCCTCAACTGGCAAAAGGAACTGAATGAATACCAGCACCAAATGGCACTGGAACGCCATAAGGAACAGGCACATATTAACAACAACGCGCCGGATTATTTCCCTTTACGGCGGCGTTACTGAAAACTCTAGAAACAACAAGTCATGATTGCAGCGCCTCCATGCGCAGCATGATTCTGCACGTACATCCCTGCCAGCCGGTGCAGACAGGCCAGAAGGCGGGCCAGCCCGGTTACTCCATGGTCATCGCGTTAACCGGCTGCTTGTTCAGGGTCCACTCGTGCATCGACCCGTCATAGAGACTGGCATTCTTGTTACCAAGCAGTTCGCTCATAATGAACCATCCCCCGGATGCGAGATGGCCGCTGTTGCAGTAGGTAATGGTCTCGGCATCACGATTGATATCCATGGCCCGGACCAGCTTGTCCAGATCCTCCTTTGGCAGGAACTTTGCCGGGGCGCCGGCGCTGTTCATCAACTCGTTCGGGAACATGCGGGCACCGGGTATATGCCCCTTTGCGTGAACATAGGATTTCTTCCCGGTGCCGAAGTACTGGCTCACCGAGCGGTTATCAACCAGCTGGGATGATCCCTCTTTTACTGCGGCAGAAACCTCGCTGGTACTTGCCAGTATTGCATCACGCACTGCACCGGCCTGCCAGTTTCCCTCTGCCGTCTTGCCTGGCCTGGTTTCGACCTTGCGGCCATCTACCGTCCACTGCGCCATCCCGCCATTCAATATGGCCATGTTGTCATGGCCGAAATACTTCAGTGTCCAGTACAGGCGTGTCGCCATGGTCAGGTCGCCGGTACCCTCCCCCTTTGAGACGATCACGATTGCACTGTCCTTGCTAACACCTGAGTTCTGCATGAGCTTCTCGAAATCGGCCTGCAGGGGAACAATGCGCGTCACTAGCTGGCCGTTGATTTCGCGCTTGCTGCGCACATGCTTGTAGTTGACCAGCACCGCGCCAGGAATATGCCCGCCAACACCGACCAGCAGCTGCTTGCCGGTTTTCTTGTCCTTCCTGAAAACAGGTTCCCTGGTGAAGCTCTTCGTGTCCTTGCGGACATCCAGCATCACGACATCCCCCTGGTGTTTGTCCAGCCAGTCTGTCTCCACCAGCGGGCCCGGAACCTCGGTGGCACTGGCCAGGCCACTCCACGACAATATAAAGACCAATATCGGCAAAACCAGAACTCTATTCATGAACCATCTCCTTGCGTATTTGTACCTGTAGGTAACGGCACGAAACAGGCCGCATAACAATTAATTATGGAAATTTTTATGTGTCGTCATTGCGAGGAACGAAGTGACGAAGCTTCCGCATCCTGCTCACGCCCCTCACCTACATCCCTGTAGGCGAAGCAATCTCTAAGAAACTGATTCCAGATCATGAGATTGCCACGCTACGCTCGCAATGACGGGAATCTTTCTATTAATCAGAGCTCCCTTGAATTGTAGACCAACTATAACTCTTCCTCATCATCCTCTTCTTCCGCATGCATGCCATCCATGCTACAGGGCGCGCCTTCCTCGTGCTCGTCCGCAATAGAATCCAGCGTATCACCGGATGTTCTCACCACAGGATGCTGGATGTAGTCTAAAGCAACCGCAATGATTGCCAGCAGGATGGCCGCCAGCATAATCCAGCGATTACGGTTCTTCATGGACGTTCTCCGGCAGGCGGGTCCATGCCGAATAAAGTACGCAGTCGTACACCCCACAGTGTTCCGATGAAACCGGCGAACAGCCACAACCAGCCATGCAGGCTGCCAGAAGCAATACCGGCCAGCATGCCACCAATATTGCAACCAAAGGCCAGGCGCGCGCCATAGCCCAGCAGCAGACCACCAAGAATTGCCGTCAGGACGCCATTCAGCTTTAACCTGGATGGTGGCGCAAACCGGCCGGCCAGTCCCGCGGCAAGCACGGCACCCATAATGATGCCGAAATTCATTAACGAAGTGGTATCTGCCAGCACGCTGCGGTTCAACGCCGCTGCGGGATAGCCACTGCTCCAGTAAGACCAGCCACTGATATCACCACCCAGTGCCGACCAGATCTTGGTGCCCCACAGGCCAAAGGCAAAGGTAATAGACCAGGGGTGCCCCGCGACCAGCAGGGTAACAAGGCCGAGCAATGCCAGGCCGGCTATACCCCATCCCAGCGGCCATGGGCCGAACACCAGTCGCCGACCGAGACTGCGTACCTGCGGTGCATCGCCCAGGCTATCAAGCCGACCATGACGCCTACGTTCCATACGGGCGACGACAAGGTAAAGCACACCGAGGACAAGCGCCTGCAGCACCAGCGCTGGCAGCCAACCGAAGGTTTCGATCAGCGACACCTTGCCCATATTCGGTAACGCCAGCCACCACGGCAGGTGTGCGCTACCCACTACCGTGCCAACCACGAAGAAGGCAAGCGTAATCAGCATGCGGACATGCCCGCCCCCCACGGTAAACAGGGTACCTGAACCACAGCCACCACCCAGTTGCATGCCAACCCCGAACATAAATGCCCCGACCAGCACCGACACGCTTACCGGCCCGAATGCACCGTTGGCATGGATCTGTGGAAACACGCTTCCCAGCACCGGGAAAAACAGCAGCGAGGTACCGGCAAGCAGCAGCAATTGTGCGCGGATGGCTGCACCATGCTGTTTACGAACAAACTGGCGCCAGCCACCGGCAAAACCGAAACTGGCATGAAACAGGGTGACTCCCAGCCCGGCCCCGATGAGAAACAGGATCGTGCTGCGGGCGGCAAACGCATGGTTCAGAAACAGGCTGACCAGCAACAAACCCGGCACGGTCATCGCTACCAGGGGAATATCAGGTTTTGTATCAGCGCTATCCATCCAGGCAGACCCTGTTCAATATTAACTGGCCACCATAATAAGCGGCAGCGCAGGGGGTTCAAGGCTTGTATTAGCCGTTTCCCGACCAACCGGCACCGGCAGCACCAGGTCCGGAATGCCATGCAGCGTAGAACTATTCTCTATCTAAATCACCCACTTGGTTTCACATGGTTCCCCCGCCCGTTCTCCGGGCGGGCGACAGGGCGCCTCAACAGCTCTAAGTTACTGAATTTAGCGCGTTGTCAGCGCAATGATCAAACCTGGTACAGAGTTCGGAATGGATGTACTGGTGGAAGGCATTGAAACAAACGAAGTGTACGAACGCCTGGCTGCAATGGGCTGCGGATACGGACAGGGCTTTCATATTGCCAGGCCGATGCCATACCGGACCATACTTTCATGGGTAGACTCAATCGGGACGCGGAAGCTGGCGACCGGGTGATAATATGTAGTAGTCGTGACACGATCTGACAGTTACCGAGAACTCTCATCTCAGAGTAAATTACATGTCGTTCCCGCGCAGGCGGGAACCCAGCCTTAAAATGTTACCTGCTGGTAACAGCTTGCAGAAGCGCCTCCATATTTGTGGAGACAGGCTTGTGGGTGAGGTAACACCTGCGCATTTATCGGGGCGGGGTCCCCGCCTGCGCGGGGACGACGGTATTTTCTGATTTACCTGTTTTCGGGCTGGGTTCCCGCCTTGCCGCTCCCGGCATCCAAGCCTCCCGCGGCACTTGTACATCCATGTACATCGCGTGGGAACGACGTGTTATTTTTTCTCTGTACTTTTCGGTGAATGGGTTCCTGGGCATTCAGGCTGTCAGAGTGCTTGAACAATGACTTGAGACTGTCAGTTACTCTTACTTACCTGTTCACACCAGCCCCGGTTGGCCAGGTACCACTGGATGGTTTTCTCGATCCCCGACCTGAAATCATGACTGGGCGTCCAGCCCAGCTCGCGCTGTATTTTTGATGCATCGATTGCGTAGCGCCGGTCATGGCCCGGACGGTCCGTTACAAACCCGATCTGCTCCCGGTAGGAAGCAGCAGCCGGCTGCAGTTCGTCGAGCCGGTCACAAATCAGCTTCACAATGTCGATATTTTCCCATTCATTATCACCGCCTATATTGTAAACCTCACCTGAGATCCCGCTGTTGAGAACAGCCTCAATCCCCCGGCAGTGGTCTTCAACAAACAACCAGTCACGGATATTCTTTCCGTCCCCGTAGACCGGAATGGGTTCGCCGGCCAGCGCCTTCAGTATGGTCACCGGGATCAGTTTTTCCGGAAACTGGTAGGGACCGTAATTATTTGAACAATTTGTCGTTAACACGGGCATGCCGTAGGTCTTGTGATAGGCGCGTACCAGGTGGTCGGCAGCCGCCTTGGAAGCGGAATAGGGACTGTTTGGTGCATAGGTGTGGGTCTCGGCAAACGCAGGCTCATCCGGCTTCAGGCTGCCATAGACTTCGTCAGTGGACACATGAAGGAAACGCTGTGACGGAGAGAATTCACCCCACACAGATTTTGCCGCCTCCAGCAATGAGAACACGCCCTGTACATTGGTTGTGATAAATGCCCCGGGAGCAACTATAGAGCGGTCCACGTGTGACTCGGCCGCAAAATTGACAACGGTATCGATAGCTTCTTCAGCCAGGATCTTCTCAACCAGGCCCTGGTCGGTAATGCTACCGTGAATAAAACGGTAATCCGATGCTGCCTCGATACCTTCGAGATTCTCGAGATGCCCTGCATAGGTAAGCGCATCCAGGTTGACTACCCTGTCCCCGGGATATTTTTCTACCCAGTAGCGAATAAAGTTCGAACCAATAAAACCGGCGCCACCGGTAACCATCAACCTGCGCATGTACGAAGCTCCTTTAGCATACTCACCAGGCTGTCACGCCAGTCCGGTATGGATAATGACAAACTGTCCTGTATCTTGTGTGTATCCAGCACGGACCAGGCAGGACGCGTTGCCGGCGCTGGATATTCAGATGTCGGGATCGCCTCAACCGTTTTTGCCTTGACCTCAAAGCCAAGCCGTCCTGCTTCATGCAGGATGGCCGTCGCGAAACCATGCCAGGAGGTCTGGCCGGCCGCGGTGAAATGAAACACGCCACTGGCCTCGTGCCTGATCAGTTCACTGATTGCATGGGCAATGTCCCTTGTCCAGGTGGGCGTTCCAACCTGGTCACTGACCACCCTTAAATGATCCCTCTCGGCAGCCAGCCTGAGCATGGTCTTCACAAAATTATTGCCATGCGCTCCGTAAACCCAGGCAGTACGCAGGATGACCGCTCCCGGCAAGGCGTCCATTACCGCTCGCTCTCCATCCCGCTTGCTACGCCCGTATACACTCAACGGGTTTGTTTCATCCTGCTCACAGTAAGGTTCACTTGATGCCCCGTCAAAAACAAAATCGGTGGAAACATGCAGCAATCTGCCACCATATTCTGCAACTGCTGCCGCTAACCGCCCTGCACTCTCGCAATTGATAGTGTGTGCATCCCCGGCCTCACTCTCGGCCTTGTCGACCTGGGTATACGCCGCACAGTTCACCACCCGGTCAGCCCGCACTGCCAGGGCATACTCGGCAACCTGTCCAGGGACCAGGAAGTTCATCTGCTGCCGGGTTGGGGCAATCACCTCATAACCCTGCTGCGCAAGATTCTCCACAACCTCATGACCCAGTTGGCCACTTGCACCGGTAACCAGGATTCGACCAGGCATAAATGAGTCTACCGGTCGACCGGCCGGTACGCGGGCAGGTGATCGCTGTCACTCAACCGTGGCAGGGCCCGGTCACTTTCGGATAACAGGTAGTCCGTCTGTGGCCATTCAATACCAATACCCGGGTCATTCCAGATGATGCCGAATTCATCACCCGGCGCATAAAATTCGGTGCACTTGTAGAGAAAATCGGCGCTCTCACTTAACGTGCAGAAACCGTGCGCAAACCCCGGCGGGATATACAACTGGCGATGATTGTCACCGGACAGCACGACCCCGACCCATTGCCCGAAACGGGGCGAACCCTGGCGGATATCCACCGCCACATCAAAGACCTCACCGGACACCACGCTCACCAGCTTGCCCTGCGGCTGTTCCAGCTGATAGTGCAGCCCCCTCAACACTCCCCGTGCAGAGCGGGAGTGATTATCCTGCACAAAAACACCGGGCAGGCCATTGGCCTGGTACTTTTCGGCATGGAACATTTCCTTGAAGAACCCGCGCGCATCATTGAACACGGCCGGCTCAACCAGCATAACCTCGGGGTGACTGGTAGCAACAACCTTCATAGAGCAGCGCGCCCCTGGCTCAAAACATCCAGTAGATATTTTCCATAGCCACTACTTTTCAGTTGCACAGCCAGCTGCTCAAGCTGGGCTGCCGTGATGTAACCCATCCGGTAGGCGATTTCTTCAATACAGGATATTTTAAGGCCCTGTCTCTGCTCTATGGTCTCGATAAAGGTGGCTGCCTGCAGCAATGACTCGTGTGTACCGGTATCCAGCCATGCGGTGCCACGGCCAAGTCGTTCCACTCTCAGGTTCTTCTGCCCGAGATATGCCAGGTTAACGTCGGTTATTTCCAGTTCGCCGCGCGCGGACGGGCTAAGCCCGGCGGCAATATCCACAACCTGGTTGTCATAGAAATACAGCCCGGTGACTGCATCATTTGATAGCGGGTGAGCGGGCTTCTCCTGGATGCTGATCGCCATGCCTTCTTCATCCAGTTCCACCACGCCATAATTCTCGGGGTCTCTCACCCGGTAAGAAAACACCGTGGCGCCACTGGTCTGCGCCGCTGCCTGCTGCAGGACGGTGGCCAGGCCGTGGCCGTAAAATATATTGTCGCCCAGCACCAGGCAGACCGACTCTCCGGCAATAAATTCCCTGCCTATCAGAAACGCCTGGGCCAGCCCGTCCGGTGACGGCTGCTCCGCATACTGGATATCCAGCCCGAGCTGATTCCCGTCACCCAGCAGCTGCCTGAAATTCGGCAAATCCTTTGGCGACGATATCAGCAGCACCTCCCTGATGCCGGCAAGCATCAGTGCAGATAGCGGGTAATAGATCATCGGCTTGTCATAGACCGGCATCAGCTGCTTGCTGACGGCAAGTGTCAGGGGATAAAGCCGGGTTCCGCTACCCCCCGCGAGGATAATACCTTTCATTCAGACATCCTCTTCAATAGTTAACCTGGGCCCTGGAATAACTGCAGTGTTATAGACGCAATGTATAGATTATTATGCGCAGGAACGTTGCTGTTCTGCACACTTCCGACATAATGCAGACAAATATCAGGCATGGCAATTCCGTATCACTTCAATCCACCAGGGAGATCGAGATTGTGTCTATAACAGGAAACGCAAAATATGTTTTGTTTGCCTTATGCCTGTTAATCCCGGGCAGTCTGTACGCCAGTGAAGTGACGCTTTTCTGGGGACAGGGTGCAGATGTGAACCTGCCGGATATCATCCCCAAGGCCCTGCAGGGCGAAATTGAGATGGATCCGACCTACTTCTGGGGCATCAATTACAAGGATGAGATTCCTGCTGGCGACAACCCGGTCAGCCGCTTTCTGACGAGGCATAGCATCACACCCGAGTGGGAGGTGCAGCTCACCCGGCACCATGGCCTGCAGGATAATCTCGAGTCCCACATCGCCCTGCTGCTGCGCACGCGCGATTTTGCAGTCGCCGACCCGTTACTGATCAATTTCGCGGCCGGTATGGGCCCTTCCTATGCTTTCAGCACCCCTACCTACGAAGACGGTCCGGATGGTCAGCCCAACCAGGGCGAGTACCAGTTCCAGAGTTACTTTACCTTTGAAATGGAATTATCCCTGCGTTCCTTGCCGGACTGGAGCCTGGCAACCCGCATACACCATCGTTCAGGTATTTATGGTTTTATCGCGCCTTCGAAGGTCGGCTCGAACTTCTTCGCCATCGGCATTCGGCGGCACTTCTGAGCAATCAGGCCCGGCAGATTTCGCCTCCCTACTGACACTCCGATGCCCGTGCCATGAGTACGTCATTTACCGGCTGGAATTCATCAATCTTGACCCTGTAGGGAGCAAAACCATCTGCAAAGACTTGCAATGTAGCCTGGCCATTTGAATCAAGCGGCACATACAGGTTATAGCTGCCTGTC
>Ga0224514_10000072_pt1 | contig 39904 bp, 43 predicted proteins | sample SF_May12_sed_USG_3_FD_169107 | JGI IMG/M metagenome (GOLD analysis project Ga0224514, IMG submission 169107) | Sediment microbial communities from San Francisco Bay, California, United States - SF_May12_sed_USGS_24 | ecosystem: Environmental > Aquatic > Marine > Sediment | place: USA... | reverse complement strand
CCGGGGGTAACCAGTTCAGCTCGCCACTGTAGTCAAACGGCAGCCGCAGCGGACTGTCGGCAAGGCTGATCTTCCCGGACAGGCGATAGTCCAGCGCCTCGGGCTGGTCTTCTTGCAGGGTCTGTAACTGGCGCAACATGCCAAGCAGGTTGCTGACCACCTCGACCTCCAGCACCGCCTCGCCATGCCCGGGGATGGTCACGGCCTGGCGGCTGACGCCATAGGCAAACTCGCGCCGGTTGATTTCGATGGTGTAGTAGAGCCCGCTGACCGGGATGTCCGCGCTATTGGGGTTCATGATGCGCAGCTCCAGCGCGTAACGCTGCTCCAGCAGTGTCATGTCGAGCGGCTCGATGCTGACCAGCGACACCCGCGGTGATTCCTTGTATGCACCCAGGCTCGCACAGCCCGCCAACAGTGTGGCCACGCCCAGGGCCATGAGTATGTTTTTCAATCCGCGCTTGCTGAACATGTTCCGTATCCCTCTGTAATCAATCCGGCATTTCTTCGCCCTTGCTCACCGGGCCGTAGGGCGAATCACGGTGCCGGTCGTGATAATGCATGCGGTAGCGGGTAAACCGCTCCACGTCATCGAAGTGCATGAAGGGATTGCCCTCGACCTGCTCTTCCATGGTCGAGCTCGGTTTTGCCGCGTAATTGTGTCCGGGTCGAATGCAGGTCTGCGACGGTAGCTGTTCGGCCATGTTCTTCAGGGTGGCGTGCATCTGCTCCGGATCGCCGCCACGCAGATCGCAACGGCCGCAGCCGAACACAAACAGCGTGTCGCCGGCAATCAAATCATTGCCCACGTGATAACAGGCCGAACCCGGGGTATGGCCGGGCGTGTGCAAGACCTTGATGGCCGTGTCGCCCAGGCGGATTTCGTCGCCACCATGATGCAGCGTTGGCAGGTCCATGTTCTGTCCCCAGAACTGCGCCTCGGCCTTGAGCAGGTGCAGTTGCGCATCATTGTGTGCCAGCACCTCGTTAATGCCGTTGATGTGATCGTGATGACTGTGGGTGAGCAGGATATCGGTGATGCGCATGCCATGTTGCCCGGCCAGCGCCAGCACCTCGGGCACTTCCCAGGCCGGGTCGACCACGGCCGCGCGCCCGCTCTTGTGGTCGTGTACCAGGTAGATGAAGTTCTCCATCGGCCCCAGCTCCAGGGCATGGATGGAAAACGGTGCGGCGTCAGGCATTGCGTTATCCTCGTGCGTTCAGCGTTACAGCTCACTGACATTATGGTCGATCGCCGCCGGCAACAACAGGCCACGGCCTGCACGGGGATGACGGGCGTAGTACCATCGCGCCAGCCAATCACCAGGAACCGGCATGGCCGCTTACAAGCTCTTGTTGCACCCGAAAGACCCGCATTGCCAGGTGGCGACAAGCGCCCTCGCGGACAGCCTGCAGGACCTCGGCCTGATCGGCGCGCCCGTGCAACTGGCACAACAGACGTTCTACCCGGTCGGCGAGCAGTTCCTGCAACTGGTGACATTCCTGGGCTGTTCACCTGCCATCGAGCTCGACCCGCCCGACGACCCGGAGTTGCTGGCGGCGGCCAGCGCCAGCGGGAGTTTCTGCCACGTGTTCCTTGGCGAGTCCGCGCAGCCGTGGTTGCGCGGCGCTGACAACACCCCGGCCCCGGGCTGCCCGCACTGCCGCGAACCACTCGCCGACTGGCCGGCACTGCAATCCGCCTGGCGTGATAATCCCGCACAGGCACGCTGGACATGCACCGCTTGCGGACAGTCCGGCGACCCCGCCGCGCTGTCGTTGCGCAAAACCGCCGGTGTTGCGTGCAGCTGGGTGGAGATTCGCGGCATCTACCCGTCCGAGGCGGTCCCCGGTACTGCGCTGCTTGATTGCCTGCGGGAACTGGCCGGCTGTGACTGGAAGACCCTCTACCTGCAGGAATAAAGCGGCCAGCTGTGCGACAATACCCGCATGACAGACCAGCAACCCAGTAAAGAAGAACGCATCCTGCGCGCGGTAAAGCGCGCACTTACCGATGTCGCAAAGGACACCTTCACCAAGCCGGGTTATCGCCACCCCCTGTCTGATGATACCGTCGAGGGTATCCGCCAGTGCCTGGCGCTGATCAGCGCGCGCGAACGTGAGCTGAACGAGGCCGCAGGACGCAGCATGGATGCACGCCCGCGCTTTATCGACGAGCCAGGCAGCTCGGTGGTCGTCCCGCTGAACATCCCCGGTTCGAAGAAAAAAGACCCGCAGTAAGCCCCCCTCCGTACCCCCGCAATACACGCCCGGCGATCCGCCACGGGCAAACCCGGCCTCATGCACCGGCCTGCTCCTGCTTCATTTCTTCTTTCAGAATAAGTAGTTAAGAACCCTCCGCCGGGCGCCGATAGCAATTCATGGCCTCATTCACGGGCGGCGCCTGCGCGCCCGGGAGAATCAATAATTAATTATTATTTTTCATATGGTTATGAGTATAAAAATAGCAAGGAGCATACCCCATGGGTTTCAGGATGACATTTGAAGCGCAACGGATGCGCGTGACCCGGCTTTCCGCCCACCTCACTGCCTGGCGTAACCGGGCCGGTCGGTACCTCGGCGGCTGCATGATCGGCCTGCTGGCGCTAGCGGGCAGTGTCGGCGTAAGCGCAGCTCCCGGTTTGCCGGCAGACCTCATGGACATGAGCCTTGAGGCGCTGATGGATATCGAGATCACCTCGTGTGCCAAGCGGCCCCAGAAAAAATCAGAAGCCGCCGCAGCCGTTTTCGTCATCACCAATGAGGACCTGCGCCGCTGGGGCGTGATGAACGTTCCCGATGCCCTGCGCCGGGTACCCGGACTGCAAGTTGCCCGCATCGATGCCGGCAAGTGGGCCATTACCTCACGTGGCTTCAACAGCCGCTTCGCGAACAAGCTGCTGGTGCTGATCGATGGCCGCAGCGTGTACACCCCGCTGTTTGCCGGCGTGTACTGGGAAGCCAACGAGGTCATGCTGGAGGATGTGGAACGTATCGAGGTGATTCGCGGGCCCGGCGGCTCACTGTGGGGCGCCAATGCCGTGAATGGTGTCATCAACATCATCACCAAATCCGCAAGTGATACACAGGGCGCACTCGTTTCAACCGGGGTCGGCGATGAAGAACGCGGCTTCGCCAGCCTGCGCTATGGCAACACCACCAGTAGCGGTAAAAACTTCCGGGTGTATGGGAAATTCCATTCAACCGATAGCGGCAAGGCAATCGACCTCGGGTCGATTCCACCCGCCGCCCACGATGATCACGAAATGCTGCAGGCCGGCTTCCGCATGGACTGGGACCACGGCCACGCGAATTCATACACCATCCAGGGTGACGTATATGGGAGTAACTCAGGCCAGCAGTTGTTACTGGCAAGCTCACCCACACCCGTCACGGAAGACGCGGAATACAGCGGTGGAAACCTGTTATATCGCTGGACACACCGCGCCGGCCCAGACTCCGACTACACCCTGCAAGCCTATTTTGATGGCGTTTCCCTGAAAAGCGCGGCGCTGATTGAAGACCGCAATACGCTGGATATTGATTTCCAGCAGCACCGCGGTATCGGCAAGCGGCACGACCTGGTATGGGGCCTGAATTACCGGTCGATCAGGGATCATCCCGAGGCCTCCCAGATATACAGCCTTAACCCGCCCAGTCGCACAGTTAACCTGTTCACCGCGTTTATCCAGGACGAAATCGGCCTGCTGGAAGACCGCCTGAAACTCACGCTTGGGTCGAAGTTTGAACACAATGAATTCACCGGCTTCGAGGCACAACCCAATATCCGCATGGCCTGGCAAACCGATGCGGGCAATACCCTGTGGGGCGCCGTATCGCGCGCGGTACGCACACCGGCGCGCGGTGAACATGACATCAATATGCAGGTCATCCCGCAGGCTCCGGCACCACCGCCACTGACAATCATGGGTAACCGGGATTTCGATTCGGAGAACCTGGTTGCCTGGGAACTGGGCTACCGGTTCTCGCTAGCCAGGCAGATTTCCGTCGACCTGACAGGTTTCTATAACAAATACGATGATCTGCGCACAGTTGATATCTATACGCCGGCACCACCACTGGAAGCCAGCTTCAACAACAACATGGAAGGCAACACCCGGGGATTCGAGATCGATGCGCGCTGGAAGCTCAGGCCATGGCTGGAACTCAATGCAAACTACACACGCCTGGAAATCGATCTTGATCTCAAGAATGGCAGTACGGACCTGCTATCGCTCGGCGCCGAAGACGCCTCACCAGAGCACCAGTACAATGTCTGGATCGCTGCCGACCTGGATCACCAGGTGGAACTGGATGCCGGATTGCGCTATGCCAGCAGTATAGAAACCCCCGGCTTCACCACCCCGATCGACGATTACATCGCACTGGACATGCGCCTGGCCTGGACTCCCAGGCCCGGACTGGAAGTGTCGATCATCGGCCAGAACCTGCTGGACAGTTCACACCCGGAGTTCAACCCGGATTTCATTTTCTCAGTGCCGACCGAGGTTGAACGCAGTGTCACCGGAAAGGTCACACTGAAATTCTGATCCATGTATCGCGCAGACACCACAAGGCTTAAAACTGTGTGTGCCAGCTACCGGCTGCTGGCCCGACGCCTGCTGCTCGCCGCCATGCTGCTGTGCGGACCTGCCAGCGTGTCTGCCGAGGAGCACACGCAGGCGGAATACCAGGTCAAGGCGGCGTTCCTGTACAACTTCGCGCGCTTCACCAGCTGGCCGGAACATACCAACAGCACCTTCAACCTGTGCATTCTTGGCGATGACCCCTTCAGCGAGGCCCTCGATGCACTGACTGGAAAGACAGTGCATAACGAGACGCTGACAGTAACCCGCCTTGATCATCCCTCAGCGCTCGATGGCTGTGAACTTGTCTACATCAGCGCATCGTACAGCGACGAACTGAATGAAATCATCGCACTGTTACAGGAACAGGCAATCCTGACAGTCAGTGACATCGATGCATTCATCGATCATGGTGGCATCATCGGGTTCAGGATCATTGATAACAAGATTCGTTTTGAGATCAACACATCGGCAGCGGCCAGGGCAGGCCTGGCGATCAGCTCCAAGTTGTTGTCACTGGCAAGCCGCGTCAGCATGGAACGGTGAGCATGATGCGGATCCTCAATAACATACCGATACGCCGCAAGCTGACCCTTATTATCATGCTCATCAGCACAGTAGCGCTGCTGATGGCCAGCGCCGCCTTCATTATCAGTGACCGACTCCATACAGAGAAGAACCTGGGTAACAACCTGCTCATCATGGCCGACATGATTGCCGCAAATAGTACGGCGGCCCTCCTGTTCAGGGATTCTCCTGCTGCCATCGAAACAATGGGGTTCCTGGATTCACAGGACAACATCCAGGCCGGCGTCATCTATGACATCAACCATTCGCCTTTTGCCAGCTACCACAAGAAAGGCATCACGATAGAACTACCGGAACCAGCCGGCCAGACCCAGAATATTATGTTCTGGGACGATTATGTCGAGGTGTTTGCAGACATTGACTACGAGGGTGAACAGATCGGAATCATCTACTTGCGCTCTGATATGCAGGCCATCAACGACCGGCTGGCGCTGTTCTTTGGCATCGTGGTTATCGTGCTACTGGCCTCCCTGCTGGTCGCATTTGCCCTGAATGAACGAATGCAGTACATCATCACGGCCCCGCTGCTGCGCCTGTCCGCCATTGCGCGGCAGATCAGTATCGAGCGCAACTACTCACTGCGCGCAACAGGAAACAGCAGGGACGAGCTTGGCACGCTTACCAAGGACTTTAATGCCATGCTTGATGAAATCGAAATGCGTGACAAGAAGCTCAAGCAAAACCAGGGTGAACTGGAAGAGCGTGTTGTGAAACGCACCCGCGAACTGGAAGTAACCAACAAGAAACTCGCCTCAGCCAAGCAACAAGCGGAATCCGTGGCCATGCGCATGCAGCACCAGGCCCAGCATGATGGCCTGACCGGGCTGCCCAATCGCGCCCTCCTCAATGATCGCATCCAGATCGAACTCTCGCATGCCAGGCGCGAGGAGACCACGCTGGCAGTATTGTTCCTCGACCTGGACCGTTTCAAAATCATCAATGACTCACTGGGCCATGCGACCGGTGACCAGCTACTGTGCGTCGTCGCACGCCGTCTGAGAAAATGCCTGCGTGAAGGTGACACCGTTGCACGCCTCGGTGGCGATGAATTCATGGTACTGCTGCCTCGCATCAACGCTGTTGCTGATGCCGATCAAATTGGAAACAAGATTATTGATGAACTGGCCAGGCCGGTATCCTGCAATGGCCACAAGCTGCACATCACCACCAGCATCGGTATCAGCATTTATCCGTATGACGGCTCTGATGCCAACACACTGGTCAAGAATGCCGACATCAGCATGTATCGCGCCAAGGAGCTTGGCCGTAACAAGACCGTGTACTTCACCTCCGAAATGAACGCGGGTTCACGCAAACAGCTGGTGCTTGAAACGAGCCTGCGTAATGCACTTGAGAAGAACGAGTTCAAACTCCGTTATCAGCCCAAGATAGACATCAACAGCAATCGCATCGTCGGCGTCGAGGCATTGCTGCGCTGGGACAGCCCCGGTATTGGCTTTATCAGCCCCCGGGAATTTATACCGCTTGCAGAAGAAAACGGACTGATTATTCCTATCGGCGAATGGGTCTTGCGGCAGTCACTTGCGCAACTGAAAGAATGGCATATGGCCGGCCATGACGACATAACAATCGCCATCAACCTGTCAGCCGCCCAGATATCCAAGCCCGGTTTCGAAGATGTTTTAAAAGACGCACTGCTGGAATCCGGTACTAACCCGGCCTGCACGGAGCTGGAGATCACGGAACACGCCGCCATGAAGAATATCGAAACGGCCACGATAACCCTGAACAAACTGAAGAAAATGGGTGTCGGCATCGCCATGGACGACTTCGGAACCGGTTATTCCTCACTCAGTTACCTGCGCCGGCTGCCAATCGACACGGTTAAACTGGACCGGTCTTTTGTCCATGAGATTCCTGACAACAACGGCGATGTACTGATTGCGCAGGCCATTATCGCCATGACCGAAAGCCTGAACATGGAACTGGTCGTGGAAGGCGTTGATAACGAACGTCAACTGGAATTCTTCAAACAACAGGGCTGTCGCCTGGTGCAGGGTTTCCTGTTCAGCAAGCCGGTCGGGGCGGATAAAATCCTCGCCATGCTACAGGCACAGGCCATAACCGGCTCGGTTCAGCCTGCCCGGCAATAACGGCTTACTTCTGTTCTACCGGCACATAGCCCCTGCGGTAATCTCCAGGCACGAACGGTAATCCGAATCCCGGAGGACCGTACCAGCCATACGCGGCCGGACTGTACGGATAGACCGGGTAACCCCCCGGCGGGAAAGCTGGCACGGGAGACGGGCCATTGTAATGATCTGCCCGCCTGTTGTTACCGGTCCCGAAAGAAAAGCAGAACGCCTCTGATACCTCCACCCACATCAGTGGCAACAGCATCAGCAGAATAAACCATTTCCTGTTCTTTACAGGCATTCCATCTCCCTGTTACAGCAATTGATACGGGGTCTCGTCAGAAAGATTCAGAACGCTTGCAACGATATCAATGCCCTTTTTGGTAAAGGCATCAAGCTGGCTCCACTCTGCGTCCTGCCCTATCACCTCGGAACCGTCACGCATGATGACCCGCATATCGAGCGCCTGCCCAACAGAACCGGCCGGCTGCTCTGCGGTAATGTACAGCCCCGGCTCCGGATTCTGCCCCTGAATTACAGCCATGATATACCGGTAGTCCACACCGTCACTGCTATCAATTTCACCAAGCACGGTAAGCGTAAACTCACCGAGCCGATAACGGCGCTTTGGAATGGCTGTCGTGATCCCTGGCTTGCTCATAAACTATGCCTGTCTGCGTTACCTGACTGTCCGATCATTACGCATCACGTCGAGGAGCACAATCCCGCGCTTGCAAAGCATTGAACGAGAAGCTACTAATAGGCCGAACGCAACAACCTTTTAATATTCTTGCAGCCATGACCGACCGGATCTGCCCGTTCAGCGCCACGCTTGCCAGGAGTGATTTTGCCTGCGCCCGGGCCACGCAGGTCATCCGCCGCGGCGGAGCAGAATTCACCTGCCAGTCCGACACAGCCCATACGCGCTGTCGACAACTGTTCGAACACTGCAAGCAGGCCGCACTGCCGGCATTCGGTGTCGAGGATGATTTAACCCGGATGCCACAGAGCGTTCTGGTGAAGATCCAGTTTGGCGGGCTGCTTGGTGTGCAACGCATGACGCCCGGGCAAACATCCGCCGGGAACCGAATTGATGATATCGATGCCCTGCTTGCTGCCGCGATCGATCACTTTTCCGGTCTCGAATCGATCCCTTACGAGCAACTGGTTGACGACATCACGGCCTGGAAGCTACCACGTCGGCGCGGGCGATAGACCGGAATAGCCACCAGCCATCTGGTCTGCGCCGAGGGCGTGATGGCCTAGCTCAGCATATCAGTTTTTTCATACACGTCGATTGGGGCAGCAAGCAGGGCATCGATATCATCAATACCAGGAGCTGGATCGGCAAAGGCAGAATCCGCGGGAACTGCCGATTCACCGTCCGGCATCACATCGACCAGACGCGGAACAATAATAAACAGCTGTTCCGCATCCGGGTCTGCTTCACCGGCAAACAGTACCTTTTCCGGGTCCATAACCAGGTCCAGCGGGAGGGCCAGCGGCGCCAATGCAACCCTGGCGCGAGTCAGGCCGGACGCAAGCACCAGGGGCGACTCTGCCGCGCTGTCGTGAGAGATCCCCAGGAAATCGAGACTCGAAACGTCCATCGTCACCCATGGCTGCCCTGCGTTTCGAACGACATCGATTTCAACCCGCGGTGCCGAGGCCAGGAGTTCCAAAAGCGGTTTGTGCGCTGATTCCACACGTGCAGTTTCCGCCGTTGCCCTGCACAACGCCAGCACACCATGCGATTCGCAGGCGCCCGGGGGTTCCACCGCACTACTGTCGGTAAAGACGAAACCTGCAGCCAAAGGAGTACGTTTCTCGCAGGCAGACACGACCTCGAACCGCAGATAGGCTGTACCTCTGGGCCAAACAGGGACCCTCACTGCCAGTGGCTGCCAGTACCGGTCTTCCGAGCACCGGATTGCATGAACCTCACTCTCCCACACGAGAACATCTCCGCCCGAGGAAAACCAGCGCAAAATGACACCGGCACCGTTCTGTTCCGCGGCAGAATTACCCGGGGGATGCATGTCCCGACCCCAAAGCAGCATGTCTCCTTCGTTATCGACGGCAGGTTGATAGCAGAACAAGAACCGCCCAGCCGGTATAGACAGGGAGAACCGCTCATGAGGGCCGATCCAGTCCAGCAAGCTAGTCGCCTCAGCCGTTGCCAGTGTCTGGCACGCCTCTTCTCGCTCCATGGCACTGTATAGCTGGCTATGGGAAATGCCGGCTGATGCATCCAGTGAATCACCTTCGGCCAGCGGGCTGGAATACGCGGTGTTGTCCGCCCCATCCTTGCCCCCGACAAACCAGCTGCGAACCGGCGCACCATCAAGAGGGCGGCCCCCAACCCCAATCTCCAGGTGAGACACGAGGTTCCACTTCCTAATGAATCCATGCCTGCCGTCTTCTCGTGAACGCAATTTTGTATAAAAGGCTGGCTGTTGTACCTTCAAGTGCAGCGCAGCCATCGTTGGCAGGTAGGCAACCCGATAGGGCGAGTGCTTCTTCAGATTAAGGTAGAAATCCTCGTGCTCCCCATTAACCTTGATACTCTCCTCCCAGCGTATCTTTCTCGAGAACATCGCTTTGCGTAAAACGGCAAAGTTCAACACCGCATCACATACATAGACCGTCTTCCCGTTAATTTGCCGGACGACAGGCGGGTGGTTGTAAATAGGAGTCGCGGTGAAGCGCTGGTTCCTTTCGTCGTGATCGAAAAACATCTCCCAGTTACGGATGCGCTCGGTCACTCCGTCGTAATCGTGCAACATGCCACCTACCACCCCCAGCTCCTCATCTTGCTCGAGAACACTGATAGCTGACGGAAATGATGTTGCAGGCCCCAGAATGAAATCGTCGTCGCAAAGAGCTAAATAATCTACATTCATGGCCTCGACCAGCGCATTGCGTGAAGCAGACAGGCCCGCATCAAATGGCATGCGGACCACGGTGACCCGCTCAGCCTCGTAGAATTCAGCCATTGGTCCCAGTCTTCGCGACTGCTCCGCCACGTAGATAGGAACATCGGGGAACATAAGGCGCGCAGAGCGCACAAAACGTTGCGCCAGAACCGGTCTTTCAAGTGTGACAAATCCGATAGCCCAGGACATGGACATCACGCAAAATAGGCAGTCATATAGTCGAGCTCCAGATGCAGGTCCGAGTTCGTATCGAAGAAGAACAACATTTCAGGCTGACGCCCCTGGTCCAGTGTGCTCATATCCAGTCGCTTGAGCTGCCCGCGTCCGTGTGCCGAGCGCCCCTCCGGAGTAAGCACCAGATCGCAGCAGCGGAAGTCCTCGGTAGTGCCGTCGCCATTTGGTACACGTAACACAACCCGGCAATTCAGCAGGCGGTTCGGACGCCCATAGAGACCGACCTGATACTGCCCTGCCCCCTCCAGTTCAGCCCAACTGACGGGTGCTTCTATCGTAAACCAGCGACTGGCCCCCCTGTAATCGAGAACCGCCGTATTGAGACATCGGTCTGGACTGCGCGAGAAATCTTCCTTGGGACGCATCTCCAGAGCTACGGCTGCAGTATCCTCGAATCCCAGGTGCACCCGTGGAACCACGTTACTGTAGGGCTCAACTGTTCGCCGCACTCCGACAAGGACCTGCTCCGAAAAGAGTCCCACCAGGCTCTGTGCCAGCGAAGCCGGGTTTGTCCTTTCGACACGGGCTTCGGTCTGCTGTTCCTGAGTAACCGCTTGCGGTGATGCGCCGAGACAACCGGAAGCTGCACCGAGTTCATCGAGTACGGTGACATATCCAGTGGCGGCCCCTGCGAGCCCATGCCTTGTGTTTACGTAGTCCACTGCAGCTTTCACAATCGCGTCACGGTGATCCTTATCGTTTAGCATCCGTGATACGGATGCTGCCGCCTCTTGTAAATCCCCGGCCGGATATACAGATCCGGTCTGGCCATCCTCTATAATCTCCCGCAGGCCACCCACATCACTGGCAACGACCGGGCACCCACAGGCCATCGCCTCCAGTACAATCATGGGTTGCGACTCGTTCAGTGAAGTCGATAGCAGGCAGCCCCCTGATGCTGCAACTGCGTTGTAAAGTAGCGGCATATCGTCATAAGCAACTCGCTCGCGGAAAGTGATACTCAGTCCTGTCGACTCCGCTTCAGCCTGGACGCTGTCCGCGTACTCCGCCGTGTCCACCGCGTCGCCCAACACCACACACTGAATACCGGGGTTGTGTTTGGCCAGCTCGGCGCAAACATGCACAAACTCCATCGGGTTTTTCGCCGGCTCGAGTCGACCAACAAACAACACCAGCCGGCGGTCTACCGGTAATCCAAGACACGTCAGAATATCCGTATCCGGATCCACCTGGAAGCGCGTGGGATCGAGCGGATTCGGGATGACACGCACGAGCTGCGGATCGGCACCGAACTCAACCAGGAGAGTACGATTGAATTCCGAGGGCACGAGTATGGCAGACACACGCAAATCCGAGATTCCACCCCGAACGCGCCACTCCATAGCCGCACGTTCAGACAGATGTGACTCGAACAGGATAGGACAACACACATCGGCCTGGCCCGCCACATCGATAAGCCACGGCGCATCGACGACGATGATGGCGTCGGGATTCCATTCGCGTATGAAACGCTGCTGAGCTTCCTCGTCGGCCAGGACCACGAAGCCAGGCTGCTGTGCTGCGAACTGCCCCCCTTCTCCCCAGAGAGACTGGAACAGCGCCCGCACCTCCACCCCCTGTGAACGCAGCGCCTCCATCTTGTTGATGATTGAGGTCTCGACTCCCCCAAGTCCACAGACGTTGTACATAAACAGGAGCTTGCGATGTGCCTGACCCCCGCCGTCTGCGCCGGGCAAGTCGAAAATCTGCTGCATTTCCGCTTCCGCCAACTGCCGTTCGCTGTGAGTTATCGGCCAGTTATTCACCATCGACTCGATCTCGGGAAGAAGTAAAGGGGCAAATCCACTATGCCATGCCTTCGGATGCACGCCGAGAAACAGACTCCGAACCTGTCCGGCATGACACAGATAATCCCGCAAGTGCCGGTAGGTGACCCTGCCTTTTTGCTCGAGCGGTGCAAGCCGATAGCGATAGGTAACCGTTGATATCGTGGACATGCACGGGACACGGATCAGCACCTGCGCCAGGAACACCGGGTCCTCACCGCTGCACAGCTCGGGGTAGTGGATTTGCTCTGACAACAGAAACTGGCGCGAAAAGAGATAGGTCTGATGCCACCACGGCACCCAGAATGTTCGATGGTCAAGGGGACTGAATCGACTCCGCGCCTGAGGAGTATCCAGCGCTTGCTGCTGCTCATTAGCCTCTGTACGGAAACCCACAACACCGCCGCGGACCACATCTACCTTGTCCGCCCGGGCCTTGCCCAAAAGCAACCCGAGCGCATCCGTTGTTAGCAGATCGTCGGCGTCGGTAAACTGAACGAACTCACCCCGTGCTGCTGCAAGGCCCGCGTTGCGCGCGACCGCCGCGCCCCGGTTCCGGTCCTGACAAATGACTGTTACCCGTGCATCCTTTTTTGCAAATTGCTCGAGAATTTCGCCCGATCCGTCAGTCGATACATCATCAACGCAGATCACCTCCAGCGAACACTGCGACTGAGCCAGTATCGATTCCAGGCTCTCGGCGAGGTGAGCAGCTTTATTATAAACGGGTACGATAACGGAAATTTCGGGAACATCCAGTGGCATAGCGCCAGTTGGTCGAATGTCCTTTTGGAGATTGTTGTTGTCAGCCTCTCTCATACCGCGCGTGCCTGATTCGAAAATCTTCCGCTCCCTCCGCGGTTGCCACCAACTCCAGCCAGGCCACAAATCGCATAAACGGACTCGCTGACCGGAAGACATGAGGCAGCACGTCATCCCGTGTAACAACGCCAGGATCTCAGGACAATACCGGAATTATGTACCCTTGGACCTGGTCTATTTTTGTAATATGTTAAACGCCCACTTTACTGAAGTCTACCAACCGTTCATTGGCAGCGGACCGCTCCATTTTCTGTCGAAAACTGCGGACATGGATCAATCCTGGCGTTCGGATTCCTGCCAGGCAAAGGAACAGTCGAGGTGGGTGCGCACAGTGATCAACCCGCTCAGACCATCCTCGATCATGATATCCGCCGGACGGCGGCGGCGCAGACGCTTGCAGGGTTGCTTGAGCCACAACAACCCGATGCTGGCATTGCGTGGAAAAGTGGTACGCAGGGCATCGGCGATACCGAGCAGGTGCTCAACCCGCTTCATTACATCCGGATCATCCGGCAACGGGGTATCTTCATGGTAACGCCGCAGCATGCGTGTCGGTGTTCCCTCCGGCAAGGCCAGCATGGCAACCTGGTCGGACGCACCGATACCCCAGTCATCAAGCAGGTTAACGACGATGCGGCCGAGCGCGTTACGATCTTCATTGGTCAGAACTGACATACGGATTCCCACTACCCCGCCGTGGGGCTGCTTTAGTATGCGTGGCATACTAGCATGCCATGGCACCCGGCATCGGGCGGCAATGCCACAACATTACTGTGCAAATTTCGAATGAGCTGGCGTGTCTTTGTAGCGCGCAGCACATATGATAGAAAATTATCAATGACTGTTTCAGCCAAACAAGGTGACAACCTGACATGACTTCCATTTCTCTGCTGCTGCTGATTGTGATCCTGGTGCTGCTCTGGCAGGCCAGCCAGCGCAGCCGCGATACTGCGATCGAAACGGCCCGGCAAACCTGCAACCAGCAGGGTGTGCAGTTCCTGGATGGCACCGCCGTACTGCAGAGCATCAAGCCGTTCTTTACCGGAGCAGGCGGGCCAGGCCTGCAACGCACCTACACCTTCGACTACAGCGAGGACGGCATCGGGCGCCGTACCGGTTGTATCATCATCAGAAATACCCGGGTGAGCTCAGTACTGCTGGATGGATAATCGGGAGCCGACCTCGGTTGAAGATTTCCGCTCGACTCTTGCCAGGTGCGGGAAAGACTATATCCAGGCCGGGCATTCCGGTAGCGAGAGTGCATACATCCGCTTCCTGGGTATATTTGATGGCTGCCCCATTATCCGGGATGCAACCGTCCACGCACTGAAATACCGGCACGACGCCGGGGAACACGCCAGCACCTCCCGTCAGCGCCAGTACATCGAGATTGCGCCACAAGGGTTTCCGTTACGCTGTATTACTATCGGACTGAATATCGCTGCAATTGATACGCCGGCACTGCTCAAGACGATAGTCATGGTGAGAAAATACAAGCGCCTGCATACCGGCCGCCATGAATTTGGAGCTGCGGCCCGCCAGGGTGATGACTAACTGCCAGCCGCTGATATAATTTACCGGGCCCGGCCCGACCACGGAGTCTTGCATGCCTTACTATCTCTACATTGTCACAACCAGCGAACCATCGGACAAAAAGTCAGTCAGCCTTGTCAGTGAGTTTGATGTTTTCAAGGCAGCGAAAAATGAAGTCAAGCGCCTGCGCGCCGAGCAACCACTGGCCGACAACCAGATCTACAAAATTACTTTTGCCGGAGACACTGCCGAGGCCGAGAAGAGCCTGACAGATCACCGCGAAGAACCGATTGCCAAGGAGTGGGAGAAATAATGCCGCCCGACATGCACCGGTAATGGAAGAGCAGCAATACAAGGATACCTATCAGGCCATCAATGAACGGCGCTGCGTGTTTGAAAAAACGATCAACTCGCGCCGCAGCGCCTGCAGCAAGTCAGTCCGCTTCCACCTTGCCGATCGCGAGGGAATTTCCTGCAAGTCAGCATCCGGTAACGCCCTGTGCACCGAGCTGCTGATGCGCATGCGCAGCAATGCCCGGTTTGCGCTGCACATGACTCATGCGGAAGGCCAGCTGCCACACGCCAAGGAGATTCGGGTACAGACCGGAGGCCTGCTGGGTCTGCAGGACCTGATTCATCCGGAGCTGGAAGACCAGCAGAATGTGGCGGACATCATCACTACCCTGGACCTCGCACTACAGCGTTACGACAGCCTGGAACAACTGCCGTATGACATCATCGTACAGGGCATCGTTAAATTCGAGGGCCGCAGGAAACGCACCCCGAAAAGCGATGAATGAGCTGCAGCTGCTATTCAGTTACCCCGCAGCACGATCGAATCGCTCACGGCGGGACTGACCGTTTCCACAACAGCATCATTCAGTGATGAGTGGCGCCGCACCTGGAACCAGATCTGTTTCCTGCCATTGCCTTCACTCAGCTTGAAAACCGGTGCAGCCGCGTGGTCCTGCCACTCGGCGTCACTGAAGTCGGAACGCTCGCTGACACGGTACTGTGTCACCGCACCGGACGCTGCATGATTGAGCGTCACACTGTGTTGGGCAGACGTTGCCGCACCGTTGTTAATGGCAAAGCGTTCTACCTTAAGACCGCCAATGACACGTTTTCCTGGACCACCTGCCCCGCAGTTTGGCCCACCGCCGCCACCGGACAGCGACAACACCAGCATGCGGTTGGCATTGGACGTCACCATCAGTTCCTGTTCGGATTTGTAACCGGGCATGGAGGCCGTTACCAGCAACTGCGCCGACGGCAGGGAATCGAACACCACGAACCCCCTGGCATCGGTCAGTTTAGCTCCCAGTTGATCCAGTCTCGCCTGGGTCCCCAGGCAGACGGAGACACCGGCCAGCGGCACATTTCCGCCACGCTCGAATACGCGCACCCGCAAATCCGCCCCGATCGCCGTTTGCGCGCTGACTGTCAGCAACGCTGTCATCATGATATTTGTTATTAGTTTCATAGCCCTGCTCCACAGCTGGCGAAATATTCGCCCGATATTTCGGTAAATGAACTTGTCCGGAAATTTCCGGTTCGAATATGAATATCACACCGGCCAGGATAATACATCGGCCTAAAGTCCTATATATATCACGCGTGTCACGCCACCCGGCTCATTCTGCCCTGGTTTTCTCAATTGCACGCAACCCCGTTCGCAGTACCTGCTCGTCAACCGGGAAGCTGATGGCCTCATGAACCGGCAGGCGCGCGCGCAGCTTGTCGAACTGTGATGAAAATTCCTTTTCATAAAATACGATTACGCGTGTGTGCGGCAGGCGCTGCACCACGGCCAGCAGGGATTCCAGGCTGCTGGTACGGTCACGAAAGTCTGACTGGAAATTGAATTCTGCCACGATCACATCCGGGCTACGCCGCTTGAGAAAGGCAATCGCCTTGCGCATGCGCGTCTCGACGGCCACCTCGTAGCCCAGCGCCTCGTATAGCGGGCGGAAGTCTGGATAGCCGCCCAACTCAATGATCGACAGTAAAAGCCTTGATTCGTCTGTCATGGCCGCCAGTCCACCCTTTCCAGACCAATTAATGTACAGGGTCAGGCAGCCCTCGCGTAGCGCAAGCTGCCAGCCACGTTCATACCAGGACCCCGTAAACGCTGCCTGGAGGGCGATCAAAGCCGGATTTATATGGTTTCAGACAGCTTTATCGCAAACGAGCAATCACCTGAAAATTCTTATCTTGTTGTTTATTGTACATATAATGCATTTTCCCGAGATTTATTACAATTTAATTAATTTAGTTCTTGCTAATTTTAGCGTTCACTTATATTATCTTCTACGTCCTCGGTGACAAACCAAATTTTTAACCAACTTGAATTAACTTATTCAGGAGAAACAACATGAAAACTATCGCAACTGTAATTTCTGCTGCCACTCTGGCCATCGCTTCCACCGCCGCTTCTGCATGGGGCTGGGGTCCGTTTGGCAACAATGGCTACAACAACGGCAATGGCTTCGGCGACGGCAATGGCGACTTTGACGGCGACTTCGGCTTCAACATGAGCGCTCGTGGTTCAGGTCGTGGTAACGGTCGTGGCTATGGCTACAATGACTACCGTGGTCACAACGGTTATGGTTATGGCTATGCCCCTTACGGCTATGCTCCTTATGGCCAGGCTCCTTACGGCTATGCCCCGGTTGCCGCTCCGGTTGCACCTGCTGCCCCGGCTGCCCCGGCTGCTCCGACTGCCCAGTAAGTCAGTCTGACAAACCGGTAAAGCCAAACGGGGGTGACTCGAATGAGTCACCCCCGTTTTTTATTGCCTGCAGGAATATACGGATGCCCCGGGTGACCGCCCCCCCCGTAAACAGGATTATTCAGGCGGCGGCACGTCCGCCAGGTTGGTCTGGCACAGCACGCCACGCATGGTGCCGATCAGCTCGAGCAGTTTCTCGTTACTGACACTGTAATAGATACGGTTTGCGTCACGCCGGGAGCGAACTATGTTCTTGTTACGCAGCTGATCCAGGTGCTGCGAAACATTACTCTGCGAAGTGCCTATTTTTTCGACAATTTCTCCGACTGACATTTCCTTGTTGCCGAGGGTGCACAGAATCTTCCAGCGCAGGGGATGCCCCATGGCCTTGAGTGCATCTGCCGTCAGGGTGATGTCCTCCTGCGGCAATTCTCCTTCTGTTTCAGCCATTGATTACTCCTGATATGCCCGCGACAAAGTGTACGCAGCAAGCGCCCGGTTGCAAGCGGCATGAACCCTATTATTCAACGGGAACCCCGTCAGTTACCCTCGATCCGAGTATACCCTGTCATGTCTTTTGCTATGCAAATAATATCTGTAATGTCGCCGGAGTCCTGCTTGATCGCTGTCCTTGAGAACAGTATCGGAACCCGCTGCTGGTCCTTGGCGATGAACGATGCCTCGATGCTGCTGATAGTACCGGTGCGAATCAGCGCTTCCAGCCACGTCCCCATAAAGGCATTTGCCTGCTCCGCGGCCTCTTCCTCGAACACATCGCCGATAGCCATGCCAAGCAGGTCGCTCTCGGGATAGTCCAGCAGGCGGCAGGCCGTCGGGTTGGCCGCGGTTATCCTGCCCTCGGGGTCCAGCACCAGCAAGGCCTCGCCCATGTTATTGATAATCTTTTCAAGGTAGTTCTTGGCAACATTCAGTTCGCGGGTACGTTCCTCGACCAGCGCCTCCAGGCGGATATTGAGCTCGCGCTCCTTTTCAATCAGCCGCAGATAGGTGCTGATCTTGTTGATAAGCTGGTTATCATCTATCGGCTTGAGCAGGTAATCGGCCGCACCAACCTCATAACCTTTTTTCTGGAATTCGTCAGTCTTGTAGGCCGCGGTGAGAAAGATAATCGGTATGTCGCGTGTTTTCTGCCGCACCTTGAGCATGGAGGCCGTCTGGAAGCCATCCATCTCCGGCATCTGGACATCCAGCACGATGAGGTCGATACGCGGATCGTTTAGCGCTATATCGAGTGCGGCCTGACCGGACCCGGCTTCCAGCACCTCGACATCCATGTACTTGTTTATCAGGCTGCGCAGGGTAAACAGGTTATTTTCGTTATCATCGACAATCAGGATGCGAAAGTCCGCGTAACGATTCTTCTCAGCCATTATTGTTCCTCAACCCCGCCGCGCCCGGCCAGGTATTTATCCAGTAAGACCTTCACTTCAGCCGGCTCAACCGGTTTCACCACGCAGTCATTCGCCCCCGATTCGAGGCACAGGCGCAGGTCCTCTTCACCGGCCTTGGCGGTGAGCGCAATAATCGGTAATTCACTGAAACGATCCTGTTGCCGGATGCGCCGGATCGTTTGGTAACCGTCCATGCCGGGCATCATTATATCCATAAATACCAGGCTGAATTCGCCGGCGGACTCCAGCGTCTCCAGTGCCTCCAGGCCATCACCGGCCGCCATCACCTGCAAATGCCACTGCTCCAGCAGCGGGGTCATCGCCAGCAGATTGCGCATATCGTCATCGACCAGCAACACCCGTGCATCGCCATAATCAGCCACGGGTATGGGTGCCCTTGCCGACCTGTCGGCTTTGCCGGCGACCCCGCTACCGGCATCGACCGTCCTCGGCTCATTCGGCACTTCCAGCGGCAGCAACAGCGTAAAGGTCGAGCCGACGCCGGACTGGCTCTGTACTTCGATCTCGCCACCGATCAAGCTGGCCAGTTCACGGCTGATGGTCAGGCCCAGCCCGGTACCGCCATAGCGACGACTGGTGGAGCCATCCGCCTGCTTGAATGCCTCGAACACCAGGTCGTGCTTGTCCTCGGCAATGCCGACACCGGTGTCGGTAACACTGATACTCACCGGACAGGATGAGCCGGTGCGTCCGTCACTATACTGCAGGCTGACCGTTATCCCGCCTTGCCCGGTGAACTTTACGGCATTGGACAGGAAGTTGAGCAGGATCTGGCGCAGTTTCTCACTGTCACTGATTATTGATTGCGGTGCAGCCGGGTCGATCTCAAGTTTCAGGTCCAGGGACTTCTCATCCAGCTGCGGCTTCATCAACTCAACAACACTATCAATGAGCGCACGCAGGTTGACCGGTTCTGCTACCAGGGTCATCTGGCGCGCCTCGATACGCGACAGATCGAGAATATTGTCAATCAGCGCCTTCAGGTCGCTACCGGCGTCATGAATGACCTGCGCCTGCCGGCCCTGCTCGCTGGAAAGTGAGTCTTTGGGGTTCTCCGCCAGCATCTTGGACAGCAGCAGGATAGAGTTCAGCGGCGTACGCAACTCATGACTGATGTTGGCGAGGAATTCCGACTTGTACTGGTTGGATGCCTCGAGTTCCTCTGCATAGTCATGCAGGGCCTGTGTATTACCGGCATGCGTGGCGGACAGTTGCGTGAGGGTCTTGCCGAGTTCGTGCAATTCCTGCGGCTGTTTCCAGGAAAACACCACCTCCTCGTCCTGCTCCAGCACCCGCGTTATACGATCTGTCAGCTCGCGCCCCAGGCGCTCGGTCTTTATAGCAACCAGGCGTGCGACAATGAACACCACGATCAACAAACCAATTGCAACGAGGACAATGCGCAATTCCACCAACCGCTGCAACTTTGCCAGTGGCGAGGCATCAACGCTGCGCCCGACCCAGAGCGTACCCGCATCCTCGGTCTCGAACAGCGGTACCCAGAGTATTTGCTGATCGCCGAACTTCCACAAGTCAAGTTCACCCTTGCTGAACACTGACTGCAGGCCCCGGAAGTCTTCGAATGCCGAGACCTGTCGCACCTCACCGGAAGCGGAAGCGAGGTATTGTCCATCTCCCAGCACCCAGTAGTTACCACGATAGGCACTTGCCAGACCGCCCAGGTCAAGATAGACAATCACCGTGCCACGCTGTTCGGTCAGCTCACCCGACCCGGAAGACAGCATCGGGATAGCCACCGGACTGACCAGGCTCATCTGCATGAAGCGGCTCGGTGTATCCACACCCGCCTCGCGATCAAAGATGATCGGTCCGTTCAGCACGACACCGGGCCGCAACGCCTGGCTTGCCTCGTGCAAACGGGGGTTCACGCCGCGATGCTGCGCGGTGTTTATATCGAGTTGGCCGGTAACATTGTTGCGACTCAGCCAGAACACCGGCTCGCCCGCTGCATCCAGGAACAGCACCTGGGTGACATCAAGCTGGTCGATCAACACCTGGTTGACCCAGCCGACATACCCGGCACGCGCCACCCCGAGCTCCTCATCCGAGAGTCCGGAATCAGGTAACTGCAGCATGCCCGGTTCCGGCATCTTGGCCAGCAGCCGTGCCATCTCATGACGGCGCGCCAGGTGCTGGTCCAGGTCACCGAACTCGGCGCGAAGGTTCTGCAAGTGGGCCTTGTGATATAGTGATTCGATGCGGTCAAAAATCATCGGCACGTTGATCGCGAAGGCGACCAGCAACGGGACCATGCCAAACAGAATAAGGTAAAGGGATATCCGGGTACGTAGTTTCATCCGCAGTTCTTCCACGCGGTTCACGGGAACACCAAGTCAACAGGACCACTTTAACACGAATGGTTGATTCAGCGCGGGGGCACGGGGTTACCATGAGCAACACATCATTCAGACTAAAAGACATCGGCCCCGGCCTGGTCATCGCAGCCACCGGCCTGGGCGCCGGTGACCTGGTAGCGGCCTCCGTTGCCGGCGCGAAATTCGGCACCGCGATCCTGTGGGCTGCCGTGCTCGGCGCCATCATGAAGTTCGCCATGAATGAAGGGCTGGCGCGCTGGCAGCTGGCGACCGGCACCACCCTGCTGGAAGGCTGGGTGCAAAAACTGCCCCGTTTCGTTTCAATCTATTTCTTTACTTACCTGCTGCTGTGGACATTCATTGTTGGGGCAGCACTGATTGCCGGTACCGGCCTCGCCGCGCACGCCCTGCTGCCCGGGCTGTCACTCGAGGCATGGGGCATAATCCATTCGCTACTGGCCGCAGTGCTGGTGCTGATCGGACGCTACCGCGTACTTGAACTGGTAATGAAACTGTTCATGGCGCTCATGATGATCGTCGTGCTGGTCTGCGCCGTACTGGTTGCACCGGACCTGTCCGACATCCTGAACGGCCTGGTACCCTCAAAACCGGATGGCTCGCTACTGTTTATATTCGGCGTTATCGGTGGCGTGGGCGGCAGCGTCACGCTGCTGTGCTATGGCTACTGGATACGGGAGCGCAACTGGAATTCTCGCGAAGACCTGGTACGCACGCGCCGGGATCTCGCGGTTGCCTACCTGCTGACCGGACTGTTTGGCATCGCCATTATGATTGTATCCGCCAGCCTGAGTCCTGAAACGGTCACCGGCCCGCAAATGGCCCTGAGTGTCGCCAATCAGCTTGAGGCCGTGGTCGGACCGGCTGGCAAGTGGTGCTTCCTGATCGGCTTCTGGGCTGCGGTTTTCACCTCCATGCTGGGTGTCTGGCAAGGCATTCCCTACCTGTTTGCGGATTTCGTCCAGCAATACACGACCCCGGATGAAGCCACGCGCACCATCGATACCCGCTCGGCCGCCTACCGTGGCTACCTGCTGTACATTGCACTGCCGCCGATGATCATGCTGTTGTTCGGCAAACCGGTCTGGCTGATCCTGGTCTACGCCGTCGCAGGCGCCTTCTTCATGCCGCTGCTGGGTGTGTTGCTACTGGTAATGAACAACCGCCGCGCATGGGTAGGAGACCTGCGCAACGGGCCTGTCATGAACCTGGTGCTGCTTGTCTCGGTCGCCGTATTCGGCCTGTTGCTCTACGACAAGCTTATGCAGGGTATCGGCTAGCACCTCACCACTGGTAACCGAGTTTGATGCGCCAGATGGTATCCACCTCGTCGACCCCGACCGGCGCCCCGCCATCGTAATCGATTTCCGCCTCGGTGCTGGCAACCACACCGGCATACAGCGGAAAGCGCAGGCCGGTCCAGCTGTTCACCACCACGTTACCGGTATCGCCAAGCTCCAGCAGACCGTTCTGCCGGTGATACAGCTGCACACGGTCTGCGAACAGCAGCTTGTCAAAGTCAATGCTCCAGCCCAGCGCGGTGTACTCGTCATCCGGAGCGACATCGAAGTCCTGGATAACATAAAGCAGCGAGATATCGGCACCGAGATTCAACTGCTTGCTCTCAAAAAACTGGTAACCGATGTGAGGCCCGACGCTGGTTCGCAGTTTCAGATCGGCGAACTTGTCCTGCTCGAAGTTGAGTGAGGCACCGTAATAACGCTTTTCAGTGACGAAATAGTCATACTTGTTACGTAACTGCCAGTTTTGCGCCGTGGTAATGTCATTGCTCTTGTCTTTCTGGTACTGCACCGCCAGCTTGTAACGGTCATGTTTGCGACGCGCCTGCATCGCCCCATCCAGTGCCAGCTTCTGCTGATCGGTATTACCCTGCTGGAATTCCAGTCCGAAGTTCAGCATGCCGCTCAGCTTCAATCCCTCGCCACGCTGCCAGGGTTCCGGGTTGATGAAGGCCAGCGCCGGGGGGGCGACTTCCCTGCCGGATGCACCACCCCCCAGCACGATTACCTGCGAGGTATTCCGGATCGTGGTCACCTGCAGTGATTCCCCGCTATCCAGGTAGACCTCGACCGGCTGGTCGGCCTGCAGTTCACTGACCTGGCTCCACTGCACCCTGATCACACCGGCATAGGATGTACTGAACTCCAGCACGCCATCCTGCTGCCGCACCACCTCGCCCTGCAGGCGGGAGCCGTCCTGCATGAGCAGCGTGTCGGCATGCAGCAGCTGGACTGGCAGCACGGTCAGCAGACAGAACAAAGGGTAAAAACGGAAACTGCGCGTTATATTTTCAAACATACTCTTCCCCTGGAATTTCGACGGGTACAACAGGCGGGGAAGGGATTCTACCGGCACGGCCTCACATTTTCAGCACCAATACATGGCCGGCCTGATAAAACGTTCAGTCAAGGTAACGCGCCTGCCACTCCAGGTATTTGGAATGTGCAAAGGCGGTATACGACTCCTTGTCGACAAAATCCTTTGGATCGATGGCATCGTAGATATAGAAATTGACGCGGTTGTTGCGGGTAGTGCTCATGTGCCAGATCTTGTGCAGCAGGGTCTGTGGATCACGCCATTCGAAATCATCCTGGGATTCATAGTGCAGGAAAACCGGCAGAATGGGGATGCCGGTGCGTAGCGAGATATCAAATGCACCATAGCGAAACGACTCGAAGATGCGCCGGCCCTTGCAGCCGCCTTCCGGGTAGAGCGCAATATTCCTGCCGGCACGCAGTTCGCGGTCGATCTCATCAGCCGCCGCATTGCGTGACTCCCTCGATTCACGTCGCACATAGAGCGAGCCGGACGCAGTACTGATCCGCCCCACGATCCACCAGTCCTTTACCTCGATCTTGGCCACAGAGTGCACCGGAAAAACCGCAGGAATCCCGATGTCCTCAAAGGCCGAGGGGTGATTGGCAATCAGTATGTACTGCCCGGGCAGTACCTTTGCGGTGTATTTCTGATGCACGCGCAGATCAATACCCAGTGCCCGCACAAAACTGCGGGTCCAGAAACGGAACAGGGGAAAATAGAACGGCTGGATCACGGCACGTGGCAGCCATGACAGCAGGTACATTACCAGGGTAAAAATGGCGAGTTCTGCCCAGCAAACCAGGCGCCAGGCGAGTTTGAGCACAAACTGTATCAAGGGTTACCCCTGGGCATGCATTTCCGGATGTTCATGACCAGTAGTCGGCCAATACGGAAATAGTTATAACCCAGGGGTTACGGGTAATCCACTCCCCGCCGGCCCGGGGCAGTACCCCGGGGATACAGTGGCTGTCAGTGCAGATCAGCCAGCAGGTTGACGAGGATGCCGCCGTCGACCGGTTCCAGGCCATGACGGACCGGGACGGTAATCAGTGAGGAACGGCCACGCAGTGCCGGCACATTGTTCATGTCCTGGCTGTAGGCGGGCACGATGTAGTCACCCCGGCCGGACGCTGTTTGGCCGCGCACGATGGAGAAATACTCGATATTCGGGTGCGGCTGCGCATTCAGCCAGTACAACAGTGAGCCGGGCTGTGGACGGATCAGGTCTATATAGAGACTGCGCGAACGCATGGCGGTATCGTAGGTGTCACCACCCAGCAAATCCGTGACCACGGAAAGCGGGAACGGGATATCAGTCACATCCAGCGCCTGCTCGGCCCGGTCGGTCCCGAGGTGTGGACTGGCAATGGTAATCAGTGCCTTCACATTGTGAACATCCCCGCGCACCAGGGCGGCCCGCGCAACAACACCACCGGCGGAATGACCAACCAGCACGACCGGCTCACCGCTGTGGGTGCGGGCGATGGTCGCGAGGATCTCGTGCAACTGGTATACCTGCACCAGGATGGGGGCTTCGGAAGGCAGGTCTACCGCGTAGTACTTCTGTGCCGTCTGCGCGCCCCGGGCAGGTATGAATTGCACACCTGACGGGCCTGCGGCATACACCCCGGCACGCTGCCAGCCATGCTGTTGCAACGTGGTGGTCACGCCACTGTAGTCCCAGGAACCGGCACCGCCCAGGTAACCGTGCACCAGCACGACCACATCGGCACGTGCCGCGTGTGACAACAGACCAGCAAGCAGCAGAACGGAAAGCAATACTCTTTTCATGGCGTACCTCCAGAAGACCGGTGTTTCGAACCAGGTACAGAAATCATTGTGCCTGATCGCAGTATAAATCATATAAGCGAATTATTAAATTCATAAATACTTATCATTAGATAAATAACCCGCAGATTTTTCTGCCTGTCCACGTTTCGCTTTATTAACATGCATTTATGAAATGATTAGCAACAACTGTGTTGCTATCCAGGGCCGGCGCACACCGGCTTTTGCGTCAGACGCCCTGCCAAAAAGGGTAATTATTAATTAATAAACAACAGGTTAGATAATAATGCCGCGCGGTGAGGATTTTTTCTAATCGAGTTTCGAATATACAAAAATTACTCGATTCCGATAATCCAGCATTATCAAAACCCTACGCGCCCTCCCCCCAAATTGACAAAAATCGCGTCAATCTATTGTGGTTGACAGGCCCCCGCCCAACGGGCGTAATCATACTCATTCATCGATCAGGCCTTGTAGCCGGGAACGATTAGCTGGAAGACATAACCTTCAATGTCAACGAGTGTTCGAGCCCGGATACCATGGAACAGGCACACGCCCTGAACAGGCGGCGCGCCGGATCGGTGAAGTGCAACATGCTGCCGCTGACGGTCATGATCCGGGATACCGGGTCGAACAGCAGCGACAATACCTAGTGAATATGCAGCATTAGATAATTGAGTGTTAGCCCAACACCAACCTCCATTTTATACCCGCCTTACGGCGGGTATTTTTTTGCCCGGCTACCGGCGCCAATCGCATCTGCACCCGGCAACCGCTACCCTGAAGACCGGACCGCTTTCATCCGGAGTGTGATATGCGAATCTGGCTGATCAGTGAACTGCTGTTGTTGATCGTCGTGGCCAATGGCGCGCCGGTTGTGCTTGGCCTGTTGCTGGGGCCGCGCTGCAATCAACCGCTGGATGCCGGGCGCCTGTTCCCTGACCAGCGCCCCTGGCTAGGCGCCTCCAAGACAATTCGCGGCGTACTGGCTGCCATCGGTGCCAGCACCCTGTGCGCCCCACTGGTCGGGTTTACCTATATACACGGAGCACTGTTTGGCGGTCTGGCCATGCTGGGTGACCTGCTATCCAGTTTTATCAAACGCCGGCTGGGGTTTCCGTCCAGTTGTTCACAACCGGGGCTCGATCAGTTACCTGAAGCGCTGCTGCCCTTGCTGGTTTTGCAGCCGGTACACACAGCGACAGTACCGGAAATGGCCGTGGTCATTACTGTCTTTATTGTCATCGACCTGCTGCTTTCCCGGATCATCAATCCCCGTCAGGCGACATGTAAACGGTGAAGAACGATTTCCGGCGGACAATTGATCCTGACATCCACAACACAGGCCCCGGAGCCGGTAGAGGTATACCCTGCCATGCCGTGATAGCTCCAGGCACCGGAGCAGAACTCGCGGCGGCAGGAGGCGTTCTTGATCACCGCGATACCACCCGGCAGGCAGATTTGCCCACCGTGGGTATGTCCACACAACATGATATTAAAATCGGCATGTCTGGCCAGCTTGTAGATCTCCGGGGAATGCGACAGCAGGATTGAAACACTGTCATCCGGGATGGCATCGGCGGCCTTCTCCAGGTTATCGGCGCGGAAGTAGTGCGGGTCATCAATCCCGGCAAGGTAGATGCATTGTCCATCACGCTGCACGGCAACCTGCTCGTTCATCAGCATACGAATGCCCATCGCCTCGATAGCCGGCAGCATGCGGATGGAGTCGTGATTTCCCAGCACCCCATAGACTTCCTTACCGAGTTGCGCCCGCACCTGCGTCAGCCCATCCAGCGCCGCATGACAGGGACCAAAGGTCTCTGCGCGGTAATCGCCGGTAAGCACGCACAGGTCATACTTTAATTGACTCACCGCCTCGCCCAGCACACGCGGAAAGTCCGGGGCAATATCCAGGTGCAGATCGCTAATATGCAGGATTGTGAAACCCTCGAAGGCTGGCGGCAGCCCGACAACAGGAATAGGGTTCTCGCGGAGAACAATACGACGCGCATTGCGCCGGCTGCGGCCATGCAGCATGGTCAGGCGCAGTGAATTGCGGATCAGGGTGCGCAACGAATACCAGTTCTCGATGTGGAAGAAGGTTCGGCCCTGCCCGAAAACCTTGTGCTCGTAGACACCCTCCATACCCAGTCGCTGACGCAGATGTATCTTGCCAACACGCGCCTGTAATGCCAGCAGTGTTTCCTCGTCTGTTTCAGCAGCACCCATAACACCATTGTCGGTCGCCCTGCCGGTTTTTTCAATCGGACAACCCTGCAGCGCATGCACATTGTTATCCGGAGAACCCTTTGCTACGGTTGCACCAGGGCACGCTTGGCGCGCCGGATAACCAGGACACCGGAGGAACCCGCAATGAACCTGGAGAAAGTCGTCTTCGCATTTTTCATCGTGTTGTCACTGACCCTGAACTTCGGGTTTTTTATCGGCGATCTGGACGATCCCAACCACCACAATGTCTACGAACTCTACGCCGCACTGGTCGTCAGCCTGATCGCCACCATCATGAAGTTCGGTGATCGCGCACACATCGGCGCCGTGCTGCTGGCCACCAGCCTGGTGGCAGACCTGCAGTTAATCGGCGCGGTTATCGTCTGGACCATATCGGAGCATGGCACCGGCACCGGACTGACCCCGATGGTGATGTCGAGCATCGTGTCGCTGTCAGGAGGCGCGCTGCTGGCCAATGTCACCTCCGTCATCATCCTGGTAACCGAAACAGTGATGTTCCGCCGCTAACCGGATATGCAAAATCTCGTCTACCTGATGTTGCGGCGCATGCGGCTGCCGCTGATTGCCATCATCCTGGTGTACGCGATATCCATTCTCGGGCTGGTGCTGATACCCGGCGTGGACGACCAGGGCAACACCTGGCACATGAGCCTGTTTCATGCCTTTTACTTTGTCAGCTTCATGGGCTCCACCATCGGCTTTGGTGAAATCCCCTATCCGTTCACCGATCCGCAACGCCTGTGGACGAATGTGGCGATGTATCTCACGGTCATCTCGTGGCTGTATGCCATCGGTTCACTGTTTGCGATGCTGCAGGACCCGGCAGTCAGGCGGGCGCTGGCATTCACTACCTTTACCCGATCAGTACGGCGCATCCATGAACCGTTTTACCTGGTGTGCGGTCTTGGTGATGCCGGTTACCTGATAACGCGGGAACTGGCCGAGGACAATATCCGCAGCGTGGTAATCGACCGCAACGAGCACCGGGTGCAGACCCTGCAACTGGAGAATTTCCAGGTACATGTCCCTGCCCTGTGCGCCGATGTCACCGACTCATCGGCACTGTACGTCGCCGGCCTGAAAAAGCCGCATTGCGCCGGAGTGATCGCAATGACAGGTATTGACCATGTCAACCTGACTATCGCCATCAGCAGCAAACTGCTGGCACCCGAACTGCCGGTCATCTGCCGCGCCGAAACGCATGACTCACAGGCCAACATGGCATCGTTTGGCACTGACTACATCATCAATCCATTTGACACCTTCGCCAGTCGCTTCGCCATGATGTTCCAGTCACCGAGCATGTACCTGGTCTATGAGTGGATGACCAGTATCCACGAGGCGCCACTGTCCGAGTTCGTCGCACCGCCACGCGGCACCTGGGTGCTGTGCGGCTATGGCCGCTTTGGCAAGGCCGTGCAGCGCAGCCTGTCATTCAAGGGAATACAAACCGTCATCATTGAATACGACATCGAGAGCACCTCGGCACCGGAAAACACCGTTGCCGGGCGCGGCACCGAGGCTATCACCCTGCATGAAGCCGGCATCGAGCAGGCCGTGGGCATCATTGCCGGCACCGATGACGATGCCAACAACCTGTCCATCATCATGACCGCACTGGACATGAACGAGAACCTGTTTACAGTGGCACGGCAGAATCAACGCAGTAACGATGCCATTTTCAACGCAGCGGACATCGACCTCGTCATGCAGTCCGGCAAGATTATTGGTCAGCGTGTCATCGACCTGTTGACCAATCCCCTGCTGAGCGATTTTCTACGCCTGGCCCGGTTACAGAATGAAAGCTGGGCCAATATCCTGGTCAGCCGCGTGGTCGGAATTCTCACCGACGCGCCGCCTGAAACCTGGACACTGAATATTTCCCGGGAACAAACCCCGGCCCTGCTGGAGGCATTTGGCAAGGGCATGGCCGTGACCGTGAAAGACCTCACTACAGACCCTCATGAAACCAGCCAGATGCTGCCCTGCGTGCCGCTTTATATCAAACACCAAAACAATGATGAACTGCTGTTGCCAGAGGACGATACCCCACTGCAAGCGGGCGACCAGTTGTTGTTCTGCGGACAGCGCCATGCCGAATCCCACATGCACTGGGCAGCACATAACTTCAATGCCCTGAATTTCATCTGCACCGGGTATGACCGGCCCAGCGGCACCGTCTGGCGCCTGTTATCACAGGGACGGCACAGCTAAACCACCTCCCCTCTTTGAAATGGCATGCGAAATGCATGGTTATTGTCGTACTCCCTGAAAACCTGCCCTCTCCAGCGAATCCGGGGCAAAAATGGAGGTAACGACATGAAAACACTTGAACTTCAATTAATTACCGTTGGCCTTGATGATGGGAAACAGGGCGTTTTCGTGGGTCTGCCGCTGGTCTCGGAGCAAACCGCAGAGAACAACGGACAGGTGGAAGACATCTGGTTTTCCAATGTAAAACAAGTGCCTGACAGTCTGACCATGGAAGAATTGATGGGCCTGATCGGCAAGCAACTGTTCGACAAGCTGGCCACTCTTCAATAGCAAAAATTGTCAGTAATTTGACGAACTGCCGTCAAGCAGGTGACCCTGCCCGGCAACTATTGCCCAGGTAGAACTGCCGGCACAGCCCTGGCAGGCCGGCCAATGCGACAAGATCACCTCAATTCTGCAATAGCCGGGGAAATTGATTTAAGATAATCCGCATAACGTGCGGTGATAGCATGACGACTGATAGCAACGTTTTACCCGCATCCTGTTCACACAGTAACCCGTAACAACGTTCACCTCGATGACATCAAATATCATAAATATTGGTAACCCGGATATCCAGGCACCCAGGGCCGCTGCGGAACCGGATGACGACACCCTGCAGCAGCCGGAACTGTACATCAACCGCTACCTGAGCCTGCTGGAATTCAACCACCGCGTACTGGAATACGCCCGGGACAACTCGTTTCCCCTGCTGGAACGCCTGAAACACCTGTGCATCTCCAGCAGCAACCTGGACGAATTCTTCGAGATCAGGATTGCCGTACTCAAGCAGCACGCCAAATCAGGCGCCATGCAATCAGGCCCGGACAACCATACCCCGGCCGAGGTGCTCAAGGTCCTGTCCGGCAAGACCCGGGCATTCATTGATGAGCAGTACCGTATTCTCAGCGAGGAACTCATTCCGCAGCTGGCCGAACAGGACATTCTTTTCCTGAAACGCTCGGAGTGGAGCGGCGAGCAGGAAGAATGGCTGAGCACGTTTTTCAGAAAACAACTGACGCCGATTCTCAGCCCGCTGGGCCTGGACCCGGCACACCCCTTTCCGAAAGTGCTGAACAAGAGCCTGAACTTCATCGTTTCACTGAAGGGCAAGGATGCATTCGGCCGTGACTCGGCACTGGCCGTTATCCAGGCCCCGCGGGTACTGCCGCGCATCATTCCATTACCTGAATCCGTAACAGGTGGCAGGAAACATGCGTTCGTATTCCTGTCATCCATTATCCATGCCTTTGTCGATGAACTGTTCCCGGGCATGAAAAGTACCGGCTGTTACCAGTTCCGGGTGACAAGAAACAGCGATCTGTTTGTTGACGAGGAAGAAATCGAGGACCTTGCGCGCGCACTGGAGGGAGAACTTGGCGCACGCCGCTACGGTGACACGGTACGCCTGGAGGTGGCAGACAACTGTCCGGAAGATTTACGCAATTACCTGCTGCAGGAATTCCAGTTGAGCCCGGACGAGTTATTCCAGGCCAATGGACCGGTGAACCTGAACCGCATGCTTGCGGTATACGACCTGGTTGATCGTCCCGACCTGAAGTTCAAGGGCTTCACCTCGGGCCTGCCGGACCGTCTCAAGACTTCCAAAAACATCTTCGAAGCCATCTCGCAGGGCAACATCCTGCTGCACCACCCGTATCAGTCATTCGTGCCGGTCATTGACCTGGTCAGGCAGGCTGCTACCGACCCCGATGTACTCGCCATCAAGCAGACCCTGTACCGAACCGGCCCGGACTCGGCCGTGGTCGATGCGCTGGTCAACGCTGCACGGGCAGGCAAGGAAGTGACCGTCGTCATCGAGCTACGCGCCCGGTTTGACGAAGCGGAAAACATCGAGCTGGCCAGCCGTCTGCAGGAAGCCGGTGCACACGTTGTGTATGGCGTGGTGGGTTACAAGACCCACGCCAAGATGTTGCTGGTCGTTCGCAAGGAAGCGAAAAAAGGACTGGTCCGCTACGTGCATATGGGTACCGGAAATTATCATCCGCGCACTGCACGCCTGTATACCGACTACGGGCTGCTGACCTGTGATCCCGGAATCGGCGAAGATGTACATAATGTATTCATGCAACTTACCAGCCTCGGCAAGGTACAGAATCTGCATAACCTGTTGCAGTCGCCGTTTACACTGCATCCGACACTGATACGCTGGATAGACCGTGAGGCAGAGCACGCGCGCGACGGGAAGCCTGCACGCATCATCATCAAGGTCAATTCCCTGACCGAGGCAAAGGCAATCAAGGCCCTGTACCGCGCGTCCTGTGCAGGCGTAAGCATTGACCTGGTTGTACGCGGCATGTGCTGCCTGCGTCCCGGCATTCCGGGTATTTCGGAAAACATCCGCGTGCGCTCGATTGTCGGTCGCTTCCTGGAACATACCCGGGTCTATTACTTCCAGAATGACGGCAACGCCAAGCTCTACGGTGCCAGTGCCGACCTGATGGAACGCAACATGTTCAATCGTGTCGAGATCGCCTTTCCGATACTCGAAAAAAAGGACAGGAAACGCATCATGCGCGAACTCGGTATCTGTCTCGCCGACAACACCCAGGCATGGGAGATGAAAGCAGATGGCAGTTATCAGCGGCTGCAACCCGGCGACAGTCAGCCGGTCAGCGCACAAACAACCCTGCTGGAAAGCCTCGCCGACACCTGACAAGCACTGCTGCCCGGCCTGGAGCCGGGGCAACACCCGCACCCTGATGAACAGGCCCAGAACACTCATGCTGCTGCGCCATGGTAAATCCGACTGGCATGCCGGCGCCGGTGGTGACTTCGGTCGGCCACTGGCAAAACGGGGTGAAGAAGCCAGCATGCGAATCGGCAGCTGGCTACTGGATCACGACCTTCTCCCTGAGCACATCATTGCTTCACCAGCCGCCCGCGCCCGTAAAACGGCAGACAACATCTGCTCGGTTACTGGTATTTCAGCAAGCGTACTGAGCACGGATGAGCGACTCTACCTTGCCGATGTCGGCAGCCTGCTTGAAGTCATCCACCAGTGTCCGCCCGCTGCCGGCTCGCTCATGATAGTAGGACACAATCCCGGACTGGAAGAGCTGCTTGAACGCCTGTGCACAGACCCGGCACCAGAACCTGAGAATGGAAAACTGATGCCGACCGCTGCCCTGGCAATTTTGCAGTTCAACGGCGCATGGAATGCACTCGATACAGCTTCGGCCCACCTGCAGGCACTGACCCGGCCCCGTCTACTCAAGGACTAGGCAACGCATGCGCCCGGCAGGCGCCGGCATTTTTTGTATAATACGGCCCCTCGTACACTTATCCGGAACAAGGAACACGATCATGGCACGCGTCAAAGTCTACAGTACAGCCAGTTGCCCGTTTTGCGACAAGGCAAAACAGCTGCTCAGCAAGTGGAACATTCCCTATGACGAGGCAATGATCGATTCCGACATGCAGGCAAGACGGGAATTTTCCGTAGTCACCAACGGCGCGCGCACGGTACCGCAGATCGTAATCGACGATGTTTGCATCGGTGGCTTCACCGAGCTCACCGAGCTGCATATGGATGACAAGCTTGACCACCTGATCGAAACTCAACCCGGGGCGTAGCAGGTTTCATGCGTGGAAGGAAAACCTGCCACACACCCTCTTGCCTTCTGCTAACAACTGTCGTCCAATAGGGATGCAATAAAGATAACCCGGTTCCGGAGGATACGCATGGACTATTCCAACATCATCACCCCCAAACGCCTGACAAATATGCAGGAGATGGAAGTCCATGTCGGGGGTCCTGATGGTGCCAACCGGCTGTTCATGTACAGCGGCATGGCTGAGGTGGAACTCTGTGGCGGGCTGCCACACCCGCGCTGGTCGCTGGAGATCATCTGTTTCGACATCGGCAGAAAATATGAGTGCGACAAGGGTGAAGCTGTTGTAAAAATCCTGTCCTCTGCCTCGCTCGCAGGCAACCGTACCGACGGTGTCGCCAGTTTTGCCGGCTGGCAGATCTTTGGTGCCGCCGGTGAATTCGACGAGGACGACTGCAGGATCCGCATGAATATTGCAGCTGGCGCACGCGATACCCAGGCATTCCTGGAACAGATATGTTTCCAGGTCAATGTACTGGCCAGGGTTAACGAATAAAGTCGGTCGCCACGCCCAGCTCGATCCCCCAGATACGCGGCAGCAGGAAATAGACAAAGCCGCTGATCAGCACGACACCTATCAGGTTAAGCCACACACCCGCCTTTGCCATCTGGGTAATGGTCACGTAACGACTGCTGAACACAATCGCATTCGGCGGTGTCGCCACCGGCAGCATGAAGGCGAATGATGCAGCAACAACCGCTGCCACCATAATCCCGTACGGATGCACGTCTATCGCTGCTGCCAGCGCACCCATCACCGGCAGCAACAGGGAAGCCGTTGCCGTGTTGGAAGTTACCTCGGTCAGAAAGATCACCAGTAACACAACCACCGCGATTACCATCAGCAGGTCGACCCCATGGAGCACGGTCAGGCGCTCGGCCAGCCAGCCGGTCAGACCGGAATCCTGGAACCCCTGCGCCAGCGCAAACCCCCCGCCAAACAGGATAATAATATCCCAGGGAATGGTCACTGCCGTCTGCCAGTCAAGCAGGAACTCGCGCTTGCGGAGATTCACCGGTATCAGGAACAGCAGCAGCGCGCCAAAAATGGCTATAGTGGAGTCCTTGACCATCTGCAGGGACTCCGGCTGATACAGGCCACGCAGAATCCATAGTGCCGCCACGCCGCAGAACACCACGGCTACGCTCTTTTCCTCACGCGTCATCGGTCCGAGCCTTGCGAGCTGATCGCGAATGAAGGCCTCCCCGCCCGGCAGGTGCGCAACCTCGCTGCGGAACAGGACGCGCGTGAGATACAACCAGGTAATCACCAGCATGACCAGCGCAAGCGGCAGACCAAAACTCATCCAGTCAAGAAAGCTGATGCTGTAGCCGTAGGTTCGCTCCACGACACCGGCAAAAATGGCGTTCGGTGGCGTACCGATCAGTGTGGCCACGCCGCCAATGGATGCCGCATAGCCAATACCCAGCATCAGGGCAACCCCGAAGCGGAATTCCCCGCTCTTGTGTTCAATCTGATGTTCGATCTCGTGCAGCACGGCTGCGGCAATGGTCACCATCATCATGGTAGTTGCCGTGTTGCTGATCCACATGGACAGAAATGCCGTGGACAACATGAAGCCCAGCACAATCCGTTGCGGTGTCACGCCGACCAGGCGAATGGTATGCAGTGCAATACGATGGTGCAGATTCCACTTCTCCATGGTGACGGCAATCAGAAAGCCGCCCAGGAACAGGTAGATCAGGTGATGTCCGTAGGCGCGCGTGATGTCGGCGCCACTCATGACACCCAGCAGCGGGAACATTGCCACGGGTAGCAAGGCCGTTGCCGGTATCGGTATCGCCTCGGTCAGCCACCACACCGCCATCAGGGCGGCAACGGCAGCCACCCGCATGCCGGCTTCGCTCATCCCTTCAGGCAATGGCAGCATTAATATTGCCAGCATCACCAGCGGGCCCATTATCAACCCGCCAAGCTGGCGTGTATTAGACACGCATAGACTCCACAGGTATCAGCAGCGCATGAACCACGCCACAGGCGACCCTGACAATCACGCGGTTACATTGAGTGGGATTAAAAAACACACGAGGATTATCAGCCCCCGCCTGCGGATTGGCAAACAGAGGATGACATGGCGTGACAACCGATTAGAGTGTGTTTATGCCACTCTCTGGCGCAGACGCCAACGCGCAGGAAATTCCAGGATGCCGCGGGACCTGCGTAAATCGCGCAGGTACAACTTCGATGCACGAAACCCCTCACGAAAGGAGAGCTTCATGTATTCGACCCGGTCCAGCTGACCACCCTTGAGTCCATGCCTGAAGCCGGCACAAAAGCGGTCCTCTTTTAGCTTAGGCGGAATCCTGACCCCGACTTCCCGGGGACTGGGGTAACTACTGTCCATCGCAACACCTCGCTCTATGACTATAGCCACATAAATGCTATCGGCGCCGGCGCCCGGTCTTTAAATCACTGCAATAGGCTGATATAAATAGTGTTAATCTTCGTGAAACGATTATTTCCCTGTGCTGTCCATTAGGAACACCCATGACCTGCCAGAAGGACGAAACAATGTACCTATCGCGCCTGCCGCATTACTGCCTGTCGATCCTGCTCGCTATAGCCGCGCTCGGCGCCAGCGCTGAACCCGGCAAGGATCCATCAGGCCATGCCACCGCCACGTTCGCCGGCGGCTGCTTCTGGTGCATGGAGCCCCCGTTCGACAGCATCGACGGCGTCATTTCAACCACGTCCGGCTACACGGGTGGCAGCAAGGAGAATCCAACCTACAAGGAAGTCTCGCGCGGTGGCACCGGGCACACAGAGGCCATCCAGGTCATCTACGACCCCGCACGCGTCAGTTACACGCAACTACTGGATGTGTTCTGGCACAACATAGACCCGACCATGGCGGGCGGCCAGTTTTGTGACTGGGGGGACCAGTATCGCAGCGAGATCTTCTACCACGACGAAGAACAGAAACAACTGGCAAGCCAGTCAAAGGCAGCATTGGAAAACCCGGGGTCTTTCAAGGAACCCATCGTCACACAGATTAGCGCGGCGAGCACTTTCTATCCCGCAGAGGACTACCACCAGGATTACTACAAGAAGAACCCCGTGCGCTACAAGTTCTACCGTTACGGCTGTGGCCGCGACAAGCGCCTGACAGAACTCTGGGGCAAACCAGAATAGGAATGCCGCCGGACGTACAGCAGGGCTAGTGCCGGAAAAAGAATTCGACGGCGGGGTTCTGGTAATTCCGCTGCAGTCTGCGTTCGTTACGCGCAATGACAACGACCAGCACACCGGCAAATATCAGCACACTCGCCACGATAATCGACAGCAGCGGTGGAAACAGTACCAGCAATACGCCAGCAATAATCAATACGATACCTGCAGTCATTTCAGCCTCCGGGTAAAACTTCTCTGTTACCTTTAATATCAGGGCAGACTAACGGATTTCAAGCTGCCAACCGACCATGAAGAGAATCGTTATCCACAGGCCAGGTGGCTACGAACGACTGGAAATCGAACGCCACCCCGACCTGCACCCGTCCGCTGACGAGGTGCTGATCGATGTTGCTGCCTGCGGCGTCAACTATGCGGACTGCGTGACGCGCATGGGGCTGTATGCCTCGGCACGGCACTACGTCGGCTACCCGATAACACCGGGCTTTGAGGTGGCCGGCACAATCCGCGCGTGTGGCAGCAACGTTACGGACATGGCCCCGGGCACCGCGGTAATTGCCGTCACGCGCTTCAACGGCTATGCCACACAATTGCTGGTCAGCCGACAACAGCTGTTTCGACTACCGGAATCACTCACACTTGAACAGGCTGCGGCTTTACCAACCGTTGCACTGACGGCATGGTATGCCCTGTTCCAACTGGCTCACCCGCGCCCGGATTCCACACTGCTGGTGCATTCAGCAGCCGGTGGTGTCGGCAGCATGCTGGTGCAGATGGGCAGGATTTCCGGCTGCAGGGTGATCGGTGTGGTCGGCGCAACGCACAAGGTAGCTGCCGTCAGCGAACTGGGTGCGGATGCCGTGATCGACAAGTCGGCAGGTGATTTGTGGAACGCTGCAGAACAGCATGCACCGGGCGCTTACGACCTCATACTGGATGCCAATGGTGTCACCACCCTCAGGCAAAGCTACCGACACCTGGCCCCGGCCGGCAAACTGGTGGTGTACGGTTTCCACAGCATGCTGTCAACGCGGCATGGCAGACCGAACCGGCTCAGGCTGGCCGTGGACTGGCTGCGTACGCCACGTTTCAGCCCGTTTGACCTGACCACCCGCAATCGCAGCATTCTCGGTTTTAACCTGAGTTACCTGTTCGACAAGACCGGCGTACTGCAGGAAGGCATGGACCAGATACTGCACTGGCTGGCAGATGGACGGTTGCGCCTGCCGGCAGTACAGAGTTATCCATTCGATGACGTTGCCGATGCGCACCGCGCACTGGAATCCGGACAGACCACGGGGAAACTGGTACTGGTTACCGGGGAAACAGGATAATTTCAGGTGTGGACAGGGTCTTGTCCCGCACGGCAGTCGATGCCTGACCCTGCCATAACGTCAGGCCAGGAAACGCTCGTATCCAATCAGGCCCCAGCAGATTGCCGCCGCCCAGAGACTGATGAAGACTGCCGCGGAACCCATGTCCTTGGCAAGGCCGGAAAGCGCGTGCACATCTTCCCCGATCCTGTCGATGGCGGCCTCTATGGCTGAATTGAGCAGTTCGACCACCAGCACCAACAGGCAACTGCCGATCAGCAGTGCGCGCTCCACTGCATTGTCACCGACCCAGAATGCCGCCGGCACCAGCAACAGGCACAGCACGAGCTCCTGGCGAAATGCAGCCTCGTTGCTCCACGCCGCCCGGATTCCCGCGACAGAATACAGCGTCGCATTCCAGACACGACGCAATCCTGCTGCCTGATTATGCTTTGCCATTAGTTTTCCTCAGCATGTGTGTGTGTACTTCGCGGCACTACCCCCGGACTGGCCCGCTCCGTGCGGGCTACCGCCGTGCATCGACCGGAAAACGGGCATGCCTGAACCCGGAACAGGCCTTTCAAAGGCGGCTGGCTGCCAGCCGGCTAATCCGCAAAATCGAGTCGTTCCTGCACCACATCAAGACCATGCCGGGCACATGCCTCGTCCTTGTCACCGCCCGGTGCACCGCTTACCCCGACAGCCCCCATCAACGAACCCGCCACACGAATCGGCAAACCACCCTCCATCAACAGCACACCGTCCAGTTCGTTCAGCTCATCGCGGATGCGCGCCATGTTGGTTCGCAATTCTCCGGAACTGGTACTCGACATCACCACTGCATTGGCCTTGTTTTGCGCGATCTGCAGCATGTACTTGCTGACAAACACGTCACGCATTGCCACCACCGGGTCACCACTGCGGTCGGTAACCACCACGGCTACCTGGTAACCGTCCTTGCGGCAGGCATCAACGGCGCCCTGTGCGATATCGCGCGCCAGTTCCAGCCCCATCAGCCGTGCCGGCACCACGTCCTCGGCCCTGAGCACGGGGTGTAACAACAAACAGGACACCAGCACGCAACCAAGGTATTTCTTCATCCGCTCCTGCATCACTTTACCTCCTGCCGCGGCGCACCGGCGGCATCTATTTGCTGCAAGGTTTGCTTGTCAGTCTTGAGAATACCGGCCTTGACCAGGCGCGGCACCAGTTCCCGCAGGCCTTCATCTGCCGCAACAACCGGCGCAAGGATCGGCAGTGCGGTCCCTGCATCCCCGGCATTCAGCAGCGAGACGGCATGCCAGAAACGAATCTCCAGGTTGTCCGGCGCCAGCGCCTCGGCCTTGCTGTAGTGGGTCCGCGCCGTTGCCAGGTCATCTTTTTCCAATGCATGTTCACCCAGGTTCATATGGTGGTAGGCGTTGTTCAGTGTCAGCAGGCGACGCAATTCCAGCAGCGGTGTCGAATGATCCTCGATATGCAGGTTCACCAGTCGTTCCTGCCAGGCATACTCGGCCGGTTCAGCGCGCACCACCACGAGGGCGGCAGACTGTTTGCCACGCAGATCGCCACCAACCGCCTGTGCCGCTTCCAGTGCGGCCAGCAACCGCTCCGCGAGTGGCCCACTCGCCTCACGGTAGGCCTTTGCCATGGCCTCCGGCACACCCTCGTGCACCATCAAATTGGCCTGCACGGCAAAATTGTCACCGGCCAGGTGGCCGGCATACTGGATAGAGTGCTCACCCGTGTGCTGCGCAATCCCGCCGTGCGCATCAATCATGCCGACCTGGCGCATACCGGGCGCGGCATCGGCCTTGAGCAACTGGGCAAGCGCCTGCCCGGCAGTCTTGCCCTGCCGCATCAGCTGCAAGCCTTCCACACCGTAACGCACATCGACAAACGACTGGGTTGCGACGGCGCCGACACCGGCTCTGACCCATGGCACCAGCTCACCGACCGAGAACCAGTGCGACTGTACGGCAACACCGAGCTGCCCTGTTAGCGGATCGCGCGCGACAATCGAGTAGGTGTGCACCGGGCGTTGCATGCTGGCACCGCCTGACGATTCCGC
>Ga0224514_10000071_pt1 | contig 40895 bp, 33 predicted proteins | sample SF_May12_sed_USG_3_FD_169107 | JGI IMG/M metagenome (GOLD analysis project Ga0224514, IMG submission 169107) | Sediment microbial communities from San Francisco Bay, California, United States - SF_May12_sed_USGS_24 | ecosystem: Environmental > Aquatic > Marine > Sediment | place: USA... | reverse complement strand
CAATGGGTGATGAATGATTATAAAGAAGGGTTATTTATCCCCATTGAAACCTCTGGAGACGGGGAAGTTAACGTGAAAAGCAGGATCCAGATGAAGCTCCACGAGGCAAAGGTGAGGGCAAAGGAAGAGTATGCCTTTTTCCTGAAAGAGATTGGAGTAAACCCTGATACAATAAAGGACGTTGCAATGAAAAAAAGGGGTCTTAGCCACGCAATATTAAAGCTCCCCTCCAGGACGACTACAACAGCAGGTAATTACGCGCTTTACCTATCAAAGAACCTTTGATTTCCGGCTTGTATATAGCGGGCTGACTGCATTTACCTCTGCTCCGGCGCTATCCCATCGAATAAGCATATTCCTTCCCTATAACCTGGAAAGGGCAGCTGTTTTTGAAAAATAAGCTGTCAGCCGGCAGTTAAACTATTATCTTATCACGGGCAGAGCCGATTAACCCTTGCAATAAGATGCTTTTGTGATAAAATGCCTAAAAGTTAGGCAGATTTATGAAGATAGGAAATGTAAAACTAAAGAATAATCTTATCCTGGCACCCATGGCCGGCGTGACGGACCTTCCTTTCAGGCTCATGGCGACAGCTGAGGGATGCGGGCTTGTCGTCAGCGAAATGGTGAGCGCCAGGGGCCTCATTATGGGAGGCGCCAAAACGAGGGCGCTTCTTTCTATCGGTGATGATGAAAAACCCTTGTCGGTACAGCTCTTTGGCGCAGAGCCCGATAGTATGGCGGAAGCGGCGGCCATTGTGGAAGAATCGGGTGCAGATATTATCGACATCAACATGGGCTGTCCCGTTAAAAAGGTGGTCGGCCCCGGCGCCGGTTCGGCGCTTCTTAAAGACCTAAAAAAAATTGAAGCCATTGTCGGTTCCGTAAAAAAGAGGATTACTCTCCCCCTGACGATAAAGATAAGATCGGGCTGGGATAATTCCTCCATTGTCGTCAGGGAAGTACTCAATGTGGCCGAGTCGGCAGGCGTTGATGCCATTGCACTCCACCCGAGAACGAAGGCCCAGGCCTTTGGAGGGAAGGCCGACTGGTCCCTCATCGGCCTGCTAAAAGAGAAGGCCTCCATCCCCGTCATTGGCAACGGCGATATCAGGTCGCCTGAAGATGTCCGCAGGATGGTTGATGAAACCCGCTGCGACGGCGTAATGATAGGCCGTGGCGCTATGGGAAACCCCTGGATATTCAGAGAGTCTGCCCTTTATCTCAAAAACTGGCACTATGATAAACCTTCTTTTCACGAAAAAAAGGCAAAGGTGCTTCTCCATTTAAGCCTTGTTATTGAAAAGTATGGAACAGTGAGGGGACTCAGGTTGTTCAGAAAGCATCTTGCCTGGTATAGCAGGGGCATTAAAGGCGCTGCCGGTTTCAGGCGCATTATCAACCAGTCTCTTTCTCTCGAAGAAGTTAAGGATCTCATAGAAAAATTCTTTTCTTGCGAGGGCTCTTCCTGTACCGATGCCGACTATAGTGAAGAAGGGCCGGGCATGGCCATGGCTTCCTGAACTTATGATGGAAGAAGATAGCCTCTATGAAGACATTATAGACAGCATTGAAGAAGGGATCGTTGTTTTTGACAGGTTGGGCGTAATTACCCTTTTTAACCCGCTTGCAGAAAAAATAACAGGCATATCAAAGAAAAAAGCCCTTTCCTCTGGAATGAAGGAGGTCTTTGCCCATAATCTTCATGTTGTTGAACAGCTGGAAAAGACACTTGCCACGGGGCAGGTCTTTTCCGATTATGATACCCTTTTTGTCAAACGAAACGGCAGCGTTCTTCCCGTTTCGCTGACAACCTCACCTGTACTCAACAGGAACGGCGAGACAAAAGGGATAACCCTCCTGGTGCGGGATATAAGCCGCATTAAATCACTTGAGGAGGATGTAAGGCGCTCCGACAGTCTTGCCTCTGTAGGGATTCTTGCTGCCGGTCTTGCCCATGAAATAAAAAACCCCCTCGGGGGGATAAAGGGATCGGCCCAGCTTTTACAGATGGAAATTGACGCTCATGAAGAGCTGAAAAGTTATACAGAAGTTATTATTAAGGAATCGGAACGGGTAAGCAGCCTCCTTGAAGACCTGCTCGACTTTTCCAATCCGAAGAAGCTCAATCTCGGGAAGATTAATATTTACGAGATTCTCGACGCCGTAATAGCCCTCATATCGAGGAGTGAAGAAGGAAAAAAGGTGTATTTTACGGCTGAATACGACCCCAGTATCCCCCCCATTCCCGGTGACAGTGAAAGGCTTTCCCAAGTCTTTATTAATATTATAAAAAATGGCTGTGAGGCAATGGATGGCGCCGGGAAGCTGAAAATATCGACAAGGGTGGTCAGTGATTTTATGATCCACGAGAGAGAGGGAAATGTTTCTAAAATGATCTCTATTGATGTGGAGGACTCAGGGAAAGGGATGTCCCCTGAAGATGTGAAGCAGCTTTTTACCCCCTTCTTTACCAGAAAAAGGAGCGGAGCCGGGCTGGGTCTTTCTGTCTCTCACAGGATAATAAAGGAACACAGGGGCAGTATAAAAGTGAAAAGTGAGGAAGGAAAAGGGAGTATTTTTTCAGTGCTCCTTCCATTAAGGTAATTTATGTCGGACAAGGTATTGATCATCGATGATGATGACAGCATGAGGTGGGTCCTTCGCAAGACCTTCGAAAAGAACGGTTACAAGGTTTCCATTGCGTCGGGAGGAAAGGAGGGCTTTGCCTTGCTGAAAAACGGTGATTATGGCCTTGCCTTTGTCGATATCATCATGCCCGACATTAATGGTCTCGAACTCCTCCGGATGGCAAAGGAGAATAAGGTCGATACCTGCTTTGTCATCATGACGGCCCAGAATACAATGAAAAATGCTGTCGAGGCCATGAAGCTCGGCGCCTATGATTATATTACAAAGCCCTTCGATATTGAAGAAGTGAAAGACATTGCAGGCAAGGCCTTTGAATCGAGGAACATTTCCCTGGAGACTGCAAGGCCCGGTATGGCGGCGGAAAGCTATGAAGTCGGGATAAATATTATCGGTAAGAGCGCCGCCATGCAAAAGGTTTATAAGACCATCGGCAAGGTTTCCGGAAGCGATGTGACGGTACTCATTGAAGGTGAGAGCGGAACAGGCAAAGAAGTGATTGCCCGGGCAATCCACAACAGCGGTGAGCGGAAAAACAAGCCCTTTGTGGCCGTTAATTCCGCCGCCATACCGGGAGAGTTGCTTGAAAGCGAGCTTTTCGGTCATGAAAAAGGGGCTTTCAGCGGTGCCACAGGGAGAAAGCCGGGGAAATTCGAGCTTGCCCGGGGAGGGACGCTCTTTCTTGACGAAATCGCCGATATGAGTATGGACCTTCAAATGAAGCTTTTAAGGGCGCTTCAGGAGAAGGAGGTGGACAGTGTGGGAGGAACAGCCCCCATAAAAATCGATGTGAGAGTCACCGCTGCCACCAACCAGGACCTGGCCAGGGCCGTCAAAGAAAGAAAGTTTCGTCAAGATCTCTACTACAGGCTCAATGTCGTCAACATTAAAATGCCGCCTTTAAGAGACAGGAGAGGTGATATTCATCTTCTGGTGGAATACTTCCTTGAGACCTTTTCAAAAGAACTCAATATGCCAAGAAAATATCTTTCCAATGAGGCAATGAAGATAGTAAACGCTTTTTCCTGGCCGGGAAATGTAAGGGAACTTGAAAACACCATGAGGCGGGCCGTCGTCCTTTCCAGGTCTGAAACTATCATGCCCGAAGAGTTTCCGTCAAGGCTAAGAGAAGATAAAGATCATCCCGGCAGCGGTATTGACGAGATATCCCTTGAAGAGATTATGCGCATTAAGCTGACCCCCCTTATTGCGGCTGTTGATGAGAACAATACGGAAGGTCTTTATTCCATGGTCCTTTCCCAGATGGAAAGACCGCTTATAAGGCTTGTCCTTGAAAAGTGCCGCTGGAACCAGATCAAAGCGGCTAAAGTCCTCGGCATTAACAGGAATACGCTCAAGAAAAAAATGGACCTTCTTGATATCAGGAAGGGTTCTAACGGGAAATAAGCTTGTCTCTTTCGGCCATAGGTGGGCTTTATGCCATTGTCGACGATTCATCCGCTAATCCCCTGGATCTGGCCAGGCGTATACTGGAGGGCGGTTGCAGGCTCCTGCAGCTTAGAGCCAAGGCTCTGCCTGCCCGGGATTTTGTTCTTGTCGCCAGAGAGATGGCCTCCTTATGCAATCACTATCATGCGATTTTTCTCGTCAATGACCGTGTCGATGTGGCCCTCCTTTCGGGGGCTCATGGTGTGCATCTCGGACAGGATGATTTCCCTCTTGGGGAAGCACGCAAGCTATTGGGGAAGGAAAAACTGATCGGCATATCGACAAATAATGTGGAAGAGGCGCTTGACGCCTGCCGTGACGGGGCTGACTACATCGGCTTTGGCCCCCTCTTCCCGACGAAGACCAAAAAAGATGCCCGCCGGGAAAAGGGACTTCATGCCCTGGAGGCAGTAAGAAAGAAGGTTTCTATCCCGCTAATTGCCATTGGCGGAATCAATGAAAAAAAAATCCCTTCTCTATTGAAGGCAGGAGCCGACGGCGTAGCCATTATTTCAGCCATTGCAGACGCAAAAGATGCAAAAAAAACAACTTCAGATATAATTAATATTATAGATCGTTGCAATGCAGGTTAAAACAGCGCTCACCATAGGGGGCTCCGACCCATGCGGCGCCGCAGGCATACAGGCGGACCTGAAGGTTTTTGCCGCTTACCGTGTTTACGGGATGTCCGTCATTACAGCCATTACCTCCCAAAACAGTTGCGCTGTGAGTCATGTTATGGCCCTTCCCGGCCAGGTCGTGGAAAGTCAGCTTCGGGCAATTTACAACGATATTCCCGTAGGCAGTCTTAAGATAGGCATGCTTTCTTCACGGGAAAATATCACCCTTTTGAGTGAGTTCATAAATGAGGTAAAGGCAAAAAATGTGGTCCTCGACCCCATCATCCGGTCCAGCAGCGGCGCCATGCTTATTGATGATAATGCTATCGATTCCCTGGTTGAAAAACTCTTTCCCCGTGTTCATCTGGTGACGCCTAATATTGAAGAAGCCTCATTTTTGGCAAGAATGGAAATTACAGGCCCTGACGACATGAAAGAGGCGGCAAGGATCATTGCCCGATTGGGTCCCCAAAATGTGCTGGTCAAAGGAGGGCACCTGAAGGGCAAGGCCATCGATATTCTCTATGATGGCGCAGGATATGAAATATTCCAGGGGGAAAGAATAAGAGGCGGGGAGTTCAGGGGGACGGGATGCGCCCTTTCTTCGGCCATTGCTGCCGGTCTGACCGGTGGTTCTCATATGATACGGGCGGTTAAAGAGGGAAAAGACTTTGTCCGTGAGAGCATGAAAAGGGGTTTTCATCATCTTGGAAAGGGGATGGGAATTTTAAACCACAATCATCCTTTGTAATTAAATAAGTAAAAGCGCTCTTTCTATTGCATAAAAGAAGAACCTTGGTAACATTGCACTATTGTCCTAAAAGCAGCTTAAGCGCTTTTTCGACAGAATCATGAAAAGAGAGAAAAGGTTATCACAGCTGATATGACGGCCTTAAAAAAAACACTCCTCATGTTTGCCGGTTCGGTGCTGCTGTTTTTTCTCCTTGCCTTCGCCGACGAATTTGAACATCTTTTCCTGAACAAAACCGGCAAGGACCTCACACCTTTTGATTCCTTTCAGATCGAAAAAATCCTGAAAAACTATCACAACATTTTGCCCCTTGCCTATCTCAATCCTCAAGAATCACTATTTGCCGGGTTACCTTTAAGTGATGATTTGTTGGCAGAATTGAAAGAGGAGATTGCTTTTCTCCGGGGTGACGGCAGGGTTGCCGCATACCGTTTCGGTGATTTCTGGCTCCGGAATGTAGTGCGCATTGGACCGGATAAGCTGAGGGTTTCTACAAAAGAAGTTTTGACTGTGAGCTATCTGAGCGCCGGTGACCATTCCCTCATAAGGTCTCTTCCGCCGGCTGTCTTTTCCATGAGTTACGTTCTCGACCATGCAGGGGATAGCTGGCTTATCAGCCGCTACGATGTTATGAATATCGAGGCTATGGAGCAGCTTAAGTGATAAACGAGGGAAGGCAAAAGGGGGTCGCTAAAAGACTCTGGGACCGGGCCGGTTCGCGGGGACTCTCCCTGTTTATCTTCATTACGGCTATTACCTATTCACTGATTTCATATGTATTTGCTCTTTTCGTACCGAAAAGCTGGTTCGATTCCTTTCAGACCCTGCTTCCCATGGTCGTTCTTTATGCGCTCTTTTTTATGAACCTCCTTATTTGTCAAATAAAGTGGCTGCCTGTTATTATTCGAAGGCTCCGCAGGCCGGAAAGTCCGCCACTGTCCGATCTTCATCGATGGGTGTTTGTTCGTGATCACCCTGCAAAGGGAGACAAGCTCGAAGCCGGGCTCCCCAAGTCTTACAGCATAACTACCCATGAAGAGGAGAGGAAAAAAATTATTTATGCCTTTAAAGGAATAGGGTCACCTTTGGGCAACCTTCTTTTTCATGTGAGTTATTTTTTCCTGCTTACCGGGATTTTTATCAGTCTTTTATTCCGTTTTGACGGAAAGGCCCTTGTTGCCGAGGGGACAAACTTTGATGGAGCGGAGCAATCCTATCAATCGACGACAGGGTCACTTTATGCCGCTTTACCGGACATCAATTTTAATCTCAATTCCATAAACCCCGAATTCTGGGGCAATGAACTCCTTTTTACCGATCTGAGGGCTGATATGACCCTCAACGATGGAACAAAGGAAAGCGCCTGGCTAAGCTCTCCTGTCAGGATGGACGGCGCCAGGGTAAGTATTGCCGGTATCGGTTACGCCTTTCGCTATTTATTGACGGACCAGAAAGGCAGGGAACTGGCAAGCGGCATGGAGCTTCTCAATGTTTTTATGCCCGGCGTGGAAGAGGTCTTTAAAGTTTCCGGTTACCCCCACCGTTTCTCTGTCGCCTACTACCCCGATGCCCTTATCAAGGATGAAAGCGTTACCAACCGCTCCATGAACAGGAATAACCCTGTTATTGGACTCAGGGTCTACAGGGGAAGGCTTCCCGTCTATTCAGGGCTCATCAGGGAAGGGGAGGCGGCAGATTTTGACAGTCTCAAAATCAGCATAGAAGAGGTGAAATACTGGGGTGACTTGAAAGTTGTCAAAAATCCGGGCTTTCCATGGATATGGGCGGCTTTTATTATGATGGTTAGCGGGCTTATCTGGCGCTTTTTCTTTTGCAGGAAGGAGATTGTCATTGTTGAGGGGGTGGGTGGCGTGAGCGTTTATTGCCGCAGTGAGTTTTTTCCGGGGCTTTATGAAAGGAAGGTTGGTAAGCGGGTTGATCTGATTATCACTTAAATTTGTAATAATTGAGATTTCCATTTTTTTATTTCCCTAAAATTCGCGAATTTCGTTTACTTCTTTAACCAGCTGTAAGCCTCATCAAAGCTATCAAAATATGCCTCCAGGTCTGACTTTATATGAGGTTCCATATATTGCCCCGGCCCGACAAAAGCCGCTTTAACACCACTTTTTTTGACAACTTTATTATTTATGAAAAACTCTCTTAGGCTTTTAAGGCATTGAATTGATTCAAATTTATGTTCATTTGTATCTATGAGCAATACAAGTGGTTGATTTGATGGGATTGACGATAACTCCCTGTTAAACATCTCAAACCACTCATTCAGTGAATCAAAGCGGACAAAGGCGGGCATCCGAACAATGTAGCCATTGATCTCCGCATCATATTCATAATGGATATTGCTAGCCATGTTTATTATTATGCTCCACAGTTATGACGACATTTCCTGTTTTTTGTCCTTTTTCAACATAGCGATAGGCCTCGACAATTTGTTCCAATGTATATTTTCTATCTATTACTGCCTTGAATTTTCCTTCGGCAATGAGCTTTTTGATTAAAAGCAGACTTCCTGGAATATTTACAGGGATTGGCGCTGCGGTTTTTTTGTTTCCAATCAACGGTTTTATAATGGGTGTGATGAGTGGCAGGAAAATGTTTTGAGACATATAACCCAGGTCTGATGAAATATAAACACCTCCCGGCAGCAGCAAGTGTTTGCATTTAAAAAATGAACTTTTGCCGACGGTATCAAAGACAAAGTTATATTTTTGATCATCACGGGTAAAATCTTCTTTTGTGTAATCAATGACTTTATCGGCTCCTAATGATTTTACCCGTTCAATATTTTTTGTATCACACACTGCGGTTACATTTACATCAAAATATTTTAAGAGTTGGACTGCCGCCGAACCGATAGCTCCGGTTGCACCGTTGACGAGCACTTTTTGCCCGCATTCGAGTTTCACTTTATTAATAAAATTATAAGCATAATGTGCGCCTTCAACACTCGCTGCCGCCTGCTCATGGCTTATACCTTCGGGTATTGTTATTGCCTTATCTTCTGATATTGCCAGATACTCGGCATGAGATTCAGAACCCTGGTCATCAAATCCAAAAACATTATCTCCTGCTTTAAAAGTCGAAACATTTTTTCCGACAGCTTCAATCTCACCGGCAAATTCAGTTCCGGGAATTTGTTTTTTGGGCTTGAATAGACCTGTTACGAGCCTTGCAAAAAATGGTATTGCCTTGATTGTTGCGTTGTCGGTTCTATTTACTGTTGTGGCATGTACCTTTATCAGTATTTCATTATTTTGGGGGACAGGTTTTTCTACCTCTTTAAGCTGAAGAACCTCCGGTGGTCCGTACTTTGTGTATACAAGCGCTTTTATATCTTTTTCTCCTTGAGCGACTTCTTATCTGTTTTTACTATAAATTAAAGAATCTGCGCCCAACGGGCGTAACCTTGCTTCGGCCCTGAAATGGGCTAATTTAGTTCTAAATCCCCCTCTCTCTTGATGGGAGAGGGCTGGGGTGAGGGTGAAAGCCTTTTATCTCTCACCCCGCCCGGAGGATGAGGATTCAACAATCAATTAAACCACATAACGACCAAATGCATCGCTTGCTTTGTCAGGCCACAGTAATAACCAATTTCCCTACCACCTTCCCTGATCCAAAATGGCGCATCGCCTCAGGAACCTCACTTAAAGGATAACGTCTGTCTATGACCGGTTTAACTTTGCCGGCCTCAAATAGCGCTATCAGATCTTCCAACTCCTTGTTTGCTTTATGCAAGAGCAGTCCCATTTTCTTACTCCCTGTCATTGAAAACCAGGGACCCAGAAATACAACCTCGTTACATAGGCGTGAGGAACCGCCGACCAATACATAGCGGCCCTTTGGACTCAATGAACGCCTGTAATCGAAAAAGGGATGAAATCCCATCATATCGATGATCAGGTCATAGTGCTGTCCATTTTTGGTGAAATCTTCTTCTGTGTAGTCGATGACATGTTCTGCGCCGAGGGAGCGCATCTTCTCCAGTTTTATTGTGCTGTCCACAGCTGTCACATGAAGCCCCAGGGATTTGGCTATCTGTATTGCAAAGGTGCCTGCACCGCCACCGGCACCATTAATCAAAACCTTCTGTCCCGGCTGAATATGCCCTTTATGGCGAAGACCCTGCAAGGCCAGTATGCCCGCCTGGGGCAAGGCTGCCGCTTCATCGAATGTCATGCCCGCCGGTTTCAGCGTCAATGCCTCTTCACGGGCACAAACATACTCGGCAAAACCACCAAAATGACATCTCGAAATGTCTCCGAACACCTCATCACCCGCCTTGAGCCGTTTTACCTTACTGCCCACCGCTTCAACAGACCCCGCTATGTCACATCCGGGTATCTTTATTTTTTTCGGTTTTGGAAAGCCGGCCATTAAGCGATTTACAAAGGGCTTGCCTCTAAGCAAGCCCCAATCCCAGTCATTTACCGATGCGGCATGAACTTTTACCAGCACTTCATCATCTTTGGGAGCAGGCTTTGCTACCTCTTTTAATTGAAGAACATCGGGCAGGCCGTATTTTTCATATACAATCGCTTTCATAGTTTCTACATTGCGAGCTTTCATTGAGTCCATTCGTAAAAAAGCTGGAATACTATCTTGTACAGAAACAAACAAGTGTATGCAGATTTCTCGCAAAGCCGCCAAGAGCGCAAAGATTTTGCAAGATACCTATCGTTTTTCTTTGCGGCCTTGCGAAATACATGATTAAAATTTGATACTGTAAAGGGGAAGGTAGAAGGTCAAATTGTCGGCAGAATTCTCTTCATGCCCGGTCTTTGGCTGAAGCTGCATTTTTCTGCCGGAGAGTAATGCATATCCATGATCCCTGTCCCTTTTGGAGAGGCGGGTGCCGGCAGAGAAGTACCAGTACACACCGCCGCCTATGACACCGGCAACGGATATGGAAGTGTACACTCTCGTTTCTGCAAGGGACGCAAGCGGTGAGGCTGCCAGAAAGGCAACAGCAGTGACAACGATAATCACCTTTTTTATATTCATATATTAAAGATAGCCTTCTTTTTGGTCTTTGTCAAAGGCCCAGACCTGCTTCAATTCAAATTCATCATTTCGGCCATACTCAGTCCAATGAATTGTCAAAGAATCACATTTTGAAAGCTCTTTATAGTTCTCAGCCATACTCTTATTCCCGCGCGCCCAAAGGTCGTCACAAAGCGCCCTTGGGATGAAGGCGGGAATCCATTCTATCAACTTAAAAAAGTAATCGAATTATTGAGCCGGCACAATACTCTCGAAGAAATTTATTGTGTTCTGTATATTCGGGTTGGTTTTGTTCGAGCAAGTATAGAGTCCGGCTTAAGATGTTGATACTTCTCATGTTCCTCACCGGAAACAACAGCAAATACGTTATACCATTTGTTCAAGGAGGGATTGCCATCTTTGATCCCCAGGTGGGCAGATGAATAAAAAGGGCCATCACGGTTGAATCCCAGTCCAGGTTGGATCCATTCTGCATGCCCGTCATCAACGACGATATAAGTATAGAACTGCGTCGCATTCTTTACGGTACCGTTGACTCCAATTTTGAACGGTGCGTGGTTCAGATCAATATTTGATGCAATGGTAAGCGTTACTGATGGAGGCATCGCTTCCACCTTTGCCGGTATCGGGTTTTGATCCAAAAGTGCTTTGGGATTCGTTTCTAACTTACTCAAACGCTGGTCGAGATTTTCCACTCTCTGATCAAGGCGCCCCAGCCAAAAAGCGAAACTAATCATTGCGATGGTGATAGTGACCAATACACCCAACTCAATTTTCTTAAGAATGTTCATTGTGTTCCCCCCGGTATTTTCTGTAATAGATGCTTGTTATGCCATAAATTCACTTTAAACCAAGCTTCTTTTTTTTAATCAACATAGCCAAAGCTTCTTTCGCCCGTCTTTGTCTTGTTTCTTCTTTTTTAGCGCTTGCAATCCAAACAATATACTGTTTTTGGTATGCAGGAGAAAGGCTATTAAAAAACTCCTTTGCCGCTCTATTTGAAGCCAGGGCCTGGTCCAGCTCAACAGCCATTTCATAAGGCCTTGCTGATTCAATAACTTTATCCCAATTTCCCTTCTTTTTTGCAACTTCTATTTTTTCTAACCCTGCCTGAGTTATCAGCCCTTTTTCAATCAATTTTTTGACTCGCTTCTTATTCGACTCAGACCAGTCACTTTTATCTTTTCGGGGTGAGAATTTTTGCATATATCTTTCATCATCGATTCTTCTGACTATGCTGTCGATCCACCCAAAGCATAAGGCTTCTTCTACGGCATCATCATAAGGAATCCGGGGCGTGCCTGTGTGTTTTTTATAGTAAACCAGCCAAACTTCCTTCTCCTTGAGGTGATTTTCCTCAAGCCAGGTGCGCCAATCTTCCCGATTTGTAATATAGAGCCTGGAATTCATGATCTTTTGTTCCTGCTATTATGCCGTGTTGGGGTAACACCACTTTTTGAGTATTATCCGCCAATCTTACTCCTTTTCCTCATAAAAAACATCTTACTTTCGCAGGCCGGGCTCTGTCCGGTTCTTCCCGCTTTTTCAATTGTAAAAATTAACGCCAATAATTGTTTGAGAGTCATCGTTTCTTTCATATATCTCAAAGGATGTATAGTCCTCATAATTAATAAAAAAGTATCTGCCGCTTTCATTGGACATGTCGGTCCATTGTTTGTCATCCAGTAACTTTCTTAATAATTTCATATCAACCATGTCTTGACCGTATGCTTCAAGAAGAGAGATAACTTCTGAAAAAAAAGGTTTATCAACCCGGTACTTATCAGTCTTAGGCTGAACAAGTTCTATGGTCATCCCGTAATGAACACACCCTCCTTTACGCAGGTGAACCTGATTCTTTCCTTTTGGAATGACAAGTTTATATTCATTCTCAATATATTCACTTCCGGCATATTGTTTTTCTAATCTTTTGTACTCCAACAATTGTTCTTTTTGGTCAAAAATACATTCTTCTTCGTCAATTTGAGCAAATTGTTTCGCAGGCCGGGATCTGCCCGGATCTCCCAGCTTTTTTATTTCACCCAATTTCTTAATATATATGGTTTTGTTTTTAGATTTAATGTATCCGAAATAAAAAGAAGGTTTCTTTATTTTGCCCTTTTTCTCTGTGGCAACAAAAAGTAAAAGATAACCCCTCAATGTGTAGTCAGACATTAGCTCTACTGCTGCACAAAGCGGTAAATCTCTTGCCCGGTCAATGGAGGGATTTCCCGTTTGCTCACCACAAGCGGTAATGTTCTCATTCCAGTAGGCAACGCAGTTCTTTGGCAATGTCGATGACAACCATTGTTCAATCGGTATTGATGGAAGCCTGTCATCATAATCCCGGGCAGTCAGTGCCTTTGCAAACTGAACAAGGTCAGTTTCTGCAAAAGATGGATTAGCGGATATGAATAACAAGTTAATGCAAATGAAAATGATAAATTTTGTCATGACACATTACCCGTTATTATGCAGTTTTAAGGTATAAAAACAAGGGTAGTCATGATGGAGCGGTTATTTTCAGGATTATCACAAACAAGCCCCTGTGAGAAATTCAGCATAGCCTATGTCAGGACGGTTACAATAATCAGAAAGTCCCGCATCGGTACCTGAGTCTCTGGCAGGTGAATCCACTGCCAGAGAATAATCGCCTCCTGTTAAATTGCTGAAGAGGGGATCAGAATCAATGGAATCCATATCAAAGCCGCTTTGATCATACCATGATGACATGTTAGAAAAACAGACATTCAAATACATCCAGCAGCCCGGTTTATCTGAAGCAGTCAGATGATAGAGGTTATTATTTACCGTTCCGTAAGAATTTCCGGATGCGTCATTTATGGTAATGGTATGTTCCCTGATTAAAGTGCCGATGGCATTTACCTTGCTGCTATAGACAATATTATTGAAGACTTCTGCATGAGATGCATAAGAGATGTTGATTCCTATCTCGGCATCGATAATGGTGTTGTTGACTACCCTGCCGTATTTAACATCGTATAAGGGATTGCTTGGGTCCGCTTCCTGAGTATATTGGAATGAAGTTCCCAGTTGAATTCCGAACTTTGTATTAGTAATAAGATTTCTCATTGCAGTGGGGTGATGGGCTGCTCTTTCAAAAAAAATGGCTGTATGTGTATTGGAAATATTATTTTCACTTACCGTAGCGTAGCCTGTGCCACCAAAAGGACTGTCAAAAGCCGAGTCCAGCCAGATACCATATTCTGTGTCTGATATTGTATTATTTTCAATGAGGTCGTAGTGGGACCCATTGCTTCCGGCAAGCGCTTCACCTGATTCATGTTCCCGGCTGACACCATAGGGATGAGGGGTAATCCGCTCTACAATATTATCTGCTACCCGCATATAGGTGTACTCGGTCAGGGCCGAAGGCGCTCTGGCAAACTTAATACCGGCATAGGATATGTCCGACACATGGTTAGATATAATTGACGCCTGTGCCTCTACACTGGCGCCAATACCGATTCCGTTTTCCCATACTTTATAAGCAGGGCCAAGATCGGAATCTCTGTATTCCCTCGATCCACTGACAAAGCTCACCCGGTTATTGGCAATGACAACCTCCTTTGTCGTCGAATCCCCCTTTACAACAATACCGTAGACCGATTGGCGCTTTGTTATAAATCCGCTCACATGGAGATAACCCGCATCGGATACGATAGCGGCATTACGCACAGGAATCTCAATAACATGGTCTGTTATGGGATCACCCTCGGCAAGGCAAACCTTGACTTCATTACTGCTCTCAATCCATGCCCACGTATTGGGTCTCAGTTGAGATGCCAGCAGCGCTTCATTCCGTACCTCTACTTCAGTAAGGGCATCACCGCTATTGAAACTGGCCGGTTCAGGCAGCAGGTCTAACCTTGTCGTTCCATCTATGAAGAGTTGAGTGGGCGCTCTTTTAATGCCGTCCTGAAATGCAAGTTCAGCATAATTATCGGGGTTAAAAGGTGTTGACCATAGGTGGCAAGGGGCCGTTCCTGAAGTCATAATGCCAAGATCTGTCCATGGAGAAAGAACTTCACTCCCATCTATATTAGCAGTACCATTACCCCGCAAAAGAAGAGGCGCCGCAGAATCACCACCATGGCCATTACTCTGAAGAATCATGACTTGCTCTTTATAGGTTCCTGCGGCAACGTCGATAACATCACCGGGCCCTGCAACACTTACTGCCTTATTTATCGTCAGAAAGGGCGTAGACGGGAAAAGACCATCATTGTTATCATCTCCCGCAGTTGAAACAAAGAGGGTCCCTGAAAGGCAAGCCGCATATTGTCCACATAGTGTTATGCCGTCGGAAACTGCAGACCAATCCCCCTGAAGGCCCTCCCCATTAATGGCGGCTACCCTGGCAGTCAAGGTATCGCCCTCAGTACCGCTAACTTTATAGTTCAATACATTGCCGATGAGACTATCAAAAATGACTGCATCACTCTGATTTTTCACCTCCAGCCGATATCCTGAAATCCCACTCTCTGAATCTGCCGCTTCAGCCCAGTTTAACCAGATGGTGTTAACTTCGGTATAATGTCCTTCATCCAGGGGAATGCCGGGCGCTGTGGGTGGTGTGTTATCTGTAGGAGAACCATTACCTGAACTGCCTGATTGAGAACTGCAAGAGGGTATTAGTAAAATACATAAAAAGAAAAAGAGGTGAAGAAAATTTTTTTGTTTGTTTTTCATCTAAACTTCCTTTCCAGGAGCCTGTCGGACACTGCCTTAAAGGTGTGTCTGCAATTCAAATCAAGATGCGAGGATGAAGGCTTTTATTATTTTCATATATGATTTTTTAAACACTTCAACTTGATAAAAGGTTGCTATTTTTGTATTTTTTTATACTACTTTGTTTGCTGAAGTTGATCGGGAAACCGCTTTTCTATTGTCCCTAATCAAGGGAGGGGTGATAATGAAGAAATAAAAGATTTTCTTAAAAGTAACTTTTTCTTCTTCCAGGGTTTTCCCCTTGAGCACGACAAGACGACCTCTTTTCTCTCAACTCCAGGGTAAAAATTACTTTATCTTCTCTCCCCTCAACCGGTCATCCTTAACCTTTCGAAGGACCTGCCTCAGAAGACAAGCAAAGCAACATAGCGTGATATGTCATTTTATTCTTTAAATATGTAAATGATGATGTATTATAGTTAGTATCCATCGGTCAACTATGGTGGATCAAACTATGTTTTCAATTTGGAAAGGAGGGATTTTTTGCAAGGTCAAGGAAATCAAAGGTTTGCGCAGAGACGTACTGCTGTACGTCGCACAAGCAAATCTGAAGATTGACGTAGAGATTGCGAAAAAGCACCCTTTCCGGATGAAAACTAGTTAGTGTCCATCCAGAAACTATAATAAATCAAACTATGTTTTCAATTCGGAAAGGAGGGATTTTTTGCAAGGTCAAGGAAATCAAGGGTTTGCGCGGAGATGTACTGCTGTACATCGCACAAGCAAAACCGAAGATTGACGTAGAGATTGCGAAAAAGCACCCTTGACCGATGAAAACTAGTTAGTGTTTTAATGCAATTTACAATGTAGCTTCCTTTGATTTTTTTGAAAGAAATGGGAGGGAATGTTTATTTTAACCCGGGGCTAACCATTTAAACGGTTGCCATCCCCCATGGTACTCCTATTGATCCCCGTCCCTAATTGCTAGGAAAGGGTAAAGTCTTTTCTTTAATTTTTATAAACATGACTCTCTAACTCTTTATATGGAAGAAGACCGCAGAAAGGTCGATCTGTTCTACCTGAATGACGAAGGAATCCAGCATAGATAACAGGATAGACCCTGATAGCGAACTGATGAACCGTTTTGCTGCCGGTGACAAAAATGCATTTGACCTGCTCGTTCAAAAGCACCGGAAACGGGTTATCAATATTGCGCATCGATTTTTTTCCTCTCATAGGGATGACGCCGAAGATGTTGCCCAGGACGTTTTTCTTAAAGTTTATAAATCGGCAAATAAATATAAAAGTACAGCCCTGTTTTCCACATGGCTGCACAGGATAACCGTTAATACCTGTCTCAATGAACTGAGAAAGCGCAAGGTGAGAAGCTTGTTTCAACTGAAAAAAAAGTTGGAAAGTGAGGTTGGGGCCATATCGCAGTATTCGGGGTCAGACAATGAAGCGGAAATAATCGACAAGGTAAAAGAAGCCATAAGCCAGCTTCCACCATCACAAAAAATGGCCATCATTCTAAGAAGGTACGAAGAACTCTCGTATGATGAGATTGGAAAAGCGATGAACATTTCTATTCCTGCCGTTAAGTCGTTAATATTCAGGGGTATGAACAATCTCAAAAAAAAACTTGCCCGGGAAGAGAAACTTTAGGAACTTCTAAAGTGTGTAATTAATGGAGAGAAAAATGGACTGTAAAAAAGCAGCAAAAATGATTGTTCATAATTTAGAGGGGAGCCTTGATGAGAAATCAAGGCTGGCGCTGAACAAACATCTGTCAGGCTGTGAATCATGCAGGAAAGAATTTGAGGCATTTTCCGGCGCCTGGGAGAAACTCGCCCTCATCGAAGATATCGATCCATCAACAGATTTTATAAATCGCCTTGATGAAAAAATAAAGAAAAAGAAAAGAAAACCCTTCTTTACCTTATTCCCCGCAAAAACGGCGCTTGCAACAATAGTTTTGTCATGTGCAGTTGCGCTCTTTACAATGACCGGTAATAAAGAGATGAGAATGATGGAAACGGCAATGCTTGAATATGACATTGAAATGATTGATAATATAGAACTGCTCATGGTTATTGATGATATGGACGAACTTGATTTAATAGAAAGTATGTAGCATGACCGGTTTGAAGAAAAGAGGGAGAAGCGCCGCTTTTTTTTTATGCCTCATCCTGCTATTATCAACAATCAATTTAGTCAAGGCCGAAGAGGTAGCGGAACAGGGTAATGAAGTGGAATTATTGTCTCAAGAAGATATTGATATAATCAACAACCTTGAACTGATTGAAATGATGGATATGCTTGAAGATTATGACATTGTTGAAAAATATAATAGGGAAGAAGAGGAAGATGATGATGTTTAATTTAAATTCATCTTGCCCGGGCATTTTCTTGCTTTTAGCACTGTTTATTTTTTCAGTTCCTCATATTGCAACCGGGGATGAAACAGAGAAATTTGTAAATAAAAAGAATCTGAAAAAATGGGAAAGTCTTTCAGATGAAGAAAAAGAGACTCTCCGTAAAAATTTCAGGAAATTCAACAAGCTTGAAGATGAACAGAAGGCACAGCTCTTTAAAAATTTCAAAAGGTTCTCAAAAGTGCCGAAGGAAAAAAGAGTCACCATACTGGAAAAATGGAAGAAATTCAAAAAACTGCCGGCTGAAAAAAAGATAAAATTAAGAAAGCTATTTAAGAAGTGGAAAAATATGAGCTTAGAGGAGAAAAAACGCTACAGGAATAAAATTAAGCGATTTCGTATGCAGCGCAAGAGAAATCAGCAGCAGATGATAAATAGACTTCGATCAAAGTGACCTGATAAAAAATACATTGTATAACCTTATATCTTTTCTCCTTTTAATAATGCTCCTTACCTGTTCAGGGCCTGCCTATGGCGAATATGTGTGGAAGGTTATTCCATCAATAGAGATAAGTGATGGCTATGAAACACTGGATGGAAAAATCGTTTCAAGAACTTTAATCCGGTCTCTATACGTGGATGATTATTTTACATCCAGAAAACCGGCATTAAGTCTTTTTTTAAACCCCTCAGACACTTTGTATATCAATGCCGGCTACTCAATAAAGAAACACTTCTACTCCAAGTACACAAGCTATAACACCAGGGAAAACAGCGCTAATCTTTTTATGAATTATGCGCTGCCTTACAACCTGAGTATAGGGGTAAGTGCCTCTCATGAAGAATTCCAGGTGAGAAAATTTGGCTATATGGATTATAAAAGCACTGCCACAAAACCCTTTGCAGGAATAAAGATTAATGAATTTGACCTTACCTTTTCACAATTAACGTTTAAAAAAGAGTATGAAGAGAGGCTATTTGAGACAATCGACCCCATTGAAGAAGATTATTACAAAAATGAATTGATGCTAAGCTATTCTTTCTCCCCTTCAAAATCGATCAGTCTGGGAGTCGACTACGGACAAAATGAGTCCAACTTTTCCGTATTTGATTATCATTATGAGGCCCTCTTTCTTTCAGGGAGATTTAATATCTACAAGAAGGTTAAAGCAACTCTATTTTACAGGAGAGAAAAGACAGAATATGATCGTCTGCCCTGGCCTATCGAGGTGGTATTTCTCTATGGCCTCAATCCCGATTTTGCCTTGGCTAACAAGGATTCACTCTTATCAACAAGAGAGGACAGGGAAGACATTTTTAGTTTACAAGTTTATTCAATCATTAATTCCTGGTTAAAGCTTTCTCTCGATTATAGTTATACTTCAAATCACTCCAGCTATTCATGGGAGGAGTATGAAAATCAAATAGTTTCTTTCAGTATCAAGTTTTTTCAACGCTATAAAAAGTAAACTGATTCGTACCTGTGATGAAAGACTAACTTTATTAAAAATTATTAACCTAGAAACGGCAGTTGACATGGATTTATAGTGTAACATATTGGTTTCACAGTGTTTTTAAAAAATCTTAGCTTCACCCGCAGCTTAAGCGGGTATTTTTTGAAAGTGCTGTGGAATCAAGAGATTGCGCCAGAAACCATGATCCAACTGCTGTTTCCAGGATTAAAGGTAAATTAAAAGAGGCAGAAGTTCCTGTGGAACTTCTGCCTCTTTTAAAGTTAAAAAAACACTTACTGAATTGTCACTTTTACCGTATCCGTTCTTGCCCCTTCCTTGATACCGTTTCTTTCATCTACCTGGAAATATATATCATAGTTACCGGCCTGCAAAGTAGGCATGTGGAAAACATTAAGGTCTGTCACCGATGTAATGGGGCCCTGATAAGCAGGAATGGGCGTCTCCGATGCGATCCATCCACTCCCATACTGGTACCAATATTTTCCCATTAGTTCCGATTCGGCGTAAATCCACCAGTCTGCGTCGAAACCTTCCATTATTCCCGGATCGAGGGAGATGGTCAAATCAAGCATTTCCCCCTCATTCATAGAAAGCGGCCCGTCTGAACCATTTGCTTTGATATCCGCCGTAACGGAACAGAGTTCCACTGACGGAGAAGTTGTATTAAGATAAACATTAACTCTGTCACTTTTATAATTTAACATGGCGATATCATTCTTTCCATCGCCGTTCAGATCTCCCGCATCAATTGATGCATTTTTATTGCTATCACGAAAATAAGTCGGTTCGATATAAGTGGGGCCCTGCTGAAAAGTGCCGTCACCATTGCCCGTATAAATATTAAGTTGTCTAATATTAGCTTCGTTTATTCCTGCCATAGCCATATCGTGCTTTCCATCGCAATTAAAATCGGATAAAACCATAGTTTGACTGGAGGAGGCAATCTCTGCACTCCAGATCGTCTCCGTAAAATATCCATCCCCGTGGCCTAACAAAACAATGCCCGTTCCAGATTGGGGTATTGTAAGCATGTCCTCAATCCCATCGTGGTTAATATCCGTTATAGTAAGCGCATCACTGTAAAAGGTATAATGATCAGATATATTATGAGACGAGACAAAATTAAAAGTTCCGTCACCATTGCCCAGAAAAACAGCTATTTCACTACCCCAGAAATATGTTATTGCCAAATCTGCCTTGCCATCCTTATTAAAATCAGCCGTATTTACTTCATAAGCATAATAATAAGGCAAATCTTCTTTATAATCCGGTATGGATGAAGTTGTAAAGGTTCCATTGCCGTTACCTAAAAAGAGGGATACGGATGGATTATCGGGTCTACCTTCGGTCCCTTTGTTTGCTGTTACAATATCGAGTTTCTTATCACCATTAAAATCGGCTGATGCAATCGATAAAGGGGCAGTACCTGTATTCCCACCCGTTTCTCCCGGTAAAAAGGTTCCATTGTCATATCCAAGTAAGACGGTAAATGTGTCATCCTTATTAGTAGTTACAATATCCAGTTTACCGTCTTTATTAAAATCTCCTGATAAAATAGCCCAGGGATAAAGTCCTGCGGAATAATCTTTTGCCGATTGAAATGAACCATCTCCATTACCCAGATAAATAGAAACAGTATGAATTGAATTATTGGTAATCGCCATATCAAGTTTTCTGTCTTCATTGAAATCTTCAAACAATACTCTCGCAGGACCTGAGCCCCGCTGATAACTGCCCTGATGTTCAAAAGTGACATTAGCCTGAGAACTTGTCGGTATAAAAGTGAGAATAAAAAGCATAAAAAACAAATTCGGATAATGGGTTGAAAGTTTTTCCATTTTTTTTTCCTTTTAAGAATTGAAATAGTTTGGAAGAGATATTTATATCGATAAATACTCTTGCTGTAAAAGATATAGAAGTTAGTGCATTGAGAATATATGTATCAATACGGTATAACTTATTACTCAAGTTTCGCACCTTCATGAGAATAGCTGTTTTATCGGCAGAAAAGAGTAACATCAGTGATAGCATGTTTATAGATCACCCCCCTGCCCCCCCCCTTTTTACAATGGAGAATTATACCCACTTGCGATTCCCTGAAACTGCTGCTTTTTTTGAAACTTATAAAACGCTTACTGAATCGTTACATTTACCTTATCAGTTACGGTCCCTTCTTTAAGGCCATTTTTTTCATCTACCTCAAAGTAAAAATCATATACACCTGTAGGTAATGTTAATGTTTCCAGTATATTATAGTTTGTAACAGCAGAGAGAGGCCCCTCATAGGCGGGGAGAGGTATGTCGGATTTTTTCCAGCCTGAACCGTTTTGAAACCAATAGGTTCCAATAGCGTCTGACACTCCATAGACCCACCAATCAGACTCGTATCCTGCTGCCTCGCCCGGATTGAGGGAAATGGTCAGATTAAGGGTGTCTCCTTCATTAATGACAAGTGGTCCGTCAGAATTATTTGCTTTAATATCAGTATTTGCTGATGAAGGGCCTATAGCCTGATATCCATTATTTAGTATTCCTTTCTCACCTGCCGGATTGGTTATAAGTATATTATACGGTCCTTCTATGAGCGGGTTCGGGAAAGTTGCTGTTATGGTTGTAGAGTCGAGAACATTTACATTGGTTACAGGACCATTGGGACGAATGATCTGAAGCCCCATATGACCATCGGCAACATACATATAATTGCCGGAGACATTAATGGCGCCGGCAAAGCCGGGTGTATCATAAGAGCCTGTAAGTCTTAGACTGGCAGGATTGTTTACATCGAAAACCTGAATTTCAGAGGACCCCTGAGCCACATAGGCATAATTGTCGGATACGAAGACATCCCATGCAGGACTTGGCATGTTGTAGTAGCCTGCAAATTCAGGATTTACAGGATCGCTTACATTAATAATGTGAAGTCCTGTATCGTCATTTGTTACATAGGCATAGTTACCGGATACGTGGACAGCAAGAGGCCACTCTCCTTCTATGTCATATTTGCCTTTGAATGACGGATTACGGGGATTGCTTAAACTATAAATCTGAAGACCATAATAGTCTGCTATATATAGGTAATTGCCTGAAGCGTGGATTCCTTCTGCCCAGATTGTATCATCCATATCGGCAATGCTCGGAAAACCGGGATTATTCACATCAAAAGTTATAAGAGCATCAGCAGCCAGATAAGCATAATTTCCGATAACAACTATATCTCTCACGTTCCCATATGTGAAGGTGGAACTAACCCTGACTGGAATTTCCGGATCACTAATATCAATAATATGAAGAAGCGTATCATTCCAGTCTCCTACATAAGCGTAATTGCCGGACACATAAATGCTGCTGGCATCTCCCGTGTCATAAGAACCTTTTAATTCGGGATTCGCCGGATCACTTATGTCGATGATCTGAATGCCTGCGGTTCCATCTGCCACATAAGCATAATTGCCTGACACATGAACTTTCTCCGTACTCCCCGGTGTATCGACGGAACCTAAAGAAGTCGGCCCGGCATTCAACAGACTGACTCTTGCCCCTTGCTCAAAGTTTTCACCTGTGATGGTAGCATCAGTAGAAATGTTATTGAATTCCCGATCAGGTGAAACCGAACTTATAATTGGCGTAGCCGAAAAGGCAGGAAGTGATAAGCCACATGTGATGATAAACAAGGTAATAAATTGAACCAGAAATCTAGTTCTTTTTTTCTGCCTCTTTTGATCTTTTCCTTTTAGTATATTTTTTTCCATTTTTTTCTCCTTTGAATAAATCAACCACTCCGCTGCTTGCGGGGGAGTGGTTGATTTGTGAATTCACAAGCAATTCTCAATTTTTTTTGCTTTAATAATTTATGGCTCTGTGTTTTGGATAACCTGCCAAACTGCCGAATCAGTAATTGTCGTGCCGTCATTTAGTGTAATGGTAGAACTAACATTATTAGTCCCTTCACCAATAATACTTCCTGATAGATTGGGACACCTGAATGTTGTTCCAATAGCTGTAATTGTTCCTTTAACAGCACAAGCATTAAATTGGTTTGTTAAATCCGAACCATTGAGCGTAACATTCGTTACAGTAGCCGTATTGTCAAGGCTTTCAACAATAAGGGCCATATCAAAATCTTGTAAAACAAGATACTTGCCTGAAGGTGGGGATATTGTGAGAACAGAAGGCTGAGAATTATTCTGAACCAGATATTTTATTGTCACAAAATCTTTATTGTAATCGCTGTTATCACTCATCCCGGCAACAAATACGTTCCCGTCAGCATCAAGACACACTCCCTTTTCACCAATGGTATCATGACCATTTGCCAAACCGTTATAATGCTGTGACCATAATAGCGTTCCGTCAGAACCATATTTCAAGGTAGCAAAATCACTATTATTATTATTTACACTCCACCCGGCAATAACTGTATTGCCTGCACCATCCACTATAATGGTATTGGGGTAGTCGTTATCATGTCCCGGGCCATCATAACGTTGCACCCATAATTCTGAGCCATTAGGGCCATATTTTACTGTAGCAATGTCATGCATACTATCAATACCATCACTGCTACCGGTAACGATTATATTATCCATTGAATCAAGTACCATGGTACGTGGGTAATCCCAAAAATCGGCAGGCCCATTATAGCGCTGCACCCATAATTCCGTACCATTGGGACTATATTTTACAGTGGCATAATCAAAATCCGTGTTATCACCAAAGGGATCCATCCCTCCTGAACGGATACTACGTCCCGTGACAACAACATTGCCCCCACTATCAAGCGCCAAGGCAATAGGAATATCAAAAGAATTTATTGGGCCATCATAACGTTGTACCCATAACATGCTTCCAGTATCTGCATCATATTTCAATGTAGCATAATCATTCATGGTATCAACGCCCCTGCTGATTCCGGTAATAACAACATTGCCTGCACCATCCAAAGCAATAGCTACAGGCGCATCTCCAGTATTACCGGGGCCATCATAGCGTTCCTCCCACATAACTGCGCCATCAGCATTGTATTTTATCGTCAAATAATCACCATCACTACTGCCAGTTACAATGACATTACCTGCTGTATCCGTAATGACAGCAACAGGCGTATCTCCCTTGGCATTAGGGCTGCCATATCGCTGTTCCCACACTAGTGTTCCATTTGCATCATATTTCAATGTTGCATAATCAGAATCAGCATATGTAGTATTATAACTATATCCGGTAATAATGATGTTACCCACCGCATCTACTGTCATATCTTCTGGGATATCCTGTGCATCGCCACCTAATCCGGAATATCTACGCTCCCATAACAGTGTTCCATCAGGTGCATATTTTACTGTCGCGTAATCGTAATTAGTACCATTACCCTTTGAAAAACCTGTAACAATTATATTGTCATCAGCATCAACTTCAAAAGCAACAGGACTGTTTATACCAAGTGACATTCCACTGTAAACATTCTCCCACAGCAAGGTCCCATTATTATCATATTTCAGGGTACAATAGTTTGAACCACAAATACCTGATACAATAATATTACCCGTTGAGTCCACCGTTACAAACTGCGCTAAGTCCATTCCATTTTCCAAACCATTATAACGCTGCACCCACTCTTCACTTACTGTTTCAGCTGAAACCGGTAGCGCTATTAAAATCATTAACATAATCACCAACACAACTTGTAACAAATAACCTTTCTGTACTTTCTTCATCTTAATTCCTCCATTTTTATTACCATTTTATTAACCTCCGACAGGCTTCCCTGAAGGAGGTTTTAGAATTGACCAACAGCTACACTCAATCCAGATCTCGGCGCTGCAACATCAATACTGTTCATCTCAAAACCGTTACTTCTTAGCATCTTTACTGTAGCTTTATCGTTAACCTCATCATGGAGAGTAACTACAATTTCATTCGCTCCGTCACCATCCATATCGTCACTGCTTAAATCGCTGCCAAGAGGGCCTGTTGTTCCGGCCAGGAACTGTTCAGCAATTTGCCCTGTACCTTCGAGCATATAAATATCGACAGGGGGATTGGGGAGGGATTTATCCAGTGAAGATACTATTATTTCTCCCCTGTCATCGCCATCAGTATCTCCAACGGAAAGGGCAAGTTCTATTTGATTGCTCATAGAGCTTGAAAAACGACTTTCAGAGGATAAAGACCATTGTCCAATACCCTGACTCCTGTCGACAGCCCACATATCCCATATCCAGTTCCTCTCAGGCAGACCATCCACCATAGTTCCTGTCATCGTCACCAGTTCTGCGAATCCATTCCCATTCATATCTCCAGCTGCAACATCAAGCAGGGAATCACCCGGATTTTTTACTACATCGATGCCGGTAGTAACCAGGGCGCTTGCCACAGCATCGTAGGTGTATACTTTCATTTGCAGTGGCTGCCCGCTGCCACCACTCCAAAGGATTACTTCAGCTTTTCCATCATTATCAAAGTCAGCCGAAGCAACACCCATATCAGTTGCATCAGGTCCAAAGGGGAGTATTCTCAGGTTTGTCTTTTCCACACCTGTCCGGGAAAAAACTTTCAACTCCGCTACGGAAGGATTAGATGCACCGGGAACACTCAATATTTCATCTGTACCGTCACCGTCAATATCACCGGAAGCAACATGGGTGCTCCCCGCAGCGCCATAGGGGCTGAAGCTGTTTTCATTTACTCCATCGGCATCGTATATTTCAACCTGGTCTTCCAGGTTCGTTCCTTTCCCCACAACAGTCCGCTTTACCGTAGGTTGAGCTCTAAAGACAGCAATGCGGCCATCAAGATCTGAACCATAGATGAGGCCGTTATCATTATCTACTGCAACATCGACTACTTTATAAAAATGTCCATTGCTTCTGCCTTGAAACAATTCCCATTCTCCGTTATTATGATAAATCCAATATCCTCCGATTCTGTCAATGTAATCCAGACAGGCATCCGCAATATAAATGGCATTAGTGTCGGCAATAATAATTCTGCCCTCTTTATCCGTCGTCACTCCTCTCAAACGATCAAAGAAGAGACCATCTTCATATTCATGACCATACCTATTTTGACCAGCTGTACCTATGAACTCTAATGTATCCATATGATAGATTTTAAGATTAAAAGCCGAACTATCCGTTATAATAATTCTTCTGTTAGCCTCATCAAGCGTAATGCCAGGGGCGCTGTAGAGTTCACCAGCGCCAAAGCGCCCAAGAAGGGTCCCATCCGCTTCAAAGATATACCACCGGCCAGTGCCGTAAGTAGCGTGAACCTTACCATCAGCCGCAATTGCAAGATCGTTAATGACTATACCAACTTGCGCAAAAAACCGTTTGGTAAATGTTCCGTCTTCATAGATTGTATAAGCGTCAATTGTCTTACCATTTGTCGATACAAATACTTCGCCGGAAGGAGAAACAGCAACCCCGTTTGGTCCGGTAATAGGAATTGAATTTATTAAGAGGCCCTTCCTATATATATTCAGCGCTCCCGCAAAATTAAGAACATATAGATCCCCATTCGGTCCCATCGCCAGTTTAGCCGGACTTTTATATGGCTGATCCAAATCACCCACATATTCATAAGTATGACCTGGACCTACGCAAGTAGCGGCATAAAGAGGCGCCGTACTTTGACTTATACCAATTGTTAGAAAAAAAACGGACAATAAGATTGATTTAATTGTTCCTGCCATTAGAACTTTCCTCCTTTTATAAATATTAGTTTTTGTATAAATTTAGTTACTAGCATCGATAGATAAATCGTCTTTTTTCAGAAGACGCTCATACACTTAGAAATAGATTAATGGCCGATGAACTAAATTCGTTAAATTTCTGTAAAACCCTAACCGGACACTGGCTATCAGCATGACAATTGATTTTATTTTGAATATTTCATAACCATTAACTCCTCCCAAAAAATTTATTGATAGCCTTTAAACACTTCAACCTGGAAAAAGGTTGCGATCTTAGTAATTTTTTGACGCTACTTTACGCAATTTTCTAAACCCTGTTATCCTGGAAAATATTACCCACCGGGTTATGTCATATCTCTAATGGGATTTACTTTTATTTCAATGTGAGAGGAGATTTTTGAGGAAAGGAGAAGAAAGCGGCTAAAGGGTTACAGTGTAGTAATTCACATAAGATAGCAGTGCTATTCCGGGGATGAATTCAATTCTGCCCTTTTTTTAAGCTCTTAAAGCTTTTTCGATGAAATCATAAAAATCATAGGGATTAAAGGGCTTGAGCAGCCATAGGATATTTTCCTGTTCCATGTATGAGATATCAGCCCTGTTCGTGCTTCCTGTGATAAAAACGGTCTTTCGGGCGAGAAAGGGATAATCCCTTTTCATATTTTTATGGAAGTCAATACCGTCCATTTCGGGCATGTCAATATCGGAAATTATCAATGAATAATCACTCTCCCCGGCTTTTTGCAATGCTTCAATTCCGTTCCCTGCACAGCTTATAAGGGCATCCCTGAATTTTACTCCCATAAGAGATTTATAAATTGCCCACAGCCTGGCATCGTCATCAACTATCAAAAATGATTCCATGCCGCCTCTCGCGTGTGTCCATACCCTTACTTTTTTTCTTTGAGCTACCTGCCATCTTTATATTAGAGACGCCCCACCGGGGCGTCTCTACAGGATTATTATTGCTTGCCTTGCCTTGCCTTGCCAGGCGGAATAAAAAAACATTCCTGCTTTTATCACTGAATTGTGACATTCACCCTGTCGGAAACAGTTCCTTCTTTTACACCATTCCTCTTATCCACTTCAAAATAGAAAGTGTAGTCATCTGCAGGTAATGTGGATGAGTTTAGAACGTTACGGTCAGTAATGGCAGCAAGTGGCCCCTGGTATGCAGGAACAGGTGTTACTGATGGCGCCCACCCTGAACCGATCTGGTACCAATAGGTACCCATTCCAGGCGATATAGCGTATACCCACCAGTCCACGTCATATCCGGCTGCCGCAACCGGATCAAGAGAAACGGTTAGACTTAAGGGGTCACCAGAGTTGAGAACAAGCGGGCCATCGGAAGCATTTGCTTTTATATCGGCAATGACGGTAGAAAGCCCGACAGCATTGAAACCGTTATTCAGTCTGCCCTCTTCACCAGCCGGGTTGGTGATCAGAATATGATATGGCCCTTCAGGCAATGATGCAGGGAACGTAGCTGTTATGGTGGTTGAATTGGAAACCTGTACGCTTGTTACAGGGTCATTAAGGGGGAAGATACGTAAACCACCACTACGATCGGACAAATAGATGTAACTTCCGGAGACATCGACATCATTGGCAGACCCCGGTGTATCATAGGAAGCAAACAAGAACGGTCTGGCTGGATTGCTCACATCTATGATCTGAAGACCGCTTTTGCTATCGGCCACGTAGGCGTAATTGCCGGATATGTGGACTCCAAAGGCCCACCCCGGTGTGTTATAGAAGCCGGACTGGACCGGATTTACAGGATCAGTCACATCTATAATCAGAAGACCGGCCTCACCATCCGCCACATAGGCATAATTGCCGGAAACGTAGACATCCCATCCGAAGCTTGGTGTAAAATATGTCTGGATTAAAACCGGTTCTTCGGGATTGCTCACATCAATTATCTGAAGATCGCCATCTGCTGCATAGGCGTAACGGCCTGAAGTGTGGACATTAATGGTTTGCCCTGCACAACAGGGTGAGACCGAAACGGGATTTGAAGGATTACTCACATCTACAACCTGAAAACCATTTAATCTCCCCATATAGGCGTAATTGCCGGAAACATGGATTCCATAAGCTAAGCCAGGTTCGTTAAGAGAAGAAAGCCAAGCCGGTTTTCCCGGATTGCTCACATCTATGATCTGAAGGCCAGAGTAGTAATCAGTCACATAGGCGTAATTGCCGGAGACGTAAACATCCCATGCATATTCTGATGTACTATATGAAGAGAACCAACGCGGACTTGAAGGATCATTTACATCAAAAACCACAAGTTCATCAGTATAGCTAGTCCCATTGCTGATTGAATAGGCGTAGCTGCCGGAAAGATGAACAGATCCAACAGCAATCCCCGTATAAGAACCAAAGGAATAATACCCGCCATCGCCATACAAAAGGCTTACACGAGCCCCGGCTTCAAAGTTTTCACCCCTTATCGTAACTGCTGTTGAGCTATTATTGAAGCCCCTGTCCGGTGTAACCGAGGTCACTACAGGTGTTAATGAAAAGGCGGGAAGCGCTGTTTCGCATATAAAAATACAAAATGCAAGAGTTCCAATCAATAAACGAAAATTATTTTTACAGTTTCTTTGATAAATCTTTTTCAATACCTCTTTTTTCATCTTTATTTCTCCTTCTCCTGATAATTTGCTTATAAAGTGAGATTTGTGCTGATTATTGGAAATACAGTGAGTATATTATTCTGTTTATAGCCCAGGATCCACTCAGCTTACTGCAAGGTTGTTGTTTTAGAACTCTCTCCCATTCGAATCAGGATGTGAGGATGAATACCCTTAACATAACAATAAACTCTTTCCATACATTTTGTTGATAACACTTAAACGCTTCAACCTGACAAAAGGTTGCGATATTTATAATTTTTTTAACGCTATTTTATGCATTTTTCTAAACTAAGGAGTCTGGACAAAATAATGGATTTTGATTTTATCTATGAGGAGGTCCAAGAGAGCTGCCTATCCTGCCATGATTATGGAATTGCGGCACATATGATGGAGGTGAAGAACTATTATGATAATAAAGTGGGCAAATCCACTATTTTAAAGTGAGGAAGCTTTGAATCGGATAAGGATAGTAACACTGCCGGTAGTTAAAGTAAAAAGTAGCTGCATGGAAGGAAGAGCTTATTTTGGGTAGTGAGCTGTAAAGAATCAAGCAATAAAAAGGCAGAATTTCCGCTGGAAATTCTGCCCCGGTAAAATATTATCCTTCTACTGAATAGTTACATTTACCCCGTCGGTTCTGGCCCCTTCCTTGATACCATTTCTCTCATCAACCTCAAAGTAAAATTCATAGTTACCTGCAGGTAAGCCAGACATTTCCAGCACTGTAAGGTCTGTTATCACAGAAAGCGGGCCCTGATTGGCGAGAATGGGTGTCTCCGATGCTATCCAGCTTGAACCAAGCTTAAACCAATAGGTCCCACTTGTCGGCGACAATGCATAAACCCACCAGTCTGCATCAAAACCGGCTGCTGTCCCCGGATCGAGGGAAAGACTTACGTTGAGCAAGTCACCCTGGTTAATAGTAAGCGGTCCGTCTGAAGCATTTGCCTTGATATCAGGAATAACAGAGCAGAGTCCGGAAGGCGGGGAAGTCCTATTGAGATAAATATTAACTCTGTCTCCCATTGAGTTTTTTATGGCTATGTCGTTCTTCCCGTCACCGTTAAGATCTTCCGCATCAATTGAAGATTCATTAAGTACAAAAATGTTAATCATTGGTGTAACGTAATTAATACTCTCCTGAAAAGTACCGTCGCCATTCCCTTGATAAATATAAAGTCTTCTTATTAAATCATTAAAATCGAACCCCGCCAGGGCCATATCATGTTTGCCATCACAATCAAAGTCAGATATAACCATAGATGTGTATTCTTCCGTACTCCGGGCATTCCAGTTTACCTTAAGAAAAGTACCATCTCCATTGCCAAGTAAAACAATACCTTTTCCAAAACTGGGTACAGTAACTATATCATGAACTCCATCGAAGTTAATATCTTCCACAGAAAGCCCGTTGCCATACAAGGAGTAACCGCCAAGATTTGTTGATACGAGGTTGAACGTACCATCACCATTTCCAAGAAAGACAGCAATATGACCGGCATAGGGATACGTGATTGCCAGATCAGCCTTGCCATCATTATTAAAATCAGCCGTATCTACGGAAGTGGGCATATCTCTATGATACGGAAAGGATGAAGCAGTAAAAGTTCCATCACCGTTACCCAAATAAAGGGAGACCGGTACTGTGGAAGAAGCCTTATTTGCCGTTATAATATCCAGTTCTTCATCACTATTAAAGTCGGCCGTTGCAATCGATATGGGTCCTTCACCGGTATTCCCTCCTGTTATACCCGGTAAAAAAGTACCATCACCATTTCCAGCAATCAGGGTAAAGGTATTATCATCATTTGTTGTCACAATATCTAATTTGTCATCATTATTAAAATCCTCAGATATAATCATCAAGGGATAAACTCCGGAAAAATAGTGAGTTGCCAACTGAAATGCGCCAGTCCCACTTCCTAATCGTATGGAAATAGATTGATTAAAAAGATTGGTAACAGCCATCTCAGGTATACTGTCTTTGTTAAAGTCTTCAAGCAATACACCGGCAGGGGATGAACCTTCTTCGTAGCTGGTAAAATGATCAAATGACATGGCTGCCCGGGATGTTTCCGGCATAAAGCAGAGCGCAAAAAATATTATAATTAAATGAAAACAATTTAGATCGAATCTACTCGTTTTACCTGCATAATGACTTTCCATCATATTTTTCTCCATATATTATATTTTAAAATAAGAGACGCCCCACCGGGGCGTCTCTACAGGATTAGTGTTGCTTGCCTTGCCAGACAGAATTAAAAAAATTCATTCTTTTATCACTGAATTGTGACATTCACCCTGTCGGAAACAGTTCCTTCTTTTACACCATTCCTCTTATCCACTTCAAAATAGAAAGTGTAGTCATCTGCAGGTAATGTGGATGAGTTTAGAACGTTACGGTCAGTAATGGCAGCAAGTGGCCCCTGGTATGCAGGAACAGGTGTTACTGATGGCGCCCACCCTGAACCGATCTGGTACCAATAGGTACCCATTCCAGGCGATATAGCGTATACCCACCAGTCCACGTCATATCCGGCTGCTGTAACCGGATCAAGAGAAATGGTTAGACTTAAGAGGTCGCCAGAGTTGAGAACAAGCGGGCCATCGGAAGCGTTTGCCTTTATATCGGCAATGACGGTAGAAAGCCCGACAGCATTGAAACCGTTATTCAGTCTGCCCTCTTCACCAGCCGGGTTGGTGACCAGAACATGATATGGGCCTTCAGCGAGTGAGTCTGGAAAAGTAGCATCAATTGTTGTCGAATCCTGAAGCAGTACATTTGTTACAGCTTTATTTTCCTTAATGATTTGCAGTCCTCCTCCTCCATTATAATTTGTAATATTATGTCCATTGGAAAGGTAGATGTTATTATTGGCAGCATAAACATCGACTGTATTAGTGTTGTAGGAACCTACAAGAACAGGTTTCAATGGCGTATTAATATCCAGAACCAATACAGAGTTTTTGTCAGCCACATAGACATTGTTCCCCGAAAGAAAAACAGCCCATGCATGACCCGGCGTATCGTAGGAAGCTGCTAAAAATGGGCTTGCAGGGTTGCTTACATCGATAATTTTAAGCCCCTCATATCCATCAGCCACATAAGCGTAACTGCCTGATACCTGGACGTCATAAGCAAGACCGGCCGTATCATAAGACGTCACAATTTGGGGACTTAATGGATTGCTAATGTCAACAATCATCAGGCCATAATCTCCACCAGCTACGTAAGCATAGGTCCCTGACACAAAAACACTCTTCGCTTCAGCAGGTGTGCTTAAGGTAACAGGCGCTGCCGGATTTGTGGGATCGCTTACGTCGATGACGGCAAGTCCCGCCCAACTATCTGCCACGTATGCGTATCCACCTTGCACGTAAACGCTGACAGTCGTTCCGGAAGTATCTACAGTAACAGGCGCACCCGGACTGGCAGGATTGCTCACATTAATGATCTGAAGCCCTGCCAGGCCATCTGCTACATAAGCGTAATTACCCTGCACGTATACATCATAGGCAGTATCTCCTAAAGCAGAAGAACTTAGCAGTGCGGGGTTATCGGAATCAGATACATCAATAATCTGGAGACTGCGCGACCCACCTGTCGTAAGGTAGGCATATGTTCCGGAAAGATGAAGGCCTTTGGCATTTCCCGATGAAGAATAATATCCAGCCAATGCGGGATTAACCGGATTACTCACATCTATGACCTGAAGACCTGAATTGCTGGCGGCCACATAAGCTAATGAACCCGAAACATAAAGATCACGTGAATCATCATAAGAATGATAATATCCAATCAACTCCGGACTTTCAGGATTACTTATATCGATAATCAGGTTGCCTAAATATGAATTCGCAACATAAGCGTAATTACCGGATATATAAATTCTATTGGAATATCCACCTATGTTCTTAATGCTTACATGTAAAGGATTTACCGGATCACTTATATCTACAATCCGAAGGGTCCCCCTGCTAACCAGATAGGCGTAATTACCTGAAACATGTATATCATTAAATTCGCCTGAGTTATAAGAACCTTTTAAAACAGGCGCCTCCGGATTCGTTATATCAATAATTCTGAAGCCACCGGCTCCTTGCAACATTGTTATATAGGCATCTGTTCCTGAAATATCGATACTCTTGGTAACGCCGTATCCATTTTTATAAATAGCAGCTTCAACAGGCAGTAAAGGATCGCTTACATCGATAATTATGAGCCCATCCACTCCAGCTGCTAAATAGGCATGATTGCCGGAAACTCTGATATCCATAGCGTTTCCAAGAGTTAGTGGAAAATTACTGACAAATGAAGGCATTTCAGGAGTGCTGATATCAACAATGTTAAGACCGGCTCTTGCAGATGCCACATAGGCATAATTTCCAACCACTTGAATAGCCTGGGAAGACTCATTAGGTACGGATGTATCATAAGAACCAACCAATCCGGGATTTTGAGGATCACTAATGTCAATAATCTGAAAACCGTCGTTATATTGCGCCACATAGGCATAGCTGCCTGCAATATGTATGGATTGCGCATCCCCTCTCGTTTGGTAGGAAGAAACATTAAAAGGCCCGCCATTAAGAAGGCTCACCCTGGCTCCCGTCTCAAAGTTACTTCCGCCTATCGTAGCGGGCGTTGGCATATTGTTAAAACCGCTGTCCGGCGTAACCGAGTTTATAACCGGTGTTGCCGAATATGCCGATGAGGATATAGCAAATATTAAAAGGAATATAGACACAATTGCTGCCAATACTTTACTATCTGCTTTCCCCGTCCTTTGATAAATTTTTCCTGATTTTTTATTGCCCATTGTTCTTTTCTCCTTTTAATTAATGCTTTAATGACCTTTCTAAAGTTACACAAATCTACTGAATTGTAACATTCACTGTATCACCGACGGTGCCTTCTTTAACACTGTTTCTGCCATCCATCTCAAAGTAGAAATCATAGTCACCGGCAGGTAAAGTGGATAACTCCAGTACCTTATAGTTTGTAAGTGTAGCAACCGGCCCCTGATAGGCGGGGAGAGGCTTATCAGATTTCATCCAGCCTGAACCGACCTGGAACCAGTACGTTTTAATAGCGCTCTTTACCCCATAAATCCACCAGTCCGCATCAAAGTCCGTTACCTCTCCAGGATCCAGCGAAACAGTTACGCTGAGCATGTCTCCCTCGTTAATAAGAAGCGGGCCATCTGAACCGTTGGCCTTGACGTCGGGATTAACAGAGGAAAGTCCCTCTGCATGGAAACCATTATGCAGTTTTCCTTCCTCTCCTGCGGGATTAGTAATCAGGACATGATAGGGACCGTCGGGCAGTGATGCTGGAAAAGTAGCGGTAATTGTCGTTGAATCCAGAACCTCTACGTTTGTTACGGGATTATTTGGTTCTATAATCTTTAAGCCCTCATATCCATCCGCTAAAAAAATGTAACCACCCGAATAGTAAACACTTTCAGCCTCTCCAGGCGTGTCAAAGGAACCAAGCAAAACCGGATTTACAGGATTACTCGCATCTATTATATGAAGGCCTGCATTCTCATCCGCAACGTAGGCATGACTGGCGGTGACATAGATCCCGATTGCTTTTCCCGGTGTGTCATAGGCGCTGACAAGAGCCGGATTTACAGGATTGCTCACATCAATAATCTGAAGGCCGCTATTATCATTAGCCACATAGGCGTAAATGCCGGAAACATAAACGTCATGGCTATCGCTTGGCATAAGATAAGAACCCGTCAAGACCGGACTAGCCGGATTACTAACATCAATAATCTGGAGCCCTAAATCCCTATTAGCCAAATAAGCATAATTACCAGAAACATAAACATCATTTGTTGAACCCAGTTCATTGTTAGAACCCGCCGGCACGGGACTCAGCGGATTACTTACATCAATAATCTCAAAACCACTCGCGCCAGCTAAATAAGCGTAACCACTGGAAACGTAGACGCCGGTGGCCCTCCACGGGGTATTATAGACGCTAACAAGAACCGGACTGACCGGATTACTTACATCAATTATTTCAAGACCATTTCCATTAGCTATATAAACATAATTGCCGGAAATGTAGAGATCTTCTGCCCATTTCTGTATGCTGTAGGAGCCGGCAGTAACCGGATTTAAAGGATTACTTACATCGATTATCCAGAGTTTTCCAAAGTAATCCAGTATGTAACCATGAGCGCCTGAAATATTGACACAAATGGATTTCTCCGGCGCATCGTAAAAACCGGAAAATGCCGGACTTACCGGATTACTTACATTGATTACCTGAAGACCCATATTCCAGTCAGCCACATAGGCATAATCACCTGAAATATAGACACTCAATCCCTCCCCCGGTGTATCATGAGAACCCGCCAGGATGGGAGCCGAAGGATTACTTATATCTATTATTTTAAGACCGCCGCCACCATTAGCCACATAGGCATAATTGCCGGAAACATAAACACCATAAACATTATTCTTCATTTCGTAGGAGGCTGTTAAGACCGGACTAGCTGGATTACTTACATGAAAAATTTTTAACATGAAATTACTATCCGTCACATAGGCATATTCACCTGAAATGTAGATATCAGTGGTCCAGTTAACTGCATTATTGGAACCGGCAAAAACAGGATTTACGGGATTACGTACGTCTATTATCTGCAAACTATTACCATCACCTATATAGGCATAGTTGCCGGAAATATAAACATCAGCAGCATATCCCGGTGTATCATAGGAAGCAGCCTGAACCGGGCTCGAAGAGTTGCTAATATCTATAATCTGAAGACCATATGTATCATCAGCCACATAGGCGTAACTCCCGAATATGGCTACATCAAAGGCGTATCCCGGTGTATCATGGGAGCCGGCCAGTGTGGGCGCAGAAGGATTACCTACATCAATAATCTGAAGGCCATTATCCCCATCAGCCACATAGGCGTAACGCCCGGAGAGTTGTACACTAGAGGCATGTCCCGGTGTATCATAGGTACCGGTCAGTATGGGTGTGGAAGGATTACTTATATCTACTATCTGAAGACCATTATAACCGTCAGCCACGTAGGCGTAACTGCCGGACGCATGAACTCCCCAGGATTCAGTCAGGTCATAAGCCCCCACATGGAAGGGTCCTCCATTCAAAAGACTCACTCTGACCCCCGGTTCAAAGTTTTCTCCTGTTATCACAACCACTGCTGATGCATTGTTAAAACTACGTTCCGGTGTAAGCAATGTCACAGCAGGCATTGCGGCATAAGCGGGTAATGATATTCCGAATATAAAGATAAAAATGGCTAAGATCGCCGCCCATAACCTGCCATCTGCTTTTCGCTCCTCCTGATCAACCTTTCCCGATGTTTCACTGTCCATTTATTTCTTCCTCCTTATAACGACGAATATTAATTATTTCAAAGCTTACCAAAGCTACTGAATCGTAACTTTCACTACATCATTCACTGTTCCCTCTTTAACACCGTTTCTCTTATCCATCTCAAAGTAGAAATTATAGTCACCGGCAGGTAAAGTGGATAACTCCAGTACCTTATAGTTTGTAAGCGGAGCAACCTGTCCCTGATAAGCGGGGAGAGGAGTATCAGAGCTTATCCAGCCTGAGCCGTTTTGGAACCAGTAGGTTCCAATTGTGTTCGTTTCAGCATAGACCCACCAGTCCGCTTCATATCCAGCCACCTCACCCGAGTTGAGAAAAAGGGTTATATTGAGCATGTCACCCTCGTTGATAAGAAGCGGGCCATCTGAATCGTTGGCCTTGATATCTGCATTGACGGAGGAAAGTCCCACTGCATGGAAACCATTATGTAGCGTTCCCTCTTCACCTGCCGGATTAGTTATCAAAATATGATAGGGGCCATCGGGAAGTGACGCTGGAAAAGTAGCGGTAATTGTTGTTGAATCCAGGATCTGTACATTTGTGACAGGAGCATTTTGGCGCATTATACGTAAGCCTGATTCATGAGCTGGAATATATATATCATTTCCATCAACATAAACGTTCCATGCTTCAGTATCGTATAGCCCGAACAGATAAGGGTTTGATGGGTTACCGACATCTATTACCAGCAAAGCGTTTTCATCCGCTACATAGGCGTAACCGCCTGATACAAAGACACCATAGGCAACCCCGGGTGTATTATAAAAAGAAAGCAGTACCGGACTTGCAGGGTTGTTTACATTGATAATCAGCAGACCGGAATTACCATCCGCCACATAGGCATAACTGCCGGAAACGTGAACACCATGTGTCCACCCCGCTGTGTCATATGAACCGGCAAGGGTTGGGTTTGCAGGATTGCTAACATTGATAATCTGTAGTCCAAAATCACCATCCGCTACATAAGCGTAACTGCCGGAAACGCGGATTCCTTCGGCATTACCAGGTGTATCATAGGAACCTACCAGGAGCGGGTTTGCAGGATTGCTAACATCAAATATCTCTAGCCCACTCGTACCATCCGCCACATAGGCGTGACTGCCGGAAACATGGATTCCTTTCGCATTGCCCGGTGTATCATAGGAGCCGGCCAGGAGCGGTTCGGCTTGATTACTCACATCAAATATCGCTAGCCCGCGCGTACCATCCGCCACATAAGCGTAACTGCCGGAAACGTGGATTTCTTCGGCATTACCCGGTGTATCATAGGAGCCGGCCAGGAGCGGTTCGGCCGGATTGCTCACATCAAGTATCGCTAGCCCGCTCATACCATCTGCCACATAAGCGTAACTGCCATAAACATGGACGGCTTCGGCGACCCCAGGCGTATTATAGGAACCTGTCATCGCCGGACTTGCAGTACCGCTGATGTCAATGATTTGAAGGCTGGAACCATCCGCAACATAGGCGATGCTACCTAAGGTCTGGACACCGAAGGCGCTACTGGGTGTATTGTAGGAGCTTGCCAAAACCGGACTTGCGGGATTGCTTACGTCAAAAATCTGAAGACCTCTCACATCATCCGCCACATAAGCATAAATACCGGAGACGTACACATCCCATGCATACCCCGGTGTATTATGGGAGCCGGTCAAAACCGGATTTCCCGGATTGCTTACATCAATAATTTGAAGACCATTCTCACCATCCGCTAAATAGGTATAACTACCGGCAACGTGTACCCCATAAGAATTGCCCGGTGTATAAAGAGAGCCGGTCAAAACCGGACTTGCAGGATTGTTTACGTCAATTATCTCAAGGCCGAAACCTGGTTCCGCCACATAGGCATAATTTCCGGTTACGTAGACATCCCATGAATACCCCGACGTAGTCTGGGAGCCTGTCAAAACCGGACTTGCAGGATTGCTCACATCAATGATATCAAGACCTGAGCCATAAACCACATAGGCGTAACTGCCGGAAATATGTATTCCATGAGCTAATGCCTGTATATCATGGGAAGCGACCCAAAGCGGGTTTGCAGGATTACTTACATCAATGATATCAAGACCTTCATCGTATGTCACATAGGCATAACTGCCGGAGACGTAAACATCCCATGTATACCCCGGTGTAGTATATGAAGCAACCCAAAGTGGATTTTCCGGATTGCTCACATCAAGAATATCAAGTGTTGCCGCACTGCCACCTGCCACATAGGCGTATGTGCCGGAGACATGAACTTTCAACGCAGAGCTTTCTGTATAAGAACCCAAGGGATAAGGACCGCCACTCAAAAGGCTCACACGAGCCCCTGGTTCAAAGTTACTCCCATCTATCGTAACGGGCGTTGAAATATTGTTAAAACCTCTGTCCGGCGTAACCGAGCTTATAACCGGTGTTGCCGAATATACAGGCATTGACATTCCAAATGTAAAGAGCAGTGTAGCCGCAATTTTTACGGCCAAGTTACTATCTTTGTGCCATTTTACCTGAAAATTTCTTCCTTTTTTTACAAACCCCATCTTGTCCTCCTGGTTATTTTTTTGATAGTCTTTAAACGCTTCAACTTGATAAAAGGTTGCGATCTTTGTAATTTTTTTGAAGCTGCTTAAGGCAGTTTTTCAAAGACGGGCAACTTGGGAGAAAATTATAATACCGGCATATGCCACAGCTAAGAAATGTTTCTGGTAATACCCGGTAAATCCTGTGTTTGCGGACTACTTAAGGAATGTGTCCTCGCTGGAAGCGAGCTTTGTTCATTATTTATATACTGGAATACTTGTGTCCCCAATGGGGCGAGGACCACCCATCCGGAAGCCCACAGGCTGCACAAAATAATAATTTCATCAAAAAAAAGAGTATGAAAAGGCAGAAAGGGGGTAAAAGGGGGACAGTTTTGAATGGCGCTAAGTTAAGCGCTTTCAGCATGATATTTTACCTAATGAATTCACCGAGACATGCACCAGGCTGACTGATCGATTTCTGTTTTTGTTGTTTCACCTTTTCAGGTAATATCTGCTGGCTGAACGAGGCTTTTTAGGAGGGTTATGTAGATGGAAATTGAGGAATAAAAGAGTATAATTTTTCATGCCCGATTATACCATTTTACCCTCAATTTTACTGTGTTTTTTACTGCTAAAAGTGCTTAACCTAGTGCCATTCGGATGTGTCCCTGTTAATAATCTCAATTATTTATTATGTTCAATCTTTGTCCAATTTTTCCCATCTAATGCCCACACTTCTCCCGTTTTTTTATCCATTTTGAACAATTGATATGTATCCTTGTTTTGTACATGAATCAATTGATATCTACCAGTGTGGTGGCAACCAGAAAAGATAGTTAAAAAGATAATGCCCAAAAAAATAAGTTTTATTATTTTCATATGATCCTCTCCGTTTCTTATTTTTTCATCTAACCAAAAAAATTATGCAGGCGCTTTAGCGATCTACTTGATGACTGGTTGTGCCCATCATCGTCTCCAGTTTGGCTCCACGTCTTCCGTGCCGCTTGTCAACCTGACGAGGGCAGCAGTTTCCAATGAATACTTCCACAGATTCCATTTGGTTTCCTTGCCGTTATCGGAGACGCCGCAAACAACCACCGTACGTCTGTCGGGTGACAATGTTAGGAAGTCCCTCAACCAAAGGTTTGGAATACCCTTCTTTGTGACTGACCCATCACTTGCCTTCATCTCCCATAGCTCCTGACGGTTACCCTCTTGAGTTCCAATGAACAAAAGTCGCGATTCGTCCAGCCATGCTGAACCTGAAACATAGGTGAAATTAAGTGGAACTTGCCTTTGTACTTTAATGACATCCGTGTGGACATCCGCGAGTAGCATGGTTTGAAACTTGTCGACAAGAATAGAAAGGCGAGTTCCGGAGGGGCTAAATGCGAGCATCTGGGCATACTTGAACATGCCATCCGCACCAAGGATTGGTATGGTTCGGAAACTCTTACCGTTTTTTCCCCACCTTCCAATTTGTGTGCCCAGACTGTAACTAATTGCATAGATATAGCTTCCATCTGGACTCCAAACGGGCCGAATAAATGATGAGGAGTTCTCCAGACGCGTTTCGAATTTTCCTTTAGAACTCAGAAGAACTAGATCGTGAACTCCATCATGAACA
>Ga0224514_10000070_pt1 | contig 41388 bp, 38 predicted proteins | sample SF_May12_sed_USG_3_FD_169107 | JGI IMG/M metagenome (GOLD analysis project Ga0224514, IMG submission 169107) | Sediment microbial communities from San Francisco Bay, California, United States - SF_May12_sed_USGS_24 | ecosystem: Environmental > Aquatic > Marine > Sediment | place: USA... | reverse complement strand
CCGGAATCTGCAACATTCACCGTGACGTCATTCGGACTCAGGCTGATCTCGGCACGCAGGTTCTCCATCACGTAGCTGCCGCCAGAATCGGACGAGACGTTCACCGTTGCCGAGAAACCGCCATCCCCATCGGTTTCCACCTGCAGGTAACCGTCACTTGACCTGACACGAAAGTTGTTCATGTTGGAACTGGAGCCCGTGCTGACATTCAGCCCCGATGGAAGACTCCAGCGGAATTCGCGCTGGCTGCCCCCGTCATTGCCACTGATGGTCCAGGAACCGTTCTCGCCAGCATCAACATTGACCGTGGTGGTTGACAGGCTGGCGCTGGTTGAACCCCCCATGTTATGGCTGGCATAAGCGGGTTGAACAGCGAGAACCAGGAAGCTCACCAGCAGAGCCGTGATATTGAGAAATGAATTGCTTATTGATTTTTTCATGGCTGCATCCCCCCTTAATTGCCGACAATTAACGTTGCGGTACCATTCAAATAGACACCGTTTGCGGTCTCCATCTGTGCGGTATGCACATGCATCGGGAAGATGCCATCACGTAACTGGTACAACACCATCATGGTCTCACCACCCTTGACGTTGATGGTATCCTGCCACTCGAAGTCATTGAGGTGCTGGCCATTGCGGCTGATAACCTGGAAATGGTTGCCGTGCCAGTGCAGCGACTCGTCGAACTGTCCGGCGTTGACAATACGCACGACACCGACGTCACCCACATCCCCTTCCAGTACCGTGTTGGGATCATGCATGGCGTCAAAACCTCCCTGGCCATTCAACATGAAATAGTTGGGCCGGTAGGTGCCGGTACTCACATTGCCGCCTGAACTGGCAACATTGTTCCAGCGCGGCACGTCCATATCGGTCATCACCCACAACCGCTCGATGTCATAGCTCGGACCGTTATTCCAGACACGGTTGCTGCTGCTGGAACGGACAATGAGCGCACCGTGTAACCCCATTTCACGGTTCACATTGTTATTGAGCGTGTCGCGATAGAAAAACACGCCACCCTGGTTGGGGGTAAACGTGTAAGTACGGCTGCTACCGGGCGATATTGAGGTGGTATCGCTGGTCACACCCTGGATCACGAAATTGTGGCTGCGGTTGTGGTTGTTGACCACTTCCACCGTCAACGACTGGCCCTGGATTACTTCCAGTAGTGGTCCGGGCACCATGGGAGGCGCGCCACTGGCATCGGTGTAACCCCAGACATTGATCACCGCCCCACCATCGCCATTGATAGTGAGAAAGCCGGGTTCTATATATAGCGTGTAGTCCGCTGTTCCGGAACCTGATGTTCCTCCACCCGTGTCACCACCACCGCCACCGGAATCTGCAACATTCACCGTGACGTCATTCGGGCTCAGGCTGATCTCGGCACGCAGGTTCTCCATCACGTAGCTGCCGCCAGAACCGGACGAAACGTTTACCGTTGCCGAGAAGGCGCCTCCCCCATCGGTTTCCACCTGCAGGTAACCGTCACTTGACCTGACACGAAAGTTGTTCATGTTGGAACTGGAACCCGTGCTGACATTCAGCCCCGATGGCAGACTCCAGCGGAATTCGCGCTGGCTGCCCCCGTCATTGCCACTGATGGTCCAGGAACCGTTCTCGTCAGCATCGACATCAACCGTGGTGGTTGAAAGGCTGGCACTGGTTGAACCCCCCATGTTATGGCTGGCATGAGCGGGTTGAACAGCGAGAACAAGTAAGCTCACCAGCAGAACTGCGATATTGAAAAATGAACTGCTTATTGATTTTTTCATGGCTGCATTCCCCCCTGATTACCGACAATTAACGTTGCGGCACCATTCTCGCCAACGGCAATATCGACCGTGGATGTGGCCAGGCTGGCATTCGCCGCCATGGCCGATGAGGCAGGCCAGAGAAACGCTCCCAGGCCGGCGACAGCAATCAAGAATCGGAAAATAGATACAAGATACAAAACGGCAGGATTACCGGCATGACGCCCGGACTCCTCCCTTCCAACCACATATTTCCTGCGTTGCATTGACAAGGACATGCTGTTCCCCCCCCCGGGTTGCGTGTCTGAATACAAGGATGCTGCAGACCAAACTCAAGTTCTCCCCGGCCAGTCAGCCGAGGTAGCTCAGGGTGGCGAAATGAAATCCCTGCAAGGAAAGAGTCAGATATAGATGTGGGCCAGTGACAGGGCCCGGGCGACATTCCCTTTATTCATTATTTTTGTCCGCGATTGTCCTGCAACGAACGGAGCCCCCTAAAACCCGCGGCCTCTCCCTATACGATAATAGGGAAAACCCTATAGACGATCGTATACATATTGCTCGGGAAAACAATTTCCCGCCTTCTCTGCAAGGTTTCTCTGATTTTTATATTATTGTATTCAGTTGGTTGCAAATTCTTACCATAAGTTATTTCTTGTCCGGTATTGGCTGGTTTATAGATAAAGCAGGGCTCGGGTCAAATTTTCAAGGCTATCTGGGGCCCCTGGAGCATAAATCCTGATATTCCCAACCACTCTCTTTAGTCAGCCCCCACCGGCAGGCACAATCCTTGGCGATTCAGCTTCGACCGCGAAACCGGCGACCTGTTTATCGGTGACGTAGGCGAACAGCAGATCGAGGAAGTGGACTTTCTTGCGGCCGGGAACAGCGGCGTCAATTTCGGGTGGCGGTGCATGGAGGGTGAACTGTGTTTCAAGCCATCACACAAATGTAATGATGGGTCCCTGACGCTGCCAATCATTTCCTATCATCACAATAACGGCTGTGCAGTCATCAGCGGATACCGTTACAGGGGCAAGCACTACCCGGGGCTGACCAGGGCCTATCTTTATGCAGACTTCTGCACAATGAAGATCCATGCAGCTGTGCAAACAGGAGATGGGAAATGGAAATCCATCATCGTGGGCAAGTCAAAATATCCCGTGACCGCCTTAGGTGAGAACGAGGATGGCGAACTGTACCTGTCCGTATTCGGGGAGGAATCCGGGGCGGTGTATTCAATCGGAATAGCCGACCAATAGATTTCTCGGGGGGACTCTATACACGGCGATACGGCACCTGGCGATCCCTGGCTGGCCAAGGTTTAACCATAACGCGTTGAATAGAGAGTACTTATATGGTGGCTACGGGTGGACTTGAACCACCGACCCCAGCATTATGAGTGCTGTGCTCTAACCAGCTGAGCTACGTAGCCAAAAGGGGTGCAAAGGGTACCGAAAACCGTGGTACCGGACAAGTTATCTGTAGATCTTTCAGACAGATCGCGCTTGCAAGGCGCTCCTGCAACAATCAGTTACACCTGCAGGAGCGGATCTCATCCGCGATTTTTTCTTAACAAAACCATCGCGCTCGCGGAGCGCTCCTACACATTAAAGCGGAAGTGCATGACATCGCCGTCCTGCACAATATAGTCCTTGCCTTCCAGGCGCAGTTTGCCGGCCTCGCGGGCACCGTTCTCGCCCTTGCAGGCAATGAAATCCTCGTAGGAAACCACTTCGGCACGGATAAAACCCTTCTCGAAATCGGTGTGGATCTCGGCCGCGGCCTTCGGTGCCGTTGCGCCGATCCGGGTGGTCCAGGCACGCACTTCCTTCACCCCGGCAGTGAAATAGGTCTGCAGTCCCAGTAACTGGTAGCCGGCACGGATCACCCGGTTCAGGCCCGGCTCTTCCAGGCCCAGTTCCGCCAGGTACTCGCTGCGCTCATCGGCATCCAGTTCCACAATCTCTGCCTCGATTGCCGCGCACACGGCCACCACCTGCGCACCCTCGGCCACCGCACGTTCACGCACCACTTCCAGGGCCGGGTTATTCTCAAGGCCGTCCTCGGCAATATTGGCCACGTACATGACCGGCTTGGCGGTAAGCAGGTGCAGTTCCTGTATACAGGCCCGCTGCTCATCGTCCAGCTCAAGCGCAAGCACCATGCCACCGCTATCGAGGTGCGCTTGCACCTGCTCGAACACGGCGAGCGTCGCGCGCGCCTCCTTGTCACCGCTCTTGGCGACCTTGCCAACACGCTGGATGCCGCGCTCCACGGTATCGAGATCGGCCAGCGCCAGTTCGGTGTTGATCACGTCGATATCGCGCAACGGGTCGATACTGCCGCTGACATGCACCACGTTATCGTCCTCGAAACAACGCACCACCATGCAGATGGCATCGGTCTCGCGGATATTCGCCAGGAACTTGTTACCGAGTCCCTCGCCCTTCGATGCACCGGCAACCAGCCCGGCGATGTCGACGAACTCCATGGTGGTATTGATAACCTTTTCCGGCTCGACGATTGCGGCCAGCGCATCCAGGCGCGGATCGGGCACCGGCACGATGCCGACATTCGGATCGATGGTGCAGAACGGGTAATTCTCCGCCTGTATACCGGCCTCGGTCAGTGCATTGAACAGGGTGGACTTACCGACATTGGGCAGGCCGACGATGCCGCATTTAACACTCATCTTTAAATATTTCCTGCAGTTATTACTGCGTTCCTAGCGGGTGTGCAGCTCTTTCATTGCCGCCTCGACATCACCGGCAACGATACGCGGCAACACATCGACGGCCGCGTCGATAGCATCCTCGATCAGCCGCAACTCATCGGCTGGCGCCGCCTTCAGCACATAACCGGTTACGCCATCCTTGTGACCCGGGTGGCCGATACCGATGCGCAGACGCAGGAAGTCGTTACCGCCCAGGTGTGGAATCAGGTCACGCAGGCCATTGTGGCCACCGTGCCCGCCATCCTTCTTAAGACGTACCGTGCCCGGCGGCAAATCCAGTTCATCGTGCACGATGAGGATTGCATTGCGAGGAATGCGGTAGAAATCAGCCAGCGTCCTTACCGGGCGACCACTGCAGTTCATGAATTCCATCGGCTTCTGCAGCCGGCAGTCCCGGCCCTTGATGGAGCAGCGGGCAACCTCGCTACTGAACTTGTTCTCGGCAGCGAAGTGTCCGCCAAAGCGCCGCGCAGCCGCGTCCACAAACCAGAACCCGGCATTATGCCGGGTCTGTTCGTACTTGCTTCCGGGATTACCCAGCCCGGCGACGAGCTGTATGGCAGTCAAGACAGACGCGCCGGTCAGCTACTCGCCCGACCCGGCCTCGCTTTCGCCTTCACCCTCGCCCTCGCCCTCAGCCGCGGCTTCGGTTGGTGTCTCCTCGACCTCTTCAACGATCCGCTTGACATGGATAGACACCACGGACAGATCGTGTCCCTCACCACGCGCCAGTTCGAGCAGCGTGACACCTTCCGGAACCGTCAGGCCGGACAGGTGAATGGAATCGCCAATATCCAGCGCAGAAATATCAACCTCGATGAACTCCGGCAGATCTTTCGGCAGACACTCGACCAGCACGTCGGTCAGGTCATGCGACACCAGGCCACCGGCCTTGACGCCCGGCGCAGTTTCTTCGCCGAGAAAGTGCAGCGGGACATGGGTCTTGAGCTTCTCTGACGCATTAATGCGTTGCAGGTCCATGTGCAGGATGATTGGACGACTCGGGTGACGTTGCAGGTCACGCAGGATGGCCTGTGTCTCTGCGCCTCCGTCCTTGACGGTCAGAATGTGCGAATAAAACGCCTCGTTCTGGAGGTTGCGCTGCAACTCGTTCTGAGAGACTGCAAGTGATTCAGGGTCTTTCCCGCCACCGTACATGATAACGGGTACTTTGCCGGCATGACGCAGGCGGCGGCTCGCACCCTTACCCGTGTCAGTACGCGGCTCTGCATTCAATTCAAAGCTGATAGCCATGTTACTTCTCCATAAAAAACGCACCTTGCGGTGCCGTTAATCTTTCCCGCGACCAGGAAAGAAAGTTGCCACAGTGCGTCAAACGAAACACCGTGACGGTTAATACCGTCAGTCCATGAACAGCGAACTGACCGATTCTTCATCACTGATACGGCGCATGGTCTCGGCCAGCATGGCCGCGACACTCAACTGCCGTATCTTTTTACAATTCTGTGCATTCTCACGCAGCGGAATGGTATCCGTTACCACCAGTTCATCCAGCTCGGACGCCTCGATGTTGTCCACTGCGGCACCGGACAACACCGGGTGCGTGCAGTAGGCAACCACGCGACTGGCGCCCTGCTCTTTCAGGGCCAGCGCGGCCAGGCACAGTGTGCCGGCAGTATCGACCAGGTCATCGACCAGCACGCAGGTGCGACCTTCTACCTCGCCGATGATATTCATCACGCGCGCCTCGTTGGGACGCGGACGGCGCTTGTCGATAATCGCCAGCTCCGCATCGTCCAGCCGCTTGGCCAACGCACGCGCCCGGACCACACCGCCGACATCCGGCGAGACCACCACGAGATCCGGATATTTCTGCCTCCAGACATCGCCCAGCAGGATCGGCGAGGAATACACGTTGTCGACCGGGATATCGAAAAATCCCTGGATCTGGTCCGCATGCAGGTCCACGGTCAGCACCCGGTCGGTCTTCACCTTGCCAATCATCTGCGCCACAACCTTGGCCGTAATCGGTACACGCGCGGAGCGTGGCCGGCGGTCCTGGCGGGCATAGCCAAAATACGGAATCACCGCGGTAATGCGCGCGGCCGACGAACGGCGCAGCGCATCCACCATGACCAGCAACTCCATCAAATTATCATTGGTCGGTGCGCACGTGGGCTGCACAATAAAAACATCCTTGCCGCGGACGTTTTCCATGATCTCGACCTGTACCTCGCCATCGCTGAATACGCCAACGTTGGCATTGCCCAGATTCAGCCGCAGGTGATTGGCAATATGCTGCGCCAGCTGTGGATTTGCATTGCCTGCAAATACCATCATGCGGCTGTCACTGTCTGATGCGGGTAATCCGTTCATAACCTGCTCGGTGTTACTGTCATCAACTGCAATCGAGGTTCTCGTCCTGCCGTGTAACCGTCACAGCCGCTTTGTATGGCTGGGACGGCAGGATTCGAACCTGCGAATGCGGAGATCAAAACCCCGTGCCTTACCACTTGGCGACGTCCCATTAATAAAAGCCCCGTCCAGTACTGCGCACCGAACCGGGTTCTGTTCACTCCATTGCGCTCAGCAAGGGTGAGCGGTTGACTCCCCGGGCCACGAAGCCGGTCCAGGAGCCCGGTATACGGGCTGCAACTGCCTCGGCATCCGCCTGTGTATCAAAGGCTGCAAACACACAACCACCGGTGCCTGTCATGCGCGCGGAAGAAAAACTGTTCAACCAATCGAGAGCCGCCGCCACTTCCGGATATACATGCCGTACGACCGCCTCGCAGTCATTCCGGTTACTGCCCGAAAGAAGGTCGGGTATTGTCTTCCGCGGCGTGTCCCGTGTCAATTCCGCGGCGGAAAAAACAGTGGCCGTAGATACGCTTACCGCCGGATTCAGCACCAGGTACCAGCGCTCCTGTGGCTCTGCGGGCGTGAGAATCTCCCCCACCCCCTCGGCGAATGCCGCCTGGCCGCGCACGAACACCGGCACATCGGCACCCAGCTGCAGGGCAATCCCCTCCAACTCATTGATTTTAATATTCAAACCCCAGAGTCGATTGAGCACAAGCAAGGTCGTGGCTGCATTGGAGCTGCCCCCGCCCAGCCCGCCCCCGAGCGGCAACTGCTTGTCATTGTAAATAGTGACCCCGGCCTGGCTACCGGTCACCTCGCGCAACAGGCGCGCGGCCCGCACACACAGGTCATCGGCCTCCGCCACTCCGGGCGGCCCGCCGACCCGGCGCAGTACGTCGTCCCGGCTGAGGTCAAAATACAGCCAGTCGCAGCGGGTCAGGAACTGGAACAGGGTCTGTAGCTCATGATAGCCATCCGCGCGGCGGCCGGTGATATGCAGGAACAGGTTGAGTTTGGCAGGGGCCGGCCAGGGGCCGCTGGCCGTCGCAGGTATCGCCGGCATGCTCATAACGAGGGCGCCCCGGGCTGTTCGAGCTGCCACTGGTCGATCACCAGGCGCACCACCAGCTCATCACGCTCCAGCCGCATTTTTGCCGGCCAGGCGCTCCCGTCCACGTCCTGGTAGCGCTGGTAGGTAATCGTCCAGCCGGACTGCACCAGTTGCTGCAGACGGCCTTGTGCATCGTGCGTTGCCTCGACGGGCGCGAGTGGAGCCGGCAGCCCGCGCACCCAGTACCGCAGCCCGGCCACCGGCAGCTGCCAGCCGGCCACCTGCTGCAACAGTCCCTCGGCATCCTGTGCCGTGTAGATACGACCCTCGCCATCCACCAGCGTTACGACGTACTCATCACCGGTCAGCAACAGCGCACCCTGCCCCAGCGGCCCGGAGACCTGCAGTCGGTATTGATCGGCCCGGTTCTCCCAGTCGAGCCCGGCATGCCAGCCCTGCTCACCCTGGGTCAGGGAGACACGTCCATGGAATTGCCAGTGGGAAATAGCCGCACGATCGGCGGACGTAATGGAATCCACGCCCGGGGGAGCCGTCGGCGGCACGGCTGCACAGCCTGACAGCAGCAATACCAGCAGCAGCTCCCGAAGACGCTTCACGGATTCAGGCGATGGATGACTTCCAGCAGTACCGGGCTATCCGGCGTGATCTTGCGCGAGGCTGCCCAGATACGACGCGCCTCGTCCTGTTCGCCACTCATCCACAGTACCTCGCCGAGGTGGGCACCAATTTCGCCGTCCTGGAATTTCTCCCAGGCCTGCCGCAGGTAGAAACGCGCCTTCTCCAGGTCGCCAAGACGGAAATGCACCCAGCCCATGCTATCCATAATCGCCGGGTCATCCGGTTTCTGCAGGAATGCCTTGCTGATATAGGTCAGCGCCTCTTCGTGGCGTTCGGTGCGGTCCGTGAGCGTATACCCCAGTGCATTCAGGGCGCGCACATTGTCCGGATCACGTGCCAGTATCTGGCGCAGGCCGGCTTCCGTGACCTCCAGCTTGCCGACCTGCTCGGCCGCCAGCGCATGTGAATACAGCAGGTCCTCGTGCTGTGGACTGTATTCCAGCGCCGCCGTGTAGAGCTGGTACGCCTCATCGTGCAGATTGGCACCGGTCAGCACCTGCCCCTCAATCAGGTAAAAATCGACTGCCTGGTCGGGGTTTTTCTGCCTCAGCAGCCGCATGTGGTCGCGCATGCCCTTGATGTCACCCTGGTCGGCCATGATCTGCGTTGCACGCAGTAGCGCCTGGTTCCAGTAGTCGCCGGACTCGACCTTGAGATACCAGTCCAGCGCGGCGGCCGAATTGCCCTGTTCATACGCCGCATAGCCCAGGTAGTAATAGGCATTCTGGTTGTCGCGGTTCTGCTTCAGCAGCTGTTTCAGGTGCTTCTCGCCAGCCTTGTATTGGCGGGTCTCCAGCTCCAGCAGCGCCAGTGAATAGAGCCCACCCGGGTATTCCGGGTCCTGTTTGACGACACGGGCAAACTGCTTCCTGGCACCTTCCAGGTCTTCCCCGTCCAGCAACATGCGTCCGTAGGCAAAGCGCAGATCGGTGTTCTTCGGCGCACCCTTTACCGCGTCCTGCAGTATCCGGGTCGCTTCCGGGTTGAGTTCAAGCCGAACCAGCACCTGCGCCTTCAGGATAGTTGCTGCCGGCATACCGGGTTGCAGTACCAGCGCCTGGTCTATTGCCGTCAGCGCCGTGTCGAGCTGCTCGGCCAGCACGGCAATCCGGCACAGCGCCATCCAGGCATAGGGATTCCCGGGATGGCGATCAACCAGCTGTTGCGTGGCCTGCAAAGCCGCCTGCTTATCGGCATGCCTTGCCAGTACGGCTGTCGCGGTGCGGAAACCCTCTTCCGGATTATCGGAAACACCCAGCAGGTAATCCATCTGGGTCACGACCTCATCGAGGTCACCGGCCTGCAGTGCCAGCGCAGTCAGCGCCTTGCGTGCATCGAGGTTGTCGGGGGCCAGTGCCACCCAGCGGCGTGCAGCCACAAAGGCCACGTCATACTGGCGGGCGAAGGAAGCGACCTGCACTGCACGTTCAGCGACCCGGGGGTCCTGCGAGGCCACGGCAGCCTCCAGGTAGCGCTCAACGGACACATCAAAAACACCGCGCTGAGCGGCGATTTCGCCAAGCAGGACGTCAAACATCATGTCATCGGTGAGAGTCTGCTCTGGGTATACCGGCTGCGCCTCGACTGTCTCTGGCGCCGACCTGGCCGCCGTCTCCGCATCATTCGTGGCACGGCTGCCGGACACGGCACAGGACACCATCGTCGCGCCCATCAGCAGGCTCAACAACATACGACGTAACGGACTGTCCGAACCTGTCATTGTATATTCCATCGGATCATTCTATCAGCCTCTTGATTACCCTGCTAAAAAACCTTGTGGTGAATATCGCATGACGCGTGATGAGCTGCCACCCGGCCGGCAAAAGCAGCACAGCTGCCTGCATGGACAACAAGCCACAGCCAACGTTGTATATCCTGTATGATGCCGCGTGACCTACACCGGCTTGTATTAACTGTTCCCGCCATGCAGAATTTTGCGTTCGCTGCCGGATTTTCTTGAATTTGATATGTATTTAACCGTCCTGGGCATCAATCACCATACTGCCCCCGTGGAAATCCGCGGGCAGGTTGCCTTTACGCCCGAGCAACTGGAGCGGGCACTGGCGGAACTGGGCGCGCTGGCCGGGGTGCATGAGGCGGCAATCCTGTCGACCTGCAACCGCACCGAACTCTACTGCGCACGCGATGATGACTCGCCCAATGCGCTCAGCGACTGGTTGTGCCGGTTTCACCAGCTGGACAGCACAGTGCTGCAACCGCACCTGTACAGCTACAAGGAAGAAGCGGCCGTACGCCATGTGCTGCGCGTCGCTGCCGGCCTGGACTCCATGATCCTGGGCGAACCGCAAATCCTCGGACAGATGAAGACTTCCTATCAGCAGGCACTGAAATCCGGCAGCATCGACACACTGGTCAACCGCCTCTACCAGCACACCTTCTCCGTTGCGAAACAGGTCCGCACCGATACTGCAATCGGCGCCAGCCCGGTGTCGGTCGCCTTCGCGGCCGTCAGCCTGGCGCGGCAGATCTTCGGCAACCTTGAAAACCACACCGCGCTGCTGATCGGTGCCGGCGAGACGATTGAACTGACTGCGCGCCACCTGCACGAACGTGGCACCGGCAAGCTGATTATCGCCAACCGCACCGTGAGCCGCGCGCATGAACTGGCCGCACAGTTCGACGGCTACGGCATCAAGCTGGACGAGATTCCCGCCCACCTCGCCGAGGCCGATATCGTGATCGCTTCTACCGGCAGTCCCGATACATTGCTGGACAAGGCAATGGTGCAAACGGCACTGAAGAAGCGCAAGCACAGGCCGGTGTTGATGGTCGACATCGCTGTCCCGCCGGATATTGATACCGGCGTTGCCGGGTTGAATGACGTGTACCTGTACACGGTAGATGACCTGAAACAGGTTATCGAAGAAGGCCAGCGTTCTCGCCAGGAAGCGGCGAAACAGGCCGAGGACATCATCGATACCCAGGTGGAACACTTCATGTCCTGGATGCGTTCGCTGGACGCCGTACCCACGTTGCGCGCCTACCGGGAACACGCCGAACAAATGGGCGCGGCCGAACTCGAGCACGCCAGGCAGCAGATCGAAAACGGTGTCGCCGCCGGGGAAGTACTTGAGACCCTGACCCGCAACCTGGTCAAAAAACTCACCCACGACCCCACCGTCAACCTGCGCTCAGCCATTAGCGAGGGTGATACCGGCCTGCTGGATGCCGTACGCACCCTGTTCAGACTCAAGAACCGGAAATAAGTAATGCAGGCCAGCATCATTCGCAAACTGGAAAATATCGATGAGCGGCAGCAGGAAGTCAGTGCCCTGCTCGCCGATGCCGGCACGATAGCCGACCAGGACAGCTATCGCAGATTGAGTATGGAATATTCACAACTGACACCCGTGGTAGAGGCCTTTGGTGACTGGCAACGTGCCAACCGCGACCTCGAATCGGCACAGGACATGCTGAAAGATCCCGACCCCGACATGAAGCACATGGCGGAAGAGGAATTCAGTGCTGCGCAGCAACGTATCGAGTCACTGGAACTGCAGCTGCAAAAACTGCTGCTACCGAAAGACCCGCATGACGACAGCAACATCTACCTGGAAATTCGCGCCGGCACCGGCGGTGACGAGGCCGCGATCTTCGCCGGCAACCTGTTTCGCATGTACTCGCGCTATGCGGAAATCAGGAAGTGGCAGGTGGAAGTATTGAACGAAAGCCCCGGGGAACACGGCGGTTACAAGGAAATCATCGCACGCATCATCGGCCAGGGCGCATACTCGCGTCTGAAATTCGAGTCCGGTGCCCACCGCGTGCAACGGGTCCCGGAAACCGAATCCCAGGGCCGCATCCACACCTCGGCGGCAACCGTTGCCATCCTGCCCGAGGCAGATGAGATCGAGACCATCGAGATCAACCCGTCCGATCTCAAGGTGGACACCTTTCGCGCCTCCGGCGCCGGCGGTCAGCACGTCAACAAGACCGATTCGGCGATACGCCTGACCCACCTGCCCACCGGCATCGTGGTGGAATGCCAGGACGAGCGCTCGCAACACAAGAACCGTGCGCGCGCCATGTCACTACTGGCAGCAAAGCTGCTCAGTTCGGAACAGGAAAAACAGAAGGCACAGGAAACCGCAACCCGGCGCTCGCTGGTCGGCAGCGGCGACCGCTCCGAGCGTATCCGCACCTATAATTTCCCGCAGGGTCGCATGACCGATCACCGCGTCAACCTGACCGTCTACAAGCTGGATGAATTCATGGCCGGCAACCTGGACCTGGCCATCGAACCCCTGATCAGCGAATACCAGGCCGACCAGCTCAGCGCACTCAATGACCAGAACGGGTAAGCCTGTCACCATCGCCCACCTGCTGGCGCAGGCTACCGCCAGGCTGAACACCGACACGGCCCGCCTCGATGCCGAGGTCTTGCTGGCCCACGTGCTCGACAAGCCACGCAGTCACCTGTTTGCCTGGCCGGACAACACACTCGACGACACGCAACTACAACGCTTCGAACAGGCACTGGCACGCCGGCTGGCCGGGGAACCGGTCGCACACCTTACCGGTCAGCGGGAATTCTGGTCGCTGCCACTCAGGGTGACACAAGACACACTGATCCCTCGCCCGGAAACGGAAACCCTGGTCACGCAGGCGCTGGACGTCATCCCGACCGGCAGCCAACTGGCTATTGCCGACCTCGGCACCGGCAGCGGCGCCGTTGCGCTGGCCATCGCCAGTGAGCGGCCGGATTGCCGTGTCGTGGCAACTGACAGCTCGGCAGCCGCACTTGCCGTTGCCCGCTCCAATGCACAAACCCTCCATACCAATAATATCGAGTTTCTGCAGGGAGACTGGTGTACGGCCCTGCAGGGCACGTTTGACCTGGTCGTCAGCAACCCGCCCTATATCGCTGCACTGGACCCGCACCTGGAAACCGGTGACGTACGCTTTGAACCACGCAGTGCACTGGCCGCAGGCGAGACCGGCATGGATGCGCTGGGCGCGATTGCGCACTGCGCCGCCGAACACCTGAACGCGGGGGGCTGGCTGATGATGGAGCACGGTTATGATCAGTCGGACGCGGCCCGGAAACTGCTGGAGTCCGCAGGTTATCGCGACATCGATGACATCCGTGATGATGCAGGGCTGGACCGGGTTATCAGGGGCCGGAAATAGCTGCCGGGAGCGCCAAAACCTTGCTATTTCAGACAGCAGGAGTCAGGATGGAACTGCTGTGATCGAGAAACTTAAAAGGCGATCCATCTGGCTCGACGAGCACGATGAAGACCCTGCGGTGACAGAATCCGCCGCGGCATTGCTGCGCGACGTCAAGGGTGTACTGAGGGTACACATCAAGCGGCCGGGGCACCTGGTCGTCAGCTACAACGTACGCCGCATCACGCTACAAACCATCGAGGCCCTGCTGGCCGAGTTCGGTTACCGGCTGCGCACCAGCCTGTTCTGCCGCCTCATGCGCAGCCTGTGCTACTACATCGAAGACATCGAGTGCACCGAGAGCAAGCACGACCAGGCCGACTGCACCCGCGAAGCCTTTGTTAAACGCTACCTCGAACGCCCGCACGGCTGCCGTGATCACCGCCCGGAATACCTGCGGCGCTACCTTTAAATAATCATCTCGCGCCTGCAAGGCGCTCCTACAGTAAATTTGTCTGCAGTTCACTATTCAGGGCTGGGTTCCCGCCTCCGCGGGAACGACGCAGAGTTTTTCTTTGCGTCCTGGCGGCTTTCGGTAACTGCTCCTGCGTTACTCTACCTCCTGCATCCCTGTAGTCGTGCGTGAGAATGTTTTCTTTGCGGCTTTGCTCAGGACTTCCTAGAATCAACATATGAACGACGACGACCTGCTTCGCTACAGCCGCCAGATCATGCTTCCGCAAATCGACATCAGCGGTCAGGAAAAACTGCTGGGCGCACACATGCTGATCATTGGCGCAGGCGGGCTCGGCTCCCCTGCCGCCATGTATCTCGCCGCGGCCGGCGTTGGCCGGCTGGTGATTGCCGACCCGGACACGGTGGAACTGTCCAACCTGCAGCGCCAGCTATTGCACCGTGACCGCGATATCGGACGCGAGAAAGCCGAATCGGCCCGGGACACCCTGCTCGACATTAACCCGCACATACAGGTCACTGCCATTAATGCCGCCCTGCACGGCAAACAACTGGATGAGGCCGTGCGTGTTGCCAACGTGGTGCTGGATTGCAGCGACAACTTCGACACCCGCTTTGCCGTCAATGCCAGTTGCGTGCAACAGCAAACGCCACTGGTATCCGGCGCCGCGGTACGCCTTGCCGGGCAGCTGGCAGTTTTCGATGCCAGTGACCATAACAGCCCGTGCTACAGCTGCCTCTACAAACCCGGCGAAGAGACTGATCAAACCTGTACGGAGAACGGCGTACTGGCGCCGGTGGTCGGCATCATCGGTGCCATGCAGGCACTGGAGGCAATCAAGGTAGTCCTGCAACTGGGTGAAAACCTGGCCGGGCGGCTGGCACTGTTCGATGGGGTGACGCACGAATGGCGTAATCTGAAACTGCCGCGCGACCCGGAATGCCCGGTGTGCGGCACACGGCCGTGACCGATTAATGAACAGAGGTTATGCCTGTTGAAAACTAACGACAGGAAGCAAAAAAACACCTGTTGTCGTTCCCGCGCGATGTACATGGATGTACAAGTGCCGCGGGAGGCATGGATGCCGGGAGCGGCCAGGCGGGAACCCAGCCCCGACCAAAACGCCAATCTGATCGCGCCTGCAAGGCGCTCCTACAGGCCCACCTGGTTGGTGTAGCACATCCGGTACTGCTGAAATCTAAACAGCAAACCCCAGGCCGGCCAGTTGTTCACGCTCCGCGTCCGGGATTGATGCACCGGTCAGGCGCGTCGCGGCAAACTCGCGGCGCACCGGGTACTCCTTGCGCAGGCGATCAAAGTAGCGCGGCCGTTCATCGACAGCAAGTCCGGCCAGGCGGCGCAGGCGGCGATCGTCGGCACGCACATCATAGCAACCCAGCACGGCCGCCCTGAGCAGGGTCCCGTCGTTTGCAGCCGTCGGCAAACTGACCGTGGCATCCGCCGGCAGCACCGTACTCACATTCCACTGCACCGGTACATCGAGAAATTCACACGCCGCCCGGTAGATCATTTCGGTACCGCGCAATTTTCCATCCAGGCTGTAGCCGGCAATATGCGGCGTACCCAGCGCAACCTTTTCCAGCAACGACAGGTTGATGGAAGGCTCGCCTTCCCAGACATCCAGCACCACGGTCAGGTCATCACGCGCAGCCAGTGCGTCATTCAGCGCAACATTGTCCGCCACATCGCCACGCGATGTATTGATCAGCACCGCGCCTGGCTGCAGCTGGTTGAATACCTGCGCATCCAGCAGGTGAAACGTCGGGTACGCACCACCACGCGTAAATGGCACGTGCACGGTCACTATGTCCGACTGCAGTAGCGTTGCCAGGTCGACAAAATCGTCCTCAACTCCTGCCGCCTGCAAGGGCGGATCATTCACCTGGCAGCGCATGTCCAGCGCAGTCAAGCGCGCACGCACCCGGGAACCGACATTGCCGCAACCAATGATGCCGACTGTCTTTCCGGCCAGCACAAGGCCTTGCTGTTCGGCCAGCGCCATCAGGCTACTGACCACGTACTCGGCAGCGGAAGTGGCATTGCTGCCCGGCGCAGTAGAGAAACCGATGCCCTGCGCATGCAGGTAATCACAATCGACATGATCGAAACCGATGGTAGCGGAACCGACGAAACGCACCGATGAGCCAGCCAGTAACGATTCATCAACCCGGCTCACCGAGCGCACCAGCAGGACATCCGCATCCTTCACCTGCGCGGCCTGCAGACCTCGCCCCTGCACCAGCGTGACATCGCCAAGCGAGGCAAACGCCTCGCTCACACAGGGGATGTTTTCATCGGCAACGATTTTCATACGGAGACAAGATTAACAAACATTTCGTGCAAAGCCGCGGAGGCGCAGAGAAAAATATTGCCACAGAGCACACAGAGGCAAAAACAATTACGTCGTTCCCGCGCATGCGGGAACCCAGCCTTAAACGATATTGAAAGGGAAAATGATCGCGCTTGCGAAACCTGCCCCTGAGAAGACGGGGAGCGCCTCTATAGTGAACTTGTCTATATTTCACTATTTATGGCTGGATCCCCACCTGCGCGGGGACGACAGTAATTCTTCTCTACCGCCTTGCGCGAGGTGCTTGCTAACCGTCCAGCTTCTTCTTCAACAGTTCGTTGACCTGCCCCGGGTTGGCCTTGCCCTGGGTGGCCTTCATCACCTGGCCGACGAAATAGCCAAGCAGTTTGCCCTGGCCAGCGCGGTACTGCTCGATCTGTTTCGGGCTGCCGGCCAGCACCTCGTCAATAATGCCTTCGATGGCGGACACATCGGATATTTGCTTCAGGCCTTTGCTCTCAATCACCGCGTCGGCCGACCCCTCGCCATTCCACATCGCCTCGAATACCTGCTTGGCGAGCTTGCCGGATACCGTACCGTCATTGATTCTTTGCAGCAGCTCACCCAGCCCCTGTGCACTCACCGGGCTGTTCGTGATATCGCAGTCATCGCGATTGAGCGCGCCGGACAGCTCGCCCATCACCCAGTTTGCGGCCAGCTTGCCCTGCCCGCCCGAGGCAGTGACGGCCGCCTCGTAGTAATCGGCCAGCTCACGGGTGGCGGTCAGCACGGCGGCATCGTATTCGGACAGGCCATGCTGTTCGACGAAACGCTGCTTCTTCGCATCCGGCAATTCAGGCAAGCCGGCACGCACCGCCTCGATAAAGGCGGCATCGATTTCGACCGGCAACAGATCCGGGTCCGGGAAATAGCGGTAATCGTTGGCCTCTTCCTTGGAACGCATCGGGCGGGTTTCCTGCTTGCCCGGGTCATACAGGCGGGTTTCCTGCACCACCGCGCCACCGCCCTCGATCACCATGATCTGGCGTTCCACTTCATAGTTAATGGCCTGCTCCACGAAGCGGAAGGAATTGATGTTCTTCAGCTCACTACGCGTGCCGAGTTCCTGCTGGCCTTTCGGGCGCACCGAGACATTGGCATCGCAACGGAACGAACCTTCCTGCATATTGCCGTCACTGATGCCGAGATAACGCACCAGCGCGTGTATCTTCTTCATGTAGGCCACGGCCTCTTTTGCCGAGCGCATGTCGGGTTCCGACACGATCTCCAGCAACGGCGTGCCGGCACGGTTCAGGTCGATGCCGGTCATGCCATGGAAGTCCTCGTGCAGCGACTTGCCGGCGTCCTCTTCCAGGTGTGCGCGCGTAATACCGATGCGCTTGCTAACACCCTCCTCCAGTTCGATATCGAGCCAGCCGCCATGCACGATCGGTAATTCAAACTGGCTGATCTGGTAGCCCTTGGGCAGATCGGGATAGAAGTAGTTCTTGCGCGCGAACACCGAGCGTGGCGCCACCGTGGAATGCGTTGCCAGGCCAAACTTCGCCGCCATGCGCACCACCTCGGCATTCAGCACCGGCAGCACGCCCGGCATACCGAGGTCAACGGCACAGGCCTGCGTGTTCGGCGCCGCACCATAGGTGGTCGAGGCACCGGAGAAAATCTTGCTGTTGGTGGCAAGCTGGGTGTGTATCTCCAGCCCGATAACCGTTTCCCATTCCATCATGCGCTACCGTTGTTACTCAAAGCCCTGCGGAATTTGCCTGTGCCAGTCGGTGACCTGCTGGTACTGGTGACCGGCATTCAGCAGCCGGCCTTCCGCAAAGTAATTACCGATCAGGTGCAGCCCCACCGGCAGGCCCTCCACGAACCCGGCCGGTATCGACATGGCCGGCAGGCCGGCCAGGTTGGCCGCGATGGTATAAATATCGGACAGGTACATACTGACCGGGTCATCCGCCTTCTCGCCCAGCTTGAATGCGGTCGAGGGCGCGGTTGGCCCCATGATCACGTCGACCTGCTCGAACGCCTTCAGGAAATCTTCGCGGATCAGGCGTCGTATCTGCTGCGCCTTGAGATAGTAGGCATCGTAATAACCGGCAGACAACGCATAGGCGCCAATCAGGATACGACGCTTAACCTCTGCGCCGAAGCCCTCGCCACGCGAACGCGTGTACAGATCGGCCAGGTCTTTTGGATCCGCCGCCCGGTAACCAAAACGCACGCCGTCAAAACGAGACAGGTTGGAAGAACATTCCGCCGGCGCAACCACGTAGTAAGCGGGCACAGCCAGCTGTGCATTGGGCAGGCTGATCTCGACCAGCTCGGCACCCAGCTTGCGGTACTCGTCAAGCGCAGTCTCCACGGCGCTGCCGACAGCGGCATCGAGTCCTTCACCAAAATACTCTTTCGGCAGGCCGATCTTCAGCCCCTGCAGGGGTGCATTCAGCGTGGCCTGGTAATCATCCACCGGGCGGTCGACGCTGGTGGAATCGCGCTCGTCGAAACCGGCCATCGCACCGAGCATGATGGCAGCGTCCTCTGCGGAGCAGGCAAACGACCCGCCCTGGTCCAGGCTGGAGGCAAACGCGATCATGCCGTAACGCGAGACACGCCCGTAGGTTGGCTTGATACCGGTAATGCCGCACAGCGCTGCCGGCTGGCGGATGGAGCCGCCGGTATCGGTACCCGTGCTGACCGGCACCAGCCGTGCCGCGACCGCGGCGGCCGAACCGCCCGAGGAACCACCCGGTACGCGCATCTCATCCCAGGGATTTTTTACCGGTCCGTAAAAACTGGTCTCATTGGAAGAACCCATGGCGAACTCGTCCATGTTGGTCTTGCCAATCATGACCGCGCCGGCATCCAGCAACTTGCGTGTGACGGTGGCGTCATACGGTGCCGGAAAATTATCCAGCATGCGCGAACCGCAACTGGTCTTCACGCCACGGGTGCAAAAAATATCCTTGTGTGCAAACGGAATACCGGTCAACGGCCCGGCATCGCCGGCCTTGAGGCGGGCATCAGCGGCACGCGCCGCATCCAGCGCCTGTTGTTCCGTCACGGTAATGAAGCTGTTGAGCCGGCCGTCCAGCCGGCCGATCCGCTCCAGGCTGGCACGCGTCAGCTCTTCGCTGGAGCAGGCCCCGGCGCGCAGGTCGGCGGCCAGTTCTACAAGACTTTTCCGGTGCATGGGGTTACGGCCTACTCAATGACCTGCGGCACCAGGTACAAACCGTCCTCGGTTACCTGCGCCACAGACTGGAAATTCTCACGCTCGTCACTCTCGCTGACCACATCGGCACGCAGCCGCTGGGTCGCCTCCAGCGGGTGCGCCAGCGGCTCCACGCCGGTGGTATCCACGGCATTCAGCTGCTCCACAAAAGCGAGGATATCCGACAGGTTGCGCGAGTATTCCGGCACATCTTCCGGGTTGATCCCGAGGCGGGCCAGGTGGGCAATTTTTTCAACATCGGCGGCATCAAGGGCCATGACTGCTCCTGCAAGGCGATCAGCAAAAAAACCGGGGCGCAAAGGTAGCACAATCACCGCAACAGGACATCACTCGATTGGACGCGACAAACGGCCTCAACTGACGATTTTCCTGTTATTTCCTTGCCCCGGGCGTTCCCCGTTGCTAGATTACCCGCTTCCATTTTGACCGACACACACGGATCAGGATTCATGTTGATTAAAAGCTTGTTCGGGATGTTTTCCAATGACCTGTCCATTGACCTGGGCACAGCTAACACACTGATTTATGTGCGTGGACAAGGCATCGTCCTGAATGAACCCTCGGTGGTAGCCATTCGCCAGGACCGTGGCCCGGGCGGACCCAAGAGCATTGCCGCGGTTGGCCTCGAGGCCAAGGCAATGCTCGGCCGTACCCCGGCGAACATCACCGCCATTCGTCCACTCAAGGACGGCGTGATCGCTGACTTCACCATTACCGAGAAGATGTTGCAGCACTTCATCCACAAGGTGCACGAGGCACGCTTCTTCAAACCAAGCCCGCGCGTGCTGATTTGCGTACCGTGCGGCTCCACCCAGGTGGAGCGGCGTGCCATCCGCGAATCCGCTGCCGGCGCCGGCGCACGCGATGTCTACCTGATCGAGGAACCGATGGCGGCCGCCATCGGCGCCGGCATGCCGGTGGACGAGGCGCGCGGATCGATGGTGCTGGACATCGGAGGTGGCACCTCAGAAGTAGCCGTTATCTCATTGAATGGTATTGTCTATTCATCCTCCGTCAGGATTGGCGGCGACCGTTTCGATGACGCTATCATTAACTATGTGCGGCGTAACTACGGCACCCTGATCGGGGAAGCCACCTCGGAACGTATCAAGCATGAAATCGGCTCCGCCTACCCCGGCAAGGAAGTCATCGAGCTGGAGGTGAAGGGTCGCAACCTGTCGCAGGGCATTCCGCGCAGTTTCACCCTGAACAGCAACGAGATCCTCGAGGCACTGCAGGAACCGCTGGCCGGCATCGTCGGTGCAGTGAAGACCGCACTGGAGCAAACCCCGCCGGAACTGGGCGCGGACGTTGCCGAACGCGGCATCGTGCTGACCGGCGGCGGCGCCCTGCTGCGTGATCTCGACAAGCTGCTGATGGAGGAAACCGGCCTGCCGGTGGTGGTCGCCGACGACCCGCTGACCTGCGTTGCACGTGGCGGTGGCCGTGCGCTGGAACTGTTTGACGAACGCGGCGGCGACGTATTCACTGTCGAGTAACAGGCGTCAGCAGCTTGCAGCGGCCGCAAACGGCGACGCAACACCACAACATCCCGGGGTGACCGATCAAGCTTATCTTTACACAAGGCCCGTCCATCACCACGCGGCTGATCCTGTGCATCACCCTGTCCGTGGTACTGATGGTCATGGACCACAAGTACAAGAGCCTGGAATCGCTGCGCGCCGGGCTATCGGTCGTCGTCTATCCCATCCAGCTAAGCATTGAATTGCCCGGATCCATCTCGGGCTGGTTCAGCGAATCCCTGTCATCACGCCGCAGTCTGCAGGAAGACAACGAGAGCCTGCGCACCCAGCACATGATGCAGGAAGTGCAGTTGCAGAAACTGGCCGCGCTGGAGGCAGAAAATATACGCCTGCGCGAATTGCTGGATTCCTCCTTCAAAGTTGGTGAAAAGGTGCTGATCGCCGAGCTGCTGTCGGTCAACCTTGACCCTTACAAGCACCAGATCGTGATCAACAAGGGTGAGGCGAACGATATCTACCAGGGACAGCCGCTACTGGATGCCAGCGGCGTGATGGGCCAGATCGTGCATGCCGGCCCCTACACCTCCACCGCCATACTGATTACCGACACCTCGCACGCTATCCCGGTACAGGTGAACCGCAACGGCCTGCGCACCATCGCACTGGGCAGCGGCACCATCAACCGGCTTGAGCTGCCCTACATCCCGAACAACGCCGATATCAAGCCGGGCGATCTGCTGATCACCTCCGGTCTCGGCGGCCACTTCCCGCCCGGTTACCCGGTCGCCGAGGTCGCCGCGGTGCAACATGACCCGGGGCATGCCTTCTCGCGCGTCGCCGCCACCCCGCTGGCGGAACTCAATCGCAGCCGTGAAGTGCTGCTGGTCTGGCCAGGCAAGACCACGGTGCTCGATAACACTGAAATGACCCTGGAGCCGGAAACCACGGTGCTCGATAACACTGAAACGACCCTGGAGCCGGAAACCACGGTGCTCGATAACACTGAAACGACCCTGGAGCCGGAAACCACGGAGGCTGACCAGGCCAGCACGGACACGGCGAGCCCCACAGACAAGGCAGAAACCGATGCAGCAGTGACGGAGGACGGCGAATGATGCTGGCACGGCACCAGGGTGGCAGCGTCATTGTATTCACCTTCTTCGTGGCACTGTTACTGACCATCGTGCCGCTGCCCGAGTGGGCACGTTACCTGCGCCCCGACTGGGTCGGCCTGGTACTGATTTACTGGTGCATGGCACTGCCGGAGCGGGTCGGCATTGTGAGTGGCTGGTGCGCGGGCCTGCTGGTCGATCTGCTGACCGGCGCCGTGCTGGGACAACACGCCCTGTCGCTCACCGTGGTTGCCTTTCTCACCATCCGGTTTCACCAGCGCGTGCGCCTGTTCCCGATACTGCAACAGGCCGTCACGGTACTGGTGTTGCTGATCCTGCACCAGCTGATGGCACTGTGGGTCAGCCGCTTTATCGGACGTCCCGGCGTATCGTGGTATTTCTGGGCACCCTCGCTCGTTGGCATGTTCATCTGGCCGCTGGTCTACAGCACACTACGCGGCATCCGCCGCGGTTTCCGGGTCAAATAGGTGCCAAGCCGGCTCACGCTCAAGGACCATTTTTTTGAGTCCCGGCTGATCATGCACCGGGCCGTCGTGCTGCTGGTGCTGGGCGGCATGTTGTGCCTGGTGCTGTTTGGCCGCCTGCTCTACCTGCAGGTAATCGAACACGACCATTACCGCACCCTGTCCGAGGACAACCGTGTCAAGCTGCAACCGATCGTACCCAATCGCGGCCTGATCTATGACCGCAACGGCATCCTGCTGGCCGAGAACCTGCCCTCGTACCGACTGGAAATCACCCCGGAACAGATCGACAGCATGACCGCCACGCTGGACGGACTGGCCGACATCATCGAGATTCGCGAATCCGACCGCAGTCGCTTCGAGCAACTGCTGGCCCGCAAGCCACGTTTTGAGGCCATCCCGCTGCTGTTAAACCTCAGCGACGAGGAGGTAGCGCGCTTTTCCGTCAACCGTCATCGCTTCCCGGGCGTCGACATCACCGCCGGCCTGGCACGCCATTACCCGCACGGTACGCTGGGCGCGCATGCACTGGGTTACGTCGGCCGCATAGACGAACAGGCATTAAAGGAGCTGGACACCTCGAACTATCGCGGCACCACGTACGTTGGCAAGATCGGCATCGAGAAGACCTATGAATCGCTGCTACACGGCACGGTAGGCCTGCAACAGGTCGAAACCACCGCGCAGGGGCGCGTACTGCGTGTACTCAACAGGCAGGCACCGGTGTCCGGACGCAACCTGTACCTGACGCTGGATTCCCGCATCCAACTGGCCGCGGAAGCGGCCTTCGGCGACTACAGCGGGTCAGCCATCGCCATCGACCCGGACAACGGCGACATCCTCGCCTTTGTCAGCCTACCGACCTATGACCCGAACCCGTTTGTAAACGGCATCGATCACGCCGCCTACGACGCCCTGAGAAACAATGACCGGCAACCGCTGTTCAATCGTGCGTTGCGTGGCCAGTACCCGCCCGGCTCTACCGTGAAACCCTTCATGGGACTGGCCGGCCTGGAACAGGGCGTCACCACCGAACACTCCAGCACCTACTGCCCGGGCTTCTACATGCTGCCCGGGAATTCCCGCAAGTACCGCGACTGGAAACGCGCCGGTCACGGCACGGTGAACCTGAACATCTCCATCACGCAGTCCTGCGATGTCTATTTCTATGACCTGGCGCTGTCGCTTGGCATCGACAACATTCACAGCTACCTCGGCCAGTTTGGTTTTGGTCGCAGTACCGGCATCGATATCCTGGGTGAACTGAGCGGCCTGCTACCGTCGCGCGACTGGAAACGTCGCCGCCATGACCAGCCCTGGTTCCCCGGCGAGACCATTATTACCGGCATCGGACAGGGCTTCTTCCTGGTCACCCCGCTGCAACTGGCCGCTGCCACGACGGCGCTGGCAAACGGAGGCCACATGCTGCAACCCAATATCGTCTACGCGGAACAGGCGGCCAGCAGCCAGGCACTGATACCGCACACGCCGCGCCTGCTGGATACCATTACCATCAACCAGCAGCAACACTGGGACGATGTCATAAAATCCATGATCGACGTGGTGCACAGCCAGCGCGGCACGGCGCGCAGCATAGGCGTCGACAGTCCCTATGAAATCGCCGGCAAGACCGGCACGGCACAGGTGTTCGGCCTCAAGCAAGAGGAGAAATACGACGCCAAGACCATTGATGAAAAACTGCGTGACCACGCACTGTTCATTGCCTTTGCACCGGCCGACGAACCGAAAATCGCGGTGGCCGTGATCGTGGAGAACGGCGGTAGCGGCGGCTCGGTGGCCGCACCGATTGCTCGCCAGATCCTGGATGCCTACCTGCTGGAGCCAACGCCATGAATATTGCGCTTGGCCGTCACCACGCAGACGCCAGCAAGCGTGGCTGGCAATACCGCCTGCACATTGATGCGCCCCTGCTGCTTGCCCTGATCGCCGTCGCCGGCTACGGGCTGATCGTGCTGTATAGCGCCAGTGGCGGCGATGCCGGGATCATCGAACGCCAGCTGGTCCGGCTCGGCATCGCCTTCTCCGGCATGTTCGTGATTGCCCAGGTGCCGCCGCGCCTGTTGCAGCGCCTGACACCATGGGCATTCATGACCGGCGTGCTGTTCCTGCTCGCGGTGCTAATCGGCGGCGAGACCAGTGGTGGCGCACAGCGCTGGCTGAACCTCTACATAGTGCGCTTCCAGCCGTCCGAATTAATGAAACTGGCAGTACCCATGATGGTTGCCTGGTACCTGGCGGAGGCACGCCTGCCCCCGCATCGCTGGCAATTGCTGGCAGCAGCCGTGCTGATCGCGGTACCCATGGCGATGATCGCCAAGCAGCCCGACCTGGGCACCGCCGTGCTGATCGCCAGCTCCGGCTTCTTCGTGCTGTTCCTCGCCGGCCTGCAATGGCGGCTGCTGGCCTTTTTCTCGGTCCTGACGGCCGCCGCCACACCGGTAATCTGGCACTTCATGCATGACTATCAACGTCAGCGTGTCATTACCCTGCTCAACCCGGAAAGCGATCCGCTCGGCTCCGGTTACCACATCATCCAGTCAAAGATCGCCATCGGCTCCGGCGGCCTGTTCGGCAAGGGCTGGATGAATGGCACCCAGTCACACCTGGATTTTCTGCCGGAACGATCCACCGACTTTATCTTCGCGGTTCTCGGCGAGGAATTCGGTTTCCTCGGCATCCTGCTGCTGTTCGGCATCTACGCCCTCATCGTGCTGCGCGGCATGATGATTGCCATCCAGGCCCAGGACAGCTACACGCGCATGCTCGCAGGCAGCCTGTCGATGACCTTTTGCGTGTATTTCATTGTCAACACGGGCATGGTCACCGGACTGCTGCCGGTAGTTGGTCTGCCATTGCCGATGATCAGTTACGGCGGCACCTCCATCGTCACCATGATGGCCGGATTTGGTATCCTGATGTCGATCCAGACACACCGCAAACTACTGGCAACCTGAACTTGCCATTCGGTGTAAAATACTTGCGCGCAACGCGCGTTTTGCATAAAGGGAAAACTGCATGTCGCTACACACAATCAAGGCTGTCTTCTGCTCCATACTACTGACGTTGCTGGCAGCCTGCAGTACGGTGCTGGCCACTGCGCGCGATGATTACCACTCGCACCCGCAGGCAGATGCCTTCATCGAACGGATGGTGAAGGAACACGCCTTCAGCGGGGAAGAACTTGCCGGCATCTTCGATGCGGCCAAACGGCGTGATGACATCCTGGAACTGATGCGCAAGCCGGCGGAGAAACGACTGCGCTGGTTTGAATATCGGAAGATCTTCCTTACCAGGAGCCGCATCGATGGGGGTGTCGCGTTCTGGGAAAAACATGCCGATACGCTGACCGACGCACAGGCGGAACTCGGTGTCGATCCGCAGATTATCGTCGCTATTATCGGCGTTGAGACCCGCTACGGCGGCAACACCGGCCGCCACCGCGTCATTGACGCGCTGTCCACGCTGGCATTTGACTACCCGCCGCGCAGCAGTTTTTTCACCGGCGAACTGGAGCAGTTCCTGCTACTGGCACGCGAAGAGGATATCGACCTGATGGAAACCACCGGTTCCTATGCCGGCGCCATGGGTTACGGCCAGTTCATCCCCAGCAGTTACCGGCGCTATGCGGTTGATTTTGACAAGGACGGCAAACGCGACCTGTGGAACAGCCCGCGCGACATCATCGGCAGTGTCGCCAATTATTTCCGTGCCCACGGCTGGGAAACAGGCCAGCCGGTCGCGACGCGCGCCGAGGTCAGCGGCGACAGCTACCCGGCCGTACTGGAACTCGGTTACAAGCCCAACACCGTACTGGACGCGCTGCGCCACGAGGGCATCACGCCGCAGCAGAAAATGCCGGATGAAATGACCGCGGCCCTGATACAGTTTGACCAGCAGGACGGACCGGAATACTGGCTTGGCTTCAACAACTTTTATGTCATAACGCGCTACAATCACAGTCCGCTGTATGCCATGGCGGTCTACCAGCTGAGCGAGGAAATTCGTGCCGCGTATGAAGCAGCCAACGGAACAAATGACTGACCTGACAACCAGCCGTTGTCGCCAGCACAGTGAACCCGTGAGCCGACTGTTATGATCACAACCTCCAAACCCGCATCTGTCCTGCTGATTGTCCTCGGGCTTTCGCTCGCACTCTGGTTCACCGGCTGCTCCACCCAAAAGGTGTTCGAGCCATCCGATAACGCGCCGGCCAGGCCACGCGACGTATCCGGCGTCCCCAACGCGGTCCCGAAAGTGGAGCCGCGCAGCCGTTATGGCAACCCGACGTCCTACGTGGTATTCGGCAAGCGCTACCACACGCTGGCATCCAGCAAGGGCTACCAGGAAAGCGGCCTGGCCTCCTGGTACGGCACCAAGTTCCATGGCAAGCGCACATCCAGCGGCGAACCCTATGACCTGTACGCCATGACGGCCGCGCACAAGACACTGCCGTTGCCCACCTATGTCGAGGTCACCAACCTCGACAATAGACGCTCGGTGATCGTCAAGGTGAACGACCGTGGCCCGTTCCACGGCGGCCGCATCATCGACCTGTCATACACCGCCGCCTCCAGGCTGGGTATCCTCGGCAAGGGCACCGGCCGCGTGGAAGTGCGCGCCATCGACCCGCGCGCGCCCGACCCGGCACCGGCAGATGCCCCGCTACTGGTACAGCAGGACATCCCGGCCAGCACAACTGACAGCCAGCTGTTCCTGCAGGTCGGCGCATTCCAGAATCGCGATAATGCAGAACGCATGCGCAACAATATCCAGGCACAGAACCTGGGTGCCGTGCGAATTGTCGAGGCCGGCACTGAGCAGGGCACATTCTATAAAGTGCAGGTCGGACCACTGAGCGATAACGGCGAGGCCGACCGGGTCGCGCAGGCGCTCCAGCCACTCGGGATCAGCGCAGCACGTTCCTACGTCAAGTAACCGCACGCCGTTGCAAAACGGCACTGACATGCGGACAATGCAGGCACGCGCCGCGCCCTAACAGCAAACAGGACAATTATGCTTAACAGACTGTTTTATCTCGCTATTTCAGCCTCTCTCCTGATCGTCACCAGCATCACACAGGCCGCGCCCACGGCGGCCTCCATGCCGATACCCAAGGCCCCGTCAAATGGCGCCAGGGCGTTCATCATCCAGGATTTCAACAGCGGCCGGGCCGTCGCCTCCGAGGCCGCTGACCAGTCCTATGAACCGGCCAGCATCACCAAGCTGATGACCGCCTACGTAATTTTCAACGAGTTGAAGGCCGGCAAGATTGCGCTCGGTGACAAGGTCACCATCAGCGAAAAGGCCTGGCGCACGCCGGGCTCGCGCATGTTTGTCGAGGTCGGCAAACAGGTTTCGGTCGAAGACCTGCTACAGGGCATGATCGTGCAATCCGGCAACGATGCCACCATCGCGCTGGCCGAGTTTGTTGCCGGCAGCGAGGAAACCTTCGCCGCGCTGATGAACCGACACGCGGAAGACCTCGGACTGACCGGCAGCCATTTTATAAACTCGACCGGCCTGCCTGGCGCTGATCACTACATGACTGCCAGGGACATTGCCAACCTCGCCGCGACGGTCATCCGCAACTACCCGGAATACTACAAGTGGTACTCGCAGAAGGAATTCACCTTCAACGAGATTACCCAGCAGAATCGCAACAAGCTGCTCTGGAAGGACGCCTCGGTCGACGGCGTCAAGACCGGCTTTACCGATTCCGCCGGTTACTGCCTGGTTACCTCGGCCGCAAAGGACGGCATGCGCCTGATTACCGTGGTGCTCGGTACCGACAGTGCCAGCGAGCGCATCAATGCCAGCCAGGCCCTGCTCAACTACGGCTTCCGTTTCTTCGAGACGCACAAACTCTACGAAGCCGGCACCTCGCTGGCCTCATCGCGCATCTGGAAGGGCAGCACCGACTCCGTCACGCTCGGGCTGAACCGGGTGTTGTATGTGACCATTCCACGCGGTCGCTATGATGCGCTCGATGCCTCGATGAAGATCGACAACCGCATCATGGCACCGGTTGCAGAAGGCACCGCGCTGGGCAGCGTGCAGGTCAGACTGGACGATGACGTGGTCGCCGAACAGCCCCTGGTCAGCCTGCAGGGTGTGGCTGAAGGCTCGTTCTGGCAGCGCATTACCGACGAAGCACTGCTCTACTTCGAGTAACCCGGAGCCAACATGCCCACCGCCTGGCTGAATGGCGTTTTCCTGCCACTGGAAGAAGCGCATGTCTCCGTGCTCGACCGCGGCTTCCTGTTTGGTGACGGCGTATACGAGGTCATCCCGGTCTACGGCGGCCGCCTGTTCCGGCTCGCACATCACATGAAACGGCTGGATAACAGCCTGTCCGGGGTACGCATCACCAACCCGCTCACACATGAAAAATGGGAAGCCGTCCTGAACGAACTGGTCGCGCGCAATGAAGGCAGCGACCAGGCCGTGTACCTGAAGGTCACGCGTGGCGCCGACAAGAAACGCGACCACGCCTTCCCCGATAACATCAAGCCCACCGCATTTGCCATGAGTTCACCCATGCCGGGCGCACGCGACCTCAGCAAGGAGACCGGCGTAACGGCCATTACCCTGCCGGACATCCGCTGGAAGCTGTGCAACATCAAGGCCATCACCCTGCTGCCCAACGTCATGCTACGCCAGCAGGCGGTCGAGGCCGGCAGCGCGGAGGCCATCCTGATCAACGCGGGCTATGCCATCGAGGGCGCCGCCAGCAACCTGTTCATCGTGAAAAACGGCATCGTGATCACCCCGCCCAACAGCAGCGCCCTGCTGCCCGGCATCACCCGCGACCTGATCCTGGAACTGGCGGCCAATAACGCCATCCCGTTCCGCGAGGCCGACATCCACGAGGACGAACTGTTCGACGCCGACGAGGTATGGCTGACCAGTTCCACACGCGAAATCTCCCCCGTCACCAGCATCGACGACAAACCCGTCGGCACCGGCAGCCCCGGCCCGCTGTGGCAACGCATGAGCGTGCTGTACCAGGATTATGCCAATGCCGTACGACGCGGCGAAGCGGAGTAAAAATATACCTGTAGGAGCGGATCTCATCCGCGATCTTTTTAAAGAACCACCAGATAGGGCACATAGGCTAAACGAATCACGTCGTTCCCGCGGAGGCGGGAACCCAGCCCGAACACGCCCCACCATGTATGAATAATTTGCATGGATGGCGACGTATGGTGTATGAATATGTCCTGGAAAAGGCGACTGTCTGTTATGGTCAATCAATATCCTTTTCAAAACGAGCATTCGTTCGCCTAATGGTAGTTAGGAAATTAAAAGGTATTTAAAGCCATTATATTTTGTAGAGTCGAATTTACGATAAGCGGCACTATGTATTACACATTATGACAAACATTCCAAACGGTAAATATCAATCCTATCTTAAACGAGCTTGGGCAATGTATGCGCTAATCACGATTGCCCTTATCGTTGTATTGGTACTATTTGCCGCAGAGGACAATGAAGAGAGGTTTTTCTTCACTATTATGCCTGCTGCAGCAGCGTATGTTTTTCGTCCGACTGAAAGGTACCTAAGCAAACTCATTTTCAAGTTCACTGGCGTTTCTAAACCCACAGAGAATGAATGAGCTATCGTTGCCTAACAAATCGCCCCAGGCGGACGGCTTCGCCGCCGCTGGCCTCAGCCGTTAGGATAAAGAATAATTAGAGACAGACTACACCTCTTTTCTCTGTGCGCTCAGCGGCTAATAATTAAAAGATCGCGCTTGCGAAGCGCTCCTACAGCCATTTTATGTTTCTTCGCGCCTTTGCTTCTTGGCGCGAGACAGTTTTCTCCAGGCAATAAAAAAGGGGCGGTAAAACCGCCCCTTCTCATTACCCGTTTTAAGCGGTAATTACTTCTTCGCCATCTCGCGTTCCTTGGTTTCCTTGATGACCTCTTCCGCGACGTTGCGCGGACATGGCATGTAGTGCAGGAACTCCATGGAAAACTGGCCACGACCGGAGGTCATGGTGCGCAGGTCGCCGATGTAACCGAACATCTGGCTGAGCGGACACTCGGCCTTGATCTGTACGCTGGTGGCACCCGCCTCCTGTGACTTGATCATACCGCGACGGCGGTTGAGGTCACCGATCACGTCACCGACATGATCTTCCGGCGTGTACACATCCACCTTCATGATCGGCTCCATCAGCTGCGGGCCGGCATTCGGCATAGTCTGGCGGTACGCGGCAGCGGAGGCCAGTTCATAGGCCACGGCGGATGAATCAACCGGGTGGTAACTACCGTCTGTCAGCGTCACCTTGAAGTCGAGACACGGGAAGCCGGCGAGTACGCCCCTCACCATGCTCTTCTTGAAGCCCTTGTCCACGGCCGGCCAGAATTCACGTGGCACGCTACCGCCGGTGACCACCGACTCGAACTCGTAGCCACTGCCCGGCTCACCAGGCTCGATGGTGTATTCGATCTTGGCGAACTGACCGGAGCCACCGGTCTGCTTCTTGTGGGTGTAGACGTCTTCCACGCGCTGCGTGATGGTCTCGCGGTAGGCCACCTGCGGCTTGCCGACGGTCACATCGATGCCGTGCGTACGCCTGAGGATGTCGATCTTGATATCGAGGTGCAGCTCGCCCATGCCCTTGAGGATGGTCTCGCCACTGTCCTCGTCGGTCTCCATGTGGAATGACGGGTCTTCCTTGATCATCTTGCCGAGTGCGATACCCATCTTCTCGGCAGCGGCCTTGTCGTTGGGTGACACGGCGATTGAAATCACCGGGTCCGGGAACACCATCGGTTCCAGCGTGGCCGGCTGTTTCGGATCACACAGGGTATGACCGGTCTGCACGTTCTTCATGCCGATCACGGCGACAATGTCACCGGCCTGCGCACTGTCCAGTTCCTCGCGCGAGTCGGCGTGCATCTCGACGATGCGGCCAATACGCTCGGTCTTGCCGGTAAAGGTGTTGAGCACGGTCATGCCCTTGTCGAGGCGACCGGAATAGATGCGGATAAAGGTCAGCGCACCGAAGCGGTCGTCCATGATCTTGAACGCCAGCGCGCGCAGCGGCCTGTCCGGATCAACGACGGCCATTTCACCGGTCTCGTTACCTTCCAGGTCGACTTCCGGCTGCGGCTTGACCTCGGTTGGATTCGGCAGGAAGTCCACGGAAGCGTCCAGCACCAGCTGAATGCCCTTGTTCTTGAATGCGGAACCGCAGTAGGTCGGGAAGAAATCCAGCCCGATGGTGCCCTTGCGGATGCAGCTCTTGAGGTCCTCGATAGAGGGCTCCTCGCCGTCCAGGTACTTCTCCAGCAGATCATCATCCTGCTCGACGGCGGTCTCGATCAGTTTCTCGCGCCATTCCTCAACCTTGTCGGCCATGTCTGCCGGCGGCTCCTCAACCTTGTAGGCAGCCGGGTCGCCGGAGTCATCCCAGATATAGGCCTTGCGGCTCAGCAGGTCGACGACACCCGTGAAGTCGTCCTCGATACCGATCGGCAACACCATCACCAGCGGGGTGGCAGCCAGCACATCCTCTACCTGCTTGACCACGCGGTAGAAGTCGGCGCCCATGCGGTCTAGCTTGTTGACGAAAATGACGCGCGCGACTTCCGACTCGTTGGCATAACGCCAGTTGGTCTCGGACTGCGGCTCCACGCCGCCGGAACCGCAGAACACGCCGATGCCGCCGTCCAGCACCTTCAGCGAACGGTACACCTCGATGGTGAAGTCGACGTGTCCGGGGGTGTCGATGATATTCAGGCGGTGCTCGTTCCACTCACAGCTGGTGGCAGCGGACTGAATGGTAATGCCGCGCTCCTGTTCCTGCTCCATGAAGTCGGTGGTTGCCTCGCCATCGTGCACTTCACCGGTCTTGTGGATCTTGCCGGTCAGCTTGAGAATTCGTTCCGTGGTCGTGGTCTTGCCGGCATCCACGTGTGCGAAGATGCCAATGTTTCTGTACTTGGTTAAATCAGTCATGTCCTGCTACTCGGTTAGTTAATTCGTTAAATCGACAAGCGCCCCGCGACCACAACCCGGGTAATCCGGCGCGGCTGATACTGATTCCCGGGCATTCATGCATGCAAATACTGCTGTTGCGCTCAAAACGACGCGGCGAAATTATAAACGAATGCGGCCATAATTCCATGAATATGGTGTTATTTCTGGCCATTTCAAGCTAATCCCGCCACAAAGCCGGCATTCTGGCGCCCCGGGCAGCCGGCCGGACCCGGCAACCCTGCACTTTAACCGCCAATCAGCGCCGGTATAATGCCGCCATGCACGATATCCCGAATCGCATTGCCGACGTCCTGCTGGAGGTTGAAGCCACCCTGCGCACCCACGGCATGTGGGACCAGGACCGCCCACCGGCCGACGCCCTGGGTAGCGAACAGCCGTTCTGCATCGACACGCTGCGCTTCGAGCAGTGGCTGCAGTGGGTGTTCCTGCCGCGCATGAAAGAGATCCTGGAGGATTCCAGGCCACTGCCGGTGAAGAGCGGCATTCTCATCTACGCACAGGAGTACCTGCGCAAGGATGCCCCGCCGACCACCGGCCTGCTGGAACTGATCAAACGCTTCGACGATCTGATTGCCATTCAGTCCGGCGCACGACCGCACTGACGCCTGTCCGGCCCGATGCCGCTCGACGCCTTCCTGCAGCAACTCCGGCACAACCCGGAACAGCTTGAATTCGACACCACCATGGCGGTGATCGAAGCACTGTACGACTTCACCCCGGTCGCGTTTCAGAACGGCGCACTGGTCAACGCCCCCGGTCAGAATTCCGGTTCCTGCAAACTGTTTGCCTTTGCGCAGTTACAGAAGCTGACGGTAGAAGAAACGCTGGCCTGTTTTGGACGTTATTACCGCGAGGATGTATTGCAGCACCCGGATGCCGGCAGTCACCAGAATATCCGCAACTTCATGGAAAGCCATTGGGCCGGTATTGACTTTGCCGGCTGCGCACTGACGCCGAAGACACGCTGAGCAGCAGACACGCTGCAACTCTGCCCAAAACAAAACAGCCGCGAACCGGCCGGTTCGCGGCTGCCTGGCACCACAGTACGACCGACCTACCCGAAAATATCGTAGGTGATATTGCGGTACCAGTCGACGGCATAGGCAGCCTCCAGCGCGCGGCCCGTCGGGTCGTCGGAGGTGCTGACGCCGCCGGAACCCTCGGCCTTGGCAACCTTGCCATCCACCAGGTCATAGACCATGGAGACCGAAATACCATGCTCAGGCGTGATCAGACTGTAGCAGGTATTGATCCAGTGCGGATCAATGGGCGCATTGCCCCTGAGCAGCTGCACCACGTTGGCGGCACACACCTTGGCCTCGGAATTGGCGGCATAGCCTGACTTGGGCAATGGACTCTGGATCGCCGCATCACCGATCACGTGAATCTTGCTATGAATGGTGGATTCCCAGGTCTGGTGATCCACCGGGCACCAGCCACTGTCATCGGTCAGCCCGGTCTGTGCGGCAATCGCACCCGCCTGTTGGGCCGGGATGATATTGATGACATCACCCTTTTGCATGCCGAAGCCGGTCTTGACCTGCATGCCGGCCACATCAACCGCTTCGACCACGCCGTCGCTGGATGCCGGGACCCATTCGATCATCGCGTTATCAGTGCCGTAGCCGTAGTGCTGCTTCCAGCCCTCGATGAACAATCCCTGCTTGGAGAATTTGTCCTTGGCATCGAGGATCAGCACCTTGGACTTCGGTTTGTACTTCTTCAGGTAGTGCGCAATCATGCTGGCGCGCTCGGGTGGACCCGGCGGGCAACGGAATGGATTGGGCGGCGGCGCCATGATAACGGTACCCCCGTCCGGCATCGCCTCCAGTTGCTTGCGCAACAACGCGGTCTGCGGACCGCCATGCCAGGCATGCGGCATGGCCTCCATGGCCGCGGCATCGTAACCTTCCACGTTAGCGCGGAAATCAATACCCGGCGAAACAATCAGGCGCTCATAGTCAAGCGTATCGCCGCCCTGCAGTGTGACCTTGCGCGCATCGGGATCGATACTCGTGACCCGGTCATGTACTACGTTGACGCCATGCCGGTCACGCAGGTTGTTATAGCCATGGGTAATGAAGCTCTGTGTGCGTTCACCGCCCAGTACCCAGTTACTGGCCGGACAGGTGACAAACTGATGCTTCGGCTCGATCAGCGTGACATTTATTTCAGGGGCAAACTGACGCAGGTAGCGCGCCGCAGTTGCTCCGCCAAAGCCGCCACCAATCACCACCACCCCTGCACTGCCTTTCTGAGTTGCGGTGGTTTCCGCTGCGGTCGCCGGCACAGGCGTTTCTGTCATGACAGCCTTGTTGCCGGCCTTGTCGTCACAGGCCGACAGCAGGATGCCCGCACTGGCAAGGGATGCAGCCGGCACGACACCGGCCGTCTTGAGGAATTTTCTTCTGCTGAAACCGGACATGATCAGTTCCCTCCCTGGCTGGAAATGTAGTTGGCCATGGCGGTAATCTCCGCGTCCGTGTAGCCCTTCGCAATCCGCCCCATGATGGTGGACGGCCGGCTGCCGTCGCGGTATGCCTGCATCGCTGACTCGATGTAGTCTGCAGGTACGCCTTGAATAATCGGGGGGATGCTGGTTCTATTGGCGCCGGCGGCACCGTGACAACCGAAACAGGCAGAGCCGATACTGCGGCCCGTGAAATCGTCATCGGCTATTGCTGGCGCGGCAAGCAGACTGCATACCGCCAGGACAGCCAGGCTGTGTGATCTCATCATTTCTCTCCTCCGTGCAAGCCGGAATGGCTGATCTTTAGTTATTAAATAACTAGACCACCCCGGGAGATGCGTCAATTAACCCGGTTTCATCTACTACTCTTTCACAGGCTAGCAGAAGGTCTTTCATACCGAGATGATCTGGATCAAGGCAGCTTAAATATCAGACCTTTAGCAGGAGAGAATGCCACATGACCGCTGCAGCCGGGACAGTGGCACGGAGGGAACCGCTACACCTGGCCATCGGGCAAACGGCCAGGATCGGAACAGCAGGACTATGCAGAAAGAAGGAAGCTGCCCGTCACCGGGATCGCCCTACAGCGTGGTACCTGACAGCGTCCTGCCCTGGCTGTTGAGCCGGTAAATCGCCCTGCCCGCCTCACTGACTTCCAGCCGCAACCGGACATCCACAGCGGAACGACAACCGGCATGGCTTTCGGAACGAAACAGCACGCACAGGCTCTTGCCCCTGACGGCTGCCATCTGCAGGCGCTTGTCCATCAACTCGGTGTCACAACCGGGCCACGCCAGCACCGCGGCGCAGTCACCCGTCTCCAGCATCGACTCCACCGTCCACAGTGCGCTGCGACCGGGATGCGGATTCACCTGCAGCACCTTGTTGGCATTGATCACCGCGTCGGTGAACAGGCTGCTGCGCGCTGGCAGCGGTGGCGTCACCATGGCAATCCAGCGCCCCTGGCGTGCAAGCTGCCGCAGCGCCGGCAGTACCAGGTCAATCGCACCGGCATGGTCATCCGGCACGATGATCTCCACCACGCCGTGCTTTGGCCAGCCGCCGTCTGGCAGCATTTCATCCAGTGCTGCCCTGCCGGTGCTGGCGATGCGTGATGTCGGCTTGCTGGATGGCCTGTCCCAGGCATTCAGGTGATGCAGCTTCGGTGCAGTATTCATCATTTGATCTCCTTGCGCAGTACGCCGACCGCGAGGCCTTCAATAACCAGGTCCTGTTCCCGCAGGTCGACACGAATCGGTTCGTAATCCGGGTTCTCCGGCATCAGGCGCACTACCGCCCCGCGTTGCCGGAAACGCTTGACGGTCACTTCATCCTCCAGCCGCGCCACCACGATCTGTCCACTCTCTGCTCGCGCGGTACGGTGCACGGCCAGCAGGTCTCCGTTGAGAATACCGACATCGCGCATGCTGTCGCCCCGGACACGCAGCAGGTAGTCCGCAACCGGGTGAAAGGTATCCGCATCGACCTGGCAGTAATCCTCGATATTCTGCTCCGCCAGGATCGGATCACCTGCGGCTACACGCCCGACCACCGGCAGGCCATAGTCCTCTTCAAGGAGGCGAATCCCGCGCGACGAACCGGGTATCAGTTCGATGGCACCCTTGCGTTCCAGTGCGCGGAGGTGGTCCTCCGCGGCATTCGGGGAACGAAAGCCAAGGGTATCGGCAATTTCGGCGCGGGTGGGCGGGCAACCCTCTTCGGCTACATAGCTACGTATCAGTTCGAGGATTTCGGCCTGCCGTGTGGTCAACGTGTCCTGTGTCATAGTCCCGTACTGGTTATCTATACAGTGACTGTAATTGTATCCAGTAATCCTGCTAATGCAAGGGTTTTATATATCGTTGTTTACAAGGCAATTTATCCATTCCCGGCGCCCGGATCCTCAATTTATACAGTACGCGGGTATAGCGGAACAATATCGATTATCATAGTCATCCCCTGACCCGGTTGATGGCCATGCCCATAACAGAACACTCAATCCATTTTCGTCATTCCGTGCCCGTCCGGGCAGGGAATATCACTATCGGCGGCAATGCGCCGGTGGTGGTGCAATCCATGACCAATACGGATACCGCCGACATCGAGGCCACCGTGCAGCAGGTGCGCGAACTGGCCCAGGCCGGTTCCGAGCTGGTGCGCATCACGGTCAACTCGGAGGCAGCCGCACGCGCGGTGCCGGATATTGTCGAGCAACTGGCACAGGCGGACGAGAGCGTGCCACTGGTCGGCGACTTCCATTTCAATGGTCACAAACTGCTGACCAAATACCCGGACTGCGCGCAGGCGCTGGCCAAGTACCGCATCAACCCCGGCAATGTCGGGCGCGGGAAGAAACGTGACGAGCAGTTTGCGCAAATGGTGGAGACGGCCTGCCAGTACGACAAACCGGTACGCATCGGCGTCAACTGGGGCAGCCTGGACCAGGCGCTGGTGGCGCGGCTGATGGATGACAACTCGAAACGGGCCGAGCCGCTGGATGCGAGCGCCATCATGCATGAAATCATGGTGACCTCGGCACTGGAAAGTGCCGCCCAGGCCGAGACGCTGGGCCTGCCACGCGACCACATCATACTGTCTGCCAAGATGAGCGGCGTGCAGGACCTGATCGCAGTGTACCGCATGCTGTCGGCACAGAGCGACTATGCACTGCACCTCGGGCTCACCGAGGCCGGCATGGGTTCCAGGGGCATCGTGGCATCTACCGCGGCACTGGCGGTGCTGCTGCAGGAAGGCATCGGTGACACCATCCGCATCTCACTCACCCCGGAACCCGGCGGTGACCGCAGCCGCGAGGTGATCGTTGCACAGGAACTGCTGCAGTCCATGGGCCTGCGCCATTTCATCCCGGCGGTGATCGCCTGCCCCGGTTGCGGACGCACCACCAGTTCCTATTTCCAGCAACTGGCACAGGACATCCAGTCACACCTGCGTGAACGGATGCCGCAATGGCGCCAGCACTATCCCGGCGTCGAGGCGATGAAGGTTGCCGTAATGGGCTGCGTGGTGAACGGTCCCGGCGAGAGCAAGCACGCCGACATCGGCATCAGCCTGCCGGGCACCGGCGAGGTCCCGGTTGCACCGGTCTATGTCGACGGCGAAAAGACCGTCACCCTGAAGGGCGACAACATTGCCGCAGAATTCCAGCAGATCGTGGATGACTACGTGCAGCGACGCTACGCAAGGCAGTGATTGTTTCCGGGCGATGAATCAATCTCGCGCCGGCGCACACCGGCACATTTAAAACACAAAGACCCTGGCCATTTCTCATTAATTATCGCGCCTGCAAGGCGCGTCCTACGGACGTAAGTAAAACCTGTAGGAGCGCCTTGCAGGCGCGATGGTTTTTCGGGAAAGAATCGCTAATGCAGTCTGCCTCTACATCAAATCAATTGATATACAAGGACTGGATTCCCGCCGGAGCCTGTCCCCGCGAAGGCGGGGGCGAGAATGACATCAGAGATTTAATCAGCTTTCTTCCGGAATCTGTAGCCAATTTCCGCCATGATGAAACCGTTCGTCAAATTACCAAGTTTTGGTACAGGCGTAATGTGGGCAAAAAAACCCTTCTCGCCACCCACCCTGAAACTTACCGGCGGAGTGCAAATCAGCTTCATCGAGTCATTTTCGTAGCTTCTCCCCTTATAGGAACAATTGAATGACACAACGGGTACGACATATTTTGTCTGGTACTGTTTATGGGAGACCCTGGAGAAAATCGTGTAGCTCTGCTGGCCGTAGGAATCTTCATAGGTATTTACACCGTTTTCAAAACCCCAGTCGTCTTTCTCGTATTCCCTGGAGTAGCCCACGTAGTTCATATTGCCCTCAACGGTCCTTGGTGTGGGTTCCGCGTGCTCGTTTAAGCCAAGGAAATAGACATTGCTGGCACCTGTTGATACACAGCCTGTCATCGCCAGAGCTATGGTTGTCATACCACCGATTGCGCATATCGTTCTCACATTCAACATCCTTTCCGGCATTGATATTGCCGGACCACGGGAAAATAAGTCATTTCGTTTGGCTATCTATTCCTCGTTTGAGGCTGAGCCCTCGCCTGCGCGGGAACGACGTGAAGTTATTGTAATGCCCTCTGTGGCAATAATTTTTGTTTTTCTTTGCGGCCTGGCCGGGATGCTTGTTTTTAAATCAGCAGATCCACCCGCGGTCGGCTCTCCACTGTGCTGTCGATAACCGGCTGGCAGGCCACCAGCCGGCTGGCGGTGACCGCATGCGCACTGACCAGGTAGTCGGTAATGGCCCCGGCCCGTTCGACGCCCAGCGCCAGTAGCTGCTCGTCGCTTATGGCAACCGGCTCAACCGGTGCTGCTGCATCCTTCTTCTTGTCAGCAGGCTTTGCGGCGGCAACCGCGGCTGCCGTTGCCTGTATTGACAGCGTGGCGCGGTCACTCTCGTTGGCCACGCCACAGATCTTGATGTTCAGCTCCGGACGGTTGGCCAGGATACCGGCCACCTTGCCCAGGAACTCCGTGCTGGTCTCGGGCCGCAGCGCAGCACCGGGATCGAACACGACAGGATCAAGGCGTACCTTGCTGGCGGCCTCGCCGGCCAGTTCTGCCAGGGTAATCAGCGCGCCGTAGGGTTGCAGGGCCAGTTTCAGGTAGGTCATCGAGCCCTTCTTCAGCGCCTTGCTTACCGCGGTATTCACCACGTCACTGACATCAAAATCCGGGCTGTCGATATCTCCGCTGACCGGCAGGTCCAGGGAAATGGTGTCGTGCTTGTCGCGCAACATGTTGAGTGCGGTACCCAGCGGCAGGGACAACTGCTGGTCGAGTTGTTCACGCGCCGTGTTGTCCACCGCCTCGACCTCCAGCCCCCGCAGCGTCAGCTTGTTTTCTACTGCCAGCTTGCCGGCATCGATGCGAACGTCTGCGTCCGCATCCAGGTGGCCGCTCTTCAGCGCATAGCCCAGCGTGGCAACGGTATAGGGCGAGATATCGGTCAGCGCGATGGCCTCCAGGTGATTCTCCAGCTTCAGGGTCGGCCGCTCGGCAAACGGTCTGATCGTGCCCTTGACGCTGATCTTGCTGTGCTTGCCGGTGCGCGCCTTGATCGTCACCGGACTGTCCTGCGCAGGCTGCATGGAATCGATGTTGCCAATCACTGCCTGGTCCAGTGACAGGCGGCTGCTGAATGCCGGCTTGACGGTGGCATCGCGCACCTCGATGGTACTTTTACCGCTGATGCGCACTTCGTCGAGGCGAATCTGGCCTGCCGGTTGATCCGTGGGCTCTTCTTCCGTCGCGACGGAATCCGCTTCCTGTTCGGGGCGCAGACTGTCGACCAGTTTCACGACCTCCCACGTCCCGTCCGACCCGCGGCGCAGCAATGTGACGACATCCTCGCCCTGCAACTTGCCCAGCACGGTGTTGCCATCAGCCAGTTGCAGGCTGTCCAGGTTGACCGCGGCGGCGGAAAACAATGCACGACTGTCCGGCTTGTCCGCTTGCGCCAGTGCAATACTGCGCACCCCGATGTCTTTTAATGCCAGCTCGCCGCTTTCCTGCAATTCAATCCCGCCGACTTCCACCGTCTCGATGCGCGCCATTTGCAGCTCATTACCCTCGACATCCCAGGCCAGCTGTCCGGATTGCAGCTGCCCGCTCGCGCTGACACTTGGTGTATCTGCCAGGGTCACGGCCGTATCACCATCCCATTGCAGGCTGCCCAGCGCCACGCGATTTCCTGCCTGTGTAAAGCGCAATGCCTCGGTGCGAATCATGCCCGACAGGGACACCCGCAATGGCTCGTCCTCAAGTTGCAACAGATCAAGCTGCGTATCGACGTTCACACGTCCCGCGAGTTCGCCAACCGCCGCCTGTGCCAGTGTTGCAAATGCTGCCAACTCAAGCGCACTCACCTGCACGCTGCCACGGTAACCAAACCCCTGTGAGAGCGGCGGCAAGGCACCATCCAGCCGTACGCCTGCTCCGTTCAGGGCCCCTGCGAGCTTCAGCGGGGCCTCATCCGTTGCCCATGTCCTGATGCCTTTCAAGGTCAGCTCATCCAGCCGCGTTTCCAGCCGCAGGTCCGGCGCCTGGTAGTCGATCGTGGTATTGACGATCTCGAATTGTTCCA